>CADEOZ010000003.1_pt1 | contig 75345 bp, 67 predicted proteins | sample 7288031 | NCBI WGS metagenome assembly CADEOZ01 (sample SAMEA6638613, study PRJEB37532) | metagenome | isolation source: wastewater | place: Germany | collected 2017-05-22 | reverse complement strand
TGCATCCCCGCATGTTACCCCTCCACTAAAAAGATATGGGTAACGCTAAGCCCAATTCTGGGGGAGGGGAACAGAACGTTCGGATGGGAATGCTGCTCCCCGGCCTCCCTTCGATCGATCCGCTACGCGACCCAGAACCAGGTGCCGAACTGAATCAGGAGCGCGGCGAATTGCGCGGCCGAGAGGACCAGCGCGGCGCCGAAGAGCCAGCGATTCCGAAGGAGCATCGCCAGCGCGATGAAGAACGGGAACATCGCGATGACAAACCGGGGCATCGACATCAGCGCGTGGACGTACGACGGGCTGAAGAGGGGCACGATGAACAGCACCAGGCCGTAGAGGCTGTAAGCGGGCCGGACGCACCAGAGCGCGTAGAGCGCCACCGGGATAAAGAGCAGCGTGATCAACAGGTCATAGGCGTTCCCCTGAGCGAAGCTGGCACGGGTAACCGTTGAGGTCAGCATGGTCCAGTCTGGCGTGGTCCCCAGCCAGTGGAGCCATCGCAGGTCGAGCTGCTGGAACGCGGCGGCGAAGGTGTTCCATGGCATCGTCTGGTAGCGAGCCCATTGCTGCTGTGCCTTGAGCGTGATCAAGGGATCGCCCCACACCGTCTGGAGAAACGCGAAGTAGACGAGTGGGCCGAGGGCTACGCCTGCCACCTGGATACCCCGATGGAACCACTTCCGAGGATCCCAGCCGTAGCGCTGCACAAGCAGGAGGCCGAGCGGGATGATGACCAGCACCCCGGTATTGCGCGTCAGCGCGGCCAGGAAGCCGAACGCCGCCGCCCGGCCCCAGCGATCGGTTCGCCCATAGTAGATCGACGCGACGGTGAGCAACAGAAAGAGCGATTCCGTGTACACCGCCGAGAAGAAGAACGCGGTCGGGAAGAGCGCGAGGAGCCAGACTGTCCGGCCGGCTACGGCGTCGCCGTAATCCAATCGCACCAGCCGGTAGAGGACGACCAGCGCGCCGAGCAGCGCCAGGTTCGAGAGGATCACGCCGAGGATCGGCATGGGCCACGTGGAGAGATCGTAGCCGGCCTTTATCAGGAGGGGATAAAGCGGCCAGAATGCCGTGGTCGCGGCATGGATACTGTATCCCCGGTCGGCGATCAGGATGTACCAGTAGCCATCCCAGTGAAAGAGCGGTTCGAGCAGGTGGCCCAAGTGGCCCGGGACCGGTTGGAGGAAGAAGCCTACCGCGGGGACCGTCGGACGCCGGATCGATTGTCCGGCCGCGACGGAGGCCAACGCGAGTACCAGGCCAAGATGGGCCAGAAAGGCAATGACCGGCACCCCGTCTCCGCTGGTGAGCATACCCTTCCAAGCATGACCGGCGTTTCGCCGTCCCTGCCGGGATGCCGGTGCCTTTGCGGTCTGGAGCCGGTGGCCCGAGGTCATTGTCCCGCTTGCTCCCCCAGCCGGTTCAGTCCGGAATACGCACGGGTACGCCCCGTCAGCCGTTCTCAGCGCTTCCACCATGCCGTCATGTAGAGCCGGAAGGATGCCATAGCCGCGGCGTTCCCGGTTGGCCGTCACGATCGACCCGATCCGTGCAGCGATCGATTATCAGGTGGAGGCCGGATGGACGAGTAATTCGAGCAGCGCGCGCTCATGGAATCGTGGAAATGTACAGCCCTGGCCGAGCACTTGTATAATCGAGGTGAGAGACGTAAAGGGTGAGGGGAAGGTCAGTCGCCGGAGTTTGACCCGTAGGTCGGTTGAATCCGTGTTGATCTCCAAATTCTTTACGGGGAACTCCGGGGATAGAGGCGTTCTCGCCTCGTCTGCCACGAACGGCGTGAAAGTGATAGGTGCCATGGTCCGACCAACCGAGGCCCGTCCTGGGTCGGTCCCGGCGCTGGCCACTGACGAAGACGGTGAACTTCACTTTGGATGTTCGATGTTGTGTCGCACGAGACTCTTTCTTAACGGTAGTCAGCGTCCAGTTCTGCGCTGCTCGCTCGGCTACGCGGTCCGGACGGACGAGGATGCCCAGCGCTGCCTGGCGGTCGAAGGACCGGGTGATTGCTGGCATCTGACACCTATGAAGCGTTCTAGCACGTGAACATCGGATGGCTCACAGTGGAGGAAGCCGGCTCACAGGAGCCCGGCGCCCCACAGGACGGCGAAGCATACAAAAACAGGCGGATCTCCCGCCTGTTTTTTCATGCCCGCCCGAGCTCGTTACAAGTGCGTAGCGGCTGCTAATAACGGAAACGCGCCACGGTCAGGCGACGCGCTGTTCAATCTCCGCCGGGAAGCGGGCATTGGTGTAGACCGATTGGACATCGTCCAAGTCTTCGAGGGCTTCGAGCAGCTTCAATGTCTTCTGGGCCTGGGCTGGTTCCACGTCGATCATCGACTGTGGGACGTACTCAATGTCTGTCTGCTGAATCGAAACCCCAGCTTCCCGGAGCTTGTCGGCGACCTGGGTCAGCTCGCCCGGCTCGGTGGTGATCACAATTTCGCCGTCTTCGGACTCAACGTCGGTCGCTCCCGCGTCAATCGCCAGCAGGGCAACCTCATCCGGGTCAACGCCTTCGGCGGGGACGACGATCTGCCCGACCACCGAGAATTGCCAGGCGACCGCGCCTTTTTCGGCGAGGGACCCGCCGTGGCGGGTAAATGCGTGGCGGACCTCCGAGGCGGTGCGGTTCCGGCTGTTGGTCAGCGCGATCGCCAGGAGCGCGACGCCCCCCGGCCCGTACCCCTCATAGATGACCGTCTCCCAGTTTTCGACATCGGCCCCGGCACCGCTTGCCTTGGCGAGCGCTCGATCAATCGTGTCGTTCGGCATACCCTCGCGCTTGGCGCGTTCGATCGCCATCCGGAGCCGGAGGTTCCCCTCCGGGTTGGCACCGCCTTCGCGGACGGCGACGTGGATCTCGCGCGCCAGCTTGCTGAAGACCGCGCCCCTCCGGTAATCGGTTACCGCCTTCTGTCGCTTAATTTGTGCCCATTTTGAATGGCCGGCCATCGTTCTCTCCTCCTTATCCCTGGTGTGTGCCGGTGTGATTCGTTCGACCGGCATGCCGCGTCGCGATGGGCGGTTACCACCGTGAGACGTGACGATGGAGCAAGGGAAGAATCCTGGTGGCTCATCGGGTGCCGGTCGATTGTTAAGTTTCCCACAAAAGCCGGACGCCCGCCAAGCGCGCGGGGGCGATCACCGGCGACCGCCGGCCATCGCGGCGGTGGCTATTTCCGCGCGCACCGACTTCCCACGGAGCCGGCTCCGGTTGAGTGCCCGGACGACGCGTTCAGCGAAGGCTTCCGGCACATCGACGTAGGTTTGGTTGTCGAAAATATCGATCTGCCCGATGCTCTTCCCCGGGATGCGGGCCTCGTTCGCGATCGCTCCGACGATATCGTTCGGACGGATGCCCTGGGCGCGCCCGACGTTGAGGACCAGCCGCGCCATCCCTGGTTCCGTGGTGATCTCCTGAGTGATCGATTCCGCCGCCTCGGTCGTCCCGCGTTCCCGCATCAGCAGTTTGATCGCCGCCGCGGCCACCTCGGCGAGATCGTAGTACGTTGACAGCTCTTCGACGATCATCATCGGGGTGCCCAATTCGTCCTGCTGGATCACGGTCGCGAGCGACTCGCCGAGCAGCTCCCGCTGCCGGGCCGCGATTTCTTCCGCGGTTGGGACACTCCGCCGCTCGATCCGCCCTCCGGTCGCGCGCTCAATGGCCCGGAGCAACCGTGATTCCCGGGGCGTCACGAGCGTGATGGCGACTCCAGGCCGCCCGGCGCGTCCGGTTCGCCCGATCCGGTGGACATAACTCTCGGGGTCCAGAGGAATATCGTAATTGATGACGTGACTCACCTGCTCGATATCGAGCCCACGTGAGGCGACATCGGTTGCGATCAGGAGTTCGGTCTGGCCGGAACGGAAGCGCCCCATCACCCGGTCGCGTTGGACTTGGCTGAGATCGCCGTGGAGCGCCTCGGCCGGGTAGCCGAGCGACTCCAGTTTCTGGGTCAGGTCATCCACCTCACGCTTGGTCCGGCAGAAAATAATCGCCGAGCTAGGCGCGGTCAGATCGAGAATCCGGGTCAGGGCTTCAACCTTCGCGCGCGGCACCACCTGGTAATACACCTGCTCGGTGAGGGGTACGGTGACCCGCTCCGGCTCGATGGCGATCCGGACGGGTTTCTGGAGGTACCGCCGGGAGAGATCGACGATCCGGTTTGGGATCGTTGCCGAGAAGAGCGCGATCTGGCGCTGCGCCGGTACCTGATCCAAGATCCACTCGATATCCTCAACAAAGCCCATGTCGAGCATTTCGTCGGCTTCGTCGAGCACGACCATCGAGATATCCTCGAAGGAGAGCGTTTCCCGGCGCAGGTGGTCCATGATCCGACCGGGGGTACCAACGATGATATCGACGGGGAATCGCAGCGCGCGAAGCTGTCGTTCGATCGGCTGCCCGCCGTAGACCGCGAGTACCCGGATATCCTGGAACTTGCCGAGGGAATAGAACGCCTGGGCGACCTGGACGGCCAGCTCGCGCGTTGGGGCCAGGACCAGGGCTTGCGGCCCCTTCTGGTCGGGCTTCAGTCGTTGGATGATCGGTAGGGCGAAAGCGGCCGTCTTCCCGGTGCCGGTCTGCGCTTGGGCGATGACGTCACGACCGTCCAACATGAGTGGGATCGCCTGCCGTTGGATCGGGGTCGGTTCTTCAAAGCCGACCGCCTCGATCGCCCGCAGGATCGGTTCACTTAGCCCGAGCGCTGCAAAACCCTCCATTTACTCCGTTCCTCTCTTCCGCTCGCGACAAGTTCAAGGGCGTCCGCGCCGGCCATGGAGGTCCCCATCCCATCAGGTTTCCGACTCGCTCTTGGGCTCATCGTGTCCACGATCCACGGTATGCTGCTGGTCGCATGACCTTGTGACATCTCGCGCAACGATATGCTGTCCGCTAGGTCCTGGCAACATGCGGGCTCGGGCTCGGCGCTGGGTGGCGGGTTGTCCACCGGCCGTCCACCTCGACGATGGCGGCCCGGCTGGGCAAGATCGCGTCGCGCCATTGCCCGTCCATGAGCCATACCCGCAACATTGTTACACAGTTACGCACCCATCTGCGGTCGTGGGACGTCCCGCACATCCAGGTTCCGCGAACGGGTATCGTGGCCGGTGCTTGGGCTGGTGGAAACCCAAATACACACCGCGTTCTGCCGTGCCTCCCCGCAGTCAGCGTGCCGTTGGCTTGCCGGTATGTGCTGTTGCGCTTCGTGCATTCCGCGGGCCCGAGAGGATGTGGCCGGCCACCCGAACGACCTCATCCACCGGCACGAGATCGAGGCAGGTGCGGAGCGCGCAGCCCTGGGGCCGGCCGAGGCTGAAGCCGGTGTAGATGCAGGGTGAACAGGCGATTCCGGAACGTACCACGAGCGCACGGCCATTGGGGATTTGTACGTCTCCGGTGGTGTAGACCGCGGCCCCGTAGGGCCGCCAGGCATCGTGGTTTGATGGGCCAAAGATGGTGAGCAGTGGAGCCTCGACGGCCGCCGCCAGATGCGCGACCCCGCTGTCAGCGCCAATGACGAGATCGGCCCGGCGAAGGACGGCGGCCAGTTCGGCGACCGATGTCCGCCCGGTGAGATCGATGGCGTCAACGGCTGCCCGGATGGCAGCCGCCGCTTCGCTCGTGTCCGACGCGCCGACAAGGACGATCCGGGCCTGATGCTCGTTCTGAAGCCGGCGCGCGACTTCGGCGAAGCGTTTTACCGGCCAGGCACGCGCCTGGCTGTACCAGCCGACGCTTGGATGGATGACGATCACCGGACCTCCGGCGGGGAGATCGCCAAGCAGCTTCGCCCCGGAGGTATTCGTCTTGTCCGGGATCGCCACCGCCGGCCGCGTTTCGGCTGTGCCGGCGCCGAGTGCTCCGGCGATATCGAGATAGTACTGCCACTCCGTGCGCTCACCGAAGCCGTAGTCGATCGCGCGGTGGGTCAGGAACCCGCCCCGGCCGTTGTCCAGTCCAGCCCGAACCGGCGCGCCCGTTGCCAGACACAAGGCACGAAGCTTGGCCGTGCCGAACGTGGTCGTCAGGTGGTGGAAGAGGACAACCGCGTCGTAGCGGGAGGCCCGCAACCGGGCCGCGAGCCAGACGATGCTCGCGGAGCGCCAGGGTCGAATGAGACCGGTGGGCCGGTCGAAGAGCTCCTTCGGAAACCGGATGATGCGATCGATATCGGGAACCAGTTCGTAGATCGCGGCCCCGGCCGGGGTCGTGAGGGCGTCGATCCGCGCCTTCGGGAACGTCTGATGCAGGGCGCGGATGGCGGGCGTCGTCAGCAAGGCATCGCCGAGATCGGCCAGCTTGACGAGCAGTATCCGGCCCGGCTGGGGCAACAATGGATTACTGGCCATGCGCCGCCTTGCGGGTGATGCCCGCCGCCTCCTCGATGACCTCAAGCGTCTGCTGGCCGGCGGTGGTCCAGCGGAACCGTGCCGCATGCTGGATACCGGCCTCTATACGCCGCGCGCGGGTAGCCGGGTCGAGCGCGGCCGTCAGTCCGGCGGCGATCGCCTGGGGGCTCAGCGGATCGACGACCAGCGCCGCGTCACCGGCGATCCCCGGTAGGGCGCCCCGGTTGGAGACCACCACCGGCGTCCCCGAGGCCATGGCCTCAAGCGCCGGGAGTCCAAATCCCTCATACAATGACGGAAGCACCACAGCTTCCGCCCCATTATAGAGGGCGGGCAGACTCGCGTCGGGAACGTGACCGGTGATCCTGATCCGGTCCCGGTGACGGCTGGACTGGATTGCCGCGTCGATCCGCTCGGCCAGCCAGCCTCGCTTGCCGGCCAGCACGAGTTCGAGCTCCCGGTTGCTGTCGGCGAGGATGTCGAACGCGGCGATCAGCCGGGCAACATTCTTTCGCGGCTGGATAGTCCCGACAAAGAGGATATACGGCTGGCGAAATCCGAGCCGGCGCACTTCCCGCGCGACCACGTCCTGTTGGAGTGGATGAAAGCCTTCATCGATCCCGTGAGGGATGACCCGGATCTTCTCCGGCGCCGCCCCATAGTGACGCACGAGATCATCCCGCGTGGCACCGGAAATCGCGATAATCCGGCGTGCCATGGCGACGCTCCACCGGGTGGACCAATCGAGGTACCGCCGGGACCAGGCCGTGTGCGAATCCGGCTCGTACAAGTAGCCAAGGTCGTGGATCGTGACGACGGTTGCCCTCGGATGCACCGGCGGAACGACGTGCGCCGGAATGAAGAGCGCATCGACCGGCTGCCGCAGGATCTCCACCGACAGGCGGACATGCGTCCAGAGCCGCGGGAAGGGGATCGGCCGCTGACGGGCGGTGGCTGGCAGCGCCAGGTCGATTGGGCCTGCCTGGTTGAGATAGAGCAAATAGCGATGGTTCCGGCCGGCCGCGATCATCGCTTCGATGATCTGACGAGAATAGCGCTCCGTCCCGGTAAGCTGCCCGGTCGCCGCCCGGCTGGCATCGATTGCAATCGTCAACGGCCGTCCATTAGCCACGGGAAAGCACCTCCCGCACCGCCGCATTGACCTGTTCGACCGTGATCGCGATCATGCAGCCGGCACCCTCAGGCCGGTGCGGGGAAAGGTCCCCGCAGCGCGGGCAGTGCAGGCTGGCGCTGATGACCCGGTTCCGTTGTGGGTCGCCCCAGGGGCCGTAGTCGTCGATCGAGCTCGGCCCGTAGAGGTGGATCGTGGGCGTTCCGGCCGCGACGGCCAGGTGTAGGGGGCCACTATCCACCCCGCACACGAGCCGGGCGCGCCGGAAGAGTGCCCCAAGCTGCCGTAGATCGGTCCGGCCGGCAAGCGATATCACCGGCTCCGGCAGCGCGGCCTGGATTTGCGTCATCAGTGGCTCCTCGGCAGCACTGCCGGTAAGGAGAATGGCGCAGCCCTGTTCGGCGCGGATAGCCCCGGCGACCGCCGCCCATCGCCGGGCGGGCCAGAGCTTGACCGCGGCACCGGAACCGGGATGGATGACGACGAAGGGGCCGGATACGCCCACGTCGCGCAGCAGCGTCACCGCTGCCTCGTCCTCAGCCTCAGTCACGGTCCAGCGGAGCGGCGCCGTCTCGGGCATGACCAGCAGGCCCGGCGGCCGGCCGTCAAGGAGCGACACAGTGGCATCCAGGAGTACCGCGTTGCGGCGGACCCAGTGCCGTTCCGGGACCTGGACCGGCCGGGTGAGGAAGTGACGCGCGACCGGATGATCGGCTCCGATCCGGACCGGAATCCCCGCTCGTTGGGCAAGCCAGGCGCCCCACCAGTGGTCATCCCGGAGGATCACCGCGGCAGCTGGCGCCCGGTCCCGCAGCCGCTGCTCCCAGGTTGCGAGCAGGCGATATGGGGTGATCGGACTTCCGACTTCTTTCCGGGTGAACCCTGGAAATGGGATCTTGATGACCTCATCGACGTCCGGGCTCCCGGCTACGACGTCGGCACCCCAGGGGCCGGTGGCCAGCGTGATCCTGGCTTCCGGCATCGAACACCGCAGGCGATGGAGCGCCGGTGTCAGAAAGAGGAGATCGCCGATGTGGTCAGGCCGGATGAGCAGGATTTCACCGCCGGTGGACCTCGTGGATGGTGCCGGCATCCGGGCCGCGACGGCCAGTCCCAGGTTTCGAACCCGGTGCGCGATCACCCCTGGCCGCCTCCGGTTCCCCGCTCCAGGACTTGCAAACAGGCTTGGAGCACCTGGCGGGTCGGAATCCGGCTGATATCGAGCCGCCGTTCATAGGTCAGCCCGCCCCGGAGATCCACGCTCTCAATCAGCTCGTCGCTCGCCTCCGGCGCGCAGACGATCGCGCGTGGCCCGAGTGGCCGGTAGAGATACGGGCTGGTTGGCCCGAAGATGGTCACGGTCGGTGTGCCGACCGCGCAGGCGAGGTGACTGATGCCGCTATCGTTTCCGATGTAGAGATCGGCTTCGGCGCAGACCGCGGCGAGCTCTTGAAACGACAGCTTGTCGCAGAGATCCAGGAGCGGGACATCCGCGAAGTCTTTCGTGGTTTCGACGACCGGGCGGTCGGAAGCCGAGCCGACCAGAATCACCGACGCGCCGAGCTGGTGTCCGAGCAAGGAGGCGAGCTCGCCGAACGACGTCGCCGGCCAGCGTTTGGAAATCATCACTGATCCGGGATTGATCGCGCCGCCCGGATGGATAACGACCAACGGTCCATCGGAACGCGGCAGGAACTCCTGTACTCGCCGGCGGGACGCCTCGGAGGGGAAGTATTCGGGCTCGACGCCCTGGCCTGGCACATCCAGGGCTGCCAGGACGGTCAGGTAAAGTTCTGTCTCATGCTGACGCGGCTGGGGAACAACGCGGCGGGTCAATCCGACGCCCCGGCCTTTGTTGTCGATTCCGGCTCGTTCCGGGATTCCGGACAACGCCAGCAGGGCATTGGCGACCGGCGAACGATCGAGACTGATGCCGATGTCGAATTTCTCGCGCCGGAGCCGCTGGGCCAGACTGGCGATCCTGGCGAACTTGGGACGATCGGGATACCGCAGGATGCGCGCTACGTGGGGATTCCCCTGAAGGGCGACCGCGGACCACTCGGTCGTCAACACGTCGATTTCGGCGCGAGGGTACCGGTGGCTCAGCGCGCGCAACGCCGGCGTTGCCATCAACACATCGCCGAGGCAGCACGGTTTCACCACCAGAATCCGTTGTATCGATCCAGGCTCTGGAGCGTGATGCGCCGGCTTCCTCCGGAATAGACGATCGGCGCCGCGAGCCGAGCGGCCGATCAGCCAGGCCCGCAGCCGCCGCCGTTTAGCTAGAACTCGCATCGACGACCGCGAACATGAGCTCGCCGCGCGCCGCGAGTTGACCATCGACGGTGGCGATGCCGGTTCCATAGCCGACCCCACGGCGGAGCTTGCCCAGCTCAACTTCCAGATGCAAGACATCGCCCGGGCGTACCTGACGCTTGAAGCGAACGCCGTCGATGCCGGCGAAGAAGGCCATCTTGCCCCGGTACTCGTCAGTACCCAGCAGCGCGACCGCGCCAACCTGGGCCAGCGCCTCAATGATCAGGACGCCCGGCATGACCGGATAGCCGGGGAAATGGCCTTGAAAGAAGGGATCTCCCATTGAGACGTTCTTGATGCCGACCGCCCGCTTTCCCCATTCGATCTCCAGGATGCGATCAACGAGGAGGAACGGGTACCGGTGAGGGATGATCTCCTGGATCTGTTGGGCGTCCAGCATGGCGAACTCCTTCTTCAACGCGGGCGGGTCTGTGATGCCGGCCAACGATCCGGATGTCCCCTTCTCCGGATTCGACGATTCCACCCACCTAGGTGAGCACGGCGGTCACTCGCCGGAGAACCTGGTGACGGGCCGGGCCGGTGCCCACCATCGTAACCGGCGCGCCCACGATCTCTTCGATCCGCTCCACATAGCTCCTGGCCGCGGCAGGAAGCTCATCATACCGCGCCGCGGTCGACGTGTCCGTCTGCCATCCAGGGAGGAGCTCGTACACCGGCTCGACGCGCGCGTAGGCGGTGGCCGACGCGGGAGGTGCGCCGAGCGGGCGGCCATCCAGCCGGTAGCCGATGCACACCGGAATCTCTTCGAGCGTGTCAAGGACATCGAGCTTGGTGAGCGCGATCTGGGTAACGCCGTTTAAGCGGACGGCGTAGCGCGCGGCGATGCCGTCAAACCAGCCGGTTCGGCGCGGCCGGCCGGTCGTGGTGCCATATTCCGCTCCACGGTCGCGCAATAGCTGCCCGATTTCGCCGGTCAGCTCGGTTGGGAACGGCCCGGCACCGACTCGTGTGGTGTAGGTCTTGAAGACCGCCACCACATCATCGACCTGGGTGGGCCCGATGCCCGCTCCCTGGCATGCGCCGGCGGCTGTCGGTGACGTCGAGGTCACGTATGGGTAGGTACCATAGTCGATATCGAGCAGGGTCGCCTGGGCCGATTCGATGAAGACATTTGCCCCGGAGAGGATCGCGTCTTGAACGAGAGTCTCCGCCTGGACGATATGCGGCGCGAGCTTTTCCGACCAGGCTGAAAACTGCTCGACGATCGGGCCGACCTCGACCGGGTCCCGGCCGTAAAGGCCCTTGAGCACACCGTTTTTTTCGCGAAGGACCGACGAGAGCTTGTCGGTGAGCGTTTCCACATCGAGGAGATCGGCGACCCGGATGCCCCGCCGCGCGATCTTGTCGGTGTAGGCCGGACCATTCCCGCGAAGCGTCGTGCCGATGCTTCGTGTGCCCCGCCGCTCCTCTTCGAGCTGATCGAGTACCGGGTGATACGGCATGATGACGTTCGCCCGGTCGCTAAGATAGAGCCGGCTCAGATCCAGGCCGCGATCGCGGAGCGCGTCCATCTCACTGATGAGCTCCGGAAGGGATACCGCGACCCCGGCACCGATGATACAGGTGCAGCCGGGGTAGAGGATGCCGGACGGCACCAGGTGGAGCTTATAGACTCCGGATTCGGTGATCACCGTGTGACCGGCGTTGGTGCTTCCGTTCGGCCGGATGACAAGCTGGGCATTCGCGGCCAGCGCGTCAGTGATCTTGCCCTTGCCCTCGTCCCCCCATTGACCACCGATAATGATCGTGACTGGCATTCCCGTCCTCCTGGCCCGGGCACACAACAGGGCCCGCGAAGCGCCCGCCCGCGGGCCGTTCCCAACTATAACATGGGCTGAACCGTGGAGATGGACGAGATTCGGTCATTCAGCCGTGCGCGAAGCGCTTGAGCGCATCGGTCCAGGGTATTGCCTCGGATGGGAAACACTACCTGCCGGGGGTGCTTCGGCGGCGGGGTGGGTGTGCCGGGTGCGCGTCATCGTTTTGCACGGCTTGTGCTGATCGGTCGTGATTTCATAACCGCAGTGCTCCCGGCTACCATTCCATTCAGCCAGCTCCGCGCGGCGGTAATACCGTCCACGCGGTGGCGGCTCAACGGGATGGCAGTGGATAGAAGCGCCTCCCAGGCAAAACAATGAAACGCCCCACCCAGACGCGCCGGAGCTACACGCGCGCCGCCCGGGCTTCACGGAGTCGCTCGAAGAGCTGCCGCTCTTCATCCGTCAGGTGTGTCGGGAGCAGCACCTTGGTCCTGACCAGCAAATCGCCTTGAGTCGTTCCCCGGAGGGATGGCATCCCCTTCCCGCGTAGACGGAAGACTCGCCCGTTCTGTGTCTCCGGCGGAATCCGCAGGACGACCGGCTTGTCGAGCGTCTGGACGAGGACCTCCCCGCCGAGCATCGCGGTATAGAGCGGCACATCGGCGTCGGTCCGGATGTTATCCCCGTCGAGCTCGAAGCGGGGATTCGGCGCGAGCGAGATGATCAGATAGATATCGCCGTTGGGCCCGCCATTCGCTCCCGGTCCGCCTTGGCCGGCAACCCGGACCCGAGATCCGTTCCGGACGCCGGCCGGAATCTTGACCTCGATCACCTTGGTCCGGGAGACGTATCCGGTTCCGCCGCAGGTTGGGCAGATTCGTTGCCCGGAGAGCCCGGTACCGGCGCAGGTTGGACAACGTTCTTGCAGCCGCACGTCGTACTGGCGGGTCACCCCATGGTACGCCTCGCTCAGAGAGATCTCGACTGGCTGCTCATAGTCCTGGCCGCGCTGTGGCGCTGGGGCCCGGCGCTGGGTCGTACGGCCGAAGGTGTCCCCGAAGAGGGTTTCGAAGAAGTCCGAGAAGTGACCCTCGCCGGGTGCCCGGTACTCGTAGTGCACCCGCGGTCCACCTTCACTTCCGTAGAACCAGTCCGAGAAGTCCTGCCCCGCTCGCGCGCCGCCGGGCGCGGCACCCGCGCCGCTGGTCGCGGCCTCCTGGTAGCGTTCCCAGTCCGCCCCGTAGCGATCGTACTTCGCCCGCTTTTCCGGGTCCTTGAGGACCTCATAGGCTTCGTTGACATCTTTGAGGCGTTCTTCGGCGCCCGCTTCCTTGCTCACATCAGGGTGCAGCTTTCTCGCGAGCTTACGATACGCGGCCTTAATCGCCTTGTCGTCCGCATCGCGCGAAACGCCGAGTGTCTTGTAATAGTCCTTGAAATCCATTACCACCTCAAATCAAACGCGTCGCCGAGCGGGCCGTCGTATTGTACGGCTATTATAGCTACTTGAGTCGCTTCGTGTCACTATTCTTCTATGTCATGTCTCATTCGCGAGACTGGATTCGCGGCCGGCTCCGCTGGCGGACCCGGTGAATGGCCCACGCGAACGCCGCCAGGAGCAGCAGGATGATCGCGATGACCAGGACCGGCGCGATCAGAGCCACGATCGACATAACGATTGCCATGATATCTTCGATCGTGCTCACGATCGGGTTTCCGACCCCGGCGGTCGTCGCGGTGACGGCCGGCCGGGTCGTTGCCTTCATCGCATGGACGCTCCCTGCAGCGACGATGCCAAGAAGTAGCGCGAGGGCGGGCTGAATGCTGGCAACTTCACTGGTTGATCCCAGCATGAGAATGGCGCCGGCTGCAGGCCGGACGAGCGTCTGGACAATGTCGTTGACATGATCCACTAAGGGAATCTTGTCGGCCAAGAGTTCAATGATCAGCAGTAACCCAATGATCCACAGGCCGATATTGGATGAGAGTACATCGTACGGCTGGTGGAGAGTGATGAGATTGGTATACCGCGCGGCCAGTCCAACGATCAGGAGCGGGATGTACGCGTTGAACCCGGCCGGCAAAGCGAGTCCCAGGCCCGTCAGTAATGCATCCATGCCCGTCCTCGGAATCGGTGGCCACAGTGTCGATGCATCGATTATAGGGGATGCCGGTTATGGATGGCGCGGCCCTGATGGTAAAAATTCCGGCTAGCCGCTTGCTAACCCGCTCACATAGGCTCGGACCACCCGGTCCACGAGCCGGTCCCAGCTGAACTCCCGTGCGACCCGTTCTCGTGCCGCTTGGCCGAACCGGATTCGGAGGTTCGGGTTTTCCAGGCAGCCCACGACCGCCGCGACCAAGGCTCCCACGTCTCCCGGTGGCGCAACGAGGCCGCTGGTGCCGTTCTCGACAAAGGCCGGCGCTTCGCCGACATCGGTGGTCACCGCCGGGATTCCGGTCGCCATCAGTTCAAGCAGTTTGACCGGACTTTTGGCCCGGTTGAGGCGGCTGTCGTCAAAGGGATGCACGGCGACGTCGCAGGCACCGGCGATGAATCCGAGTTGCCCCGGATCGATCCAGCCGATCTGGATGATGGCGTCATCACAACCCAGCTTCCGCGCGCGGGCAAGCAACTTGGGCTCGGCCTTCCCGCCGGCGGAACCCCCGGCGATGACGAGGCGGGTGCCCGGAACGCGCGCCCGGACGCCGGCCAAGAGGTCGGCGATAATAGTGGGATCGAACTCCACGAAGCGGGTATAGAGGAGGATCGACGGACCCCCACCGGGGAGCCGCCGGGTTTGAAACTCGGCGACGGCCACCGGATCGGGCGTCAGCGCGGCGATACGGGTTTGCGTGAGACCGTTCGGCACGTAATGGACCCGCTCCGGCGGCGCGCCGAGGTCGATCGCCCTGCGTTCAAGTTCGCGGCTGGCGACCGTCAACGCCGAGGCCAGTGCCGGCCAGGTCCGCTCCTGCCAGTCGAACACGCGGCGCTGGAGTGGGCTGTAGAGGCCGGTATCGTTCCAGCCGCCATTGCCCTCCCAGTCATCCATATCGACGATGACTGGAGTCGAACGCCGGAGCCAGCGGCTGGCGAGATCGCCGAAGCCCTTCGGCTTGAAAAGATGGATCAACGACGGATGTTCGGCATGCGCCCAGCGGATCATCTCGCCCGTGGCGAGCGGCCAGAGCGCCGGGCGGGTCACATGGGTATTGCTGATCCGGACCCCGCCGTCCACCCAGCGCCGTCCGGCGTCGCGCGGCCAATCCCAGGGTGTCGTGCCGAGGCGGACATCCCAGCCGTGGGGCCGGAGCGCTTGGCCGATGGCAAGCGCGCGGGCGCTCATGGTCGCCTTCGGTCGCATACCGAAGGTCCCAAGCATGAGGACTCGTTGACTGGCGGAATTGCCCACGGCTCGTCACGTCCTCCCGGTCATGATCGCCCCGCGCGATGCTACCAACAATCGGGAGAAGTGCACAAGCGACGCGCGTGATGACCGGCACCGGCGGAATGCCGGAGGCACGCGAATACGGCTCCGGATCAAATGAAACCGGAGCCGGGAGCGAATGGGATTCTGACTGGATTCTAGGCGTAGGGACGCACGACCGTGACGAGCTTTCCCTGGATCTCCACGTTGTCCGAGGTGGTGTAAATTGGCGCCATGGTCGCGTTGGCCGGTTGCAGCCGGACCTGCTCGCCTTCCAGGAAGAAGCGCTTGAGCGTCGTCTCTTTCTCGTCGCGCAGCCAGACCGCGACGGTCTCCCCGTTTTCGCAGGTCTCCTGATGACGGAGGATCACGATGTCACCGTCGCCGATCAGGGCATCAATCATTGATTGCCCTTTGACCCGCAGCGCGAAAAGCCCATCCCGGCGGCTCCCAATAAGATCGCTGGTGATCTCGATCTGCTCGGCGGTGTCGGCCGATTGCTCATCGAGCACCGGGATCGGTTCACCGGCCGCGATCCGGCCAACAACCGGAACCCGGACGACGTTGCGGAGCGGGGCGGGCCGGTTGACCAATTCGATGCCGCGCGAGATGTTGCGGTTCCGCCGGATGAGGTTGCGTTGCTCCAGGATATTAAGGTTGTAATCGACGACGCTGGTGGACGAGATGGTCAGATCACGCTGAATATCGCGAATCGTTGGCGGGAAGGTGTTCTCCTCCAGGAATCGCTCGATGTACTCCAGCATTGCCTGCTGCCGGCGCGAGAGCTGTTTCATTCTCCTCCACCCTGTCCTCGTGCTGATGCCATTGTCTGGTCACGCTGCCGCCATTATAGGAGCGAACATCTGTTCGTGTCAAGCTATCTTGTGGATTCGGTGGCACCGGGCCGTCAGGGCAAGGACGAGGTTCCCGTTTCGGGATCGCCGGAGGGATCGTCTCGATCTGGAACGCGACCCGGTAGGTTGGCGGGAAAATCGTGGCGTCGATGGCCGGAGACGGCTACGGGGTCGTGCCGGCCATGGGAGTGGCCATGATCGTCGATGCGCTCCGGTGGCGTGCGGACGGCAAGCCAACTGGCAATGCTGGTGGTCAAGGGAACTGCGCTGATTAAGCCGAGGGTACCGACCAGCGTCCGCACGATCTCCTCCGCCACGATCTCCCGGTTGACAATCTGCAGGAACGGCTGGTCCGACTGGGTGAAGAGCAACATGAGGGGCAGGGAGGCGCCGACATAGGCCAGCACCAGCGTATTGACCGTGGTGGCGATATGGTCCCTACCGACCTTCAGACCGGAACGAAAGAGCCGCGAGACGCTGAGGTTGGGGTTCGCCTTGCGCAATTCAAAGACGGTGGAGCTCTGGGTCACGGTCACGTCATCCAAGACGCCGAGTGCCCCAATGATGATCCCGCCGAGCAGCAAGCCTTGCGGGTTGAGCCCACGGCCGCCGATCGATGCCTGGAGCAAGGCGGCTTCCTCCGAGGCAAGTCCGGTCAGGTGGGAGATATCGACAAATATCGAGGCGAGCCCGCCGGTGATCAGGAGGCTCAGGCTGGTACCGGCCATCGCGGCCACGGTCATCCGGCCGATCCCGTGGACCAGGAAGAGAGTCACGGTGAAGATCGCGAACGCGGCGGCGATGCTCGTGCCCACCGGGCTTCCACCGTTCAACAAGCGCGGGATGAGGAACCAGACGATGACCGCGAAGGTAAAGGCCATCCCGATCAGCGAGCGGACTCCCTTCCACCGGCTGGTCAGCACGATGAAGAACGCAAACAGCGCGGCGAGGAGCGCCAGGGGAGTACCGCGAGCCCGGTCGATGAGCACGAAATGTTCGAACTGACCCGGCCCGGCGGCCGGGGTGTGCGCGAGGAAGACCGTATCGCCCGGCTCGAACTGCTGGTTGGCGGTATTGAGGTCGATGATTCCGATGTCCACTGTGACGAGCTCGCCGACCCGGTCGCCGGTAGTTAGTCGCACGCTCAAGCGTTGATAGGGTTGTGTCACCGGTCCAACCGTGGTCTCACCCCGTTCGAGGATCTGCACCACGGTCCCCTTGACCATCTGGGTCTGCTGCTGGGCGCGTGCCGGAGTTGGCATTAAGCTGATGGTGAGCAGGATCAAGCCGGCAAGCAATCTCCAGGACACGATCCAGGTTCCCTTCTCTGATCGAGGTGCAGCCCGGTAGCGGGTGCGCGGCGTTGTCGAGTGCAGCACAATGGTGTGTGACTATACCCCACCGTCTCCATTCTGACCGGGAAGGCCGGTGGCAAACGGGCGGGGACTATGCTTCGACCTCGTCGTTCGGAAGCGCTTCCTGCGGATACGTCCGCCGTCACCGGCGAGGAATTCCCGGTATCATTAGGGGAATGGCCGTACCCGGCTCGCTGGTCGCGACCACAACGTGGCCAGCCAGCGGTCCTGCCCGTTAATGGGAATGTCCCGCGATTCGCGGCAGGTACGGCGCGACGTGTGGTCCCCGGTGATCACCCGCAGACCCGATGACTTCCCGACCGAAGGGTGATTTCATGGCGAACGATCTTTCCCGAATTTTGGAGTTCGACCGCGTTCTCGACCTGCTCGCCCGGCGTTGCGAGTACTCGGTCGCGCGCGAACGGGCGGTGTCGATCGGCCCGAGCGGTGACCCGGATCAGGTCGCGTACCTTCTCTCGATCACCCGTGAGGCAGTGGATCTCCTGAACACCAACCCCGGCTTCTCGGTTGGCGGCGTGCGGGATATCCGGCCGGTGCTCGATCGAGCGGTCCGCGGCGCGCTCCTGCTCCCGACCGAGCTTGCCGACGTGCTCGATACCATCCAGGCCGCGCATACTCTTCGGCGCGGGTTCTTCCGGACGCAGACCGCGACGAGGAGGCATCCGGGGCTGGCCGAGTTCATCGAAGCGATTGCCAGCTTACCGGCGCTTGAAGCCGATCTTGCCCGGACCGTCGGGCCACGCGGTGAAATCCTCGACACGGCATCCGCGGAGCTGGCCGAGATCCGGCGGGACCTGAAGTCCGCGCATGCGCGGTTGCTCGACCGGCTCAATCGCATGATCGCGAGTGGCGAATACGCCGGCGCGCTCCAGGATGCGATCGTGACCATGCGAGAGGGACGGTACGTCATCCCGGTCAAGGCCGATCATCGCGGTCAGGTGCCGGGCGTGGTCCATGGCACGTCGGCGAGCGGTGTGACCCTCTTCATTGAGCCGATGAACGTGGTCGATCTCAATAACCGCTGGCGCGAGCTCCAGATGGCCGAGGAGCACGAGGTGGAGCGAATCCTCCGGGCGCGCTCCGACCAAATCGCGAGCGCTGCCGGAGATCTCGGGCGATCGGTTGAGGCGGTCGCGGCGTTCGATCTGGCGCTGGCCAAGGCCCGGCTGGCGTTCGATCTTCGCGCCCATGAGCCCGGCCTAGTGAGCGGCCACGGCAACGCGGAGACCTCCGGGCACGCCAGGCACCGGATCAACCTCCGCCAGGCGCGGCATCCGCTGCTTGATCCGGCTACGGTTGTTCCGATCGACGTCCGGCTGGGCGAGACTTACCGGGTTCTGGTGATCACCGGGCCGAATACCGGCGGCAAGACCGTCGCGCTGAAGACCGTCGGTCTCCTGGCTATGATGGCCCAATCCGGCTTGTTCATCCCGGCCGCCGATGGATCGGAGTTGAGTGTCTTCCCGGCAATCTACGCCGATGTTGGCGATGAGCAGAGCATCGAGCAGAGCCTCTCGACCTTTTCCTCCCACATGCGCCGGGTGATCGCGATGCTGCGTTCGGCGGACCGCGACAGCCTGGTGCTGCTCGACGAACTGGGTGCCGGGACCGATCCACAAGAAGGCTCGGCGCTGGCCCGCGCGATCATCGAGGCCCTGCTCGAACGGGGATCGCTCGCGATCGTGACGACGCACTATTCCGAGTTGAAGGCGTTCGCCTACGTCACGGCGGGTACCGAGAACGCCAGCGTCGAGTTCGACGTCGAGACCTTGGCGCCGACCTACCGGCTCCTGACCGGCATTCCCGGTCGCTCCAATGCGCTGGCGATCGCCCGGCGGCTCGGACTTCCGGAACCGGTGATCGCGGAAGCCCGGCGGTATTTGACGCCGGAGAGCGAACGGGTGGAAGAGATGCTCTCCGAAATTCAACACCAGCGAGCGGCGACCGAAGCCGCGCTAGATGCCGCGCGGGAGGGCCGGGAGGCAGCCGAAAGGTTGCGGCGTGAGGCGGAAGAAGCGCTCCGGGAGGCCGAGCGGCTCAAGATCGAGGCGCGGCAGGAGGCGCTTGCCGAGGTGGCTGAAGAGCTGGCCGGGGCGCGCGGCCTCCTCCGGCGGCTTCAAGCGCGCGCGGCTGTCCCGGTTGTTCCGGAGGCGGCGCCTGCCGAGATGGCCGAGGCCCGGACCGAGCTGAAGGTGGCCGAGCAGCAGGTCCGGGAGATTACGCGCCGGAGCCGGCCGAAGCCGGTGCGACGGGAGCCACTCCGGATCGGTGACCTGGTTGAGATTCAGTCGCTCGGCATGAAGGGCGAGATTATCGGCCTGTCTGACGAGACCGGCGAGGCCGATGTCCAGGTTGGCATCTTCAAAGTGCGCCAGCCGGTAGCGGTATTACGGCGCGCGGACGTGCCGGAACCGGAGCCGGCTGCCCGGACGCGATACTCGCTGCCTCCGGCTCCGGTGGTCGATAGCGAGCTCCATCTCCGGGGCATGCGGGCGGCGGAGGTCCATGAGGAGTTGGACCGCTACCTGGACGCGGCGGCCAGAGCCTCACTCCCCTGGGTCCGGCTCGTTCACGGCAAGGGAACCGGCGCGCTCCGGGGTGTGGTCCACGACATCCTTCGACAGCACCCGGTGGTCGATCGTTTTGAGCTGGCCGAGCCAAAGGCTGGGGGCGAAGGGGTGACGATCGCCTTCCTGAAGGATTGACCCATGATGAAGGGTGATCACACCCATCTCGACGAGAAAGTGGTGCCGGTCGCGGTGGCGCCGAATGAACCTATCGCTGAACTCTGGCGCGGTCTGTTGGAGCAGGAAGGCATTACCGCGATGCTTAAGGCGATGGGGCCGGGAGCTGCCTATTTTAGTAACTTCGGGTATCAACATACGCTGTATGTACTCGAATCAGATGCCGAGCGAGCGCGAGATATCCTCGACGTCGAAACAGAAGCGGAGGAGCGTTAATCCGCGGGTGTGGCGACGGCCGCCGCTGCCTCTTCGACGGCTGTCACGATCTGGAGCACGGCCGTCCAGGTATCCTTTGACAGCCGGTTGATCGTTAGCCGGACTTGATTCGGCGTCACATAGACGCCATCTCCGAGTTGACGCCGGAGCGCGCGCTGGTCCAGCCGGGCTCCGGTGACCGGACGGATGTACACGTCGCCTTCCCGCTCGACGATCGCGGTGATCCCAGCCGCTGCGGCTCGGATTCGCAGCTGGGCCAGGTCGATCAGCCGTACGACCGGCGGTGGAATTGGTCCAAACCGATCGATCAGCTCTTCCTGAACGTCGCGAATCGCGGCATAGGAGCGTGCAGCCGCCAGCTTCCGATAGAGCTCCAGCCGAAGCTCCTCATTCTCGATATAGCTCTCCGGGATCACCGCACCGGTCGGCAGGTCGATCGTGGTGGACTCCGGCTCCTCGATCGGCTGGCCGGTCCGGATCTCTTCTACCGCCAGGGCGAGCATGCGGGTGTAGAGATCGAAGCCGACTGCCGCGATATGCCCGCTCTGTTCGGCGCCCAGGACGTTCCCGGCGCCGCGGATCTCCAGGTCCCGGAGGGCGATCTGGAGCCCGGCCCCAAGCTCGGTCGCCTCCTGGATCGCCTCCAGCCGTGCCAGCGCCTCCGGTGTCAGCGACTGCTCCTGGTTGTAGAGCAGGTAGGCATAGGCGCGCTGGTTGCCTCGCCCGACCCGGCCGCGGAGCTGATAGAGCTGCGTCAGGCCGAGCGTATGGGCCCGGTCGATGATCACGGTGTTGACGTTCGGGATATCGACCCCCGACTCGATGATCGTCGTGCAGACCAGAACGTCGGACTCGTGCCGCACGAACGCGAGCATGACCTGCTCGAGCTCATCCTCCGCCATCTGTCCATGCCCGACCGTGATCCGTGCCTCCGGCACCAGCGTCCGCAGCCGGTTTGCCGTGTGGTAGATGCTCTGGACCCGGTTATGGACGAAGTAGACCTGACCGCCTCGCTCGATCTCGCGTAGGATCGCCTCCCGGATCAAGATGTCGTTTGAGCCGGTGACAAACGTACGCACCGGGAGCCGGTCCCGCGGCGGCGTGTTGATCACCGACAGATCCCGGATGCCGGAGAGTGCCATGTGAAGCGTTCGCGGGATCGGGGTTGCCGTCATGGTCAGGACATCGACATTGGTCCGGAGCTGTTTGAGAAGTTCCTTATGCGCGACGCCGAAACGCTGTTCCTCGTCCACGACCGCGAGACCCAGCCGCCGGAACCGCACATCCTTTTGCAGCAGGCGGTGCGTACCGATGACGATATCGACCTCGCCGGCCGCGAGCTTTTCGAGTATTACGTTCTGCTCCTGGCGGCTGCGAAGCCGGGAGAGCATCTCGACCTTGACCGGGAAGGCCGCGAGGCGTTCCCGGAAGGTGTGGTAATGCTGGAGGGCCAGAATCGTGGTCGGGACCAGGATGGCGACCTGGAAGCCATCGTTGACGGCCTTGAACGCTGCCCGGAGCGCGACCTCGGTCTTACCGTAGCCGACATCACCGCAGACCAGCCGGTCCATCGGGCGGATCTGCTCCATATCCTCCTTGACCGCGGTCACCGCGCGGAGCTGATCGCGCGTCTCGGTGAAGGGGAATGCCTCCTCAAGCTCGTGGTCCCAGGTGCTGTCCGGCGCGAAGGCATGGCCTTCGGCCGTCTCCCGCGCCGCGTAGAGCCGGATCAGCTCGTAGGCCATCTCGCGGACCGCCCGGCGCACCCGTTGCTTGCTCCGTGCCCAGTCGGCCGTACCAAGCCGGGTCGGCTTCGGGTCAAGACCGCCACCCTCATATAAGGTGATCCGGTCAAGCTGATCGACCGGCAGGTAGAGGCGGTCGTTCTCGGCATACTGGAGCAGCAGGTATTCGCGCTCCGAGCCGCTGGTATTGAGCTTGACCAGGCCGCCGTAGCGCGCGATCCCGTGCTCAAGATGGACGACGAACTGCCCAGGAGCCAGCTTATCGAGGAGATCCGCCGCTGGTTTGGCCCGGCGCCGGGTGGCAGGGCGGGCCCGGTGGCGGTAGCCGAAGATCTCGCGATCGGTCAGGAGCAGAAGCTTGAGCCGGTCGTGCCGCCAGCCACCGGCGAGTGACGAATGGACTACTTCGATCGTCCCCGGCGCCGGTGGCTGGATCAGGCTGGTGGGAGCGTTTCGTTCCGCCGATCCCTGCTTCCGCCGGAGCGGGTAGATATCATGCTCTTCGAGCACTTCGGTCATGCGCTCGCTCTGCTCGGTGGCCAAGACGACGGTCCACCGATCCCGTTGGAGCTGCTTTAGATCGGGAACCAGATCGGAAATCTGCCCGGCATAGTTCGGCACGCCGGAGGCATAGCCCGGCTCCCTGCCGGCGATCTCAGCCAGCGGTGGCGACCAGCCGGACGGTAAGGGCCCGAACGCGAGCTGCCGGGTGGCGCGCAGGCGCGGGGCAAGGTCATTCCAGCCGAGATAGGGACGCCGCATCCCGATCGGGAGCTCTCCAGCCTTTTCGAGTGTCTCGCGCAGCTCCTCGGCCTGCTTTTCAAGCTGAGCGAGCGAGAGTTGGACCGAGGAGGGCTCCAGCACGATCGCTAGATGCCGATCCGGCAAGTAGTCGAGCAGTGAGGCCGGAGCCGGAAGGAAGTACGGCGCCAGGAGGTCGAGCGCCTGGGGAACCTGCCCCCGCTCGATCCGCTGGAGATTCCGTTCCCATTCTTCGGCAACTTCCGGGCGCAGCGACGCCGTATAAAGCGCTCGGAGCGCTTCCAGTGCGGCATCTCTCCGGGCCAGGCTGATTTCTCGCGGCGGCAGGATCTCGACACTGGTCAGTCGCCCGGTCGAGCGCTGTGTCTCCGGGTCGAACAGCCGGAGGGAATCGATCTCATCGCCGAATAGCTCGATCCGGATCGAGCCGTCCCGGAGCGGGGGATAGATATCGATGATTCCACCCCGTCGGGCCATCTGACCCGGCTCCTCGACCACCGGCGCCGCTTCGTAGCCTCCGGCCAGCATCGCGGCCAGAAACGATTCCAGATCGAGCCGATCACCGACCTTGAGGAGCCGGCTTTCCTGGCGCAGAACGTCCGGTGGGCTGACCGGCTGCGTGAGCGCCCGCGCCGGGGCGACGATGACCGGTGCCGTGCCGCTTCGCGTGAGGTGCTCCAGCAGCTCAACGCGCCGGGCAGCGGTAACCTGATCCGATGGGAGCTGCTCGTAGGGCAAGGCTTCGGTAGCCGGCCAGAGGGCCGGAGCCCGCTCCGGTGGAAGGTACTCGGCGAGCGCGGCAGCCGCCTCCTCCGCCGTGTCCTGGCGTCCGGTTATCACCAGCGCCGGAATATCGAAACCGGCCAGCAGGGTAGCAACCGTCGCTAGCGCGGCCGCTGGCGGCAGGCCGTCAACGCCCAGCACCTTTCCCTTTTTGAGCCCGCTCGCGGCGCTCAGGAGCTCGGTCTGGAACCGGTCCTGGTGGAGGAGAGGGAGGATCATATGCGGCATCGTACCACGCGTACCTCAGTGAACACGACAACACGGCCGGATCGCGCGATCCGGCCTCCTCAAGAGTGTTTAAGTATACCACTCAGCCTGCCGGATGCCGTTGCCTGCTTGCAAAATCAACCTGGCTGGCTATAGTACGTTTGTGACGAGTTCCGCGATGAAGGCTCCGGGCCGTGCTAGGGGTGGGGGATGGAACTTACGCGCTTGAAGGTCGCCGCGTTGGGTCTGGTCGTCACGGTGGCGGTCGCGATCGCGGTCGCGCTGATGGGCTCGCAACGATCTCCGGATCTGGTGCTGAAAATCGAGCCGGCCGAGGACCAGCCCGGCGTGACGGTGTATGTCGGAGGCGCGGTCCGCTCTCCAGGACTCTATACGCTGGACTACGGCGCGCACGTTGCCGACGCGCTGGACGCGGCGGGTGGGCCGGTCGATGCTGAAATCAGCGCGGTTCCGATGGCTGATAAGCTCAAGGATGGGCAGGAGATCTTCGTCCCGGCTACGTCATCCGTGCCCTCCACGCCGGAAGGATCGCCGTCCGCTGCGTCCGGGTCCGCTCCGGGATCGACCGGCCGCGTCAATGTGAACACGGCCGGCGCGTCCGAATTGCAGAGCTTGCCCGGCATCGGCCCGGCCTTGTCCCAGCGGATCATCGACTACCGGACGCGGAACGGTCCCTTCTCCACGCTCGATGATCTGGCCGGTGTCCGTGGTATCTCCTCGCGAATGGTCGAGGAGCTTCGCGATCTCGCCACGACCGGAACATCATCTTGACTGGAATCGGGCTCGGCGCCGCGCTCCTGCTCGGGTTCCTGCTTCGCGATTCGCACGCGGGCTGGGCGGCCGTGCCGCTGGTGCTGGCCGGCGTCGCGGCCGGCCTGATGCTCTTGCCGCACCGGCGGGACCGGATCGCCGTGATCGTCGCCGCGGGCCTCCTCACGTTCGGTGCCTGGTGGGCTGGATTCGGTGCATCCGTGCCGGATCTGCCGCCGGAACTGGCCCAGGCCAAGCGGTTCACCGGTGTCGTGCTCGACTCGCCCCGCCGTTACCCCAGCGGCAATTACGCGCGCTTGGCGGTGCGCGATCCGAGCCCGGCGATCCTCACCGCCCGGTTTCCGACCTTTCCTGAAGTGAAGCAGGGCGCTGTCGTGCGTGCCTACGGCAGCGCATCACCGCGCGACCGCGATCCCGGTCTCGGTGAACCGCGCTACCTGACGTCGAACGGCGCGGTTGGGGATCTCTGGGCGACCTGGCTCACGGTTGAGGGCTCGGAAGCCACAACCGCTCAGCGGGTCCGCAACACCATCACCGATTCGTTTGCCGGGCGGATCAGGCGCGCGATCCCGGAACCTGCCGGGACGCTTGCCACCGGGCTCCTGCTCGGCAACGACGACGCGATGACCCGCGCGACACGCGACGCCTTCCGGTCGGCCGGGCTATCGCATATCACCGCCGTCAGTGGTTGGAACATCGCGGTGGTGGCCGGGCTTTTTGCCGCGATCGGGACCGGCGGGCTGATCGATAGACGATTGCAGCTCATCGCCGCGATCGCCGGGGTCTGGGCGTTCACCTACCTGGTTGGCGCGCCGCCCTCGGCATTGCGCGCGGCCGTGATGGGGACCATCTATCTCCTGGCGCACTTGCGTGGGCGTCCGAAGGATACGCTCACCGCGCTGGTCTGGGCGACCGCGCTCCTGATCGTCATTACTCCGCCGATCCGTTTCGATCCCGGCTTTCAACTCTCGGTCGCGGCGACGCTCGCCCTGACGGCGGCCGTACCCTACCTGGAGAGCCGGCGCTGGCTGGTCCTGGCCGGGATTCCACTGGCGGCCGAAATCGCGGTCGCGCCGCTGCTCTGGCACCACTTCGGCACCTACTCGCTGATCTCGCCCCTGGCGAACGTCCTTGCGGCGCCGCTGGTCGCTCCGGCGATGGCCGGGGCGGTGTTGGTGGTTGCCGCGTCGTTCATTCACCCATTCCTGGCGGCGATGGTTGGGCTGGTCGCCTGGGTGCCGGGGCGCTTGATCATCGCGATCACCGAGCTGGCGGCGGGAATTCCCTGGGCATCCGGGAAGACGATGGCGCTCGGAACGAACGGCGTCATCATCGCCTACGCGTTGCTGCTGGGTCTATATCTCTGGATGGAGCTTCGTTACCGGCCGGTAAGGCTCTGACGAGCCTGGCCGCACGCGGAAATCGCGTTTGACAATGACCATGAAAAAAGTGTATCCTTTGTCAGTCTGTCCTGCGATGATGCCCCCATCGTCTAGAGGCCTAGGACACCACCCTTTCAAGGTGGAGATCGCGGGTTCGAATCCCGCTGGGGGTACCCTCCTATGATCCCCATCAGGTGATAGCCAGAAGCGCATTTCAGCGCCTTGCCATATCCTCGCGGATCTTGGCCGTGATGCTGATCCGGCACAGGGTATCCGTGTGACGAGCTCCAACATCGGTTCCGTTCATCGCGTCTGCCGACCGGTTCTCTCATCGCCGAGCAAAGGCGTATTCGTGAGGCCGCTCGCGTTGGCGAACGACATCGCCGAATACCTCCTTCCCTAACCCTTCGATAACCATGAGATCTGCCTGCGTTGCTCCAGTGCCAGACCGGAAGTTCTGGCTTCCAGCTTAGCGATGGACGAGGATCATGCGATAATACGCATGCACGAGCTCATATGATCGTGGGGAAATTACGGGGCGGGGGATGGTCGTATGAGTCGGATGCCACGAGTCACCGGAGCGCAGCTCGTGCGGGCACTCAAGCGGGCAGGTTGGGAACCGGCGCGACGCCAGCGAGGAAGTCACGTCCAACTTGAACACCCGGATCATGTAGGGATTGTGACAGTTCCGGTGCATGCTGGTGAGACCATCAACCCGTGGCTTCTCGAAGGTTCCTAAAGCAAGCAGATATGACCGTCGACGAACTGCACGAGTTCCTGTAAGGGAGGACATGGAATGGCTAGACAATACGCGGTACTCCTCACGCAGGACCCCGAGACCGGATGGTGGGTCGTGACGGTTCCATCGTTGCCTGGGTGCTTTACCCAGGGGGCGACAAGACAGGAAGCGTTGGAACGCGCCGAGGAAGCAATCGCTGGGCATGTTGCCGCACTAGAGGCACGCGGCTATCCAGTTCCCGTTGACGACGTAATACCTGAGTTATGCACCGTGCAGGTATGATTCCGGGCTCATGAACGGTTCTACATAAGGCGCGTCGGTGTGCGCCGGTGAAGTTGCTTCGGCGCGTTACTCATCCCCGTTAAGGACAAGCGTTCATGGACTCCGCCGAGGAGAGCATGACAGCGACCCATAATGTCAGGTCTGATCCTCCGTGCTCTCGGTGTTCTGTTCATCCCGCACACGCCACGACCATTTTGGCTGACCAATGTTGGTCGAGAAGCTGCGGGGCCGGCGAGTGTCCCGAGCGCCGGTGAAGACTTTCGCCGAGCTGCTTGCGGAAAGCAACGATCGTATCTCGATCGGCAGTGACCGGGGATCGTGAAGGAGACGATAGGTGTGGTTCTCTCGTTGCTGGCTGGACTTCAGTACGCACCTCCAATGATCGGGTAGTCGATAACCGCTCACGACTCCCACGCGTGGACAGTCCGCTGCCGTGGTCTGACCACAGTCACGAGCGGCCGTTTCGGCCAGGTACGCCCCCAACAGAAGCAGGAACAGCATAACTATACCATTTGCGTAACTTATTGCCACCCGACCCGGTGACTGATGGTGGCTCCTGGATGAAATCGAGGGGTAAAAGCTCTTACCATGGAACCCGGCGGGCCGTGTAGGGTAGGCAGGCCGGTACCCACAGATAGGATTCCGGCCTGAAAATGTTCGTATCGTGGCGGAAGTCCGCGTGCCAGCTACGGCGCTACGACCTCCTGCGGGCGCTGCTTTCGGCCAAGGAAGGCCAGCAGCGCCCCAACGATCAGGCAAAGCCCTGCCGGGATCCAGAACATCGATACGGCGATGAAGCCGAACAATACGGCAGCAAGTTCGAGGCTTGCCGCGAGTTTCGGGTTCCGGTTTGCCAGTGCGCCGCCAACGACACCGGCGACGCCGAAGATGATCGCGACGAACCCAAGACCGCCAATCATTCCGGCGTCTTCGGCTTCAAACGCCACTCCGACTCCGCCGATGATCATGGCGAGAATACCGGCGATGATCCCGAGAATGCCCCCGATGATGCCAAGTATGAGCGCTGCAGTGCGCACGCGTTTCTCTCCCTTTCGTTGCTCAGTCGCCCTTATGCCGCGTCGAAGTACAGATCCTTTCCGAGGAAGGGGTTGGGATCGTAGCGTAGCCATTTCGGCTGCACGTCTTCCGGGAGTTCAAAAACGATCCAACCGGCAGTCTTCCCACCAGCGGTCAGACTCTGGAGCGGATCGAGCGATGGATCGATCCCAGCCATAAACGTGCGGTCGTATTCGAAGTCGTTCGAGCCTCGGAGCTTCCAACTCCCAACTGAGACGGAGTCCGTTCCTGCGTTCTCGATCTGGACGTTCACAGCCCAGAAGCGATTTCCGTCCGAGGGCTGGAGGAACTCGTTATCGGATGTTGCGGGATCTCTGATTTCTAGAAGAGTGACACCGTGGATGCGATTCTTCGTCTCGTTGATCTGGGTGGATGTATTTGCCGCCAATACCGCGTGCGCATCACCCTTATCGTCCTTTGGTTTCTCGGCCGTCTTCGGTGCGCTCGCGGCCGAGGACGATGGCGAAGTCGCTGAACCAGCGTCCATCTCGCTTCCGCTCCCACCGCAAGCTGCCACACCGATGACAACGAGCACGGCGATTAACCCGACGAAGCCCAATCGGAGCCTCGTGACCATATCCCCAATCCCTTTCACTCGATCCGCTGACACGTGATTTCCACATGTCACCGGACTTACTGGTCGATCCTGATGAACCTGGGCGCTAAGAGATATGGTCGCGGGGAAGGGGAAATCTTGCACCGGTTGCCAGCAAAATGGGGCACGTGAGCAGCGCGGTGGCTCTCCCCCTCGTGGCGGTGACTGATATCATTAGGGCGCGGCTAACGCTATTAGACTAGGAAAATGGGTAATGGCTCGTCCCAAGATCGCGGTCGTGAATGATGACCCTGCATTTCTGGAGTTGATGCGGGAATTGCTGACCGATGAGAGCTATTCGACGGTTCTCCTCCATGAGGGGAGCAGCGCGTACGACGCGATTCGTCAGCAACGGCCTGAGCTCGTGATTCTGGATCTGCGTTTAGAGCATCCGGAGGCCGGGTGGAAGACGTTGGAACTTTTGCGGCTTGATCCCGAAACAACCGATATCCCGGTGATCATCTGCTCGGCGGACACACGGGCTCTGCGCGATAAGGAGGACTGGCTTCGGGACCGGGATGTCAAGATCCTGGAGAAGCCGTTCAACCTTGATGATCTACTTACGATGGTCAGGGATGCAATCGGATCACCGGCGCAAGCCGATGGTTAGTCGCTCGTTCCAGGGGTTCAGGCCGGCGCGCCGAAGAAGCTGCACGCGCCCCAAAGTCCAAGATGCTGCCGTTTCGCCCGTTCTTCTTCCGCCGAGAATCGCTCCCGGTACCTGACGTCCGGTGGGTAGACAACCGCCCGCGCGTAGCCGCCCTTGACGAGTTCCTCATTCAGCATCGTCCGGCCATCGGAATTGGAAATCCAGACGTAGCGCAGGAGCCGTCCGTAGCGGTCGGTTTCGCTGGTGTCCTTCTCAAGCTCAACTTTCCCGCCCGCGTGGTCCACGAGTTCCTGGGTCTTGGCCGTCGCCTCGTCGCCGTAGCACATAACCTCCCGGTTCGGATCTTTCGTCTCCGGGGTATCTACGCCAATGATCCGGATGGTCTGCACCTCCTGCTGACCGTTGATTCGCACTTTCAACGTGTCCCCGTCGACAACGCGGGTGACCTCGGCGGCGGTCAGTGTGCTGGGCGGGGCGTTTTGCCCGATGCCGGGGAGGAGGATGCTGAGCGCGGCGCAGAGGCCCAGGAAGGTCACGATCCCAAGGATGATCTTGCGAAGTCCCAGCCGCCGCATCAGTCCGCCTACTCACGAGTGGGATTCAGTACCGGCCCGCGTTGGCCGGCCGCCGTTGAGCTACCGTTCGGCCGATTGCGTTTCCCGGAATGTCTTGATACGCCGGGTGCAGGCCCGCGATGGTGGTGCGTTAGTTGATCTCCGGTTTTCCCCGGCTCACGATGTCATCCAGGAGTTTCTCGGCCTGGTCGTGACTGATGAGCCAGCACTCCGTCTGTCCGTCCCGCGATCCGCGCGTGATCAGGACACGGGAGTGGGTGCCGCCATCGGCACGCAGGGAACGAAACGTGATCTGGGAACATTCGCTGAGGTTGAGCCGCAGGGTCGTGGAGATCCGGATGATGTCCGTCGGCCCGAACTTCCCATAGTCAAGGTTCCGAAAGTGATACCGTGAGTTCTGCTCCGGATCACGTTCTCTCATCCAATGGCTGATCATGATACTCCGCTTTCCCCTGAACTTGGCGATTTTTGATCCCCGGCCGGAGAATCGTCTCGCCTGAATCTGGCGGCTTGGCCCGCACCGGCGACCGCCACATAATCGCGCGTAACCAGCGGACCATGTCACGCGCCGACTGGGGCAGCCTGTTCATCGCTTGAAGGTCACGCGGGGCGCCCACGAGCCCGGTTGCCCTGATCCGGCTGATGACGTCTGGTCCCCTGGCGCTTCGGTTACCAGCCGAACGATCCGATCCCGTTACGCTTTGCGCAACGTGGTCCCGGCGGGTGTGATGATGACCCGCCACCGCGTAGATGTCAAGGTCGTGATCGTCTTTCCGCCCTATTTTTCTCGACACGACTGCCGATTCCGCCTGGTTTCTCGCGGCGTATGGGAGCGATCGATTGGGTGGCTCGAATTCCCCTGCTACGGCAGGTCATTGTTTCGGCGGTTGTCGCATCGCCGCCGATCCTGTCGCCGGGTCATCGGTACCGGTTCGCCGGGTAGCCTACCCAACTCCCCCGATTCTCACCGGCACGGAAACACTGACGCCGTTGCAGGTGGCGGTCGCGGTTCCGGTACCGGCTGGCGATTGAGGGTCGATCTTCCACTCCCAGTAGGCCCGGCCTTGTTTGTCGGTGGTCACGGGGCCGAGCCCGTCGGCGGTGCTTTTCGATCCGTCCGGCCCGGCGTACTCCAGCGTACACTCGGTGTTCGGGGTGGTCTGCACCATCACGTTTGCCGTTTGTCCCGGTGGCGCGCCCTTCACCAGACCGAACTGCACGTTGGGCGGTGGGGATGGGGGCGGGATGTTGGACGATGGGTCCTTGCTCGACGACGGCGTGGGTGACTGTGTTGGGCCCGTCTCGCTATCGTCCGGTGCGGCTGATTCGCTATCCGTTCCGCTACCTTCCTGATCCACCGAACTGCCCTGGGCGGATTCTTCAACGGTAGCCGGGGCGGAGGCGACGGGCGTGCTCCTCGTGATCGGCAATGGCGCGATGGTCGGCGTTGGCGCGCCGGTGGTTGTCCCATCGGCCCGTTTACCGCCGCAGCCGGCCACGACCAATACCAAAACCGTTATGAGGCAGGTACTGAGCAGCAACCGGAGTCTTCGCTCGTGGCCCGGTTCCGTGAGCGATCTCCCGTTAGCGGCTGGCCGGCGCCAGTTGTGGGGTCGTTGATTGTCAAACTCCGCTGGAATGATCGTCCGTCCTTTCTCCTGCTGAAGCCCGGCCCGTGGAGGACGAAGCGGTGAGCGCGGCGGGCTCGAATCCGGCCTTGCGTGCGTCCTCAACAGCCGCGAAGCAGATCTCGGGAAGGGTTTGATCGTAGGTCGCCTCACCCGGTACATGGACGATAAAGTCATCGGGCGGCCTGATCGTTCCCTTGATCGGGTAACCGGCCGGACAGGCCGTCTCGCTCTCCGGAGGCACCCCTTCTCGGACCGTGCCGATCGGTACGCATGTCCGGCGGATGAGCCAGACAAGCCCCCCGAGTAAGCCGATACCGATGATTCCGATCAGTAGCCGGCGCATGATCTTCTCCGAAATCCACCGCGGTGCCCGGCACCTCATCCCGTGCCAAGCAAAGCGAGGACGTGAACCCGATTAGGAGTGCTATCCCGTTAGCGCTGCTATCATACCCAAACCCGGGCCATTGTTTTGACGAATGGCCGTATCCGGCGGTTCCCCCACAGCACTGGTTCTTCTCAGTTCCTGCGTTTTCTTCGTGATTTCCCCGGTTTCCGCGGGTCCGTTTTTCACGGGCGCCAGCTATCTTGTCGCGATGCAAGGCACGCGGGCTGCGAAGCCGCTTGTGGGGGACGGCAAGGTTTAGGAGATCATGATGCTGTCGAATGCTTTTAAAGGACGGCTCCACGCGGTGATACAGATGGCTCATGAACGGGGAGTCGACCTCGTCTGTGAAGTAAATCCATCCGCCAATTGGGTGAGCTTCCAGTTTGACGGCGTCGACTCCCACGCGGTCACGATGCGGCTCGATGAGGTGATGGCGCTCAGCACCGTCGCCTTACTCGCGAAAGTTTTTCGGGGTCTCGGTATTACCGTTGAGCCGGTTTCGAGCGCGCTGCCGGAGTTCATGGGCCGGTTTCGAACCGGTCCGGAAGCGCTGGACAACAAGCTATTTCGCCCTCATGAGATCGCCATGCTGAAGCTCCTGGCCTGGGAGTGTGAAACCGGCCGGCGCGATCCCTATGGCGAAGGACCTGGAACTCGTGACTTGGCGAAATTCGTGGCATCGCAGACGGACCGCTTGTAATGGCCGCCTGTAATCCGCGAAGACCTGGCTATCCGACCGCCGCAGGCGAAAACCGTGTGGTTTGGCTCGGCGTGCTAGTGGTACGGTCGCGCGGCCAAATGCGGAACGTGAGCCGCTAGTCCAGCGCGCGGCATTTTGGCGATTGATCGGTAGCACCGGACGGAGCAGGCATCTCCGCCTGCGGGGTGTTGTCCAACCACGTTTTCCCAACGTTGATCGTTCCCCGGAAGGCTGCAGGCCGAGCAGCGGCTAGCACCGCCGGGGGTTCCTCGCCGTCATTGGGATGGTGAAGGACGCGAACCGTGGAAATGACGCTGCCAAGGCATTTGGCATGCAGCGTCGTGACATCCACGAAGGTTCCTGTAAAGCGTGTCATCTCCTGTTGCGTAGGGTGTCATACGCCTGTATGCTGGGATCGGAATGTCTCCTTTCCTCAGCCGCCAGGGCCTGTAATCGCGAGCGGGTTCTGGCGGCCCACCACCCGGCTATGTGGGGGACGTGACGTTGACGGTACGGACTCATCCGGACGTGGCTTCCGGCAGGCACCTGGAGCGGCATTCAAAGTGGTCGAATGCCGGGGCTTAGGCCGATTCCGCATTGTGAGACGGTGATGGACACGCTTCGCGGCCGGCCTCGGTGACCGAGAACGAGTCGTGCCCGGAGGGCATTGACTTCATCTTGAGCAATCCCCGCCGGTCAAGCTCCTGGAGATACGCCATCTCGGTAACCATGGGCGGGGACGGTACCGGTGCGTGCACGAGAACCTGCCCGGTGTCGCCACGGCGCTTGAGCACGATGAATTTTTTCGCGTGCCTGGTCAGCCCGAGTTCGTCGGCCTCCCGGTCAATCGCGCAACACTTCTGCAAGAATGCGAACATAGGATCATCCACGCCGCGGTGCCTCCTCTATCGAGTCGCTCCGGGTGAGCGCCGGCAAGGTCCGGTCGAATGGTACACGTCCGCGGCCAGGACACGCAGGCCAGAATCCCACTCCCGAGGAATGGGGAAGAATTCGGGAGATCAAGGCTCATGCCTCGCTGGCGCTGGGTGGACGACACGAGGGTAACGATTGGGCGACACGTGGCAGTACGACGTCCAAACCCCGGGTTGATCCGGCCACGAGCGCCCGATGCCGCTGAAACGGCACGCTCCTCGCGGGCCGCTTGCCCAGCACCCTACCTCTGCCCGATCTCCTCTCGCATCGCCACCACCGCCCGGCAGAATTCCTCGGCCTTCTGCTCGCGGTTCATATGCTCGATCCGAAAGCTCACTTCGGTAGGCTGCCCCTGATACTGGAAGCCGATGAAGACGAACCAGTTATCTCCCAGCCGGGCGAACCGGGCGCGTTCCACTCCCGAGCGGACCCCAAGGATATCGGCCGCCGGAATGAAGAAGCGGCGGCTTTCACCCTGCCGGACCTCGATGCCGTCATTTCGGACGAACCACTTCGTCGGCAGCAAGTGATCCGGTTCCGGGTAATCCGGGTGGCCGCCCATGTAGACACCGGGCACGACGCAGCGGACATCGAGGGCCGCCGGCTCCCGCTCGGACTCCGGCCTGGACCCCTTTCGCCGGAACACATTGCCTAAGAAATTGTCCACCGCCTCACCATCTCTCTCAGCGCCTGCAGGTCAAACCACGCGGCAAGCACCTGCGCCTGCCGAGCCGCTCTTGATAGCAGGCGGTGGATCATTGTTCCGCCGGGCTTGAGGAGAATCCTACCCCCGGTACCGGGTCACCATGCTGAACCCCGCGACAACGAGTGTCGCGATAACCATAAAAGCAAGGAACAGTGCCACGTGGTTCAGGTGGTACCCGTTCGAGCTGAAGTCGATATTGAAGAAAGCGAGCGGCATGCTGGCATCCTTTCGTCAACTAACGCCGGTCAATTAACTATACTCCTGACCCTGATACGGTCGCGTGACCCCCCGTGCCCCCTCCTTTCTCTCCTCCACCGGGCTCCCCGCGTCGTGCTGGCCCTACGCCTGGAGCCGAAGTCCTTCTAAGCGGACGTGAAGCGGTACTCTCGTCACCAGCGAGTCATCGAGATAGACATCAAACCAATACAGCCCATCGCTGGTAATTTCAAGCTCCAGGGGGAGGACGAAGTTGCCGGAGCGGTGGGCCCCGCTGAAGTCAAGATCAAGTTCGCGATCCGGTGCTACGGCGCCCTCGTCAGATGGCCGCACCCGGACCGTATGACGAGCACGACTGGTACCGGGATTGAACGACAATGCGAGCGAAAGGGTTATGACCCGTTTGGCCAGCGACCAGTTCCCGTTCGGGCCGTCACCACGGATCGCCACCTGATCGGTCACCCGCAGAATACTAGCACTACCATCCGGATCGACATGGACTTTCTCGCAGAGCACGGCCATCTGGAGATATGGCCCACCCTCCGTCACCATCGAGGACCCCCTCCGTGCAACGCTGGCCGACCGTCGGCCGGCCTGAGGGGCGAGCACCCGCCAACTCCAGGCGCACGAAAAAAACACCGTCCCGCGGTGGCCGCAGCGGCCACCGAAAACGGTGTTTGATAAAGATTGGCGCGATCGTCTTGGAGGTACAACATCCAGCCGGCCGGTCGATAAAGCCCCGCTCACCCCGCCAACGCGGAAGCGAAGCCGGTACGGATCATTGCTATAGCCCGCAAGTGCCCACTTCTCCGGAATATCGATGGACGAGACACCCATCGTCACGGTCGCGGTCTAACACATCGCGACCGTGATGTTCCCAGGAAGGGGCATATGGATTGCAGACCCCCAGTCACACGGGTGTGACCTAGCGGTAGGAAATTCCCTTAGCGATCAGCGCTGTGACCACGGTCGCGAGAAACATGAATCCCAAGAACATCATGGTCTCGCTCATGTTGAAGGAATTGAAGTCAAGCTCGAAAAACACTCCGGGCTCCCTTCCGCCTTCAGTCACCTGAAGGGATGTCAACAACGTCAGGCCTGGGCCTGCCGTATGTTCCACAGATCACAGTCTGATGCCACCCGTCAACTCCCAGACCACGGCCTCACTGCCCAGGCATGAGGAACGCTACGTGTCGCGCTTCATTTCAAGCGGCCGCCGTAGCGCACGTATTGACGGTTTTCCCGGGTCCGCACCCGGTTACGGGTCTCGTTGGATTTCCGTCTCCGTCTGAGAACGAAATCCAGTTGGGGCCGATTGTAGCATGATCGAACTGCTACGTCGAGGATAGCGGAGCGTTCGTCGTGGTCCCGTAACCCATGGTAAGGGAGTTTCTTGGAATCTTCATGCGCGCCTATCCGCCGCAACTGCGAACCCGCCTCCAGTTCCGGCGGATAGGCGCGGTGGGGCTACTTCAGGGCTTCGAACTGGGACGATTTCGCGTCATCAGCCGAGGCAAAGCACTTATATGCCTGAGTGGACGCGTAGTTGGGGTTTTCAGGCATCAGGTAGACCTGCTGAGTTTGCACCCCGACCTTGGTGATGATGCCCTTGACCGGGAAGCCACTGGGGCAGGCTCCACCTAACTCCGGTGCCAAGCCCATGTGATCGTTATAGCTAGGGGCCGTAGCCGCGGCCGGCTTCGGGCTCGGCGCTTTCGGGCCGGCCACATTGACCGTTTGTCCGGGCCGTGCCTTCCAATCCCCGCCACAGCCAGCGAGGATCAGGGCGAGAACGACACCAACCAATAAAAGTCGGCTCACAACAGAGATGACCTTGACCACCGTGCGTCTCCTATCCGCTCTACGTTCATGCGTCCGATGGTTGTCCCCCTGTGTATGGATACCCTCCCGACCCGCGGGAATGTCCGGCCGGTACGTCGCGGTCCGGATTATGGTGGTCTCATGATCATGATTATCCTTTCAGTCCGGTACGATCCTCGGGATCGGATTCCGTTGCCGCGCGGCACAAGACGGCATCGAGCCCGGCGATGTGCCGCCTCCTGCCCTTGCCTGGCGCGTTCCCGATCGCTTCCCATTGGTTCACAGCTTAATGCCTGATCATTGCGCTTTCAAGATATTTGATCGCGTTGTGGATACCAATTCCGTGATGTTCGGCTCCACTCGTGCGGCTGCCGGACGGCGCGGGGTGAACTGGAGGAACCGGAGCCTCCTGTCTATCCTAATTACGCGTACGGAAACCGTAGGTGGCAGATGTGCTGGGGGTGGTGACCGGGAGCGGATTTTGGCGCCGGTCGAACCAAACGTTGAGCCGCGGCAGCCCACCTTCCGTAGTCCCGGAAAAGCCCGGGCGGCGGGTTGTCGCGGCTCGTGGAAACCGTTATGAGGAGTTACTTGAAGGGCACGTAGCCCGCTCTCTCGGCATCGTCGGCAGAGGCGAAACACTTCTGGGGTGTCGCCGAGTCGTACTGCGCGCTGCCCGGCATGAGATACATCTGCTCGCCAAACTTCACGACGTTGACAGCCCCCTTGATGTCATATCCCGTCGGGCAGGTGTTACCGACCTGCGGCGGCGTGCCCTCATGCTGGATACGACCCAGGTCCAGCGACTCGGCCGGCTGGGCGGGTGATGTCGACTTCGCCGGCAGTGGACCGGTCACCTTCGTGGTCTGCTTATCGCGGACAGTCCAGTCCCCGCCGCAGCCGGCGATGACCAGCGCGATGACGACACCAACGATCAGGAGTCGGCTAATACTGATGAAGCCCCTGCGCATTCTTCTCCCCTACACCTTTCAACTTCAACCCAGACGACCCCTCATCGTTGAGGTCGTAGACCTGGTGATGATACCCGAACGTGTCGAACCTTCCCTCATGAGATCCCGAGTCTGCCGACGCTACACCTCCTCCCATGCTGGGAACCAGTGGTTTTTCGTTCGTACCAGCCGCGCGACGGCCGGTTTCGCGTGTGATCAGGAGGCGAGCCGCGCCCGCTGATCACTGGCGGGTGGTATTGATGTGCTTTTGCTGTCCCGGCCCTCTTCACGCGCTTGCCGAACGGATGATCGTTACCGGCAATGGAAAAGCGATACGGACCGGTAGCCTCCCGGAGTCCTGGCATGCCGGCAGGTGTCCTACCATCCGGGGCCAGTGTCCGGTTCGCCGCGAGAAATCCTGCGGCGACCGGGGTTGAAGTTTCACTGGGCACGGGCACGCGGATAGCCCGGCGTTTTGCCGGCCCGGTGGAAATGCCGCGGGTTGTTAGCGGTACGACATACACCAAGGTTCTGAGGGCTACGACCGCGCGCTCGTCACGTATCGAGCCCATCCTCCCACTCCTCGACGCCCCACCTAGCCGGAGCCGGGCTGATCTCCTGGATGCGCCGGAGCATGAGCACCTGACCCCGGCTTTCTCAGACCACGCTGGCGCCCTGGCAACCCGCTATTCAACCACAGGCATAATAACGGTAAACGCGCGACTTGGCTACTCCATTTGTCATGAAAACTGGTTTTATCGCTGGTTTGTGCCGTCGATTAAGCATTTTGACCCCGTTTTGCCCCCAAGAACGGCGGGCTCCAGACACCGACGAACCGGTGTCAGGTACACTTGTGGGGAAAACGTACTGCTACTGGTGAAGGCGCGATGGGTACGCGGGTCGTTTCGGGATGGGGGTAGGGTGATATCACCCCACGGACGATACCGCGGGTTCCACTGGACACGGGCGTGCCGCGCACCCGGTGCCGGGGGGCGTGAACGGAACACCAGCCTGGGTCGCAGACTGGAGAAGCACGGCGCGCATGGCGAACTGGATTGACCTGGTCATCGTCCTGATCATCCTGGTCGAAGTCCTGCTTGGTCTGCGAGTTGGCTTCCTCCGGGGCGTGCTCGATTTGGCGATGGTCGTTGCTGGGATCCTCGCTGGGGCTGCCGGCTATCGCATCGTCGCGGAGCCGCTCGGCCGGCTCCTCCATATCGAGGGGAACGCGCTCAACGTCCTTGCCTTCGTGCTCGTGGTGTTTGTCGTCCAAGGGATCTTATCCCTGGTTGTCGCGATGCCGCTGCGGGCCGTCCTTGCCGCGGTCCGGACCTTGCCACCGGCTCGCTGGCTGGATGCCTTGCTCGGAATTGTGCCCGGTGCCGGCAAAGGGGTGTTGCTGGCCTCGCTCCTGGTCGTCACGGCAGCGGTCTTGCCGGTTGGGTCACGCGTCAACAGTGCCTTTGCGACGTCCGTGCTCGGGCAGGCGCTCCTTTCCCGGGCGACCATGGTGACCTATCGGGTCCAGAACCTGATCGGATTGGATATCGCGGACTTCACGACGACGGTCGAGCCGGCTACCGACACCACCCATGCGTTGCCCTTCGCGGTCTCAGGTGGGCTCACGGTGAGCCGGGAGGATGAACGGGAGATGCTGGATCTGGTCAACCAGGAGCGCGAACGCCACGGGCTGGCCTCGCTGACCAGCGATCCGCTCTTACAGGAGGCTGCTCGTGATCACAGCCGGGAAATGTTTGAACTCGGCTATTTCGGGCACGATTCACCGGTATCTGGGTCACCATCTGACCGGTTGGATGCGGTTGGTGCACAATACATGGTAACCGGTGAGAACTTAGCCTATTCTCCGGACGTCGATGTCGCGCATGAGGGGCTCATGAATAGCAGCGGACACCGGGCAAACATCTTGTCGCCCGAATATCGCCGGATTGGCATCGGCGTCATCGAGAGTCCGTCGCACGGCAAAATGTTCACCCAGGAATTTGCCAACTAAGTCCGGAGCCGGTCTCGCCGGAAGGCATGGCACGCACCTGGCACCGGTCTTGGTTTGGATGCGCCGCGTTGTGGAGAGCTGGTTCGGGCAATGAGGCCCGCCGGCGAAAAAGATTAGGAGGACCCGGTCAATGAACGTCATCATTCCGGTGGCCGGACTTGGAACCCGGCTGAGGCCGCAGACGTGGAGCAAGCCAAAGCCGCTCGTCAGCGTCGCCGGTAAGCCGGTCCTCGGACATGTCTTGGATCGATTGGCGCCGCTCTCGCTGGACCGGGTGGTGTTCGTGACCGGCTACCTTGGTGAGCAAATCGAGGAATATGTCCGGAAGAATTATGACTTTGAAGCGATATTTGTTGAGCAACGCGAGCAACTGGGGCAGTCGCACGCGGTCATCCAGGCGCGGGACGCCGTCCGTGGCCCCACGTTGATTGTCTTTCCCGACATGCTTTTTGAAGCCGACATCGAGCAACTGAAGGTGCTGGACGCGGATGGCGCGCTCTTTGTTAAAGAGGTGCCGAACCCGCAGCGCTTCGGTGTGGTCGTGCTCGAAGATGGTCATATCCGGCGGCTGATCGAAAAGCCGGTCGAACCGGTCTCGAACCTGGCCGTCGTCGGGCTCTATTACCTTCGTGAGATCCAGGATCTCTTCAGCGCGATTGATTGCCAGATGCGATGTGACGTCCAGCAGTATGGCGAGTTCTTCCTGGCCGATGCCTTGCAGTCCATGATCGATCACGGCTGCGACTTTGCCGCGCTCAAAGTAACGGTCTGGGAGGACTGCGGCAAGCCGGAGGCGCTCCTGAGCACGAACCGGTACCTCCTGAAACGCCAGGGCTGCCGGGTGCCGGCGGTTGAAGGAGCGGTGATCGTACCGCCTTCCTTCATCGACCCGACCGCGACCGTCCGGAATTCGGTTATCGGGCCGTTTGCCAGCATTGGGGCGCGAGTCACGGTCTCGAATTCGATCGTGAGCGATTCGATCGTGGATGAAGGAGCGCAGCTCGAAGCCGTGATGCTGACCCGATCGATTATCGGGCGCCAGGCCTACGTCCGGGGCGACTTCATGCAGGTCAATGTGGGCGACTCCTCCGATATTATGCTCGCCGCCACCGCACCGGTGGGCGAGAATGGGACGCATGGTCGTGCCTAATCGCAGCGCGACGGAATCCCGTCGCTGGCTCGAAGTGCGCGTCGATGCCGACGCGGAGTCGGTGGAGGCGGTGACCGAGCTGTTCGGCCGTTTTGGTCACAACCAGGGGGTGGTCATTCAGGAGCCGTTCGTGCAGGACGCGGACGGCGATCACCTGGCGATCGACCCGGTGCGCCCGGTTGCGGTCAGCACCTACCTGCCGGTGGACGGGCGGCTGGAGGGTATGCTGCGGCGAATCGAGGAGGGACTCTGGCACCTGCGCCAGATCGGCACCGTCGGGGAGCTGCAAACGTTCGACCGTCCGGAGGACGACTGGGCGAATGCCTGGAAGGAGCACTTTCCGGTCACGCGGATCGGCCGCCGTTTCGTCATCCGGCCGAGCTGGTTGTCCTACGAGCCCTGTCCGGGCGATGTCGTGATCGATCTCGATCCCGGTATGGCATTCGGCACCGGCCTCCATCCGACGACCGATCTCTGCCTGCGCGTGCTGGAGGATCTCGACCTGTCCGGCCGCCGGATGCTGGATGCCGGGGCTGGTTCCGGTATTCTCTCGATCGCCGCGGCGAAGCTGGGCGCGGCAAGCGTGGATGCGCTGGAGATCGATCCGGTCGCGGTGGATGTCCTCCGGGAGAATATCGCACTGAACCGGTTGACCGGGCGGGTGCGCGCGATCGGCGGCGACATCACCGAATCGGTGCCGGGAGGCGGCGAGTATGATCTGGTGGTGGCCAACATCATCTCCCGGATTCTGATCGTGGGCGCTCCGATGCTGGCAGCGGCCGTCCGCTCCAGCGGCCTGCTCGTCCTGAGCGGCGTGATTGAGGCGCACGAGCCCGAGGTGCTCGACGTGTTCCAGCGGGCCGGTTTCACGATCCGGGACCGCCGGGTGGTGGGAGATTGGGTCGCGCTCGTCCTGGCTCGTGAATGACTATACCCGTAAACGCCCACCGCTTCTACGTGAATGAGCCGCTGGCTGAAGGGGCGGTCGTCACGCTCCCGCGCGACCGGTCGCTCCAGATCGCGAAGGTGCTGCGGCTCCGCGCCGGTGATGAAATCGTCCTTTTCGACGGCCGGGGCGGCGAGTTCCCGGCCCGGCTGATCGACGTTTCCCCGGAGCGGACCATGGTATCGATTGGTTCCCGGAGCGCGGGCCGTGCCGATCCGCAGCCGGCGATTCACCTGGCGCCGGCGCTCCTCAAGGCGGACAAGTTCGATTGGGTGGTCCAGAAGGCGACCGAGCTCGGGGTTGTGGCGATCACGCCGGTGATCACCGAACGGACCGTGATATCCTTGGCGGCTGACCGGGCCGGTCGCCGGCGCGAACGCTGGCAGCGGATCGCGATCGAGGCGGCTGAGCAGAGCGGGCGGACCCAAGTCCCGGCGGTCGCCGATCCTATCCCCTTCATGACTCTCCTGGAACGAACGCCGGGCACTCCGGCGCTCCTGTTTTGGGAGGGTGAACGGGAACAGGGCTTGGCCCCGGTGCCGTCCGGCAATGGTGGACCGCTGCTGGTGCTGGTGGGGCCGGAGGGCGGTTTCACGCCGGATGAGGTCCAAACCGCCATCGGGGCGGGAGCGCGAACGGTGTCGCTCGGGCCGCTCATCCTGCGGAGTGAGACCGCCGCGATCGCCGGGGTCGCGATGATCCTGGCGCGGTTCGCGGTCGAGCATCCCAACGAACGCATCGGAGAAGTTCAATCGAGACAGGAGTCGAGCTGACATGGCGGTGACCAGACGACGCGCATCCCAGGTGCCGGAGCAGACCGGGACGATTGCCCAAGTCGCGCCGGGGTCGCTGGCCGATCAGCTTGGGCTGCTCCCCGGCGACCGGATCGTGACCGTCAACGGCCGCCGGATCGAGGACGCGCTCGATTTCCAGTTCCTCGGCGATGAGGATGACGTCACGCTTGAGGTTCACCGTGGCGAGGACATGTTCTACTGTGAGGTGGAGCTGGACGATGACGATGCCTGGGGGATCACGTTTGCCGACCCCACCTTCGACGGCATCTACCTCTGCGAGAATGCCTGCCCCTTCTGCTTCGTCAAACAGATGCCGAAGGGAATGCGCAAGAGCCTCTACGTCATGGATGACGACTTCCGCTACTCGATGCTCTACGGCAGCTTCATCACGCTGACCAACCTCACCGAAGACGACTGGCGGCGCATCGAGGAGCAGCACATCAGTCCGATCAACGTCTCGGTCCATTCGACCGATCCGGAGCTCCGTTCGGTGCTGGTGGGGAACCCGAAGGGCGCGCTGATCATGGAGCATCTGGCCCGGTTGGAACGGATGGGGATCGATTACAACACTCAGCTCGTCCTCTGCCCTGGAATCAACGATGGTCCGGAGCTCGACCGCACGATCGCCGAGCTTCTCACGACCGGCCCGCATTTGCTCTCGATCGCCGGGGTGCCGGTCGGCATTTCGAGGTTCGGCAAGGAGCGGCAAAGCAAGCGGCTGCGGGCATCGCGTCCCTGCAACCGGGCGTTGCCGGGCGCGCTGGTGGAGATCCGGCGGCACACGCCGGAGGAGGCTGAGGCGGTGATCGACCAGGCCGAGCGCTGGCAGGCGCAGTTCCGTCGCGAGCGAGGCCGGACCTTCTTCTACCTCGGCGACGAGTTCTACCTGATGACCGGCCGGCCGATTCCCTCAACCAGCCACTACGACGGCTTCCCGCAGGTGGAGGACGGGATTGGGATCACCCGGCTCTTCATCGATGACGCCGAACGGATCATCAAGCGCGGGGTACGGGAGCCGGTCGATGGACTCTCGGCCGCGATCGCCTGCGGGACGCTGATCGAGCCGACCATGCGGCGGCTGGTCGAAGGGGTGAACCAACGGACCGGCTCCCGCCTGCGCGTCATCCCGATCGTCAACAGCTTCCTCGGGCCCGAGATCAATGTCTCCGGCCTGCTGACCGGCGGGTTGATCCGGGACGCCTTCAGCGACGAACGCTCCGGCGATCCGATCTTCATCTCCCAAAACATGATCTCCAAGCGCACCGGGACCTTCCTCGACGATCTCACCGTCCAGGATCTGGAAACCGGGCTCGGGCGGCCGGTGATCGCCGCCGACTACCTCAGCCAGGTGTTGCATCACCTCGGCAAGCTGGCAAGCCCCGTTGGTGCATGACGCTTGACCTCCGCGAGACCGCCGACGGCGTTCTCATTCCGGTACAGGTGGTCCCACGGGCGAGCCGCACCGGAATTGATGGAGAAGTCGAGGGCGCGCTGCGCGTCCGGCTGGCGGCACCGCCGGTTGAGGGGGCGGCCAATCGCGAGTTGCTGGAGTTCCTCGCGAAGCGGCTGCGGCTGCCGAAACGCGATCTCATGCTGGAAAGCGGCGAACGGAGCAAGCGGAAATCGGTGCGGGTCCGGGGACTATCGCGCCAGGAAATCCTGGAACGACTGCAAGAGCGCGTCTAACGTGCCCGTGGTCTACGACGTCGGCTGGGTGGCGGGCACTGGCGGGGTGTAATCGCGCATCATCTTCCAGAGCACAAGCGTCTCTTTCATGGCTCGGAAGACGACCTTCGCGCTGCCGCCGGAGGATTCCCCGCTCGTACGCGGGTAGTGATTCACCCCGACCTCCACCCAGGTCGCGCCAACGCGCTGGGCTTTCGCCAGGATCTCGCTGTTGATCAGCGCACCGGGTGATGTCAGCTCCATCGACTGCAGCAGCTCGGCGCGGAAGACCTTGAACGCGCAGTCGATATCCCGCTGCCGGATGCCGAAGAGGATGCGCATCGCCGTTTTGAACATCCAGGCGAAGAGCAGCCGGTGGAGCGCGTCGTTGCGCTGGATGCGGTATCCGGCGACGATATCGTAGTCGCCGATGAAGGGGGCGAGGAAGGTCAAGTCGGCGATATCGAACTGCTGATCGGCGTCCATGAACATGATGTAGTCGCCCCGCGCGGCATCGAAGCCCGAGCGGAGCGCCGACCCGTAGCCCCGGTTCTTAGGGTGATGGACGACGACGACCCGGTGGTCATCCTCGGCGACGCGATCCAGCAGCGCGCCGGTGCCGTCGGTGCTGCCGTCATCGACGATGATCAGCTCGAACTGCTCGACGAGACTGGGCAGCACGTCGAGCGTCCGCGTAAGCACGGCCGGAAGATTCCCGATCTCGTTGTGTGCCGGAAGCACGACTGAGAGCTTGCCCTGAATCACCGGTCCTCCGCTCGCGATCCGATCCGGCCTGGCATCCGTGCCAACCTGCGGGTGATCCCTCACTGGCGGAGTATACGCATCTTGACGCTAAAGTGTCAGGGTTTTGAGCATGTGAGCGCCAATCTGGAGGAATAATGGCTGCCCAGCGGTTGCCGGCATCGCTTGCCGCGCCGGGTGACGAATCCGCGCCATGGTGCCGCGTTAGGACGGTTGCGGCGTCGGTTACGGGGCTAACTGGAGCTGGATATCGCCGATCTCGATCACATCCCCGTAGCGAATCTCGGTTGGGGACGAGACCGACCGGCCGTTCAGCATGGTGCCGTTGGTACTGTTCAGATCGGTCAGCCACCAGCGACCGCCGTTCCAAGAGACCTGGGCGTGTTCGGACGAGACGAACCCGTTATCGAGCCGGATCGTGGCGCGTGGATGCCGCCCGATGACCGTCACCGGGTCCAGATCCAGGCGTTCCCGCGCCTTGAGCACCGAGCTGCCCGGTTGAACCACGACCAGATGGCCGGCCGGGTCGATCGCCTTATCGTCTGTGCTCCGGCTGTTGGCGCCTTGCAGCTCACGAAGGACGACGCGAACCACCTGGAACAGGAAGAAATAGAGGAGGACGATGAAGAGCACCCGCAGCGCCAGGATGAACCACTCGAACGGGAGGTTATTGATCATTGCGAACCTAACGCCATGAGCTTACCCCTGCTCCTGACCACGGTAGGGGAGGAACTCCAGGGTCGTTAGTCCCAGGGTGATCCGGTCCCCGTCTTTGACATTCTGCTGCTTGGCCTTGGTACCGTTGACCGCCGTGCCGTTGGTCGAGTTGAGATCGACGATCCGGAACACGCCGTTGGTGTAGTCGAGGCGGGCATGGTGTCGTGAGACTTCCGGCACTTCGATGACCACGTCATTGTCGAGCGAGCGCCCGATCGTGGTCGAGGGCTTCCGGACCACGAACGCCTGGTCGGGCGACGGTCCCTCCACCACCCGGAGGAGCTTCGGCGGGACGTTCCCAGTCTGCTCGACCACCCGGTATACCTCGGTCCGCTGCGCCGCTTCCTGCTTTCCCCGGTCGAAGTCCGGGAGTTCCACGATATGCGCGTCGATGTTGATGCGCCGGGGCGGAACCTCGTCGCTGCCGATCAACTGGACCCGCACCTGATCGATGAAGCCGTAGTTCCGTTCGTCGGCCACGTCGATCAGCCAGTCCTCCATCTGCTGGCAGAGACGAGTGGCGAAGTCGGCAAAGAGGACCATATCGCCGGGGTTGAGGTACACGACATAATCATTGGGTACGACCAGACCATCGACGGTAGAGAGCTTATTCGCCTCCATCGCCCGTTGCAGGCGCCGGCCGATCTCCGCCGGCTGGATCGGACTGCGGAAAATCCGCCCAACCGATCCCTCCATCAGCCGCTCGAAAAAGCGTTCAAAATGTTCGAGGCTATTGACCACGCCGCACACCGTTCACGTATCCGGCCCTCCACCCGGCCAGCAACTGGATTCCTGATTATATGGACTGGCGACGAGGAGGGTCAAACCGGGGGCGAGGGATGATGGACGGCTTCCTATTCTCCGTTCCGAGATGACGCACGGCGTATCAAACATCTCTCACTTGAACGGGGATGGCGTTTCGATCATTATCATGTTATAAAATGAATTGAACGTACAGGACAGGCGTTCTAGGATCGGGGGTGTGAATGTGGTCAGTTGAACTTTTCACGGGCGCTGGCGGATTAGCTCTGGGAACGCACCGAGCTGGATTCCGTCACTTGGCAGTCGTAGAGCTCAATCACGATGCTTGTGAGACGCTTCGCCTAAACTGCCGTCGCCAAGCGATGACAGGTGCTGACTGGCGAGTAATTGAAACTGACGTGAGAACGCTAGACTACTCAGCATTTCCGAAGCATGTTGACCTACTGGCTGGAGGAGCCCCTTGCCAACCGTTTAGCCTCGGTGGTAAACACGCCGGTGAGACCGACCCACGTAACATGTTTCCGGAAGTGTTTCGTGCCGTGGCCGAACTTCAACCTCGTGCATTTCTGCTTGAAAACGTAAGAGGTTTAACCCGAGAGAGCTTTCTACCGTACTTCGAGTACATCATATCGCGGCTCCGGTTTCCGTGTGTCCTTCCGGAACCTGGCGAAGGCTGGGAGGAGCACAAGGCCCGCCTTGACGAACACCTGGTAAGTAGTGCGGACCGAAACTTCTCTTCGCCCGAGCCAACGGACGTTCGGTACGACGTGAAATACAAAGTCATAGACGTAGCGGATTTTGGCGTGCCGCAACGGCGCCACCGTGTCTTCATCGTTGGGTTTCGACGAGATTTGGCTGTGAAATGGAGCTTTCCGGAACGGACGCACTCGCAAGACGCATTACTCTACGCTCAATATGTGGATGAGTCGTATTGGGACGAACATGGTCTGAAGCCAAGACCTGTTCCCGAACGATTTGCGAAGCGAGTGGCGATTCTCAGGCGAATGCCGAAGCCGATGGAGCGGCGTTGGCGGACCGTTCGTGACGCGATCAGTGATCTGCCCGAGCCCGTAAACTACGACAAATGGCCGCCGCTGGATAACCATAGTGGAATTCCCGATGCGCGAGCGTACAAAGGCCATACAGGGAGCCTATTGGATTGGCCAGCCAAGGCGATCAAGGCAGGAGACCATGGTAATCCCGGTGGAGAAAACATGCTCCGTCGCAGCGACGGCTCGGTGAGGTACTTCACGGTTCGCGAATTGGCTCGCTTACAGGCCTTTCCAGACGAGTGGCATTTTTCCGGGCCGTGGTCGGAAACCCGCCGGCAGCTAGGTAATGCGGTTCCGGTAGTAATAGCTGAACAGCTCGCCGCGCAGATCCGACACGAGCTGTTGCGCGTGGATCAACGTGTTGAGATCCGTAAGCCAGAATTGACGTTGGCAAGTGCTGATTAGACGACTATTCCAGAATACATGTTCACTCATCGACACGAATATTGAAGTCTCGTTGTAGCTTTTCGATTGAGACACCTTCGGAATAGAGTTGAACAAGGCCTAAGATCTCCTCCACCGTGCGCTGGTTTTTCGGGTGGCGTTCGGCCCATGATCTTCCTGGGTGCAGCATGTCCCACAGGGGTCTTTCCCCGCTAATCCGGCCTCCGCCCGGAGCGTGGTTTCCGAATCCGCTCACGATTACGTTCCACAACGGTTGGAAGTCGCGTATCATAAGCGATTCGCCTAGTGGAATCCAAATGTCATCAACAATTAGGAATCGGCACCGGAAATCTGCAAGATCAAGATTCTTTGCCTGCTGAATAGATCTTGCGTGTTCCCTTAGACGCTTATATAGCGTGTATGTGGTGTCACTATCTGCTCGTTGTCCCGTTCGTTTGCCCTCGCGTTCAGCCTTTCCAACGTATATTGGCATCTGAAAGTTATCATTAAGATTTTGCTGTGATAAGGACGCGTATGGTGGGAAGTCGCCTATGTAGTAGATCGCGTACAGCCCCGCGCCTTCGAAGCGATTGAGATCCGTCATTGGCACTACGGGGCGCGAGAGCAGAGCGTTGGCCACGCTCTCGCCAAGGTTGTCGTAGTCGAGAGGGTTGAACGGTACCGGTTTATCTGGCATCTTCGATATCCTTGTAGCGCATCGCGTCGGCGTAGTCCGTGAGCATGATACCGTATGATGCCGAGACGGATGAGAAATTATGGTGGATTCGCTGAGCCCGGACGAGCGATCCGAGCGTATGGCCCGCGTACGTTCTACTGGGAACCGTTCGACTGAGGGCCGGGTTGAAGCGGCGCTTGTTTCGTCGGGTATTAGTGGATGGGAGAAGCACCCAAGAGATATTCCTGGGAAACCTGACTTCTTTTTTGACCGCTATCGCTTGGCGCTGTTCATCGATGGTTGCTTCTGGCACGGGTGCCCAAAATGCCAGCGTCGAATGCCGAAGGCGCGGGCTGAATTCTGGCAAGCGAAGATTGAAGGGAACCGTCAGCGGGATCGACGCGTCCGTCGCAAGCTTTGGTCGCGTGGGTACCACGTGATGAGGGTCTGGGAGCACGATCTCAATAGGGACACATGGCTCAGACGGTTGCAAGCAATGATGCGAAGAATCGCTATCTCCCGGGAGGATGATTCCTAAGCGGAACACCTCTAGCTCTGGCAGCACCCCAAATTTGGCTCCGTATCTCGGGCAGTTCGGTATCCAAACCGCTCTTTAATCACAACCCCGGTGTCTTCGACTCCGCGCGGAGTGATGGATACCCTGGGGAATACGTTATTTAACGTACCATATGGATCGCCCGCCCGTACCTCTTGGCGAACAGCCTCTGCACCGCTGCGCCCGCGATCCCAACCGCCGATCATGATTACCTTGGCAATGTCAAAATGGTTGGGATCAGCTGGCATCGTGCCTGCATAGGGAGGATGAAGTTCGAGCGGTGTTGAATACCGCTCGCTGATGCTCCTGGTGGCTCCGGCGATTCAGATAGCTCTCTCGCTTGAAACGGAGTTCGGCATATGCCGGGTGCGAATTCAATAGGCTTGCTGATCATCATCATCGGCGTTGTGGTGGTCGGGCTAGGTCTCCTCCTGCTGCTGCTTGGCCGGATTCCCTTATTCGGCCGGCTGCCGGGGGATATCACGATCCGCCGGAAGAACACGACCATCTTCGCCCCGATCACGACCATGATCATTCTGAGCCTGCTGCTCAGCCTCATCCTGACGGTCTTGGGCAATCTCCTGCTCCGTTAGCAGAGGGAGCGAAGACGTTCGTGCCGCGCGATCGGATGGCCGGGTTCGCCCGATTTGATGCCGGGATTAGCGCCGGTGCTCAATCAAATCTCGCTGATGCCGTCCGCGCGGCGGTAAACCGACTGCGCGCTAACAAGACGAACCCGGCTGGAGACGATTCGCGAGTTTGCTACCACGCCACATCGAGCAGCACCCCGTCATTCTGAGTGTCAGCGAAGAATCTTGCGAAGAAAAGATCCTTCACTTCGTTCAGAATGACGAATGGAATGCGCTCGACAGAGGAGTGGATATCGTACATTCAGCCAGCGTTAGCTGGCTTCGTTTGGTGAGCGCGGTCGATTTATCGCCGCGCGGACGGCGGATCGCAAATCGTGTTCGGGCGAAGCCGGCGATGCGGCTCATAGATCCTGCAAACCGGCACAATGCGATGCGCGACGAAACCTGCCGCATCACCCTGAGACCCAGCGGTTGATCGTATCCCGCCAGACCGGCTGGCTGTCTTTGACTTTGATGCTGCCGAGGTAGACCGATCCCTGGATGCGCACGACTGGTGATCCCGGACGCGCCTCATGCCGTGACCGCTTCTCGCTGCTGCCCGCGATAACTGAGACCTGCTCCATCTCCACCTGCACGCCGGGTGGGACCAGGATCTCCATGCTTCCCAGGACAACGCGTACGTTGATGACGATCTCGCTGCCGTGAATTTCGGCGTCGCGGAGATCGAGTTTGCATTCGCCGAGGATGCTGACCGCCTCGATCTCCCCGGCGACCCGCCAGCGGCCGGTGCGGCTGTTACTGCCGAGAATCGCGGTGATTTTCGTGGTTGGGGCGCTCGGAGGGCGGATCGCGAGCGAGGATGCCGGGATATCCCGGACGAGTCCGACGAGCTGCCCGTGTGTCCGTGCCGTCAGTGCCGCATCGAGCCGGGAGGAGTATTCGCCCAGCGTGAGCCGGCCGTCCTCGCACGCCTGCTGGAGCACCGCGATCGCGCGCTCCCGTTCGGCGTCTCCGACTAACAGGTCATCGTCGTTCATTAGACTCGCTCCTGATTCCTCGCCTGGGTGTGGAGTGTTCCGGTGCCGGGTCGGCGGGACATCTTCAGTATACAGAAGCCGATCGGCGTCAAAGCGCGATCAGGCATGCGGGGCAATTGGGGACACCGTGCTGGGATGGTCCGTCAGGTCCGATCAACCTGCTGCTGCGCGGAGACGCGGGCGTACTGCTGGGGGCGGCCCTGGATGAGCCAGAAGACCAGCGCGTAGACCGTGAAGATCTCCAGCCCAAACGGGAGATAGCCGCCGTAGCCGAGGATCGGCATTTCGAATATGTGCCCGAACTCCACGAACGGGACGCTGTAGGTCCACTTGGGCATCGAATGGGAGTTCCACATCTCCCAGAAGAAGCCGCAGACCAGCGCCGCCAGCATGACGTTCCAGACCGCCGCCCAGTTGCCGTGCCGGACGAAGGCGCCGATCGACCGCTGGCCGAGCAGGACGTTGACCGGTTCGAGGATGAAAAAGACGGAAAGCCAGGTCAGCGGGAAGGCGTAGCGCGGCGCGACGATTACGAGCACGAGCATGACCCAGCCGAGCAGGAACAGGCGAATGGCCGTTCCTCGCTCGATGTGCCAGGCGGGTAGCTGGGGCAGCCGCTCGCCGATCCGGAAGCTGGAGAGGAGTTCGGCCGTCTCCAGCACCGCCGGCACCACGGTCGAGAACGAGAGCGACGCCATCAGGACGTACTCCCATTGCGCGACCGGCCGCGGCATCTGGTAGTGCCAGTTCTGGAGGAAACCGTTCAGCCATTCGAAGAGCCACCAGAGCGGAATCGAGATCAAGAAGAGGAGCAGGAACTTCCAGTGGCCGCGCCGCCAGAGCGACGTGCCGGTGCGCCACTCGACCAGCCCGTCAACGGTCACGATGTAGCCCAGCCAGAGCGGGAAGAAGTAGTAGTCGGAAACCGGCCGCAGGTGGAGCCAGTCGATCGCCCACCAGACGGCGACCAGCATCACCCCGATCACGAGCTGCGGAGTGACCCGAGCCGCCCGGCCGGCCGTTGCCGGGCTGGGACGCTCGCTCACTACCTGCCGATTCTGCCCTGCTCGCCGTGTCGAATCCATGGTCTTCCGGCCTTACCTACCGGCGGTCTTCTTTCGGGGATGACCCCGCTTGCCGGGAGTATGCCAAAATCCGGGCCAGCGCCAGTCTGCCCCTCCGACATTGCTCCCCGTTCGGTTTTTGCCGCCGCTCCGGTCGTATGTTACGATATCCCCGCTCAAGCCGGAATGTTTGCCGGGTGTGAGCGAATCATCGCAGGGTTGGCCAGCGAAGTAGGGGTGGGGACGCGATTACGTGGATGACCTGCGCGTATCGGTAGGAGCGGCTACCGAGACCGGACCCGTCCGCGAACAGAACGAAGACGCGTACTTTGTCGCCGAGATGGAGAGCGACACATCACGCGATAACGGGCTGCTGCTCGCGGTTGCCGATGGCATGGGCGGTCACCAGCACGGCGAAGTAGCCTCGCAGCTTGCGATTGAGACGCTGCGCGAGGAGTACTATAAGTCGGAGGTTGGAGCCACCGAAGTTCCCCAGCGGCTGAAGCAGGCGTTCCGTCGCGCCAATGAGCAGATCTACAAGAGTGGCACGGCCGGCGGTGAAGCGAACATGATGGGGACGACGCTCGTCGCCGCCGTCATCCGGGGCAACGATCTGACCATCGCCAACGTCGGCGATAGTCGCGCCTACCTCGTCCGGGCCAAGCGCGCGACTCAGGTCACGCGGGATCATTCGCTGGTTGCCGAGCAAGTGGCGACCGGGGCGATGACCGAGGATGAGGCACGGGAAAGCCAGCACCGGAACATCATTACGCGGGCGCTCGGGCATCGCCAGCGCGTCGATGTCGATATTTTTGAGATACGCCTGCTCGCCGATGACCGGCTCGTGCTCACCACCGATGGTCTCTACGACTACGTGCCCGAAGATTCCATGGTCGCCACCGTGCTCAAAAGCTACCCGGAAGACGCGGCGCGTGAGCTGGTGAGCGAGGCGATCGCCAACCAGTCGAACGACAACGCAACGGCCGTGGTCGCCTGGGCGGTTCCGGCCGGGGTATCGATGGAGCCGGAGGTTGAGGCGCCGGCCGAGGGTGGCCGTGGCCTGCTGGTGCCGGTGCTCGTTGGGATCGCCCTGCTCGTCTTCATCGCCATCGTCGCGGTGATCCTTCTGATGGGCACACCAGGCTAGAGAGTTGCCGATTGACCGGCTCGAACCCAAACGTCAGCGACCCGCCGGAGCGCGCCGGTTCCGGCCACCGCCCGGTTTCCCAGCCGTCCACCGATCTGGAAGCCACATCGGCCGCTGGAACCGGCCCGATCGTCGATGCCCACACCCACATCTTTCCGCCGGAGATCTGCGAGGGCCGTCACCACTACACCCCGCGTGACCTCTGGTTTGAGCACCTGTATGAGCATCCCGGTGCGTTGTTGGTGCATGCCGAAGAGCTGATCGCCAGCATGCGCGCGGCCGGGATCAGTCGTTCGGTTGCCTGCGGCTTTCCCTGGCGCGATCCCGGGCTCTGCCGCGAGCACAATGACTACCTCGCCGCCGCGGCGGCCGCCTATCCTGATGCAATCTCGTGGCTGGGCACGGTGTCACCGATGAGCCGGGATGCCGCGGCTGAGGTCGAGCGGTGCTTCGCGCTCGGCGCGGCGGGCATTGGGGAGCTCAACGCCGATGCCCAGGAGTTCGATTTCCGGGAGCCGGATGCGCTGGCGCCGGTCGTTGAGGTCTGCCGTGCCTACGGCAAGCCGCTGTTGCTCCACGTCAGCGAGCCGCTTGGGCATGCCTACCGGGGAAAGGGGACGGCCACGCCGGAGCGATTCGTCCGGTTCCTGGCCAGGTATCCTGATTTGCCGGTGATCGCCGCGCATTGGGGTGGGGGTCTCCCGTTCTACGAGCTGATGCCGGAAATCGCGGTGCTGGCCCGGAACGTCGTCTACGATAGCGCGGCATCGACCTACCTCTACCGCTTCGAGGTGTTCCGGGCGGTGCTTGATATCGTTGGGCCGGAGCGGGTGATGATGGCCTCCGACTTCCCGGTGCTCAAGCAGGGGCGTTTCCTGCGGAAGACGCTGGCGGCCGATCTCCATCCCGCGGAGGTCCCGCTGGTCGTGGGCGGTACCGCGATCCGGGTATTCGATCTCCCGGAAAGGGGTGCGAATCGTGATTAGCGGCATACGGGGCCGGATCGTTCAGAAGGCTCCGGGGGCGGTGCTCGTGGATGTCCACGGGATCATCCTGCGGGTGCTTACCTCGCAAACCACAATCGCCGACCTGGCCGACGCCGGCGCTGAGATCGAGCTGGTGACGCACCTGTACGTCCGAGAGGATCAGCTCACCCTTTACGGGTTCACCTCGCCGGAGGAGTTGCAGCTTTTCGAACTCCTGCTCACGGTAAGTGGAATTGGTCCGAAGGTCGCGCTGGGCATCCTCTCGGCCGCCCGGCCCGAGGCCATTCAGGGGGCGATCGCCGCCGAAGATATCACGATGCTGAGCCGCTTGCCGGGGATCGGCAAGAAGACCGCGCAGCGGATCATTTTCGATTTGCGAGGGAAGCTGCCGGAACCGGCGGCTGCCGGTCGGACGAGCCTCGTTGGAGCAGACCACGAGGCGCTTGAGGCGCTGCAGGCGCTTGGCTACTCGGCCGCGGAGGCGCGTGACGCGCTGGCCGGTCTTGAACGCCGCGATGGGCAGACCGTGGAAGAGCGCATCTTTGCCGCGCTGCAGGCCCTATCCCGCTCCTGAACGTGTCTTTCCACGGTCCGGATCGGCCGTGGAAGACCGAACCAGGCCATTGACCATTTCGACGCCGCGTGATATCACTTCTTGCAAATCGGCTGGCGAACAGAGACTCATGCCGTCTACAGAATTGTAGGGCGCCTGGTACCTTCGGGTCCGGCGCCGTGTCGCGCGTTACCATCGCGCCGGCGAGCCCGCGGCAGGCGCACAGGGATCATTCCGACCGACAGTGATTTCGCGTTGGCACACCTCATCCAGGTGTTGATTGGTGAGCCCATGCAGACAGAGCAGAGCTTGGAATTCCAAAAATATCTGCTGGATGCGGTAGCGGAGGCGGTCATCGCTACCGATCTGGATGGGGTTGTCACCCTCTGGAACTGTGGGGCGGAACAACTCTATGGTTGGCCGGCCAGTGAGATGGTTGGCCGCCAGTTCCTCGAACTCCTCCCAGCCGGATTCTCGCGCGACCTGGCCGCAGAGATCCTCGGCAAGCCACGGGCCGGCGAGCGCTGGTCCGGCGAACTGCTTGTCCGGCGCCGTGATGGCCAATCCTTCCCTGTCAGGCTCAATGCTTCCCCCATCCGTGATGAACGGGGTATTGTGCTCGGCATCGTGACCGAATCGGCCGATATCTCCGAACGCAAACGGGCAGAGACGGAACGGGCGCGGCTCACCCACCGTCTTGGCGAACGGGTCAAAGAGCTGACGGCCATGCATAGCGTAGCTCGGGTGCTCCAGACCGAAGGGCTGACTACCTCGGAAGTGTTGCAAGCCGTAACGCCGATCTTGGAAGTCGCCTGGCAGTACCCAGAGATTACCGCGGTGCGCGTTGCGTTTGATTCCGAGGAATGGGCCAGCCCCAATTTTCGTGAAACCCCTTGGAAGCAAGAGGCGACGTTTACCCTGCCGGACGGCCAACGCGGGGGTATCGAGGTTGTCTACTTGGAGGAGCGGCCGGAGGAGGTAGAAGGACCATTCCTGGCCGAAGAGCGTGACCTCATCAACTCGCTCGCCAGTAGGCTGGGGTTGTACTTTGAACGGCAGCAGACCGAGGTGGAACGGCTGCAGCTTACCCATCAGCTCAGGGAGCGGATCAAAGAGCTAACCGCCTTGCACGATATTGCTCAGGTGCTACAGTCCGCGCAGCCGCTCGTCACGACGTTGGCGGGTGTTGCCGAGATCCTCAAAGCATCCTGGCAGTATCCGGATAGTACCGGGGTCCGGATCTCGTCTCAAGAGACGGAGTATCAGACACCGAATTTCCGCCGGACCCCGTGGCAGCAAGAATCCGCGCTAACCACGCCCGGCGGCCACCCGGTCTCGGTCGAGATCGTCTATCTGGAGGAGCGTCCGGAGGAGAGCGAAGGGCCGTTTCTCGCCGAAGAGCGCCACTTACTCGATTCAGTCTGCTCGATGCTGGCGTCCTACTTTGAGCGACGTGCCGCGGAAGAAGCGGTCCGGGAGAGCGAGGCCCGGTTCCGGGCGATTTTCGCGTCGGCCGGCATCGGCATCACCCTCCTAGACCTGGAGGGGCGAGTTCTCGAGGCGAATTCGGCGTTCCAGGCGATGCTCGGCTACACGGCTGATGAACTACATGGCATGGCCCTCACTACGTTCACCCATCCGGAGGATACAGCGTCGGATCTGACGCGTTTTCAGGAACTGGTTGCCGGCAAGCGCGATTCCTTTCAGGCAGAGAAGCGTTTTCTTCGGAAAGACGGCCGGGTGGCCTGGGGGCGGCTGACGGCCACGCTCGTTCGTGGGGCCGACGGAACCCCCCGGTTTACCATCGGGATGACCGAGGATATCACCGAGCGCAAACGGGTGGAAGAAGCGCTGCAGGCAAGCGAAGACCGCTTGCGCGCGTCGTATGCCGCGGTTGGACAAGTCATGATGACGCCCGACGGGAAATTGCTGGAAGTCAACCGGTCCTACTGTGAGCTTACCGGCTACGATGAGCATGAGTTGCTGCGCACCGATATCCACTCGCTAACCCACCCGGACGACCGTGCCATGGGTGCTGAGGTCCATCAGCGTCTGCTCGCTGGTGAGTCTCCGCGCTTCGCGGTCGAGAAGCGATACGTCAGGAAAGATGGGTCCATTGCCACCGTCCTCGTGAGTACGTCCGTGGTCCGGGATGCTGATGGAGACCCCAAGGCCCTGGTCAGCCTGGTCCAGGACATCACCGAACGCAAGCGGTCTGAGCGGCGTCTTGCCGTGCAATACTCCGTCAGCCGGGTCTTGGTAGACGCCGTGTCGATCGATGAGGCCGCTGACCGGATCTTGCAGGCAGTTGTCGAAGCCCTTGATTGGTCAGTCGGCGCGCTGTGGATCCTTGACCGGCAGGATAACCGGCTCCATTGCTTTGCCACCTGGCATACCCCGTCACTCGGATTGACGGAATTCGAGGCGGTCAGCAAGCGAACCATTCTCCAGCCTGGCGTGGGGCTCCCCGGCCGGGTTCTGACGGCCGGGGAGCCGGTCTGGGTGGCCGACGTGCTCCGGGATCGGAACTTTCCGCGGCTACATGTAGCGGTAAAGGAGGGTTTACATGGGGCCTTCGGATTCCCGATCCGGGGTGAACGTGGGGTGCTCGGTGTCATTGAAATTCTCACGCGCCAGGCTCCGCCGCCGGATGAGGAACTGACCCACACGGTCATGGCGCTAGGAAACCAGATTGGGCAATTCATCGAACGGAAACGGGCGGAAGAGGCGCTGGCCGAGCGAGCGGCGGATCTGGCTCGATCGAACCGCGAACTTGCCCAGTTCGCGTACGTGGCGTCCCACGACTTGCAGGAACCGCTTCGGATGGTATCGAGCTTTACCCAGCTCCTGGCCAGGCGTTATCGAGGTAGGCTTGATGACGATGCCGATGAGTTCATTTCCTATGCCGTCGATGGCGCGTCCCGGATGCAGGTTCTGATCAACGACCTGCTCGCCTACTCCCGTGTCGGGACACGCGGAAATCCTCCGGTGCCGACCCCGAGCGACGCGGCGCTGGACCGGGCACTTGACAATCTTCACGCGACGATCGAAGAAAGCGGCGCGGAAATCATCCGGGAACCGCTGCCGGTGGTGATAGGCGATCAGGCGCAACTTGTACAACTGTTTCAGAATCTCCTGAGCAATGCCATGAAGTTCCGGGGGGACCGGGTTCCGAAGGTCCAGATCCGGGCTGAGCCGGCAGGAAAAGAATGGATCTTTTCCATCCGCGATAACGGTATTGGGATCGATCCGCAGTACGCTGAGCAGGTCTTTGTCATCTTCCAGCGTCTGCATACGCGTGTCGAATATCCAGGGACAGGAATTGGGTTAGCGATCTGCAAGAAGATCGTGGAGCGGCATGGGGGGCGGATCTGGGTGGAGTCGGAGCCTGGGAAAGGCACGACCTTTTTCTTTGCCCTACCTGGGGTAACGGAGGATAAGGAATGATCAACCCGAACGGCCGGGCGGTTGAGATCCTGCTGGTCGAGGATAATCCAGGCGATGTTCGCCTAACACGTGAAGCATTCCGAGAGGGCAAGATCCGAAACAACCTGTATGTGGCTGTTGATGGCGTCGAGGGTATGGCCTTCCTGCGGCGGGAAGGCAAGTACGCCGACTCACCGCGCCCGGATATCATCCTGCTTGATTTGAATCTGCCGAAGAAGAATGGCATCGACGTACTTCGTGAGATCAAGACTGACGAGGATTTGAAACGGATTCCGGTCGTGATCCTGACGACATCCGTGGCCGAACAGGACATCCTCCGGAGCTACGATCACCACGCGAACTGTTACATTGTTAAACCGGTAGATCTGGAACAGTTCCTGAAAGTCATTCAGACGATTGAAGATTTCTGGGTGACGATTGTGAAGCTGCCGCCTGACTAAGGACACGCTATGAGACGGACACCGTCGGGGAGGTCCGCGTTTGAGGACCTCGCCAAACGGGGGTTTAGAGATGTGGTCGGCGTGATGGAGGATCCAGACCGAAACGCACTCCTGTCATCGGTGCCAGTGGATCGGAGGGGAGAGATGCCCCTGCGAATCCTGCTCGTGGAGGACAATCCGGGCGACGCCCGGCTAGTTCGTGAGGCACTGGCGGAATCGAGTGTTCATCGGTTCGAGCTGGTCCGTTGTGAACGGCTCCGTGACGGGCTGAGGCATCTCGAGTCCGGTTCATTTGATCTGGTGTTACTCGATCTGGGGCTGCCCGATAGCATCGGGCTCCAGACGCTCATCCGCGCCCATGCTGAATCACCAACGATTCCGATCATCGTGCTTACCGGGAACCACGATGAGGAATTGGGCATCAGCGCGGTGCGGATGGGCGCTCAAGATTACCTCGTCAAAGGGACCTTCGATAGTAATCTCCTCGTCCGGAGTATGTACTACGCGATTGAGCGCGCCCGGACGCTGGATGCCTTGCGCCGGGTGGCCCGGGAGAACAACCGGCTCGCATCGGCGATTACCAACGTCACAACTGGGGTGTTCATTATCGAGCCGGAACTCCCCGGCAATCCGATCATTTTCGTGAATCCCGCGTTCCTTGCCATCACCGGCTATTCAGCGGAGGAGGTGCTCGGCCGGAATTGGCGCCTGCCGCAAGGCACTGAGGCGGATCAATCGATGCTCGATGCGATCGACCTCGCCATGGTGCGGAGACACCCCTTCTCTGGGGTGCTGCGTGGTTTGCGAAAGGATGGGACGGCGTTCTGGAGTGACATCACGATCAGTCCAGTCTATGACGCCGAGGGTGACCTGATCAACTTCGTGGGACTGCAAACCGACGTCACCCAGCGCGTCCGTGAGGAGGAAACCCAACGTTTCCTCACCGAAGCGAGCGAGGTGCTCGCCGCCTCACTCGATTACGAGGCGACGCTGGAGAATGTGGCGCAACTTATCGTGCCCACGATCGCCGATTGGTGCACCATCTGCGTCCGTGACGAGGACGGAGCGCTCGAACGTGTTTCTGCCGCCCATTCCGATCCGAAGAAGCTCTCTTTGATCGGCGAGTTGTCGCCGTGCGCTTGGATCCCGGTAGGATCGCCGGTCGATCCGATTCTGTCTGTCCTGGAGAACGGGCGTCCGCAGTATCTCTTTCGCATCGCCGAGCAAGACTTGATCGATCATGTCCGCGACGATCATCATCGTGTCACACTCCAGCAATTGGGTCCGACATCGTTGATGGTCGTACCACTCGTCGCGCGTGGGCGGGCGTTCGGCGTGGTCGTATTCGCCATGGCGGATTCGGGGCGACAGTATGGGCCGCCGGATCTGGCGCTAGCGGAGGACCTTGCACGGAGGGCGGCGCTCGCCGTTGATAATGCCTGGCTCTACCGGGAGGCCCAGCTTGCGGCCGAGCGGAGCCGCCAGGCCGCGGCACGGGTTGAGGCCCTCTCCGAAGCGTCAAGGCTGTTCGCCGAGGCCGGACTGGACTTCCCTTCCCTCATGAATACGATCGCCCGGCACGTAGCGCATCTGATCGGTGATCATTGTTCGGTCCTCCTGCTCTCGGAGGACCGAAGTCTGTTTTCCCTCAGTTCCTTTTATCACCGTGACCCGGAAGCCCTGGCCTACCTGCGGTCGCTCATGTCGGATCTGATCCAACGGAGTGATGAAGGTCTTAACGGGTTGGTTATGCGATCCGGCCAGCCGCTCCTGATTTCGGATGTCGATCCGGCGGAAATCAAGGATCTCACCATCCCGGAATATTGGGCCTTTATTGAGCGCTACGCTGTCAAAAGTATCCTCTGCGTGCCGCTTCGCGTGCGAGGCCGGGTGATCGGGACCCTGTTCAGTGCCCGGGACAGCGACGCGGTGCCCTACACCCTGGAGGATCAAGGTTTTCTGCAGGATTTGGCTGACCGTGCGGCGTTGGCTATCGATAATACGGGTCTCTACAAACAACTGCTTGAACGTGAACGGCAGCTCCAGGATCTGGTTGGCCGCCTCTTGGTCGCGCAAGAAGAGGAGCGACGGCGTGTGGCCTACGAAGTGCATGATGAATTGGCTCAGATCGCGGCCAGCGCCCATCAGCATTTGCAAGCCTATTCTCGCTATCATCGTCCGCGATCACCGGAGGCAAGGGAGCAACTTGACCGTGCCGTCGAGCTGGCTCAACGGACCGTCCGGGAAACGCGGCGGGTGGTGGCAAACCTGCGGCCGACGACCCTGGATGATTTCGGCCTGGCGGCTGCCATCCGGCTTCAGATTGAGGAGTTGCAAGCCCAAGGGTGGCAGATCAGCTACCAGGTGACGATCGGCGATGATCGCCTTCCATCGGCCGTGGAAACCGCACTGTTCCGGGTGGCGCAGGAGGCGCTGACCAACGTCCGCAAGCACGCGCGAACCACCGAGGCGCGCGTGGTGCTTGAACGCGTCGGGCGAGTCGTCCGGCTGGAAGTCCGGGATGCCGGACGTGGATTCGACCGCTCCGCCGTACAATCCGGGGGAGGAGCCGGGGAACGGGTGGGCCTGCCGGGAATGCAAGAACGCGTCGCGCTGCTCGGCGGCCGTTGCACCATCGAGAGCCGGATCGGTCAAGGGACCACGGTGACCGCTCTGGTACCGATTCTCGCCGGCAATGAGAGTGACGCGTTTCCTCCGGGAGTCAGTCCGGCCTGAGCCGGCGCTCCACAGCCCGCGCATGTGCCGTCAAGCCTTCCGCCCGTGCCAGGGTCGCGGCGGCAGGGCCAAGGCGGCGTAATCCTCGCTGGTTGATGCCAATCACACTGATGATCTTGAGAAACTCTTCAACGTTGATCGGCGACGAGAAACGCGCCGTTTGCCCGGTGGGCATAACGTGGCTGGGACCGGCGGTGTAGTCACCCAGGACTTCGGGAGAGGATTCACCGACGAAGATGCCGCCAGCGTGATGGACGCGGTCAACATGCTGCCAGGCGTTGGCCAGCAGCAGGCACAGGTGCTCCGGAGCGTAGGCGTTCGCCAGGTCAAAGGCGGTTTCGAGATCCGGGACGACCGCGATCGCCCCGTTGGTCGCGAGGGATTCTCCGGCAATCTCGGCACGCTCCAGGACCGGTAGTTGTGTGGTGAGCTCTCGCTCGACCGATTCAGCCAGGTTCGCTGATGTGGTGATGAGAATCGCGCTCGCCAGTGGATCGTGTTCGGCCTGCGCCAGGAGGTCTGCCGCGCAAAGCCGTGGATCGGCGCTCCCATCGGCGATGACCAGTGTCTCGGTCGGTCCCGGTAGTTGGTCGATGTCCACCTCGCCGAAGACCCGTCGTTTGGCGAGGACGACGAAGATGTTGCCGGGGCCGACGATCTTGTCGACACGCGGGACCGAATCAGTCCCGTAGGCCAACGCGGCGATCGCTTGCGCGCCGCCCAGCTTAAAGACGCGATCGACGCCCGCGATTTCCGCGGCCGCGAGGATCAGCGGCGAGATCGTCCCATCCCGGCCCGGCGGCGCGCAGACCACGATTTCCGAAACGCCCGCCACCCGCGCCGGGATCGCCGACATCAGGAGCGATGACGGATAGGGCGCCCGGCCCGCCGGGGTGTAGACGCCGACACGTTCCATCGGCCGGAGGATCTGGCCGAGCGCACCGTCGTCATCGAAATGGACCCAGGACGTGCGAAGCTGGCGGCGGTGGAATGTCTCGATCTGCGCTTTTGCCAGCTCCAGCGCCTCGAGGACGTCCTGGGGCACGGCGGCTTTGGCCGCGGTGATCTCTTCCTGGCTCACCTCCAGCCGGTCGAGCGCGGCGCCATCAATCGCACGCGTATAGTGAAACAGTGCGGTGTCGCCGTTGCTCCGGACATCGGCGATGATGCGGTCGACGACCTCACCGGCGGTCAGGTTCGCGCCGAAGACTTGCTGGACTCCGGCCTGAACCCGTGGTGGCAGTTCAGTTTCTTCCAGTCTCCGATGGCGAAGGATGAACGACCGTGCTTGATCGGTATCGTGGAAGACGCGGATCGAAAGTGTCGTCGTCATTGGTCCTCCTCGAGGGCCCGGTAGAGCCGGTCATAGGCCGCGGAACAGCCGCTAAAGACGTAATCGGGTGAACTCACCGTCATGCCATTGCTCCCGGCGTGGCGCAAATGCTCAATCACGCCCAATAACAAGTCGCCGGGCACGATGACGGTCACCGCGAACCAGCGTTCCCGCGTACCGCCGGTTTTGGGGTAGACGCTCGCGATCGTCGGCCCTTGCTCGCCCGCCGTCTCGAACTGGCTGACCACATGCGCGGCGACCTCCTCCTCCGAGTCACCCCGGACATTGGCGGTGACGACGCGGTAGGCGCGCGCCTGGAGTCTCGCCTCGGAAAGCTCGATCAGCGCTCGTGTCGCGTCCAGCTTCTCCGGATGGTGCCGCAGCGTCCGCCGGGATGCTATCAGGCAGGCTTGAGCCAGGATGATTACGCCACCTTCGAGCGGGCGCATCCGGTTGTCACGCAGCGTCACGCCGGTCTCGCTCAGGTCGGCGATGATGTCGGCGTAGCCGAGCGTGGGCGCGGCTTCGAGGGCACCGTGGGCGTCGACCAGCGAAAAGTAGGTCACGCCATGCTTGAAGAGGAACTCTCGCGTGAGGTTTGGGAACTTGGTCGCGACGCGCAGGATACGGCCGGTTCGCTTGAAGTCAACCGAGAGATCGGCCAGGTCGGCAACGGTCGTGATATCCAGCCAGCCTTCCGGCACGGCAATCAGCAGCTCGGCCCGGCGGAAGCCGAGATCCTCCATCACAATCATCAGGTTCGGATGATCCCGCGCGAACTCGACCACGAGATCATATCCGGTGATCCCGAGATCGGCGCTGCCATCCGCGACCTTGTGCACGATATCCTCGGGCCGCTGGAACAGGACCTCGACATCACGAAGCCCGTTGACCCGGCCGACGTACTGGCGCGGATTCGGCCGCCAGATGGACAGTCCTGCCCGCTCCAAGAAATTAATCGTCGCCTCGGAGTAGGCGCCCTTGGATGCGATCGCGAACCGGAGTGGCTCAGCCACGGGCCTGCTCCTCGACGTTCTGATGATTGCCGCCAGCCGTGACCAGTCCACGGAGATCGTAGTGTTCGATGGCGTCGGTTCCCCGGACGATGACGAGGCGCGCGATCCCACGCCGCCGCGCGTAACGCTTGTTGGCCTCAACCGACCGGCCGCGCACATCGACCTCGACGCGGAGCCCTTCGGCTCGTAGCTGTTCGCTGACCCGGATCGCTTCGGCAGCCGCGCCGGTATTCGCCGCCACAACCAGGGCCTGGACCGGCTCCGGTTCGCTCCTCCAACCGGCGGCCTCGATTACCCGCTCCAGCCCGTAGGAAAAGCCGCAGGCCGGAAGCGCCTGGCGAGCGCCAAGGACCTGGGCGAGATCGTCGTACCGGCCGCCACCGCAGAGCTGGAGCGAGGGAGTGCCCGCCGCGTAAATCTCGAAGAGAATCCCGGTGTAATAGTGGAGGCCGCGGCCGAGCCCGAGATCCAGTTCGATCTCTTCGGTCTCATAGCCGTAGGCCGTCAGCAGGTCGAGCACCTGCTCAAGTTGACTGATCGGCTCCGGATGCAGATGATGGCGCGCTACCAGGCTGTGGAGCGCGGGCAGTACCGTGGATGGTTTGCCGCGGATCTCAACCAGTTCACGCACGAACGCGAATGCCCGGCGGACGTCCTCGGCATCGCTTTGCCGGCTGATCTTGGCGATGACGCCGGCTACGATCTCTTCCGGAGACCGGGTTCCCCCCTCCATATGGACCCCAACCTCACGCAGTACCGCCATGACCCAGTCATGGAGCTGTTCATCCGGCACGTCCCGCAAAGATCCGCTCATTTCGTTGAACAGATCCGAGAGCCTCCCGGTGTCGGTCAACCCGGCGAGATCGGCTTCGACATCGACCGGCTGTCCCTTCCGCAGCCGCTCCATACTCCAAACCAGCCAATCGCGGGCGCGCTGGCGGAGTGGTAGCCGGTCAAGGAAATCGAGCACGATGCCGATATGGCCGAGCACCAGCCGCCCGGTGATCCCGGTGGCGGCCAGCCCTTCCAGCGCCAGATGAATCACCTCGGCGTCGGCTGCCGGGCCAGCGGCGCCAAGGAGTTCACAACCGGCCTCGGTGAACTGGCGGGAGCGGCTCGCCTGCGGCTTTTCGTATCGAAAGACCGGCCCGGCGTACATGAGTCGTACCGGGAGCGGTTCCGACTGCATGGAGCCGACGTAGAACCGGAGGATCGACGCGGTGTGCTCCGGACGGAGCGCGATGTCGTGATCGCGGTAATGGACCGCGTACATCTGGTTGATCCGGTCGCCGCCTGACTTGCGGAGGAACAGATCAGTCGGTTCGATCACCGGGGTCTCGACCTGGCGGTAACCGTGGCCGGCGAAAATACCCTGAATCCGGGTGAGCACCTGCTGCCGGACCTGATAGGAGGCGGGGTCGAAATCGACCATCCCCCGGAGCCGTTCGAGCGGAATCCGACGTTCAGATGGGGCTGGAGTCGATGTACTCAACGACATTTACCTCTGTGCTGACGATCGGGTGACGGCCCCCACTCCCCAGACGGACGGGGACAGGGTATCTTGATGGGCAGGCACAGGGGCCTGCCCCTACGCTCCCCTCTCCCAGAATTGGGAGAGCGGCCGGGGGTGAGGGCGGCACTCCCACGTTCTTCTTATCGTGAAGTCTAACACGCGCGATGGCTGGCTCATTCGAGGATTATCCCCGAAGTGTGCCGCCAACCCGCCGCTCGACCTGGGCGGCGATTCGCCCCCTGATCCGCTCGATCTCATGCTCGGCCAGCGCGCGATCCGGTGCCGCGAGGGTAACGCGGTAGGCAAGGCTCTTCTTTCCTGGCCCGAGTGCCGGACCCCGGTAGATATCGAAGAGCCGGACATCGGTCCCGAGTACGCCGGCACCGGCCCGGATCGCGGCGGCGACGTCGGCCGCCGGGACGTGCTCATCAACCACGATCGCGAAATCCTGCTCGATCGGCTGGAACCGGGAAACCGGCTGGAATCGCCATGCCTCGATGCCGGCTTCGAGCAGCGCCGCGAGGTCGATCTCCGCGACAGCGACCCGTTCGCTTGCGATCCCATAGTTGGCGATCACCGAGGGATGGAGTTCGCCGAGAATGCCGACCGGCCGCCCTTTCGCCGTGATCTCGGCGGCGCGACCAGGGTGCAGGCTGGGATGGGTGACCGTCCGGAACGCCGGTTCGACCACGCCGATTCGCCGCAGCAGGGTGTCGATGATGCCTTTGATATCAAAATAATCCACGACACGCGCCTCATGGTAGAGGTCCTGGAGGTGTCGCTGCCCAGCCAGCGCGATGCCGAGCGTCCGCCGCTCGTTCGGAAGTTCTTCGAGCGAGACCGGGAGATAGACCCGCCCGGTCTCGAAGACACCGACCGCGGGATTGAACTTCACGTTCTCGGCGACGTTCTTGAGCAACGCGGGCAGCATCGTCGGCCGCATCATCTCCCACTCGCTGCGCAGCGGGTTTACCGCCGTCACCAGTGGTATCTCGGGGCGGGCCTGGATGCCGTATCGGCTGGGCAACCCGTTTCCGGCGGCATTCAGCGCCAGAAGATCCTGCTCGTTCAGCATCGGGTAGGTGATGATCTCGCTGAGTCCAGCCGCGACCAGCGTGTCCTGCACGACCCGCTCCAGCCGGCGCATCGCGTCGGTCTCTCCTGGTACCGGCGCGCGCTCCGGTAGCCGCTCGGGGAGCGTCTCGTATCCGGTAATCCGAGCCACCTCTTCGACCAGGTCCGCCTTCGTCGTCACGTCTGCCCGGTAGGTCGGAACCTGAACGGTGATGGTCTTGACCCCCTCCCGGTCAACGATCTCCGGCTGGAATTCGAGCCGCTGGAGGATATCGAGCACGACCGGCTCGGGATAGCTGATGCCAAGCAAGCGCTTGATTTCGGAGAAGGGCATCGATAGCTCCCGTGGCCGGACCGGCGAGGGATAAATATCGGCGACGGCGGTGACCCGCGCCTCCGGCAGCATCTCCTGGATCAGCGCCACGGCGCGCCGGGCCGCGATCAATGGGAGATTGGCGTCGATCCCACGTTCGAACCGGGCTGATGATTCGGTGCGGAGCCGGAGCGCGCGGGATGTCCGCCGCACGCTGAACATGTTGAAATTGGCGGACTCCAGCAGGATCGTCGTCGTCTCGTTGGTGATCTCCGAGCCGACGCCACCCATCACCCCGGCGATCGCGACCGCCCGTTCGGCGTCGGCGATGACCAGCATCTCGGGCGAGAGTTCGCGAAGGGTATGGTCCAGCGTTTCGATGGTCTCGCCGGGCTGGGCCCTCCGGACGACGATGCGCCCCTCATGGAGAAACTCGCGGTCGAACGCGTGCATCGGCTGCCCGAGTTCGAGCATGACGTAGTTGGTGACATCGACGATGTTGTTGATCGGCCGGACACCGGCGGCGCTCAGCCGGCGCTGGATCCAGTCCGGTGCCGGCTCGACCCGGATATTCTCCATCACGACGCCGACATAGCGTGGGGCGAGATCCGGCGCTTCAATGGTGACCAGCGAGCCGCCAGCGCGGCCCTCGGCGAGATCGGCCAGTCTCGGGTAGCGGGCGGTTGATCCGGTCAGCGCGGCGATCTCCCGGGCGATGCCGGCCATCGAAAAATCGTGGGCCAGGTTCGGCGTGATCTCCAGTTCGATCACCTCTTCGCCCAGGTACTCACGCAGCGGCCTGCCCACCGGCGCGGCCTCATCGAGCACCATGATCCCCTCGTGCTCTTCCGAAAGGCCGAGCTCCTTTTCCGAGCAGATCATCCCCTCGGAGCGAATGCCCCGGATGGTGCTCGGTTTCAACGTGATCAGCTTTGGCTCGGCGGAATGGCCGTCAAAGAGGCGCGCGCCCGGCAGCGCGAACGCAACCTTCTGCCCGGCGGCAACGTTGGGCGCGCCGGTCACGACCGTAAGTTCACGCTCCCCGATAGTGACCGTCGCCAGGACCAGCCGGTCAGCGTTCGGATGCCGCTCCACGCGCTTGACGAGACCGACGAAAATGTTGTCCCAATTTGCCCCGATCTCGGTGATCGCCTCCGCCTCCAGCCCCGCCATCGTGAGCCGGTGGCCGATCTCTCGCGCGGTGAGGTTGGAAGGGACCAGTTCCTTCAGCCAGCGAACAGGAACTTTCATGCGTCGTCGTTATCCTCTCAATGCTGCTTCCGAGAGCGCGGGACGGCTGAACTGGGAGAGGAAGCGCAAATCACCCTGGTAGAAGGCCCGGATATCGGGAATTCCGTACTTCAGCATCACCAGGCGTTCGACCCCCATGCCGAAGGCGAACCCGGTGTATTTCTCCGGATCGATGCCGACGTTGGCGAGGACGTTCGGATGCACCATACCGGCTCCCAGGATCTCGATCCACCCGGTCCCCTTGCAGGTCCGGCAGCCCTTTCCCTGACAGAACATGCAGTCGATGGCAAAATCGACGCCGGGCTCGACGAACGGGAAGTAATCGACCCGGAAGCGGACCTTGCGCTCCTTGCCAAAGATCTGGCGGGCGAATTCCCCGAGGGTCCCCTTGAGGTCGGCCATCGTAATGTTTTCGTCGACCGCCAGTCCTTCGATCTGATGGAAATGCCATTCGTGCGTGGCGTCGAGCGCCTCGTACCGGTAGCACCGGCCGGGGACGACGACCCGGATCGGCGGCTTCATCCGCTCCATCGTCCGGATCTGCACCGGGGAGGTGTGGGGGCGCAGGACGACCTCCCGGCCCTCCGCCGCCTGGATGAAAATCGTGTCCCAGACATCCCGTGCCGGATGATCCTTGGGGATATTCAGTGCGTCGAACGCGTAATAGGCATCCTCCACCTCCGGCCCTTCCACCACCTGGAAGCCGAGACGGCCGAAGATATCGGTCACTTCGCGGATCATCTGGGTCACCGGATGAAGCGTGCCCACCACTGGCGCGCGGCCCGGTAGGGTGATATCGACGCGTTCCGCTTCCAGCCGCCGGTTGAGCTCCGAGGAACGAAGCTCCTCCTGCCGCCGCTCGAACTGAGCGTTCAAATACGCCTTAAGCTCATTGACGGCTTTTCCGAAGGCGGGCCGCTGCTCGGCCGGTAGGCTGCCGAGTCGCCGGATGGTCTGGGTAACCTCACCCTTTCCGCCGAGGTACCGGTGATGCCAGGCGGTCAGCGCTTCGGACTCCTCAATGGCCGCGAGTTCAGACTCGGCCTGGCGTCGCAGCCCTTCGAGTTGCTCCTGCATCGATAATGTCCTCCTTGTGCGCGGATTGAATGCGATCCGGCGTTAGGCTAGACAAGAGAAAACCCCGTCGCCTCAGGGGCGAGGGGCTAGCCGCGCGGTACCACCCTGGTTCACCGGCCGGGACCGGTGATCTCAGCGCCGGGCTGACACGCCCAGCAGGCTCCAATAATGGTGAGCAACCAGAGGCGACTACTTGGCGTGCCCGCCGTTCACCGCTCGGCTCCGGAGTGAACTTCCCCGTGCTTCCCCCTGGGAGAGCTCGCAGTCTTCGACTCTCCCTCCCTGTCGGATTCGGCGCGGGTACTCTTCTCCCTCATCGCCGTTACGCCGATCGATTTTCTAAAAGTATAGCAACTGACTGCCCGGACGGGCAAAGGCGGTCAGTGTGGCAAAGGTATCGGGGTGCCCCACAGATTATCGCTTGCAGCCTTCGCGCGGCGGTAAACCGACCGCGCTTACGGAACGAAGCCAGCTGAACCTGGCTGGGGATGGGACGCACTCGCTATTCGCACGCTCTTCCCCAGCCGTGGCGAAAGGGAAGCATGATGGCGGGCCGCCCTGCTACGTCCTCATGCAGCCGGCCTCGGCCGGCTTCGGCTTTTGAGCGCGGTGTCTTCAGCGTCGCGCGCCCCCCGGCCGCAGACGATATCAGATCGGTGCCTTGAAACTGACGAGGCAAAACCCCATGACACACCCGCCGGATCGGCTGACCTGGACGGCGTGGCTATAATCCGGGGTGAAAGAGATAAGCTCCGGGAGCAATGGAAGGGAGACTTGGAGGGTGGGGTCCACGACAATCGCGTCGGTTCACGGGAGAGAGATTCTCGATTCTCGTGGGAATCCGACGGTTGAGGTTGACATCCGGTTGGCCGGCGGCGTCCGAGGACGGGCCGCGGTGCCTTCCGGCGCGTCAACCGGTGCACATGAGGCGGTCGAGCTGCGCGACGGTGGTCGCCGCTACGGCGGCAAGGGCGTGGCCAACGCGGTCGCCAATGTCAACGGTCCGATCGCGGACGCGTTGACCGGTTTGGACGCGCTCAACCAGCGCGGAATCGACCGGGCGATGATCGAGTTGGACGGAACGCCGAACAAGGCACGTCTCGGTGCCAACGCGATTCTGGGTGCCTCGCTGGCGGTCGCGCGCGCGGCGGCAGCCGCTACCGGCCTTCCACTCTACCGGTACCTTGGCGGCCCTTCCGCCTCCCGGCTGCCGGTGCCGATGATGAACGTTCTGAACGGCGGGAAGCACGCGGCGGGTTCGAGTGTGGACATGCAGGAGTTCATGATCATGCCGGTCGGCGCGCCGTCGTTCCGCGAGTGCCTGCGCTGGGGCGCGGAGATCTTTCACGCGTTGAAAGGCGTCCTGGCCGCCAACGGGTATGTGACATCGGTCGGCGACGAGGGCGGCTACGCTCCCAGCCTGAAGAGCAACGACGAAGCGCTCGATCTGATCCTCGCGGCCATTGAGCGGGCCGGATACCGGCCCGGGGAAGATGTCGTGCTCGCCATCGACCCGGCCTCCACCGAGCTGTATCAGGATGGCCGTTACGTGCTTGCCGGGGAGGGGCGGAGCCTCAGCAGCGGCGAGATGATCGATTATTGGGCGGACTGGGTGTCGCGATTTCCGATTGTCTCGATCGAGGACGGGTTGGCCGAGGATGATTGGGACGGCTGGGCCGGACTGACGTCGCGGCTTGGCGATCGGGTGCAGCTCGTCGGCGATGATCTCTTCGTGACGAATACCGAACGTCTTCGGATGGGCATTGAGAAGGGGGTCGCGAACTCGATCCTCGTGAAGCTGAACCAGATCGGTACCTTGAGCGAGACGTTCGCCGCGGTGGAGATGGCCCACCGAGCCGGATATACCGCGATCATTTCTCATCGAAGCGGCGAGACCGCTGATAGCTTCGTGGCCGATCTCGCCGTCGCGGTCAATGCCGGCCAGATCAAGACCGGCGCGCCGTCCCGGATCGACCGGGTCGAGAAGTACAATCAACTCCTCCGTATCGAAGAAGACCTGGGCGCCCAAGCCGAATTCGCCGGCCGGAGCGCGCTCCGCGGGCGGGGCGGTGCGTGACGGAGCCGGGTGTCCGAGCGAACCGCGCCGGTAGGCTGCCGACTACGGCGGAGTCCAGAAAGGCAAGATCATGGCGGACGAGGAAACCCCGCGCTTCCCGGATCGGATTGCCAACGACGACGGCGACATTGAGATCCTCTACACGCCGGAGAGCGACGAGGCATGGGAGGCGATGCTGGCCGAAGCCCGCAAGCTCTACGGGCTGCCGCCGCAGTCAGCTCAGCCCGGCGAGGAGGACGCCGAGCCGGAGGAGGACGAGTAGCGTCCTTCCAGGTTGCGGCGCCCGCGCCGGGCTTGTTTCTCGCTCCAATATCTTGCGTCTGGAAACCCGGCCGCGCTGATGATCTGAGTGGTGCCGGGTTTACTCGTTCCCGGAATCTCCGGAACGGGAACCCACGAGTGATGAAACCGGAGCGATCAGCGATTCGCTGGTCATCTCCGCCGGCGGCTGGATGCCGAGGATCTCGAGGATCGTCGGGCTGACGTTCGCCAGCCGCCCATCATCCGACAATCTGACGTGCCGCAGCGGCGAATTGTCCGGCGCGACCAGAATGAACGGCACCGGATTCTTGGTATGGGCAGTCCAGACGTCGCTGGTTCCCGGAATGAGCATTTCATCGGCATTGCCGTGATCGGCGGTGATCAGCGCGACGCCCCCTTGGGCCACGGTCGCGTCGACAATCCGCTCGACGCAGGCGTCGACCGTTTCAATCGCTTTGACCGCGGCGGAAAAGACTCCGGTATGACCGACCATATCCCCATTCGCGTAGTTGATGATCACGAACGCGTACTTCCCGCTCTCGATAGCTTGGACTGCCGCGTCAGTGACCCCGGCCGCGCTCATCTGGGGTTGCAGATCATAGGTCGGTACTTTTGGCGACGGGATCAGTCCCCGATCTTCGCCCGGGAAGGGCTCCTCGCGGCCGCCGTTGAAGAAGTAGGTCACATGGGCATACTTCTCGGTTTCAGCAGTATGAAATTGGGCCAGCCCGGCATCGGAGATGACCCGCGCCAGGGGCTGGGCGACATCCTGGGGATGAAACGCGACCTGCACCGGAAGTCCGGCCTGATATCCGGTCATCGTGACGACCAGGGGATTGCCGAAATCGCGCGGGCGCTCGAAGCCGGAGAAGGGCAAGCAGGCAAGCGCCTGCGTCAGTTGCCTTGCGCGGTCGGCGCGGAAGTTGAAGAAGATGACCGCGTCTCCCTGATTAATGGTTGCAACGGGTTGCCCATTGGGGTCCTGGAGCACGATCGGCTCGATGAACTCGTCGGTGATGTTGCGATCGTAGGAAGCCTGGATCGCGTCAAGGGGATCGAGGGCTGGGTTGCCGGTACCCGAGACCATCGCGTCAAAGGCGCGCCGGGTTCGTTCCCAGCGCCGGTCCCGGTCCATCGCATAGTACCGTCCGGTGATGGTCGCGATTCTCCCGGTTCCGAGCTTGGCTGTTTCGGCGACCAGTTCGCGCATGAACTCCAGCCCGGAGGTCGGCGGTGCGTCACGACCGTCGGTACAGGCGTGGATGAAGACGCGCTCGATGCCATGGCGCTGGGCCAGCTTCAACAGCGCATAGAGATGGCGCTGGTGACTATGGACGCCGCCGGTACCGAGGAGCCCGATCAGATGGAGGGCGGAGCCCTTCTGCTTTGCTCGATGGATCGCCGCGAGAAACGCCTGGTTGTCGAAAAAGCTGCCGCGATCAATGGCGTGGTCGATCCGGGTGATCCACTGGTAGACGACGAAACCGGCCCCGAGGTTGATATGTCCGACTTCAGAATTCCCCATCTGACCGGCCGGAAGACCGACGTCATTGCCGGAACAACGAAGCCAGGTCGTCGGATAGCTGGCTTGAAGACGGTCCATGGTCGGCGTGTTCGCCGCCAGGATCGCGTTCCCGGCATAGTCCGGGCCGCGTGCCCATCCATCAAGAATCGCTAATACGACCGGCCGGTAGCTCATGATTGCCTCCAGGGTGTGCCGGAAAATGGCACGTTTGTATCCTAGCAGATGGCGGAAGCCCAGGTTGGGCGGCTGGTTCGGGGAGAAAGACGACGGGGGTTCCGGTTCGGGCTATCGTCTGGCCGGACCGTCGTAGGTTCCGCCGGTCGCCCGACGGGGCGCGCGGAGTCCCTGCCGGCATCCCCTTCCCTCCCTCTAAAGGTGGACGCCTTCCGTTGGGTACTATTGTACGGAGTGAGCGGCTCGATTGACAGTCTCCGCAGGCTGATTCTCGAAGCCGGTGTATGGGACGAGCTGGCCAGTGGCAGCTAGGTGAGGAGTCGGGGGACCCCTATGGCGTATCAGGTAACACTTATCCCGGGGGATGGCATCGGGCCGGAAGTGTCCACGGCCGCGCGTCGCGTGCTGGATGCCACCGGAATCGCGTTTGATTGGGAGATCCAGGATGCCGGAATGACCGCGCTGGAGAAGCACGGTGACGTGCTGCCCGAGCCGGTCATCGCGTCGATCCGCCGTAATGGGGTCGCGCTCAAGGGTCCGCTGACGACGCCGGTTGGCGGTGGCTTTCGAAGCGTGAACGTGGCGCTCCGGCAGTCGCTCGACTTGTTCGCCAATCTCCGCCCGGCCCGGACCTATCCGGGAGTCCAGAGCGCCTTCAGTGATATCGATCTCGTCGTCGTCCGTGAGAACATGGAGGATCTCTACGCCGGCGTGGAGTTCGATACCGGAACTCCTGAAGCGAGCGCGGTAATCGCCGAAATCAACCGCCAAAGTCCGAAGCCGGTGAGTGAGACCGCCGCCATTTCGATCAAGGCGATCACCCCGGAGAATTCGCGGCGGATCGTCGAGTTCGCGTTCCGCTACGCGGCCAACAACCAGCGGCGGCTGGTCACGGCGGTTCATAAGGCCAACATCATGAAGTTTTCCGATGGCCTGTTCCTGCGAGTGGCCCAGCAGGTTGCCCAGGAGCACCCCGATATCGAATTCAACGACCGGATCGTGGACAATATGTGCATGCAGCTCATGCAGAAGCCTGAGCAGTACGACGTGCTAGTAATGCCCAATCTTTACGGCGATATCCTGAGCGATCTCACTGCTGGCATGATCGGCGGGCTCGGCGTCGCGCCCAGCGCAAACATTGGGGAGCACGCGGCGGTCTTCGAGGCGATCCACGGCAGCGCGCCATCGCATGCCGGGAAGAACGAAGCGAACCCGACGGCGATGATCCTCAGCGGCGTGATGCTGCTCCGGCACCTGGGTGAGCACAGCGCCGCGGACGCGGTCAATCGCGCGGTTACTTCCGTCATCGCGCGGGGTGAGCGGGTGACCTACGATCTCCGCCCGGATCGGAACCGGGAAAAAGCCGCCGGAACAACCGGCATGACCGAGGCGATCATCGCCAAACTGCGGCGGTAGCGACGCCTCCCGGGAGTGAGCTACCGGTCCCGGAGCCGGTCGACGCGCGCCTTGCCGGTCTGGCCCGGCGTGGCGCCGTCCCCGTCACCGGGGCGCTCCAGCAGGGCGTGGCGGAAGAAGTCCGCGACCCGCTGGGAATACCCGATCCGATCGGCGAAGTAGGCGCTGCAATGGGGGATGCCTTCGATGATCCGGAGCTGCTTGGGCTCGCTAGCGGCTTGAAACAGCTCGTGGGCCTGCGTAACCGGCACGACGGCATCGCCGGTTCCATGGATGATCAGCACCGGTGTGGGCGAAAGCTCGCCGATCCGTTGCGCCGGATCGAAGTCGCCCAGCCGGAATCCAAGGCGGCGTTTAAACAGGGTATCCACCAGCCGCAAGACGGGCGGGGTCACGATGCCCACCCGGCGGCGGATGAGATGTTCGATCACGCTCCGCTGGGATGAGAAGGCGCTGTCGGTTGCCACGGCGCCGACCCGCCGGTCCTCGGCGGCGGCCAGGATCGCGACCGCGCCGCCCATCGAGTAGCCGAGGAGGCCGATGCCGGCGCCAGGATAGGTCGTCGCGACCCACTCGATCGCCTGGAGCGTGTCGGTTGTCTCCCGGAAGCCGAGCGTCGATTCCGGCCGTTTTGCGTTGACCGCGGTCTGGTAGTCGAACAGCAGGCAGGTGAAGCCTGCTTCCCAAAGCTGCTTGGTGATCCCGAGCAGGTCGCCCCGGTTCCCACCGTGGCCTGGGAGTGGGATAATCACCGGCGCGCCCGGGTTCGGGTTAGGGATCAGCCAGCCGGCGAGTGGCCCGCGCGAGCCGGGAATCGTCACCTCCCGCCAGGGCAGCCCGGCCTCCAACGGCGTGTAGATCACGTACTTGTAGTGGCGGCGGTCGCCGGGCGACGTGATCCGGTGGACGGCGTAATACGCGATCGCGAGCAGCGCGGTGATCGCGGCGGAGGCGGCTATGGCCGCGATTCTCGCGCCTCGGACTACCCTGCGCGACAGGCGTTGCTGATCCCAGCCTTCCATGTTCGTTCCTTCCCGGCCTGGCCTGGCTTGCCGGTCTCCACGGTTCTCGCCCTGAATACCGAAGTCAAGCGAGCCGCGTGCCGCCGGTTCCGGCTGGCGAGGCCGATGGCATGAGCGTAGCGACCTTGACATAAGTTGAATAAAGATGTATGCTTCGGGACAGTTCCCCGGATGCCGGAAATCGTGTTCAGTTCATGGCGCTCTGAGGCTGGTTTCAGCCGGGGATCTCGTAATCCGGACTGGCTGGTTCGGCGCGATTGCGCTTGACACAGGATCAACGGGAACTCTATACTTCCGGTTGGCGCCTTGATTGGGCGTGCTTTTCGGGCACCGCGCCGACGTAGCTCAATTGGCAGAGCAGCTGTTTTGTAAACAGCCGGTTGCGGGTTCGAGTCCCACCGTCGGCTCCCTGGGGAGATTCCCAAGCGGCCAAAGGGGCCTGGCTGTAAACCAGGTGCGAAAGCTTCGGGGGTTCGAATCCCTCTCTCCCCACCGGGCCTATCGTCTTCGATGGGCCCTCTTAATTGCCTATTGGGAGCCGGTGTGGAAAAGTACCGCCGGACGTAGGCGCTCGTGGATTTAACGGCAGACGATTGGCGCGGCCCGGAGCGGGCTGCTCGATACTCGGAGAGTTGGGAGACAGTGGGGAAGCAGCGGTTTGAGCGGACAAAGCCGCACATCAACATCGGC
>CADEOZ010000004.1_pt1 | contig 100271 bp, 92 predicted proteins | sample 7288031 | NCBI WGS metagenome assembly CADEOZ01 (sample SAMEA6638613, study PRJEB37532) | metagenome | isolation source: wastewater | place: Germany | collected 2017-05-22 | reverse complement strand
GGTGGGGGCTGCGGGGTGAGAGCCGCTTACTCCGAAATACTTCCCATCTCCCCGGCAGCCTGGCGCTTTTGCTCTCGCAGCCGGCGGAGCTTTAATTCTTCGGCCTGGTCTCGGGCATGGTACGACGACCGGACCATCGGGCCGGACTCAACGTGGCCGAACCCAAGCTGGTAGCCAATATCGCGCAGCTCAGCAAACTCTTCCGGCGTGTAGTACCGGTCGAGCGGGAAATGCCGCTTCGAGGGCGGAAGATACTGTCCGATGGTCAGGACATCCACGTCACGTCCCCGGAGCGCCTTCATGACATCAACCAGTTCATCCTTGGTCTCGCCCAGCCCGACCATGACGCCGGACTTCGTAATCATCCCCGAATCGAACTCCCTGACCTTGCTGAAGAGATCCAGGCTCACGTCATACCGATCCCAGGGCTGCACCCGGCGGAAGAGACGGGGCACCGTCTCGACGTTATGGTTGAGAATATCGGGCTTGGCGTCCACGACTTCCCGTAACGCATCCCAATTCCCCTTGAAGTCGGGAATCAGGACTTCGACGCCGCAGTCGGGCAATCGCTGCCGGATCTCGCGGATCGTCGCCGCGAATATCGAGGCACCGCCGTCCGGGAGATCGTCCCGGTTGACCGAAGTCACCACGGCAAATTTGAGACCCATCTGCTCCACCGCGGTCGCGACCCGGGCCGGCTCCTCAAGATCGACACTCGTCGGCCGCCCCCAGGCCACGTTACAGAAGCGGCACGCGCGCGTGCAGAGATTCCCGAGAATCATGAAGGTCGCGGTACGCCTCTCCCAGCACTCGTAGACGTTCGGGCAGCGGGCCTCCTCACACACTGTGTGCAGTGACTGTTCGCGCATGATGCTCTTGAGCTCAAGATAGTTCTGGCCATGCTGCCGCCGGACCTTGAACCAGTCAGGCTTCTTGCCCAAGAGAATCGGTTGGCCTGACGCCGGTGCCATGATCCTTCCCCTTTACTGTTGTGCCATCCCAGCTGCGCTCGGCATCGCGGTGGACGACCGGGAATTGCCATGACAACTCGCGGCCTGGCTCCAAGGATAGGATTCCCAATCATGAATCGCAACCTGGACCCTGGGTCCAGCGTGCCCAGTCACCCCTGAATCGAGCGAAACAACAGCCGCGCTACCCCTTCCGCAGGTTGCGCCCCACAGTCCCGGCGACAATACTTTGCCTATCAGGCAAAGGTCCAGGAGGGAGATCCCTATGCCAAAGCGAACGCTCCGGATCGGTGTCATCGGGACTGACCTGGGGCGAACCATGCACATTCCGGGGCTGCAGATGCTGCCCCAGGTTGAAGTAGCCGCGGTGTGCGCCGGCGCGGCCGAAGACGCACATGCCACGGCCCTCCGGCACCACGTTCCACTCTACTTCGACGACTATCGAACGATGATTCATAACGCGGAATTGGACGCCATCGTCATCACCGGACCACCGGCGAATCGCCACCCAGCCGCAATCGCGGCAGCGGAATCCGGACTTCACATCCTCTGCGAAAAGCCGATGGCCCGTAACGCGGCCGAAGCACGCGACATGCTCCGGCTGGTGAAGGAAGTCGGGATTCGTCACGCCGTCAACTTCCGGTCCCGCTTTACTGCGGCGAGAGCGCGAATTAAGGCGCTGGTCGAACAGGGATATCTGGGTGAACTCCAGTCCGTCAGCATCACGGTCTATCGTCCCCCCTTAGCCGAGCGCCAGATCCAACCGTCCGGCTTATCCGACGACTGCGAACGGGCGGCCGGCGCGCTTCAGGCCATCGGCTCAGACTACGTTGATACCTTGCGCTGGTGGTTCGGCGAGATCCATACCGTTGCCGGGATCACGACCGCCAACCTCCACACCGGCAAAAGCGGCCACCCCGATTCCGCGAATTTCGCGATCATCCTGGAGTTCGCCAACGGCGCCACCGGCTCGATTCACGTCTCGGCCACGTCTCCGGTCAACCTCGGCGAGGAGATCGTCGCGATCGGATCCGATGGCATGCTCGCGCTTCAGGCGGACGGTCGGTTGTTCGGCACGAAACGATCCGAGCAGGAGATCACGGAACTTCCGATCGAAAACGTAGCCGGCGGTATTCTGGGGACCGCCCATCCACGGCTCCGCCCTTTCCTGCTGCTGGCCAGCGACTGGGTCGCGGGAATCCTCACTGGGGTGGCTGGGATCGCGCCATCGTTCGAGGATGGGATGAAGGTACAGGAGGTTGTGGACGCGGTGGAGCGCAGCCGCCATCTCAGCCGCTGGATCGACACCAGCGGCAAACGCTGGCCGGTCCAATAGCGAGTGGATCAGGGACGCTCGGCGGCTCGTTCGGCGTGCGCGGCGACCGTCGCCGTCAGTACCTGATCCATAAACTGGGTGATCTCGGCGAAGATCCTGACAGCCCGCTTGGCCGGGAGGTTTTCTTCGTCGATGAAATGCGACATCGCCTGGATAACCGGGTAGCGGAAGAACAGGAAGGCTTCGACGGCATCGGTGGCTGAGAGACCGGCTTCGGCGCTGAGCGCGCCATAGCGCCGTCCAATCGCGCGGCCCTCGTCGGTGATATGTGTATGATCGGCCCGTCCGCTGATGAACCGGACCGCGAGATCGACGAGGCGCCTACCGATGACCCGGAGCTCTTCGAGCTGTCCGGGATCGTAGGCACGGTACCAGCGGCGGGATCGGGCCTGGCGTAGGTAGTCGGACTCATAGGCGGAGATCGACAGATCAGTCAACACGCGCCGGCTCATCCGGCGGCGCGGTCGGCTCTCGCCCTGCAACAGGGCGCGAAGGTCTTCCTCGTTGTACCGGCGATGGCCGCCGGGCGTTCGGAAGACCGGGACCTTTCCCGAGTCACTCCAGCGGCGTAGGGTAGATGGATCGACGCCGAGCAGCCGGCAGGCAGCATCGATCGAGAGCAACTGGCTGCCGTCGTCAATTTTCTTGTCGCTCCCGCTATCGTGATCGCTTCTCACCGCGCCTCCCGCCCAACGCCTCCCGAATCTAGGGAAATCTAGGTAGATTTTATATTCTCGAGGGCGGGGTTGTCATCAGGGATTACGCGGAATTTGCCGGGAATTCGAAGCGTGGTTGACGCGGTTACACGCTGGGCAGCCTGGTTTTCGAGAATGGGTAGGCACGTTCCTGGATTCGCCGGCCGAGCGCGTCGCGGGCATCGAGGATGAACCGGTACAAGTCGGGATCGGTTTGCTCCAGCCCCGCTTCAGCGAGCTCATCCTCATCCAGCACCATAGACCGCCCGTCTGAGCAGACGATGATGTCGATGTAGAGATCCTGCCAGGATATCTGGGCATCCTCGATCCGGGCGGGATAGGTGACGTTGCAGTACCACCCCTTCAAACGGCCGTCCGGCGCGAAGACCGCGAACGCGTTGAAGGGGTGATCCGGTGAGAAATACTCGTGAAGGAGATCTCCGGGCTCGAAGGCGAGGCAGCCAACATCGACGCGTGGCAAGGTCCACTCTGTCCGGATCGCGACCCAGTGGTCCGGTCCGGGAATGACCAGTCCCGGATAGCGCGTCACCTCCGAGCCATCAGCCCGGAGCTTCCGGACGGTCACGCTGGTTCCAGGCACAACTCCCGTCATCGGCCCGCAGATCGTTGACTCGTTGTCATCCTGACGGCCCCCTCGGACTCAGCCTTCCCAGCGGATGACCGTGAGTAGCTCTTCCGTCTTCTTCTCCAGGAGATCGGGAGAATCGGCCTCGACATTCAGCCGGAGCAACGGCTGGGTATTGGACGGCCGGGCATTGAACCACCAGCTCGGGTAGTTCACCGTCAGACCATCCAGATGATCGATCCGGCCGCCGGCAAAGCGCTTTTCGAGGTTTTTCAGCACCGCCAACTGGTCGGACACCGCGGTATTGATCTCGCCGGAGCGGTAGTAATGGTCGAGCGGTTTGAGCGCTTCCGAAACGGACAGTCCCTCCTCCGAGAGCAACTGGAGTACAGTCAAGGCCGCGATCATGCCGGAATCGGCGTACCAGTTGTCGCGGAAGTAGAAATGCCCGGAGTGCTCACCGCCGAAGATCGCGTCGTACTCCCGCATCCGGGCCTTGATGAAGGAATGGCCGACTCGTGATCGGATCGCTTTCCCACCCTCGCGCTCGATCGTCTCCGGAACGACACGGGAGCAGATCAGGTTGTAGACGATCGTGGCGCCGGGATGCTGGCGCAAGAGCGACTTGCTCACCAGCGCGGTGATCATATCGCCGCCGACAAAATTGCCATGCTCATCCAGGATAAACATCCGGTCGGCGTCACCATCGAACGCAATCCCCAGATCGGCCCCCTGGCTGAGCACGGCGTTCCGGAGATCGACAATATTTTCGGGCTCAAGCGGATTCGGCACGTGGTTCGGGAACCGGCCGTCGAGTTCGAAGTAGAGGGGGATCACCTCAAGTGGGAGGCGGTCAAAAACCGCCGGAACGATCTTCCCTCCCATGCCGTTTCCGGCGTCGACGGCAACCTTGAGCGGACGAATGACATCCGGGTTGATGAACGAGAGAACGTGGTCGGCGAAGGCAGGAAGCACATCCCTGGTCTGCACCGTACCCTGGGTCGACGGCTCTTTGAAGGCCACCTTGTTGATGACCATGTCGCGGATCTCGCCGATTCCATGATCGAGGCTCAATGGCCGGGCCTCTGGACCACAGATTTTGAAGCCGTTGTAGGCCGCCGGGTTGTGGGAAGCAGTGACCATGACACCGGCATCGTAGCCGAACCGGCCAACCGTGAAATAGAGGGTATCCGTGCTCACCTCACCGATATCGATGACATCGGCGCCCTGATCGATAATGCCATCGATTAGCGCTCCGGCGAGCGCCGGTGATGACACCCGCATGTCACGTCCGACCGCCACCTGTCCGGCTTTGAGGTAGGTCACGAGGGCGCGCCCGATCTTGTAGGCGACTTCCGGCTGGATTTCCTCGGGGTAAAGTCCTCGGATGTCATAGGCCTTGAAGATGTCGGCAATCGTTCCCATCGCTCTCCCTGTCCTTGACTGATCCAGCCGGCCGAAGGCAACCGGCGCTCAGGTTCCTCATTCGAAACACACGGGGGTACCACGCGTCACGAACATCAGTGGCATGTCGTTCCAATGCCTGGATGATAGCAAAAACGTCCGCGGCCCGTGGTCAAATCGGATTCGGGGTGTTCACAAAATCGGTTTCGATACCGAATTGTTGACTGAGCAGCGCGCTCAGCGCCCGGACTCCGCCGCGCTCGGTCGCCTCGTGCCCGGCCGCGATGACCGTGATTCCGAGTTCCCGTGCCAGGGCCATCGTCGACTCCCGCGCGTCGCCGGTCAAGAGCACCTGGCACCCGGCGGCGGCGGCCTCATCGATCGCGAAAGCCCCCGATCCGCTCAGAATGGCCACCCGGTCTACATGACCGGGTCCACCTCCTAGAACGATAGGCTCCCGCTCGGTGAACTCGATCACCTGCCCGATCAGGTCAAGCAGCGGCACTTGAGTTGGCGCGGTGGCGATGAAGCCGATGAACTGCCCATCCACCGGCGCAAACGGCCTGGCAACTGTCAGCCCGAGCGCTCGTGCGAGCAAGGCATTGTTGCCCACCTCTGGGTGCGCGTCGAGTGGCAGATGATAGGCGATGAGGTTCAGGTCATTCGCAAGCAGAAACCGGAGCCGCGTGCGGAAGGGACCGGTGATCGGCCCGGAACGCTGTCCCCAGAGCAGCCCATGATGGACCAGGATCGCATCCGCCTTCCAGGCGAGCGCCGAGCTGATGACCTCCCGGCTGATGCTGACAGCCGTCGCAAGTCGCTGAATCGCCGGCTTGCCTTCAATCTGCAGCCCGTTGACCGCGGCATCCCGGAAACGGCCCGTGTCGAGGTACTCATTGCAGAAATTGACGATATCTTCAGTCGCAGCCATGGCTCCCCCTCACACGCGTCCTTCCCGCAGGCATCCTGCCATGATTGAGAACCGTGTGCCACCCCGGCTCATACAGTCGGCGCTCAAGATAGTGCACCGGGCGATGGTTGGGGACCAGGGCAATGAACGTTTCGGCAACTCGGATCATTCCGATGGCGCGTCTCATGCTGTTGCGCCCAACGGGACGTTGACGAGGCACCTGATGACTCTCCGGCATTGCCGGAACAGCCCAACAATCTTCGGGCTGATCAGCAGATTGAGAGAATTACCATGGCATCCTGTGCGCATCTGGCCCAGATTCAGCAGGTCACCCCGAGCGCGAATGGTTGTGAGGAATGCTTGAAGGTCGGCGATCACTGGGTGCATCTCCGGCTCTGTATGATCTGTGGCCACGTTGGCTGCTGCGACAGCTCGAAGAACAAGCACGCGACCAAACACTTTCATTCAACCCAGCATCCGATCATCCAATCATTCGAGCGGGGCGAGGATTGGGGTTGGTGCTACGTCGATGAGGTATTTCTCGAACCGGCATGACGCCTGGCACCTGATCATCCACACAGGAGACCTAGGCCGTCGCTAGGAGGATGCCACCGCAAGGATGAGCCGCATGACCTGCTCCGGTCGGAAAGGAGAGATCGTTGAAACATATGGACGAACGGGCCGGCACTGCGGTTGAGAGCGCCTGGCCGCCACTTCCGTTCCAGGAATGGCGGGAGACGTGTGAAACGCTCCACATGTGGACTCAGATTGTCGGTAAGGTGAAATTAGAGCTTGCCCCGTTCCTCAACCAGTGGTGGGAGGTTGCATTCTATGTGACGCCACGAGGCATGACGACCGGCACCATTCCCTACGGGAACCGCGCGTTTGAGGTCAACTTTGACTTCATCGACCACAACCTCTCAATCGCCACCAGTGGTGATGCCCGGAAATTGCTACCGTTGATTCCGCGCTCGGTGGCCGACTTCTACCGGGAGTTCATGGCATCACTCCAGGCGCTCGGAATCGACGTCTCGATCAATACCATGCCTGCCGAAATCCCGGACCCGATTCCGTTTGAGGAGGATCAGATCCATGCCTCCTATGATCCGGCGTATGTCAACCGGTGGTGGCGGATAATGGTGCAGGTCGATCGGGTCCTCCAGCATTACCGCACGCCCTTCGTTGGCAAGAGCAGTCCGGTCCAGTTCTTCTGGGGATCGTTCGATCTGAACCAGACCCGCTATTCCGGCAAGCCGGCGAACCCACCTGAGGGCGCGCCACGATTCCTGCAACTGGCGGAGAACGAGCAGAATGTCGCCTGCGGCTTCTGGCCAGGGAATACCACGTTCTCTGGCATAACGCTCGGAGAACCGGCCTTCTACTCCTACACCTATCCCGAACCGCCGGGATTCAAGGAGGCGAGTGTTCGGCCCGGCGCTGCCCACTACGACTCCCGGCTCGGCGAGTTCATCCTGCTCTACAAGGATGCTCGTGCGGCTGCTTCGCCCGGGCAATCGATCATGGACTTTTTCCAGAGCACCTACGAGGCAGGAAGCACACTGGCTGGCTGGGACCGCGCCGCGTTGGAACGGATGGATTCTCAGGGTCAAGAGCGGTCAGCAGCCTCATAGGCGCGGTCCAGCAGGTCCATCAGATGGATGACCTGCCAGGCGTGCCCGCGCGCTTTAAGTCCAGCCGAGAGCTGGAGCATACATCCGGGATTGGCGGACACGATCGCCGTGGCGGGGGTGGAGAGCGCGTTGTCAAGCTTCCGGTTGAGCAATTGGCTGGCCATGTTTGGCTGCAACAGGTTGTAGATTCCAGCGCTGCCGCAGCAGAGGGACGACTCCGGCATTTCGACCAGCTTCAGTTCCGGAATCGCCCTGAGGAGGGCACGGGGCTGCTTGGTGATGCGCTGGGCATGGGCCAGGTGACACGGCTCCTGATAGGTGACGGTCATGGGGAGCGGTCCGGGTTTGGCCGAGAGACCCCGGTCGGCCAGGAACTCGATCGCGTCCTTGACCTTGGCCGAGAATGCCGCAGCCCGCGCGGCGTAGGCCGGATCGTCTTTTAGGAGATGACCATACTCCTTGAGCGCGGCTCCGCAGCCGGCGGCGTTGATGATGATCGCGTCGATGTAGGGGTTCTCGAAGGCGTCGATATTCTTCCGGGCAAGCCGCCGGCCACCGGTCGGTTCACCGGCATGAACGTGGAGCGCGCCGCAGCACTGCTGGCCGGAGATGATCGACACGTCGAACCCGTTGCGAGCCAGCACGCGAGCGGTCGAACGGTGGACATCCGCGTACGCCGTGCTCATCACGCAGCCAACGAAAAGCGCGACGCGTCCACGCCATTCACCCTGCGCCGGGATGGTCGTCCCATTCCCAACCACGAACCGGTCGCTCAGCTCCGGCATCATCTTCTCGGCTTCTTCGAGCTTGAGGAGCCGGAGAACGCCGCTCCGCTGGACGAGCGAGCGCAGCCCGGTCCGCTGGTAGAGGCGGAGACCATGACTTAATAACCGGAAGCGGCGGATGTCGCTGAAGACGACGTTGAAGGCAAACGCGCGGATCAGCTTGGCGCGGGGGCTCGCCGCGCGATGCGTCTCGATCTGCGCCCGTGAGGCCTCGAGAATCTCACCATACTTGACGCCGGAGGGGCAGACCGCCTCGCAGGCCCGGCAATTGAGACAGAGCGACATCTCTTCTTCGAAGACCGGATCAAGCAGATCGAGGTTTCCCTCGTTCACCGACTTCATCAACCAGATGCGCCCGCGGGGTGACGATCGCTCGCGCCCGGTCATGCGATAGGTCGGGCACGAGGGCAAGCAGAGGCCACAATGGACGCAGGAGCGGATGACGTCGGGGCTCGGCACATCCGAACCGCTGAAGCCACGGTTTTGCGTCTGCGTTTCGCTAGTTCCAGTCATCAATGTTCCAATGATGATATGTCAATCGAACCTACCGTTCCCTCAGGTGCCGGCACCGGACTTGGCGCAGGTTGTACCGCGTCAAAGCCGCCCGACGAAACGACCGCGATTGAGCACGCGATTCGGGTCGAATTGATCCTTGAGCGAGCGCATCACCGCGAATCCAGCCGGCTCCGGCCCGAACACATCGGTACCTTGCTTCACCGCTGATGGCGCGGCCAGTAATGTCGCGTGCCGGGCAAGACTAGCGAGCGCGCTCCAGGCCCGGCGGAGCGGTTCCACCTCATCGCTGTCCGCCGCTAGGCGCCCGTAGATCAAGCCGCTCCCGCAATCGACCGTCAGCGACTCATGTAGTCCATGCTCGCTGGCCACCGAGGTGATGGCATTGAGCGCGGCTGGTATTTCGGATGGCGCGGAGCCGATCCGCACCCGGATCTCCCGCTCAACCGGTTCGGCAGCAAGCGCCTGGTTGATCCGCGTCCAGATTTGCTCAGATCCGGACTCCTCGAGCACGTCCAGCGCGAGAGCCTGAGTGGAGATGGCATCGGAAATCCGCGTGGCCTGGCGAACGACCGCCACCGGCGGCGCCTCACACCGCAAGACGAGTGTCCAGGCCGAGCCCCCGATATCCGCCCGGTCCGCCGCTCCGGCATTGAGCAGCGTAATCGCGGTCGGCAACAATTGCGATCTCCGGACGGTCATCGCGGCATCGAACGCCGGTTCAAGCGCCGGATAGTGGGCCACGATGGTCCGCTCGGCTCTCGGGCGCGGCAAAACCTTGAAATTGACCTGGACGATGACCGCGAGCGACCCGAGCGATCCGTGGTAGAGGCGCATCATGTCGAACCCGGTCACGTTCTTGACCACCATCCCGCCGGCCTTCGCCACCAGCCCGCCCGGCAGGACCGCGGTGATCCCGATAATGAGATCGCGCAACGAGCCGTACCCAAGCCGGCGCGGACCTGAGAATCCGGACGCGACCAACCCGCCGATCGTCGCGCGATCCGGGTCAGCGGCATCGACCGGCAGCATCTCACCGTGCTCGCCCAGCCGCCGATTGAGCTCCCCCAACGTGCAGCCGGACTGGACCGCGATCGTCAGATCATCCGGCTCATACTCGACGATCTCGTTCAGGCCTCGCAGGTCAAGGGCAATGTTGAACACGTCCGGGAGATTCCCGAAGCCCATCTGGGTGCCGCCGCCCCAGGGAACGACGGCAGCGCCGGTTTCAGCTGCTGCCGCGAGCACGTCCCGCACCTGGTCAACCGATGCCGGTGCCAGGGCAAGCGGCGGTGTCAATCCATCCACCCGGTATGCCGCGCCGTCCCGGCGCGGCATACCGCTGGTCCGCGACTCGACGGTCATGAGCGACGCGGCCAGGTCAGGCGACATGAATACCCGACTTCTCCAGCAGCGCCTGCTGCTTCAGCGCCGCGATCTCCCCACAGGAGAATCCGGCCGGGAAAACCTTCTCCGGGTTGAAATACTGGAGCGGATCGAAGCTCAACTTGAGACCGGCCATCGCGGCCAGGTCATCCGGCGTGAAGATCAACGCGATGTGGTCCTTCTTTTCGAGCCCGATCCCGTGTTCGCCGGAGATCGCGCCGCCCGCATTCACCGACCAGTGGAGCATTTCGGACCCGGCATTCAAAACCCGCTCGATATCGCCCGGACGGTACCTGTCGAACAGGATCAACGGGTGGAGATTGCCATCCCCGGCGTGGAAGACATTGGCGATCTGGAGCTTGTAATCCCGGCTGATCTCCTCGACCCGCCGGAGCGTGGCCGGGAGCTTCGTCCGCGGGACCACGGTATCTTGCAGGTAGTAATTCGGAGCCAGCCGCCCCATCGCCCCAAACGCCGCCTTCCGGCCCTGCCAGAGGAGCGCCCGTTCTTCGGCGGTGGTCGCGACCCGGACATCGCTCGCCCCATGCTGGCGACAGATGGTCACGATCATGTCGGAGCTCTCAGCAACCGCTTCGGCCAGGCCGTCGATCTCAACGAGCAGGACCGCTCCGGCATCCTCCGGATATCCGGCGTGGTAGGCAGCCTCCACCGCCCGGATCGTGAGCGCATCCATCATTTCGAGCGCCGCCGGAAGGATGCCCGCCGCGATGATCGCCGAGACGGCATGGGAGGCCGCCTCGATCTCCGGGAACGCGGCGACCAGAACGTTAACCGCTTCCGGGTTCCGCGTCAGCCGGACCATCGCCTTGGTCACGATGCCGAGCGTCCCTTCCGAGCCAACCAGCACGCCGGTCAGGTCGATCCCCGGCGATTCCGGTGCCGCCCCACCGGTCCAGATCATCTCTCCGCTCGGAAGCACCACTTCCAGGCCCAGGATATGGTTCGAGGTCACGCCGTATTTCAAGCAATGCGGCCCACCCGAGTTGTTCGCGATATTCCCGCCGATCGTGCAGGACCGTTGGGACGACGGGTCCGGGGCGAAAAAATACCCGCATGGATTAGTGGTCTGCGAGAGGTCCAGATTGATCACACCCGGCTCCACGATCGCATAGCGATCATCCTGGTTGATCTCCAGGACCCGCGTCATCCGCGTCAGCACGATCATGATTCCGCCACGCGCGGCGAGCGCGCCGCCCGCCAGCCCGGTCCCGGCGCCACGCGGCGTTACCGGCACACCGGCCTCTCGCGCGATGCGAACGACCGCCGCGACCTGCTCCGCCGTCCGGGGCAGCACGACGACATCCGGCCGGTTGATCCCGGCAATCGCTTCGTCGGAGGCATCATATTGGTAGAGCAGCAGATCAGACGGGTCGGAAAAGACACCGTCCCGGCCGACCACCGCTTCGAGCCGTTCGCGTAGCGCCGTCGCACGCATTGGTAGGACTCCTCACGGAACGTGACCAACGATCGTAGTATGCCGGAGATCGAACAGTGTGACAAACGCCCCGCGAATCGCGAAATACAGCAGACGACAGGCCACCGGCCCGCGGTGGCCGCCCGCGGTAGAATAGCACGTGAACGTACATCGTACCGCGCCGGCAGCGATCCGGCTCTTCGAGAGAGCAAACCGTGGGATGCCCCGAAAGGAACGAATCATGAGCGAGCCGAACTACTGGATTATCGTCGGGTCCCGCGAGAACTTCGCCATCACCCGCGAGCACGGTTTCACGATCCAAGGAATCAAGAGCCGCCACCGGAAGAAGGCGGAGCAGATGAAGCCGGAAGATAAGCTTATCTACTACGTGACCGGCATCAAGGGCTTCGGCGCGATCGCGACTGTGACCTCGGACTACTTCGAGGATCACACGATCATCTGGCATAGTGGCAACCCGAAGAAGAAGGACGAAGACTATCCGTTCCGGGTCCATATCGAGCCGGATCTGATCCTTCCCGAAGGCACCTACCTCCCGGCGCAGGAGATCGCGCTCGGTATGCAATACGTTCAGAAGTGGCCGGCCGCGAACTGGACGCTGGCGTTTCAGGGGAACGTCCACAAGATCGGCCAGCAGGACTATGAACTGATCCGCTCGGCGCTGGTCGATACGGCGGCAGCCGCTCCGGCCTAACGGGCATGATGAATATCGGTCGGACACTGTGGTGATAGGTGAGGCGTAGACCGGGTCAAAAACGCAGCTATTTAATTCTGAGTGTGGTCTGATCCGGGGTCAGGTTATCAATCATGGGTTTTCCCGACGCTTCGAAAAGGTTGGAATTCCCTTGGCCGCATGTTCGAGGTTCCTGCATTTCGGGGTTGGTGCCTGTGGCTGCAAGGAGTACCCGCCTTTGTTCAGCACGTGGGAGCTCGTCTGATAACCGTTCAGCATAAGAGGATCTGACGATGACGCCACACGAGACTGTAGAGCATGCGCTGTCCGCGCTAGTGAGGGGTAACGTACAAGAACATATCCGCTATGTAGCGGATGACGTGATCTGGAAACTCAACGAGAACGCAGCACAGCAGGGTATATCAACGTATCAACAGCTCGTCACGGCCATGACACGAGATCACGATGAGATGATCGTTGAATTTCAGCTTGACGGTGCCCATCTCGATTCGCGAGGGCGAGTCTGTATCCGAACGCTTGAGGACCACCGGATGCGTTGGCGCAACCTCGACGGTCGAACAGGGGAGCGTACCGAACGTGTAGCGTGTGCCTACCGCGTCGTGAATGGTGTCATCGCAGAAATACGGATGACAGCCTTAGGAGGATCGAATAGGTCGTTTACGTATCCGCCATCAATACCCTTACCGTAGCTCGTATCGATACGTATATTGCCAGTCCAGTTTTATCTGGAGCTGGGTCCTCAGGAACGTGCCCCAGAGGTTTTGCACCCTCACCGAAATCTCCCGGCGTGAATTGTGCGGGCGTTCCGACCGGCCGCGTCGAACGTCCCGACTGGCATCGCGGAGGGATCGATCATCGTGTCCTGGTCGCGGATCATCAAAGCTACGGCCATCGCCGTAGTCATCAGCATCATCTGCCTCCTGCCGCCCGGCATCCACTTCGTCAGCGGGCCGCTCGGACCGCTAATCGGCGGTTACTTCGCTGGAAGCCGGACCCGGCTCCGTCCCAGCGAAGCCGCGGTCGTCGGGCTGCTGATGGCGCTCCTGGTGGGCATCCCGGCGCCGATCGTTCTGCGTGAACTCAACATCCTGCCGCCGATCGAAACCATCGCGATCGTCTTCTTCTCGGCCGTCGGTGCCCTCTACTTCGGAGGGCTTGGCGGGATTGCCGCCGGATTGGGCGGCCGCGCGGCACAGCGAGAGCAGCCTTCCTAAATCTCCGGCAACGGTGACTCATTCGTGGCAAACGATCTGCTTACCCTGCGCCAGGCTCCGGCCAGAATCGGCGCGGCGGCACCCGATCCGGCTGTCTGGCGGACCCGGCCAGGAGCAGGACATACAGCGGGTGCCGTTACGATGCCCGGCTTGTGAGAACGATGGGATGGAGGGAACCGAGGATGGACACCGTTGCCGGTCAGCAGGAACTGGGCTTCGAACGCCTGTATCTACAAACGTTTCAACCGGTCCCAACGCCGGAACAGGTTGCAGCCGAGGTTGACGGACTGGTCAAACTGCTCAAGCTCGCACCCTACGCGCCGGTGTTGAACCTGGGGAGCGGTTCCGGTGAACACGCGGTGGAGCTCGCGCGGCGCGGGTTCAACGTGACCGCGCTGGACGTATCCGATGAACTCCAGGCAGACACCCGGCGTTCGGCTGAGGCGCTAGGCATCCCAGTCAAATGGATCAGGCGCGAGCTACAACGGATACCCTTCCGCGGTACGTTTGACGCCGTGGTGACGTTCGACTCCGGCTTCGGCTGTTCCCCTTCTGTCGAGAAGGACCGCGAAATACTTCACGCGGTCTATCGCGCGCTCCGGCCGGGTGGACAGGTGCTGCTCGATGTGATGAACCGGGAGCGCGTAATACGAGATTTCGTCCCCCGCCGCTGGAGCGAGTCGGATGGCGTCCGGGTGCTGGAGGAGCAAGAGTGGGACCTGCTCGCGAACGAACTCAAGGCACGGTGGATCTTTTTATTCCCGGATCGCCGTGAATTGACGCGTGACAGCCGGATACGTGTCCACCCAGCGCACGAAATCGCGACGATGTTCCGTGATGCCGGATTTTCGCCGGTGACGGCGTATGGTGATTTCAGCGGGCAGCCCTACACGCTCACGAGCCCGCGGCTCATCCTGATCGGCAGGCGCGGGGGCACGACGCTCGAAGCGCCGGCCGGCGTCAGCCTGTCGCACCACGAACCGTTCTAGCAAACGCTCCGGAACGGCTCTCGAACGCCGTGGGTTACGCCCACGCGCGTCTCGTTCGCCTGCCGGGAATCCACTTGTGAGGGCTCAGCTCGTCCGACCGTCCATTGGTACCCCGTCCGAAAGTGCTTCCCGAAACCCCGGATCGGAATGAACGACCGGGGTACAATATGGCCCGCCGGCCGGGATGGTGATTGAGGATGGGTGACCCGAGACGTGGAAGAACAACGGAAACTGCCTCCAAGACTCCTCGGGGTCATCCTGCTGGCCGTCAGCATCATTATTGGATCGATCACGCTCTGGACGTACTTTGGCGACCAGAAGGCCGACGCCGGTACGTTCGCCGCGTCCCCGAACCCGGTTACGGCAACCTCCACTCCACGATCTCCGAGCGGCCTTCCCACGACCGCGTCCAATGCGCCTGGAACCGGGAATCCGGGCGCTGCGGCATCCCCAACACCGGATGCCTCCCCGGCGGTTCCCGAACCCGAGTTGACCGCGCGCTCCACATTCCTCATGAGCTATCGCACCGGCGAGGCGCTCTTCGCGCGGAATGCCGATGAACCGCTGCCGATGGCGAGTACCGCGAAGATCATTACCGCGTTGACCGCGATCCGGTACGCCAGGTCGGAGGAAGTCGTCACCATCGCGCCCGAGGACGTGGTCGACCCGGTGCTGGAATCGAGCATGGGACTCCAGGCCGGGGATACAGTCACGGTTCATGATCTACTTGTCGGGCTCTTGCTGCCATCAGGCAATGATGCCGCCCGCACGTTGGCCCGGTACGTCGGCCCCAGGCTCCCCGGCGATCCGGCGGCCGATCCGATCGACCGCTTCGTCACGGAGATGAACTCGGTCGCGGCCGGCCTCGGGATGACCGGCGCCCATTTTGTCCATCCGGCCGGCGATGATGGGGATGGGCAGGTGGCAACGGCCCACGGGCTGGCGCTGGCCGCACGGACGCTCCTCGACCAGCCGGCGCTCCTCCCCATCGTTGCGATGCCGCACGCGACCGTGCGCATTGGTGGCCCGAATGCCCGGTCCCTCACCTTCAACAATACGAATGAACTCCTAAGTCAGGAGGGGGTCTACGGGGTCAAGACCGGGACGACGCCGGCGGCCAAGCAATGCCTGATCTTCGCGTACCGGAATCATGGAAATGACGTCATCGGCGTTATTCTCGGGAGCGACGACCGGTATGCTGATGCCCGTGCGCTCCTTGCGTTTCTCCAGTCCCGGTAGCGCAGCTCGACCACCCGGCTCCAAAAGCTCGTCTCCGCCCCATTTCCGGGAGCCCGGCGATCTCTTGCCTGTCACGACAATCGTGGTATAGTGCTCCCCATGGGAAGGGATTGGAAGGTCGATTCAGAGGAATCGGCCGGCAACACGACTGTCCCGAAATCGGGCTGGCGATTCAGTCGAAACCGGACACCATCTCCGTCCACTGACTCCGCCACGCCCAACGGCTCGACCCGGCCTGCCGGTTCGAGTGGCGTTTCCGCCCCTCCGCGTTCAACCAACGGCCACGGCCGAACCGGTTTGGACTCGGCGCCGGACGGGACGACCGGAACCGTCGATGGACCCTTCTGGGTTCCCGAGCGGATCAACTATCCGCCTTCCACACCGTCTGAAACCCGCAGATTTCGGCCGCGAGCGCCGCTCACGTCGCCAGCCGGTACCCCACGTGCTTTACTCCACAGCATGGTACTCGGCATCATCCTGACGGTCGTCCTCGGCCACGGGTATTGGGATCGCACCCAGCAGGCCGTGCAGCCCGGCGGTCTCGATACCTACGGTGACCTTCGACAGGTCCAGTTACCCACCGCTCAGAGCCTCTCCGGTGGTACAAGCACGCAGGCCATAGTGGATATCCCGGCCACCAACGACGTCCTTTCCGGGTATGTTTCGGAGCTGGCGAGCGCGGTCGTTCCGGAGCAGCTCAATCTGGAGGTCATCTCCGCTGAAGACGGGCAATCGATTTCCGATGTCGCCGCGAATACCGGACGCAGCGTCGAGACCCTCCTCTGGGCAAATGGGTTGACCGATCCGGCCACCCCGTTAGCGGCGGGGACGCCGGTCCGGGTTCCCTCCGTCGACGGCATGCTGCACGTGGTCCACGACGGCGATACCCTTGAGAGCATCGCGGCACGCTACAAGGTGGACGTCAACACTATCACCGGCTACGCGCCGAACAACGTCCAGACCAGCGCCGATCTCGTCCCTTATCGTCTGATCATGGTCCCAGGCGCCAGCATGCCGACCCGCGATCAAGTGGTGAGCTACACCGTACGGGATGGTGACAGCCTCGCCGCGGTGGCCCAGCTCTTCGGGTTACATCCCAACACGGTTACGTGGGCCAATAACATCCCTGCCAACAATCTCATCTTCCCCGGCCAACATCTGGCGATCCTGCCAACCGACGGGGTGATGGTGACCGTTCAGTCCGGCGACACCGTTGAAAAGCTCGCCCAGAAATGGGGGGTCGAGTCGAAGTCGATCCTGGAGTATCCGCAGAACGGCCTCGGTGCCGGCGGCCAGCTTCGAGTTGGTCAACAGTTGATGATCCCAGGCGGTCATCCGCCCCCGCCACCACCAACGCCCAAGCCCGCGCCGCAGCAGGCGCCGGCCCAGAGCGCGCCACAGGCACCCGCGCCGCCATCCGGCGGGAGTGTCACCGGGCGATTCATCTGGCCGACCAGCGGCGTCATCACCCAGTACTTCGGGCCGACGAGTCTTTGGATGGAGCCGGCATACAACGGGTACGCCCACTTCCATCAGGGACTCGATATCGCCAACAACCTGTACACGCCGATTGTGGCGGCTGATGGAGGCACGGTCGTGTTCGCGGGTTGGAATAACTTTGGATTCGGAAACGCGGTCGCGATCGACCATGGAAACGGTTTAGTGACCTGGTACTGCCACATGGTGCAGCAGCCGGCTGTTTGGGTCGGCGAACACGTGAGCCAGGGTCAATTCCTGGGCCCGATGGGCAGCACCGGCGCTTCAACCGGCTCCCATACACACTTCGCCGTCATGAAGGATGGCGTCTGGGTTGATCCGCTGCGCTATCTCCAGTAACCGGCTGAGCATGCTGGATTATTCGCAGCTATCCGCGCGTGATCGGGCGCGGCAAGCAACGTCCCTGCCGGAACGACTTGTAGCGGCGCTCACATTCGCGCGCTCAGTGAATGATTTGCCGCGCCGGACGAAGAATCCGCTAATCCGCGTAGTCGTCCTGGATGAGGCCGACCTGCATAATCACATCCGTGATCGGCGTTGCCTTCCCATCGGCCATCATGCTCCAGACCCGCTCGACGGCGTCGGCAATGGCCAGCAGCTCAAATGATGTCATCCCACGAAGGCGTTGCACGAGCGCCCAGCCATCAACTCTCCATTTTTCATCCAGCCGCCCAAGCCGGATCGCGTCGTCCACGACCGCCCAAAGGAGGTGCGCGGTGTGCGGCTCGGTGATGATCCCGCTTAGCGCATCGACCAGCAAGCGGGCTTCGGCCTCGCTGAATTCCGGCGTGCTCGAACGAATCATGTAGTAATAGCGCTCAAGATCGCGGCGGGCCGTGGGTCCGGAACCATGCCCTTCGTCGCGTGCCTGAATGTCGAGCAGCAGCGTGGCGCCGGCGCGAAACTGAATCAGGTTGTCGGTTGACTTGTCGTCACGGATATTAGGGCTCATATTCCGCCGGATTCACCATCACCGCGACAGCGACATCGAACATGAGGGCATCGCCGAACGTGGGAACCACTCTTCCGCTCGTTGCGTGGTGCCTTCCGGCCGAGTCGTCAGTTCTCATGATTGTTTCCGGCCGATGATAAAAATCAACACCAGCGCACCGAGGAGCACCAGACCAAAGGCACCGATTTCAAGCATCGAATCCGTCCTGTTCCATCAGCCGGATGCCGGCCTTCCGAGGCCTCATCGCGCTACAGCCCCGGCTCATATTGTGTCGTTTCAGTCACGAATATGGCAAGGCACTCGGGTGGCAATCGAGGGTATCTGTCACGCGGGAATCATCCACGCGGGCGTTCGACTGGGAGATCCGGCCGGTTCCCCCACTCTGACCAGCTCGTGACGTAATTACGGACGCGCGGATAACCGAGCAGCCTGGCCACGAAATAGCCGTGCGCGGATCGGAAACCGGACTGGCAGAAGGGGATAATCTCTTTATCCGGAGTCAAGCCTTTCGCCACTAGCCGCGCTCGGAGCACCTCCGGCTCCTTCAGCGTCCCATCCGGATTCATAGTCTCGATCCACTCCAGGTGGATGGCACCCGGAATCGTCCCGCCACGGCGAGCAAGAACGTTCATACCGAGGTGTTCCGATTCATGGCGCGTATCCCAGATCGCGACGCCCGGATCATTGAGGTGTTCGAGAATGTAGCTCGCGCTGGCGAGCCGATCCGGCCGGAGATTGGCGCTAAAATCGCCCAGTTCAATCTCAGGCGCGGCGGTCGTAACATCGTAGCCCGCTTCCACCCAGGCGTGAAGGCCGCCATCCAGCATCGCCACGCGCTCGCGACCAAGCAATTCCATCAACCAGACCCCACGCGCCGCGGTCGGCCCGCTGATATCTTCATAAAAAATCACGTCCGAGTCGTTCCGGACGCCGATGCTCCGCAGTCTCTGCTCGACCTCTCGTTCGAAGCCGGCGACACCCTCCGGCTCGCTCGAACGCGCTCTAATCGCGTAGACATTCAGATTTACCGCGCCTGGGATATGGCCGGACTGGTAGGCATGCGAGGGACGCGCGTCGATCACCACCACGCCGGAATCGCCAAGGTGGTCGTGGAGCCAGGAGGCATCGACCAGCAGCCACCCGCCGTTGGCCGGTATCAGATCGCTCATGGCACCTCCTTCCTCGACCGGCGTTCATGAAGCCGGGCAGCCAGAACAGCGACCCGCCGGTTCTCTGCCCGGCATCCTTCAAGGGTTATACCGTGACCACCGGGACGGTGCCAGCGAGGGACACGACGACCCCCGGATACCGGAACCGGCGTCACCCGAATTTCAGAGCCCGCTCGAATCGTCTATCATTCACTCACATCACGTATCCGAAAACCCGCTGGAACCCGGACATTGGAGGTAGCGGATCGATGGATGCTCCTGGACAGCCTGGAATTCCTCCCACCTGGACCAGTAGTGATAAAGACGGCGTGAGCACGGCCATGGGTACGTCCAGAACTTGGATCACCATCGGCCATGGAATTCTCAACGAAGTCTACTGGCCGCACATCGACAACCCGCAGATTCGTGACCTCGGCTTCATCGTCGCCGACGATCAGGGATTTTGGAGCGAAGTCAAGCGGAACCATGACTACGAACTCCAAACCCCATCGCCCGGCGTTCCAGCCTATACCGCCGTGCACCGCCACGAGCGGTACACCCTGACGCTCGATTTCTGCCCCGATTCCGCGGCCGATGTCGTGCTGATTCGCTGCACGCTGGACGCACCGGAGCGTTTCCGGCTCTACGCATTGATCGCCCCACACCTCGGCAATACCGGTCAGCACAACTCCGCCTGGGTGCAGGAATATCACCACGGCCTGACCCTGATGGCCCAGAACGGGCGGGACGCCCTCGCCTTATGCGCGTACGATGCCCATATCCGGCCCGCCTTTGCGCGCGGCAGCGCCGGTTTCGTGGGAATCTCCGATGGCTGGCAGGATTTCCAGGAGAACGGGCGGATGACCTGGTCCTATACACGCGCCAGCGATGGAAATGTTGCGCTGATCGGCGAACTCCAAACCCATCAAGCAGTTCTCGCCCTCGGCTTTGGCCACACACCAGAGCTGGCCGCGACACGCGCCATCTCGACATCCCAGTTCCCCTTCGAAAATGCCTGGGCGGCTCTGGCGAACGACTGGAGAGACTGGCAAGCGCAAACTCGGATTCCCACGCGATTCGATGCCGGCATTGTCCGGGAAGCACGGATCTCGGCTTCCGTCCTGAAGATACACGTGGATCGAACGGTGCCGGGCGCGCTGGTGGCGAGCCTCAGCATCCCCTGGGGTCAGAGCAGCAATGATATCGGTGGCTATCACCTGGTCTGGTCGCGCGATCTCGTGGAGTCGATCGGTGGCCTTCTGGCCGCCGGTGCGGTCGATGAGGCCCGCCGGGTGCTGGCCTACCTGATCGCGACCCAGCAACCGGAGGGGAACTGGGCGCAGAACCAGTGGTTGGACGGCCGGCCGTTCTGGCACGGCATTCAGCTCGACGAGGCCGGGCTGCCGATCCTGCTGGCGCAGGCGCTGAGGGAACACGGCGCCCTCGACGGCATTGACGTAGGACCGATGGTCCGCCAGGCAGCGTGCTACCTGGCCCGATACGGCCCGGTCACCCAACAGGACCGCTGGGAAGAAAACGCCGGATTGAGCCCGTTTACACTCGCGGTCGAGATCGCCGCGCTGGTCTGCGCCGCCGGATTTCTGACTGAGCCCGCCAGGAGCTATGCGCTGGAGCTTGCCGACACCTGGAACGCCCGCATCGAAGACTGGACCTACGTCACCAACACCGAACTCTCCTGCCAGTTTGATGTCGAGGGCTACTACGTCCGGATCGCCCCTCCGGAGGTGGCGAGCGGCGCGAGTATCACCGGCTCCCGGATCGCGATTAAAAACCGTCCGGCCGAAGATGCCGAGCGGCTGGCCGAGCAGATCGTAAGCCCCGGCTTCCTGGAGCTCGTCCGGCTGGGGCTCCGCCGGGCCAATGACCCACGCATTCGCGATTCCGTGCGCGTCCTCGATTCGACCCTCAAAGTTGACACCCCGAACGGTCCGGTCTGGCACCGCTACACCGGCGACGGCTATGGTGAATCCAAGGATGGACTGCCGTTCGACGGCTTCACCGGGATCGGAAGGGGCTGGCCCCTGCTGACCGGTGAACGTGGCCAGTACGCGTTGGCGGCCGGAGAAGATGTCGAGCCCTACCTTCAGGCGATGAGCCGGATGACCAGCAAAGGCGGGATGATTCCAGAGCAAGTATGGGATGCTCCGGATATCCCGGAGCGCCACCTCTTCACCGGATGCCCCACCGGTTCGGCGATGCCCCTCGTCTGGGCCCACGCCGAGTTCCTCAAACTTCTGGCGAGCGTCGAACTCGGCTACCCGGTGGACCGCCCGCAACCGGTCTGGGAACGCTATCGAGGCCAGGTCCCATCCGTCCCCTGGCGCACCTGGCGCTTCGCTCAGCTGAGCCCGGCGATTCCAGCCGGCACAATCCTGCGGCTGGAAGTCCTGGCGCCGGCCCACGTCCTCTGGTCGGCGGACGACTGGCGGAGCCCCCAGGAAAGCTCTACTCGTGACACCGGCCTTGGCGTTCACGTGGTCGATCTCCCGACAGACCGCTTACCCGCCGGGACCACCATCACCTTCACCTTCTATTGGGCCGATGAGGATCGCTGGGAAGGCCGGAACTTCGCGGTTACGATCGTGGGCGCATGATTTTCCCCAAAGGGTCCGGGTGTTCACATATGCGGATTCTTGACACCTGCTCGATGCTCACCTATCATCGCGAGCGGTATTCTAGGTGTTGATAGCGAATTGCCCCGCCGGGTCGCCGGACACGTATCGGGAGTGTGCGATATGCATATTTTGAATGATCTCCTTGTGCCGGACATTAGTGTCATCGAGAAGATTGTTCGGCCGATCATCGTCTACGCGTTTCTGGTGCTCATCCTCCGGATCGGTGGCCGACGCCAGCTCGCGCAGATGAACGCCTTCGACCTGGTCGTGCTGCTGACCCTCTCGAATACCGTCCAGAATGCCATCATCGGCAATGACAACTCCGTTACCGGTGGCTTGATCGGGGCGACCGTACTGGTGCTGGCGAATATTTTCGTCGTCCGGTTTCTCTACGGTCATGAACAACTTGACCGGCGGATTGAGGGCGAACCGGTCTGGCTGGTCCGCGACGGTCAGGTCCTGGAGGAAAACCTGCGCCGGCAATTGATCACCCAGGACGAGCTGTTATCGGCGGTGCACCGGCAAGGGGTCGGCGCGATTGATGAATGCGAGACGGTCATTCTTGAAACCGGCGGTACGATCACCGTGCTTCCGAAGCGGCCGACACCCGAAGAGTCCACGCACACTGATATCGAAGACCGGCTGGGACGGATCGAAGACTTGCTCGTCAAACTCTCCGCCCGGCCAACGTCATAGCCTCGTCATCTGGATCGTGCCATCTCAGCCCAACATAGCGCCGGTTCCAATCTGATTGCGTTGCAGAAGCGTCAGCCAACACTCACCTTTCTCAAGGGGAAGATGAAAGCTCAGGCCGGTACCGTAAAAGAGTCTATTGTTGCCGCATTGCCTGACTCTCTAGAGAAAGGTGGAACGCATGCCGCACTCGCGCTTCAAACGGCGTTTCGGACTCGCGCTGGCATTTGCACTGGTGATCGCCTTGATGCTGCCGGTAACCGCCCTTGGGGCGGATAAACAGCCATATCAAAAATCGGAGCGATCCCAGACGGTCTACTGTAGTACGTCGAAGACAACGCCCGACGGAAAAACCGTGAAAGAAGATTGCACGCCGGACACCAACGGCCCCGGCGGTTCGTCGGACTCCAGCGGCCCAACGAATGATCCGATGGGTACCACTTCTCCCACGCCGGATACGATCGATTCCTGGCTTAACGGGCTGATGGACGGCCTGTTCTGGGCGAGCTAAGCGTCGTGGCTAACGCGGTGGAGGTACCTCCCCGCTGCCGCTAGGGTCGAGAGAATGGGCGGGAGCGCCGGTCACTCCCTACTTCGCGGCATCGCGGGCATCGCGGAAATACGGGCTGGGAGCGGGATAGAACTCCGGGTAACGCACTTTGAGCCGGTCGATCAGTGCCACGGTGTGCCGGAGCGCATCCCGGTCCTTCTCCCGTTCCGCAACCGCGATCTCGGCCATAAGCTGGCGCATCCGCTGATCGTGCCGCTCCTTGCGAAGCCGGAACAGGGTCCTCTCGGCCTCTCGCCGGATCTGTCCGGGAAAGCCGACCGGCCGCTCGCCAAACAGCGCACGGAGCTCGGCCACATGTTCCGCCAGTTCCGGCGGGAGAGCCTCCAGCGCTTCCGGAGCCTTCTCCGGAGAGATCTCACGGAGCACACGCAGGATCGCCAGCCGCCGGGCATCGAGGATATCCTCCTCCAGGATCTCGGGCAGCACCGGCCAGAGCACATCCGGATGCTGGAGCAGAAGGGCAAGCAAGCTCTCCTCCGGCGTCCCCACCGGAGCGCGACCAACGGTGGCAGCCGCCCGTTGTTTGACCGGCCGCCGGGGCGCTTCGAGAATAGCTCGCTCGTCAATCTGAAGTCTCCGCGCGATTTCGGTCACGTAGTGCCGCTGGACCACCCGGTCGCCGATCTCCCCCAGGAGTGGCGCAAGCCGTCCCACGACCTCCGATTTTTGGCGAGGATCGACCGGCGGCTGTTTCCCGATGACGGCATCGATGTAGAAGTCCAGCAGTGGCACCGGTTCCGAAATCGCGCGGCGCCAGCCGTCCGGGTCCTGGCGGATCAGATCATCCGGGTCCTTGCCATCCGGGAGCCGGACCACCCGCAGGTCCACCTTCAGCGTGCGTTCAAACCGGATCAGCCGCCGGGCATCGGCAACCGGCCGGTCGGCATCCGAGAGCGCGTCCCGCAGCACATCGATCCCCCGCAGCGTCGCCATCTGCCCGGCGGCATCGGCATCCAGCGCCAGAATGATCCGATCGACCCCGCGTCGGAGGAGCCGCGCTTGGGACTCGGTGAGCGCGGTACCCATCGAGGCGACGACGTTCCGGAACCCGAACTGGTGCGCGGCGATCGCGTCCATGTAGCCCTCAACCACGATCACCTCGCGTGCCTTTTGAATGGCTTCCCGCGCCAGGTGGAGGGCGTACAGATTGCCGCTCTTGTCGAAGATCGCCGTCTCGGGAGTGTTCAGGTACTTCGGCTGGGCATCGCCCAGCGCCCGGCCACCAAACCCGACCAGCCGCTCCTCTCGGTCCCGGATCGGGAACATGAGCCGTCCACGGAAGCGGTCGTAGATAGAGCCGTCGTCACGCCGGGTGACCAATCCCGCGAGCGCGAGTTCATCTTCCGATGCATCACGCGACGTCGCGTGCTTGAGGAGCGCGTCCCAGCGGTCCGGCGCGAAGCCCAACTGGAACTGTTCAGCGGTCGCCCGGTCGATACCCCGGCGTTCCAGCAATTGCCGCCCCGGTTCACCGGCGCCCGTCTGCCAAAGGACGTGGGAAAACCAGGCGGCGGCCCGTTCATTAAGCCGGAAGAGCCGGTCGTGCCGCTCGGTTTCTTCTGGCGAGGGTGGAGGCGGCGCGGCTTCCAGCGTGACCCCCACCTGCCGGGCCAGCGTCTGTAATGCCTCGTGAAACTCGACCCGGTCGATTTGCATGACGAAGCTGAAGACATCTCCACCGGCGCCACAGCCGAAACAGTGGAAGTTCTGCGATTCGGGGAAGACGATGAACGACGGTGTCTTCTCCTGGTGGAAAGGGCACAGCCCTTTGAAGCTCCGGCCGGTCTTCCGGAGCTGGACGTGCTGTCCGATGATCTCGACGATATCGGTACGTTCTCGGACCTGTTCGACGGCGCTCGCGGCCATGTCTCGCCTCACCCTGACCAGAACTGCGGTACGTAGAGTTCCTCGAACCGGGCCAGCGCATAGCGGTCGGTCATACTGGCAACGTAATCGACCGCGACCCGTTCAACGCCGTCGGCCGCCAGCGCCCGCGCGAACTCGCCCGGCACCTGCTCCGGGTGGGACGCGTAATGCTCGTAAAGCCAGCCGACGACCCGCTGCGCCTTGCGGGTGGACTCATCCTGATTCAGCGGTTCGTAGACCCGCTCGAAGAGGAAATCGCGAAGGGCATCAGCCGCCTGGCGAACCGGCTCCGATAGCACGATCACCTGCGCGCCGGGGTTTGCGCCGTCGAGCAATGGCGCGGACGCCTCGATGATATCGCAGACCAACGTGTTGATACGCCCGGCATGTCGCCTGCCCAGCAGTTCCAGCGCAAGTGGCGGGATCTCTTCCGGCGTCACCATCCGGGCCCGTAGGGCGTCATCGAGATCGTGGTTGATGTAGGCCACACCGTCGCTGATCTTCACCACCTGCGCTTCCGGAGTCCAGGGACGGCCGGAGACCTCCCCGGTGATCGATCCAACGGGCTTGGAATGCCGGAGGATGCCATCCCGTACCGGCTCGGAAAGATTCAGCCCGCGTCCGTCGTTCTCGATCCGGTCGACCACCCGCAGGCTCTGCTCGTTATGGCGGAAGCCGGGACGGATCTCCGCCAGCGCCCGCTCCCCGGCGTGTCCGAAGGGCGTATGGCCAAGGTCATGCGCCAGCCCGATCGCTTCGATTAGATCCTCATTCAGCCGGAGCGCCCGGCCGATCGTGCGGGCGATCTGGGTCACTTCCAGCGTGTGCGTCAGCCGGGTCCGGAAGTGATCGCCGTCGGGCGAGATGAAGACCTGGGTCTTGTGCTTGAGCCGCCGAAACGCTTTGGAATGAATCACCCGGTCCCGGTCGCGCTGAAACGCGGTGCGAACCGGCGATTCCGGCTCCGGGACGGCTCGGAGCACACCCGCGCTCCGAGTTGCCGTGCCACGAAGCTCGCGGTCCTCACGCTGTTGGAGGAAATCTCGAACAGAGTCGAGGTCCATGCCTTACCCTTCCCACGCGCGTCCCGCCGATATTGTACCTGATTGGTGTACAAACGCAATGTACGGACACTCGATCGCGGCGGTTTGTCGCTCGTGATATCACACAAACTCCATTGACCGGCTAGCAGTTTGCTAAAATTATGTCATGGTGAAAGCGGAGCTTGGCGAGCGATTGAGCGCCCTGGCTTCCCAGCCGGGTGTCTATCTCATGAAAAACGACCGGGGCGAGGTGATCTACGTTGGAAAGGCGGCCTCGCTCCGTAACCGCGTGCGCTCCTACTTCGGCTCCCAGCAAGGGATGGATGGGAAGACGCGGGAGCTCGTCCAGCACATCGTCGACTTCGACGTGATCCGCACCGATACGCCCACCGAAGCGCTGATCCTCGAAAACGAGCTGATTAAACGCTACCAGCCCAAGTACAACGTGATGCTCAAGGACGGCAAGTCGTACCCGTTCATCCGGGTGACCAACGAGCCGTTTCCGCAGGTGATCAGTACGCGGCGGGTGGTCAACGACGGCAGCCGCTACTTCGGACCCTTCACCAGCGCGCAATCTGTCTACCGGACGCTCGATCTCCTGAAGCGGCTCTTCCCGTTCCGGCCCTGTGATATCGAGATCACCGGCAACGCCCCGCGTCCCTGCCTCTACTATCACATCGGCCGCTGCCTTGGACCCTGCATCGGCGCGGTCAACCGGGAGCAATACCGCACGGTGATCGACAACGTGATCATGTTCCTGGAAGGTCGCGAAGATGACCTCCTGCCGGCGATGCGAGCCGAGATGGAACGGGCCGCCGAGTCGCTGGACTTCGAGCGCGCGGCCAAGCTCCGGGACGAGATCAAGGCGATCGAGCACGTGCTGGAGCAGCAGAAGATCGTCTCCGGCAAGGGCCAGACGTTCGACGTGTTGGCGCTGGCGCAGGGGGCGGGTGGCGACGCCTGCGTGCAGGTCGCGTTCATCCGGAACGGGAAGATGCTCGGTTCCGAGCACTTCATGATGCGCGGCGCGCGGATCGATGACTCGCCCAGCAGCATCCTCACGTCGTTCGTCACCCAGTTCTACGAGAACGCCGCGATGGTGCCGAAAGAGATCGTGCTGCAAGTCGCGATCGAAGATGAGGAGATGGTCCACGGCTGGCTGGTTGGACGGCGCGGCGGCGGAGTACGCTTCACCGTGCCCAAGCGCGGCGAGCGGCGGAAGCTCGTCGAGATGGTCGCCAAGAGCGCTCAGGAAAATCTCGAACAGAACCGGCTGCGCTGGCTCAACGACGAGCAGCGCATGACCGCCGCGATGGGCGAGCTGGCCGACGCGCTCCGGCTGGAACGACTGCCACGCCGCATCGAGTGCTTCGATATTTCGAATCTCCAGGGAACGAACCCGGTCGCCAGCATGGTCGTATTCGAGGATGGCAAGCCGAAGAAGAGCGACTACCGGCGTTTTACGATCAAGCAAGTGGAAGGGCCAAACGACTTCGCGATGATGCAGGAGGTTATCCGCCGTCGCTTCAAGCGGGCTACCGCCGACGACGCGACCGAGGATTGGCGAAAATTACCGGACCTCGTCATCGTCGACGGCGGCAAGGGACAGCTCAACGCGGCGTTGGAGATTCTTCGGGAACTGGAGGTCACGGTGCCGATCGTGGGCCTGGCCAAGGAGAACGAGGAGCTTTTTCTGCCGGGCGAGCGGGACCCGGTGATCCTGCCACGGGATGCCCAGTCCCTTTTCCTGGTCCAGCGGGTACGGGATGAAGCCCACCGCTTCGCGATCACCTTCCACCGCCAGCGGCGAAAGAAGGCCGAGTTCAAGTCGGCGCTGGACGATCTTCCGGGCATCGGCCCCCATCGCAAGAAGGCGCTCCTCAAAGCCTTCGGCTCGCTGAAGCGCATCCGTGACGCATCGGTTGAAGAGCTGGCCCAGGTGGAGGGGATCGGCCCATCCCTGGCAAAACAGATCAAGATGTCGCTGCCATGAGCGGACAGCATTTGCCGGAGATCATTAGGGAGACCGACCCACAGGCGGTACACAAGGCGGCTGAGGTGCTCGCCAATGGGGGTCTTGTCGTCTTTCCTACCGATACCGTCTATGGGCTGGCCGCGTCAATCGACCGGCCCGATGCCGTGGCCCGCCTGTATACGGCGAAGGGGCGCCCGCTCGACCGTCCGATTCCGGTGCTGGTATCGTCCCGGCGCCAGGCTGAACGGCTCACGGCATCCATGGACCGGCGTTCCCGGCTCCTCACGGAACGGTTTTGGCCCGGCGGGCTCACGATTCTCCTCCCGGCGGCGGATTGGCTCCCCTTTGAGGTGGTCCGTGATACCGGGCAGGTTGGCGTCCGGATGCCCGATCACCGGCTGGCGCTCGCGATCATCGAGGCATCAGGTGGAGCGCTGGCGACGACGAGCGCGAACCGGTCCGGTGAACCAGAGGCCAAGACCGCCGAACAGGCACGGGACGTGCTCGGCAGCGCGGTCGACCTGATCCTCGATGGTGGGACTGGAGGCGGCGTTCCCTCAACCGTTGTCCGGTTCTCCGGAAACGACCTCATCGTGTTGCGGCGAGGCGCGATAGAGCCCGAACGGCTCCTACAAGCGATCGAGGGCGCGCGACTGGCCGATTAACCCGCTTTCACTCCCCTAATCGGCGAAGGACACGCATCGGAGGCCCACCGGCAGCCTTCGCATGGGCGGCATCGGGCTAGCACGGACATCGATCGGCAGCGCGCGGCGGCAAACCGTCCGCGCGGAACAGCGGACGCTTGCTGCACGAAGTTCGACGAGGCCACTCTCCCGCGTGCTGAGCGAACACGCACCACCCCAAGCAAACGCGGATCATTCCCAACGCATGCGATGAATTGTCTGGCATAAAGATCCTTCACGTCGTTCAGGATGACTGATCACGGGTGTAGGATGACCAAAGCCCCTTGCTGAAAGTGGAATTATCCATATTTCAGCCGGCTTTAGCTGGCTTCGGACTGTGAGCGCGGACGGTTTACCGCCGCGCGCTGCTGGAATGGCTCGGCAAGATGGACAAGTGGCTGGGCGTGTAGGGGTACTGGGGCGAGAACCCCAGCGCGCCGCCAGTCGTGATCCGAGTCAGAGTGAGGTTTTCGCCGAGCGTGGCCGTGGCCTCACCGTGCCACCAGCGTTGAACGAATGTTCCAACATGGTCCAGCTAGGCTGTTTGACATGCGCTGGAGCCGGTACTATACTGCACTCACTATAGTACAGTGTTCCCACGTATCAAGAGCACGAAGAGTCTGATAACCAAATTAATGGGCCGTCAAGACACCCGCTTATGGTAGGTTAGCTTCAAGCTAATAGTCGCGTAGGGAGCCGGTATCAGCCCTGTGCTTCGGAAGGGGGGAGTTGTGCGACGAACGCGAATGCTGGTGGTGGCGAGTGTGATGATTCTCCTGCTAGTCGGTATGGTTGGCCTCGCTCAGGCGGCGGGCCCGGTTACGACCGTGGGCGGCGTGCCGGTAGAGGCAAATGCGACCCTTCCGCTACCCCAGGGTGGCCACTGGGCCCCTTATTACTCAAGCATGCACACTGCTCCTGCCCCAGAGACGGTCTCTCCCATGGATGAATCAGGGGAGATCACCGCCGGTACGTGACGCTACACGCAGAACACTGACGATCCATACTTGAGCGGAACGCAAGTCTCTGTTCACGGCTATTGGAAAAACAAATCTGGCGCAGGTACATGCCCGAGCAAGGCCACGGTAACGGTGTATTTGCAGGCGTGGTACTGTTACGACTACCCTTACTCGTGTTACTGGGCCACGCTTACTGTTGACCAGGAGGATGTCTATGCGGGGGGCGGCTCCGCCAATCGGGCGGCCGCGAGATGGAACTGCGCAAGCGATAATACAGTGGGGTGGCGCGGCTACGTCGATGTCGATCTAATCGGCTGGAGTGACCCGGCCGGATACACGTACTCTGACATCGTGAACCTTCCATGCAGCCCTGCGTGATGCCGGCCTGATCGACTGTAGCAGAGGATAGTGGCGGTAGGTTATGAGCAAGCAGTCCGGTTGGTTTCCGTATGACAAGAATGCGGACCAAGATGACCTAGCCCAATCAGACCGATCGGGCCGTGTGGTCGGCATCGGCGCCATCTGCGATTTTGCGACCGGGGCACCCGAATCGGGACCGTCGCAAAGCTTCTCGGTCCGGGAATTAGTGGAGCTGGCGGACGGGCGACATGTGGCACTGGATAGCCGAGGCTTCACGCTCAGCTCGGTCAGGGAACTCGTGGAGCTGGAGGATGGGCGGCGTGTGGTCCTGGAAAATGTGGCCCCCGCCCGTGCTGGCTTGACACCAGACAGCATCCGACAACAAGTGCTGAACGTCGTACTCCCTGATGATGACGAGTGCGAGGAAGCCCACCCGTGGTCGTGGCTCGCCGAGCAGGCGAGGCAGCAGGGCATTGACGTGACCGCCGACGAGTTGAAGGCGCTTCCATACGAGGTTATCCTCACGGAGCGGTTGGCCGGATGGCTGAAGCTTTCCTGAGACTGCCGCATCGCAGGCGCGCGTGTCGATCCGTCGCGCCTATGGGTCGCCTCTTCGCGACGCTGGCCTGGTGGTGATGGTGATGCTCCGCGATCCGGCGATCAGCCTGCTCCATAGCGCCAGCGTGCGGGCCGTTGCCACCACCTAGCGGCAACTCAGCCGCCATCCGAGCTTGGATCACAAGCCCAGGAAGCGCGGGTTCCGCTTGCCGGGTGAGGAATGCTCCCAGAGCCTCGACTCCCCGCAGCAACTAACCTTCGCCACATCAAGGTGGGCTCTCCCGACCGTTTGGTAACTCGGCGTTGACGCATCCTGGAGGTCGGGAACAGCATCCAGTAATGGTGGGAACTCGTGGGCAACCGGTTCCTCCGAGGCGCTGTCATCCCTCGCTCCCCTCGTACCGTTCCGCGGTCACCAAAAACGCCGTATCCGTGCCCCACTCTGGGCTGCCTACCCCAACGCGCGGCCAGACTGCCGCGTGGGAGCGCCCCGCGTCCTGACGCGGAGACTCGAGGTTCAAATCCGCCCTCTAACCCAGGAGAACCCTCTACGTTCCAACTGTCCGCCACGCGCGGCCGGTTGATCGGATGGAAATCGAGAGCACCCCCGTCGCGAGGTCACGACCACTCAACTTCAACCATGCAATACCTTGGCGCGCGGTCCTCGACAAGCCAAAACCTTGGCAGTTGGCGCTCCCTGGTCTAGGATTCACCGGAAGAATTAACCAGCGCACGATTAACAGTGCGGAGTGTGCATGCTTTCGGAACACCTGAACACCCACCGGACCGCCGTTCTGCTCAGCCTGATCACCGCGATCCTGCTCATCCCGCTGGGCTTTTGGGCCCGGTTCCTGCACGTCGGTCCCGGCGTCGTACCGGTGTGGGATTCGCAAGGTCGTTCCTTTTGGCTCGCCGGATTCGCGATCGCCGCGCTCAGCGGGTTCCTTTTCCAGCGGTTCGACCGGGAGGCCGAGTACGCGCTGGAAACGGCGTCGGCGCGGCACATCCGATACGAAGCCGTCTCGGAATTCCCGACAAGCTGGATCTACCCCACCCTCACGACCTTTTCGTTCGTCATGCTCATCGGCGTCTATCACGGGGCGATTACGATCGTCGCGCTGGCGATCGTCGCGTTCGTCGTGCTTGTCGCCGGAGCGGTCCTGCGCCACCATCTCTACGATGCCGACGACGAAACCCGCGCCCGCGCCCGTACGATCTTCAACATCCTCATGCACGGCCTGGCGTTTCTCGCGCTCTCGATGGTCTACATCAACAAGGTCCGGAGCCTCTTTTCCGCCACGACCGTGCTCATTCTCGCGGTGCTCCTCTTCGTGCAATTCACCGAAGGAGAGGATGCCCTCTTTGCCCGGCGGCTGGTCTATGCGCTGGTGGGCGGGGTCATGCTTGGGGAAATCACCTGGGCGCTCAACTACTGGAAAGCAACCGGCTGGACCGGTGGCGCGGCGCTGCTGGTCTTCTTCTACCTTTCCGCGGGCCTTATCTCAACCCAGCTCCGCCGGGGTGTCGTGCAGCGTGACCTCGTGGAATACGGTGGCGTCGCGTTGTTCGCCTTCATTATCGTCGTCTTCTCGGTCTTACGTTGATCGGAAGTAGGATGTCGAGCACGCCTCCCAGTCAACCGCCACTCTACGACCTGTTGACCGAACTCGACCGGCTTGAGGAGATCCGGGAAGATCTCGAAGAGCTTGGCCTGCGAACGCTCGAAGAGGTCGATGCGCGAATCGAGGAGCTGAACCAGCTCATCGACGATCTCTCCGGCGAGGAGGAGTGACGCCCTTTCTGGAGCCGTTACAGCCATGACCGATCGGTCTTCAGCGCAACCGCGGCCAGGTGGACCGGGTCTGAGGCACCGCTACGCGGACCTCGGTGACGTGCGGCTGCACTATGTGGAGGCGGGGACCGGTCCTTTGGTAATCCTGCTCCATGGCTTCCCGGAGTTTTGGTACTCCTGGCGCCACCAGATCACCGCACTGGCGGAAGCAGGTTTCCACGCCGTCGCGCCGGATATGCGCGGCTACAATCTCTCTGATAAACCCAAATCGGTGCGCGACTACCGAATCGACCTGCTGGCGCGCGATGTGGCCCGCTTGATCCGCGCGTGCGGAGCCGAACGGGCGACGGTGGCCGGTCACGATTGGGGGGCCGGGGTCGCTTGGCAGTTCGCGATGAGCTACCCCGACCTGCTGGACCGGCTCGTCATCATGAATGTCCCGCACCCGCTCCAGTTCCTCCGGGGACTCCGCACCTGGCGCCAGTTGAAAAAGAGCTGGTACATGTTCTTCTTCCAGATTCCATGGCTTCCGGAAGCCATCCTCAGCGCGGGTAACTTCGCGATGGTGCGGCGGATCTTCCGCTCCGATCCGGTCCGGCCGGACGCCTTTACCGATGAGGACATCGACTGGTACATCGGGGCGTTGCGCGTACCCGGCGCGCTGACCGGCGGCATCAACTATTATCGTGCCCTGTTCCGCCGGAATCCGATCAGAACCGGCCGGTCACTCAAGCGCATTGACGCCCCCGTGCTGGTCATCTGGGGAGAACAGGATCGATTCCTCGGGGCGGAGCTGGCTGAGCCGGACCGGAAGTGGGTGCCGAACCTGAGGGTCGAGAGACTTGCCAATGCCAGCCATTGGGTACAGGTCGATCAGCCCGAAACGGTGAACGCATTGTTGACCGACTTCTTGCGGCAGTAATCCAGGGCTCAGGATGGACTGGGTTGCGGCGATACGTGAGGCCCGAGAGTAAGAACTTTCCGATCGTAATTGACCGAAATCTCACCGTACTGGCTGAGAATGTCGGAACCTAATAGACCTTTCAACCCTCGCTGCGTGTTCGATCCCGGCAGGTTAACCGTCGCGATAGTCTGCGGCGGAAGGTTGACATTCCCCACGCGCCAATTATCCACCCGGACCAGTTGCGCGGTGACCATCCCACCAACGCCGGTCGCCTCACCGGCACTCCCGACGATCGGAAGATTTAACTGCTGAACCACGCTATTGTCGACCACCGTCATTGATGCCCCGGTATCCAGAGCGAATCCGAACGGCCCTTGACCGTTGATGTAGACCGGAACGAGCGCGAGCACTGTCCCACCCGGCCCCGACACAATCGTCAGCGGCACCTCGTTTGTGCCGGTGGCGGTGCCTATGCCGGTGCTCGGTAAGACGTGCTGGTCGATCACGACGCTGCACGCGGTCGATCCGATGATGAGGAACAGGCACAGGAGAATGGCGACAACCGCACGGGGCCATCTCCATCCTTGCCGATTGGACGCGCTATCGGGAATCTTTCCGGGTTCGCTATACACCACACGTCCCTCTTACACGAAACGTCAGGAGCCTGCAGGGAAGCAGGATGTGTGCCAGTCGCACCCCGCGCCTACAGATGCGGCATACAATTCGCGAATCCCCAATCCGCTGGATGGTAACCAAGCATGCTTGGAGGTTCCGATGATGGTCAGCCTGATCAACCTGCTGAACCCCGAGAATCTGGCGAATCCCTATCCCCTGTACGAGCAACTCCGGTCCGAAGATCCCGTTCTCTGGGATGAGTTCCTGGGACGCTGGATCCTTACCGGCTATGCCGATGTTCTGGGCTGTCTTCGTGATCCTCGCATGTCGGCTGAGCGGGTCGGCGCGCTGAGGTCGCAGCTCCCGGAGGACGTCATCAAAGAGCTTCAACCGATGGAGCGGGTCTTCGAATCTTGGATGTTGTTTCTTGATCCTCCCGATCATACCCGCTTGCGCGGGCTGGTCAATAAAGCCTTCACCCCGCGACGCGTCGAAGCCATGCGTCCACACATCCAGCAGATCGTCGATGAATTACTCGACCGTGTTCAGAACATCGGCCGGATGGACGTCATCCACGATCTCGCCTTTCCACTTCCTTCAACCGTGATCGCCGAGATGCTCGGCGTCCCGCCCGAGGATCGCGATCAATTCCGCCGCTGGTCCAGCGACATCGTTGGCATTTCCGGTTTGATCATTGACCCCGACCGGGCAGTCCGCGCCCAAAAAAGTGTCCTCGCGTTGATGGATTACTTCCGGGAAATCGTGGCGCAACGCCGAGCTTCTCCACGCGACGATCTCATCAGCGCGATGATCGCGGCGGACGACCAGGGCAAATTCCTCAGCGACGAAGAACTCTTGGCGACCTGCGTTTTGCTCTTGGAAGCCGGACATGAAACGACGACGAACCTGATCGGCAACGGGCTGCTGGCGCTGCTGCGCCATCCGGATCAGTTGCGTACCCTGCGGGAGAATCCGTCCATTATCGGCACCGCCGTTGAGGAGCTACTGCGATACGATAGCCCGGTGCAGCTCACGGCACGCATCGCGACCGAAGACATGGAGATCGGGGATAAAAGGGTCAGCGGAGGGAACATGGTGATTCTCCTGCTCGGCGCCGCCAACCGCGATCCCGCCCAGTTCCTCAACCCCAACATCCTCGACCTCTACCGCCGGGATAACCGCCATCTTTCCTTCGGTCAGGGCATCCATTACTGCCTCGGCGCGCCCCTGGCACGGATCGAGGGCCAGATAGCGTTCAACACCGTTTTGCGCCGCTGCCCGGGTTTGGAGCTGACCGGCGAGCCGCTGGAATGGCGCCAGGCCGTGAGCCTGCGCGGGCTGCTCGCCCTTCCGGTGAGGTTCGAAGTGGAATAGTCTTGATGTTCCGGCAAGGGGATTAGCGGGTTACCCCTCATGGGGCAGGAACAGTGCGCTATGGCACCGGCTGATAGAACCAGGCCAGTAAGACCGATCGCGTTTGCTCGTCTACGGCATACACGGCGTGTTTGAAGACTACCTGGGTCCCAGGTGCGTAGGCATTGTCGTAGTCCAGTATCCACATCGGTCGGTTCTCAATATGATCGAGGACTACGTCCGTTCCCTTCAGCGGGATGTTCCGGTCCCCCAACCATGGAAGGCCGGGACCGCCTGGCCGTCCAAACGTTCCGAGCCCGTACGCAGCCGATACCGTGACCGGCCGTCCGAGCCATTCTCCGCCGAGACCAAACGGAACGCCCGAATCCTGGACTATCCGCATTGCCTCCTGCTGTGAGAAGGCAGCCGGTTTATCGGTACGGACGAGAGTAAGCTCACCCGACTCGCTTGAGGGCAAGGCAATGACCTCGCCGACGGCCGGCGTGGTCTCCGTCCTTGGAGAGGCGGATGGCGGAGTGGCAGACCCGGGGTTCGCGCGTTCGCTCCCGTTGAACTCGGCGGCAATGCCTGCACCAGCCAGGACGACAACAATCAGACTGAGAATCGCCAACTCAATCAACGGCGCGCATCGGAATCGTTTCGATCGCATTCCGAATCTCCCTCGCCAGCCAGTACGTCCCGTTATAGGTGTAGAGGACTGAGGCAGCGGTACCCCAGTTGTATCCACAGGGACAAGAGCTGATGCAACCCGCATAACGTACGCCTCCACATGAGATGCGTGACTGCCGCACGATCTCGGAGAAGATGACAGATCCATCCTTCAGCCACATTCTAGGACCAGAAATGTTTGCGGGAACCATAGCATAAAGGCTTTCGGTTTGTGAGAAGAATCCCAACCAACCTTCGACGGTGACAGCAAATCCGATCGTTCAAATTGTTTCGCAACCATGTTATGCCGGATTCGTTCACATAGTAACAAACAGAACATCCGGGCTGCGGGATGCCGGATAGTGGGGTGGATACGCCTGGAGTGGAAGATTTGAGGTCATTCAATGCGTGGATCAACCCGTGTGTGCCCCGGTCGTCATCACCGGGCGCGGAATGGCCTCCGGCTCATTTCGGTGCTTCTCATCAGCCTTTTCGCGATGCCGGACCTTCCAGCACTGACAGCCTCGATCGGCACGATTACGTTAGGCCCAGCACCCGAAGCGGCAACGGTTGGACGTCTCGTGAGATTGGACGTTGCGGTAAAGAACCAAGAGGGCAACCCGATGCCCGGAATCACCGTTCGGTTTTCCGTGACTGGTGCTAACGCCGCAAGTGGCAGCACAACAACCGATAATCACGGGCAAACCCGGTTCAACTACAGTGGCAGTCACACTGGGACTGACACCGCCGTTGCGCATGCGGACATCAACGAGAATGGCATCCAGGATAGCGAGGAACCATCAGCCACGACCACTGTCACCTGGTCAGCTTCGCCGTCCGCGCCCGCGGCGGCGTTCCCTGCAGCGAGTAAACCGGGCTGCGACTTTTATGCCGAGACCCAACACAACCTGTGTGGCGGCTTTCGGGAGTACTGGAATCAATTCGGCGGTGTGGAGAACTTTGGGTACCCGCTCACGGAGGAGTTTCAGGAGGACGGGTTTACCGTACAGTACTTTGAACGCGCTGAGTTCGAATGGCATCCCGGTGCTTGGCCGCAGCGTTATGACGTGTTGCAGACTCGATTGGGTTCTCAGGTCATGGGATCGGTCCCGGCTGAAGCGATAACCGAGCGCACATCGGCCGGAAGCGGCTGTCTATTGTTCGCGGAAACCGGGCATGACCTCTGTGGTGGATTCCAGGACTTCTGGAATACGCTCGGTGGTCTTCCAGTCTTCGGTCTGCCGATCAGCCAGGAGTTTCAAGAACGGAACCCGGACGATGATCAGACCTATACCGTTCAATACTTTGAACGCGCACGGTTTGAATGGCACCCCGGCTCCCTGCCCAGGCGTTATGACGTGGAGCTTGGACGAATAGGAGCCCAGATGCTCACCCACCGCTACGGCGTCCCGTCGTAGCGAGAGACCGGCTCACACGCCAGCGCCTGCCGAAATCTGCCTCCAGGAAAAATATCGAACCAGAAATCGCTTGACCGGGCGGGCCGTTATCTTCCGCACCGGGTTGCTGCCGGTGTCGGTCGAGCCTCCGCAAGCCTGGCCCCATCCGGTGAGCTAATCGCGGTTAGGAAGCTCCTGATGGGTGGCCACGGCGAGGCGGTTCCAAACGTTGATCGCCGCGATCGCCAACAATAAGCGGACAACCTCGTTTTGATCGAAGGACCGGGTGACGTCCTCCCACACGGCGTCGGGCACTCCAGCCTCACCGATGAGGGTAACCGCCTCAGTGAAGGCGAGAGCGGCCCGTTCCCGGTCGCTGAACATGCCGGACGCTTCACGCCAGGCCGCGAGAATGTCGAGTCGCCGCTGATTCTCACCCACGGCACGGGCCTCACCAGCGTGCATGTCCAGGCAATAGGCGCAGCCATTGAGCTGAGAGGCGCGGATCTTTATCAGCGAGAGCAGACGCGGTTCCAGGTTGCCCGCGCGGACGTAGCGCTCCAGACCGCGCACCGCTTCGTACGCCTTGGGATCGACCTCGTGGACCGACAATCGCTGCTCACCCGACATTCTTGCCTCCTAATACTGCCTTGTTTCGTGGTTCTTCCTGTAATGTGCGTCCGGGCCCTCTCCGGCTCCCGGCGTCCTGTAGCGCTCCGCAACGAGACGGCGCGGTATCGGCCCATCAGGCCCCGTGGGCGAGGGGTTACGGGACAGACCGGCGATTGTCTCCCCCCTCGTAGCGGGGGCGACGTGTCCGCCATAGCGCCGGTGGAACGCGGCACCGGCGACGTGGGTCAGGTACGACCTGGCCATGGGGAAATGCGAGCCGCCGGAGCTTCACGGGGGCGGCCACAGTACCTGGCGCTCACGCGGGTACCTCTGCCATGCCGGTTAGAACGCGACATCGGACTGTTTCGAGTATAGCAGAGCGCGGATAATCCGCGACCGGCACGATTGCGTCATTCCGCGCTCGCCCGGCCGGCAACGCCGCCGATCGCTCCTTCCCCGTGCTACCATGGTGATAGATTGATCGGTCTCACACCGGGAGCGGCTCATATGGATCTCTTCGAAGCCCATAAGCGCGACCTCCTCCGTCGACGCGCCCCGCTCGCCGACCGGATGCGGCCGCGGACCCTGGATGAGATCGCCGGCCAGCAGCAGGTTATTGGAACGGGAACGCTCCTCCGGAGCGCGATCGAGACCGACCAGGTGCCATCCCTGATTCTCTGGGGGCCGCCCGGAACCGGGAAGACGACCCTGGCGCGGGTCATCGCGACCACCACTTCCGCCCGTTTCGTCCAGCTTTCGGCGGTGTCGGCCGGCGTCGCCGATCTTCGGCGGGAGGTCAAGGAAGCGAGTGAGCGGCTCGGCATGCACGGTCTGCGCACAATCCTCTTCATCGATGAAATTCACCGGTTCAACCGCGCCCAGCAGGATGCGATTCTCCCCCACGTCGAGGACGGCACGATCACCTTGATCGGCGCGACGACCGAGAACCCATCGTTCGAGGTCAACTCGCCGCTCCTCTCCCGGTCGAGAGTCATCGTCCTCCAAGCGCTCGACGATACCGACATCCGCACGATCGTCATGCGGGCATTGAGCGACCGTGAGCGAGGACTCGGTGAACGATCGCTCCGGATCGAGGAGGACGCGCTGGATCTGCTCGTCAACCTCGCCAACGGCGACGCTCGCTACGTGCTGAATACGCTCGAAATGGCCGCCGTGGGGGCCGAACTCACCGAGGCGGGGGAACGAATCATCCGGGTCTCGCAGGTGCAGGCCGCCTCGATGCGCCGGGCCGCGAACTACGATCAGACCGGCGACGCTCACTACGACACGATTTCGGCGCTCCACAAGTCGATCCGGGGCTCGGACCCGGATGCCGCGCTCTACTGGCTCGCCCGGATGCTCGAATCCGGCGATGATCCGCTCTACATCGCCCGGCGCGTCGTCCGGGCCGCCTCGGAAGACATCGGCCTGGCCGATCCTCAGGCGCTCGTTGTTTCGATGGCAGCGCAACAGGCCGTCCACTTCATCGGCATGCCGGAAGGCGCGCTTGCGCTGGCCGAGGCTGTCGTCTATCTCGCCACCGCGCCCAAGAGCGCGTCGCTCTATCAAGCGTACGGAGCGGCGCGCGAGGACGTGCGAGCCACCCGGAACGAGCCGGTGCCGCTCCACCTCCGGAACGCGCCCACCAGCCTGATGCGTGACCTCGGTTACGGGGCGGAGTACCGCTACGCGCACGACTACGACGACGCCATTGTCGAGCAGCAGCATCTTCCGGGGAACCTTGCCGGTCACCGGTATTATCAGCCGACGAACCGGGGTTACGAACGCGAGGTCGGCGCCCGCCTCACACGCTGGTGGAAGGTTCTGGCCGAGCGCCGGCGGCGCGCGAAGGAAAAGGGGAAGTCAGAGGATGGTGGCAACCTTCAATCGTAAGCGGCCGGGAGGCCGCGGGCCCGATGAATTGCGTCCGGTCAGCATCATCCCCGGGTATCTGCCCTACGCCGAAGGCTCCGCGCTGATCACCATCGGCCAGACCCATGTGCTCTGCGCGGCCACGATTGAGCCACGGGTTCCGCCATTCCTGGTGGGGACCGGGAAGGGCTGGGTCACCGCGGAGTACGGCATGCTGCCCCGGAGTTCACCTCAGCGCATTCCCCGTGAGCGGGCGCAGTCGAGTGGACGGACTCATGAGATACAGCGGCTGATCGGACGCTCCCTCCGGGCGGTGACCAACTTGAAAGCGCTCGGGGAGCGCACGATTCTCATCGATTGCGACGTTCTGCGAGCCGACGGGGGCACCCGAACTGCGGCAGTAACCGGCGGCTACGTTGCCCTCCGGCAGGCGCTCGGTGTGCTGGTCGAGACGAAGAGCATCAAGGCACTCCCGCTCTCCGGTTTCGTCGCCGCGATCAGCGCCGGCGTCGTCTTCGGCGAAGCGCGGCTCGATCTGGACTATGAAGAGGACCGTCACGCCGAGGTGGACCTTAACGTGGTCATGACCGATCGCGGTGATCTGGTCGAAATCCAGGGAACCGCCGAAGAGAAGCCGTTCAGCCGGGATCGGCTGAATGAACTCCTCGACCTGGCCCAGACCGGTATCAATCAGCTTATCGCCGATCAACGCGCCATCTTCTCTGCCGGATAACCGGCGAGAACCGGAGATGACGATTTCGGAAGCCGCGCCTCACGAGCTTGCGGGCCATTGATCCGCCACCCGTGATACAAGGACCTCATGAGCGATCCAGACGGTTGGGCCACCCCGAACCGGACGCTTCGTGAAAGGACTCGATGATGCGGCGCGCCGCGATCGTTTTCCTGGTAACGCTGATCCTCGCCGCCTGCGGGATACCCACCACAAACACGACGCCGGCCCCAGCCACGAACACCCCGGCCGATACCGCCCGCACCTATTTCACCGCCCTCAAGCAGGGTGATTGCCAGACCGTCATCAGCCTCCTCTCAGCCGAGTTCAAGACGCGGCTAGGCGGTGATCCAGGGGTCAACCAATGGTGCACCGTCGCGACACAGCACGCCGATATCGTTCCGGCCAGCGACGTCACCGTCCTCACGCCCCAGATGACCGGTGGGGATCGCGCGTCGGTTCCAGTCACATTCACCAATGCCGCGAGCAGCGTTCAACGGGAGATGGTGGAGACCATCAAGGTCGGCAATAGCTGGAAGGTTCAGGAGGTCATACCGGCAGGCCAAACGCCGCCGCCCTCACCATCACCGTGAAGGACGGCGTCCGCCGTTCGGGAGGTGATATGATTTCGCAAACACCATTTGTATCACCTTGAGATGTTGCAGTCCGCCTCAAACCAGATGCCGTTTGTCAAAATTGGGGGCACTGCGTTTCGAAGGTTATCAGGTCGTAGGAGTGCGGCTATTTTGAATGACGAGTCGGAGAGATAGAGTGGATACGCAACAGGATCGCTCCTTGCCTCGTCCTCAACACCCGCTCACCATGGCCCTCGGGATCGTGCTCCTCATTCCTGCCGTGTCTCTCGTGATTCTCGGCCTCGTCGCCCTTGGCAGTGGGCTGACCGCTAGCTATGAGCGGATCACGCCCCTCGCCATCGGGGTGGCTAGTCTGGCCGAAGCCGCCCTGTTCGCCACGGCGGCCCGGTTCACGCTCTCGCGGGAGCGCCATCCAATAGGCTGGCTGGTGATCGCGCTACTGGCGACGGTTTTCCTCCTGTGGTCCTACCTCTTTCGCGTCGGGTTCAGCCTTTGGGCGGAAGGGCTCACGGTCTTACCCGCGGCGCTGGTAGAGCATGCGGGCCTCATCTTTACCGGCGGCGTGCTAGGCGACCTCGTGATCGGCGCAATCTTCCAGACGGCATTAGGACTGCTGGCCATTGGAGCCGCCATCACCGCCGTCAGCCAGCGGAGCGTGGCCTAGGTGGCAGTTTCGAGAAGAGACGCCGCGGAGGTAGTGGAAAAGCCGGAGTTCGTGTCCCAATGGCGATGGAATAGATCGCAGCCACTGGCACGTTTTCTCCGTTGCGGGGGGAATACCGTGGAATCCGCCGGGAACCGGCACAGGAGGTGTCTGCAATGCCCACCTGGTACGAAGATCAAACGCTCCAGACGTACACGACGACCTATGAAAGCGACCAGGATTTGAACGAGGAAATCATCGCCGCCCTCGATCACGGCTGGCTGCCGGAGCGCGTCGACCGGGTTCGCCCGCGTAACCTTCGCCGGGGAGACCGGGTTTCCGGTAGCGCCTGGACCGTAACGTGGGTACGGAAGAATGCCTCATGACAACCGGGGAACCCGATCCGTGCTCTCCGGATGAAACGGCCGATGGGTGTTTGGAGGACAGGCTGTCCGGGGAGGTTAACCATCTTGGAGGGCGTTGTCGGAGTTTCCCTCATCGATCCCTCAGGGATTCCCCGATAGCAAACGGGCCGTCGATGCTCTACAGTGTAATTGTCTAACCGCACCCTCTGGTTCCTTCCCATCGGCCGCCACTTTCGGACAGTGGCGGCCGATTGCTTTCCCTCGATCCGGCAGCAATTCCGAACCAAACGGACCGGTACGGCACCCAGATCATCCGGGGCTACACCGGCGCCGCCAGCACCGAGAGATTGACACTATGAAATCCCGTTGGATTACCATGAAACTCCCGTGAAATATGGTATCGTGCGGTGGAGCGAAGACTCCCAGTTTTGGTGATCGCATCAAGGGGACGCGGAACGGCGGGCGGCGCGTGGGGATCCAGCATACGAATCAGGACATTCCGGACTGGCAGCCCGGGACCCTGGCGGGAGACGATCCGCCTCCAAACGGGTGGATGACCATTCGAAACGCGGTGATCCCACCAATCAGCGGTCTCCTGGCGAAGCTGGCTACCGGCAGGGCGGCGGCGCTAGGTACCCTCAACCTTCCGATGGAGCGACGGATTACGCAGGTCCGCTGGTTCGGCATCGGCCTCTGCGCGGTGATCATGCCGTTTCTGGGGCTGAATGTTCAGTATCTTCCGTTCTTCGCCCTCCTTACGATGGCCGCCGCCTACAACGTGCTCTTCAGCAGGTTGGTGATCGTGGGACGCCCCTCCTGGCTCCTGCAAGCCTACGCCTATGGGGCCTTCGACATCGTCGCGGCGACTGCCATCATCGTTACGACCGGCGGCGCGAATTCACCCTTCATCCCGGCCTATTTCCTGATCGTGGCGCACGGCGCCATACGATTTGGGCGCCGGGTCGCGATCTTATCGAGCGGGCTCACAGCCCTGTGTTATGTCTCGGTGGTGATGATCACTCGCGGTGATGCGACGGAGCACCTGGCCGTCTCATTATTGCAGATGGGATTCCTGGGCTTGACCGGTGTCTTCGCCGGCGTGCTCTCGGATCGGGCGCACGCTGCGGAAATGGCACTTGCCCGGCAACTGGAGCGGGCTCGGGCGCTGAATCAAGCCGGATCAAGCCTCAATGGCACTCTGGATTGGCACGCCCTCATGAGCACGATCGTCGAACAGGGGCGCGCGATGGCGGAAGCGGATGTGGCGATCCTCGAGCTTGAAAGCGCGCGGTCCCGGCACAACACCCAAGAACCGCCGGGAGCGCGAGAGCGGAGCACCGAGGCGCTGCCGCATGCGGCCTACCTCGCGAAACTGATTCTTCAGAGTGGCGCGTTGGAACATCTACCCAATCCCGGGAGCGCGCACGTCCAGATACGGGATCTCGTAGAAGCTGTGGATCTCTTCGGCGACCACTGCCGGGAATTCTGGCCGGCGTCACTGATGCGCGCCCCTATTTTCTTGCAGCACCGCTGGATCGGGGATCTCATCCTGGTGCGAATAGCCGGCCGGTCCCCGTTTACCGAAGGTGACGCCGATCTGATGAGCGCTTTCATCAATCAGGCATCCCTCACGCTGGAGAACGCGCGGCATTACCTTCACGCACGGGAACTCGCGGCCACCGATCCGATCACGAGTCTTCCCAACCACCGGGCGCTCAAGGAGCGGCTCGACAACGAAATTGAACGAGCCCGCCAGTGTGATGGAACGATTACCGCGCTCATGCTCGATCTCGATCACTTCAAGGATTTCAACGATGCGTTCGGCCATGCGGCTGGCGACGAAGCGCTCCGGGAGATCGCCGGAATTCTCCGCTCCTGCCTGCGGCCTCGCGATTTCGTCGCACGCTACGCCGGGGAAGAATTCGTCGTCTTATTGCCGGCAACGACCCTTGGCGATGGGATGGCGGTAGCCAACCGGATTTTGGAGGAGGTCGCCGGTCTCGCCGGGAACGCCGAGTCCCGCCTTCCGAGCCCGGTCACGGTGAGCATCGGCGTCGCGGCGTTTCCCGAACACGGCGGCGACCGCGATCAACTTTTGCAGGCTGCTGATCTCGCCATGTATGTAGCCAAACATTTGGGCCGGAATCGCGCGTGTAGCGCCGGCAATCTCGATTCCCAGCAGAGCATGCGGGCCATCGTCGGAAAGATGTTTGACTGGATTGAGGTTTCAACGATGCGGCCAGGGCCGCACCTCGTCGCGGATCTGGAACAACGGCTGGCGCGCCTGGGATCAACGAGCGCTGATTCATCCGGGTCCGGACTTGATGGTGACAGCGAAAGGACCCAGGACTACACCATCCAGGCCATTGCCGCGCTTGCGACGACCCTCGATGTGAAGGATCATTACACTGATGAGCATTCCCGGAACGTGTCAGTCCTCTGCTCTGCGCTGGCTTCCCATATCGGTCTGGGCGAGGAGACCGTGGAGACGATCCGGATCGGGGGCTTGCTCCACGATATCGGGAAGATCGGTATTTCGGAGACAATCCTTCGGAAAACCGGAGAACTCACCGCGACGGAACAGGAGATCATGCGCGCGCACCCGGTGATCGGGGCACGAATCCTCTCGCCGATCGCGGCATTGGAGGCCGTGATCCCTCTGGTCCGCTACCATCATGAGCGCTGGGATGGACAAGGATATCCAGAGTGCCTGGCAGGGGAGGCGATCCCACTGGGTGCCCGGATCATCGCGATCTGCGATGCATACGAATCAATGGTGTCTGACCGGCCCTACCGGCGCGGCCTTGGGCACGCCGATGCGGTCCACCAGTTGACCGCCGGCGCCGGAACCCAGTTCGACCCCAAGCTCGTGGAGGCGTTCTTGAGCATGCCCGTCGCCCCGATCCGGATGAACACCGTGCGAGAGCACATCGCCAGCAAGGATCTGCGCTGGCGGCGGGATCGAACCAGCGATTCGCCAGCCCGGCATCAGCCGCGCGGGCTGAATGTCCGGTAATCCTGGAAAGCGTAGTAGCCGGTTACGTAGGTGACCAGGCGACCGATGCCTGTCTCGACCGGGCTACTCGATCCCGGCGAGCAAGCAAGAAGCGTATGGGTCCGGGCAATGGACGCCAACTCCCGCTCCTTCAATACCTGGATCGCCCGGTTCCGAGATTCAGCCGGGCCAATCTCCGGGTTCTCCCGCAGGATTTCATGCCGGAGCACCATCACGGTGTTGATCGTCTGCTCGACCTCCTCCCGTTCCCAGGTCCGGAGGTCATTCGCGAGGCGGATCGCGCGGGCGCATTCTAGGCTGATCTCGATCAAGTCCTGTAGCCGCACCTCGATCGTCGGGTCCTCATGGAGGATGAAACAGGTGGCGAGGTAAAACGGCACGCCGATACTGTGCAGCGCTCGCTCCATGAGCGCGTCATAGGACGGCAGCATCGTCCGGAACCGCTCAGTCACTCCTCTCAGCGCCGGAGCGGCATGCCGTTGCCAGACGATGGCATCGACCATCTGGTCGAAACTCCCAAGCCAGTGCCCTAACAGCGCCGCGGACGATGGGTAGCTATCCATCCGTTCCCGGATGTCACGCAGCGCCAGAGACAGGTCATCATCGGGCAGCGGGGACGTTGGAGAGCCGTGCCGGATGACCGCTTTATATGCAGCCACGTGCGAGGCCTGTTCCGCTTCCGGTATCCGGCCCTCGTCAACCATGCCGTCGAAGGTGAGAATCCATACCGAAACCATCGCGGCCAGGAGACGCTTGGATCGGGGCCACGTAGGAACGTGGGCAGCGGTCGTCAACACAAGGCCGGAGAACTGCGTGGGATCAAGGCTGGAATACCGTCCGGCCCACCGCTCCAGGTCCACCTGGGTCTCCCGTGCGATTTCAGGCACCGGTTCTGGACAACCCCTCAGTTCCAGGCCAGCAACCGGCTCCTTCATGACAACCGGCTCCATCCCGGCCCTCGCCAGTACCAAACCAGTGCCGAGATAATCGCCGAACGCACGATGGCGTAGGGCGTGTACAGCCCCTTTCCGACCCAGAGTTCGGGATAATCAGTGTCGTAGAACCGCGCCGAGAGATACGCGGCGCCCCGCGAAATCGCATCCCAGACCATTGGTTCCAACCGCTCCGGGCTCGACAGGAGGGTCTGCATCGCATAGGCGGTCTCCTCAGCAGTGCCGCCGTCGAAGCCCCACGATCCATTCGGGTGTTGCGTCTCCAGGAGCCAGGCTAGCGTACCGGTCAGAATCTCTTCAGCGACTCCACGAACGGCCAGGGCGACCTGAGACGTCGCGTAATAGGGCGAAATATGCCACTTGTCCTGCCAGAACCGCCCCTCACGCTTCTGGGCCTCCAAATACCCGAGAATCTTCGCGATCCACGCCGCGTACCGTGCCCGTTCCGGCTTGAGCGACTCAAGGACATGCGCGTTGGCGCTTACCGACGGGTTTCGCTCCAAGGGGAGGCAGGTGAAACAGTCATCGGATTCGAAGCGAGCGAGGATGTCGAGGTCGACCGGATATCCGCCGCGCTCCAGGACGGCCAGCGTAACGGACGTACTATCGGAATCTGGAACCAATCCCTCATGGGAAAGCCCGACGCCCTCCGGTGTCAGCGACTTGTAGAGATATTGAAGCTGCGCTCCCGACGCCCACAGGTCGACCCCCGCGATCCCCAGGTTATACAGCACCCAGGCCTTTTCGAAGATCTCGAACGGGTAAACGGTGCAGGCTCCACCGTTAAGTGACGTGTCCAAGACCCGGCGAAGGTAGCGCTCGGCCTGATCGTCGTAGGCAAACGCCAGCACGTGCGCGGTCGCCGACGGCGAATTCCCGTACGATCCATTCGGCGAACGCACGTTCACCACGCGATGATGATCGATATCCGAGCCGAGGAATTCCAGCGAATGCGCGAGCGTAGTCGGCCGGTCGTAGAGCGCATCGAGGGAAATACGCTGAAGCTTCTCGGCACGGATCAGCGTCACCTGGCCCAGGAGATCGAACGGCAGCCGGAGGCCAAGGCGGACCGCGTCGTGAAGGAGCTGGGGCACCAGAAGTTCGAAGGCAACGGTCTCAAATGGCGACGCGAACCAGTCTACGTTGCACCGCTGCAGGTAGGTGACGCCCCGCTGGACGGCTTCATTCACCCAAGGGTCCGGCAGGTCGGCCAGCCGCGTGATCGCCGCCAAGGTTGACACAATCCGGTCGTGCGGGATCTCAATCCGCCCACCCCAGGACCCATCGGCGTGCTGGTGCCGCCTGAGCCACTCGATAGTGGCGGGAAAAGCCAAACGATTGAGATCCTCGTCGGCACGCAGGCGGGAGACGACCACAGTATCATAAGCCGTCTCCGACATCGTGCCGTCACGCAAGCCATTGATCAGTTGACCTGCCGCGCCGCGGAGAGCACTGCTCCATGTGATCCTCGGCGATGCTGTTCGATCAAGGGTGCCCGCCATCAGTATGCCCCCATTGCCGGTTTCCCAGGTTCTCCTGCCGGAACACGCCGCCGGGCCTTCAAATCAACAAACCCCACAGCATGTACTTATGTCACCAAGGCGATCATCAAACGCCTTGGCTGAGAAATGTGATGGCATGAGTATACCATTGTTCGCCATTGTTCGGGATACTGTGTTACAAAGTTTTTACTAGCATCATGAACCGTAGATAACCTGCTCGGTAACGGGTCTCACCGTGAAACCCAAGCGATCCCTACCGTATGGTCTCCGGTGGTTCGCCGCGTACCCCATGAGTCTGCGCAACAGTTTGCATATCCACGCGCGGCACGCTGTCTGCTGTGGCGTTTCTACGATGCCTGGTGGCTCCTCACCTCGCACCCACCTGCTCGCCGCCCAAGGAGGCATGCCCATGATCACCACGATCTCGACGACCAACCAGGTCGTCACGGTGATCAACGTCTTCACCGTCAACCCACAAAATCAGCAGCGATTGGTCAATTTGCTGATCCACATGGCTGAACGAATCATGAAGAAACAGCCTGGTTATGTCTCGACCAACATCCACAAGAGTCTCGATGGGATGCGGGTGGTGAACTATGCCCAGTGGCGGAGCCGGGAGGATTTCGACGCGATCTTTCGAATTCCCGAAGTCATCGAACACATGGCCGAGATCATGGCATTCGCGAAATCGGATTACCATCTCTACGACGTCATCTATTCCGATGGTCCATCCCGCGATCCACCGGGCATGGAAGAGCCGGGCCTGGATCCATCAAGCTGAGCATCCATCCGGATGGATCGGTGCTCTATAGGGGTCGCCAGCCTGCTTGGAGGGGTTAATGATCGTGACCGTGAACCGCCCCCTATCCCAACTTCACGCGGAACGGCAGCCGGAGCCAGGAGGAATCCCGGAACCAGGACCGATCCCTGGTCCGGAGCCGATGCCTGAACCTTGGCCGATGCCGAACCCGGTTCCCGAGCCGGTACCCACGCCCGAACGCTGGCCGGAACCTGAACCGGGACCAATGCCTCGTCCCGAGCCGGGCCCACTTCCCGAACTGAACGGCTCGAAAGGCGTGGCTGGGGAGAGGGAAATCCCCTCCTGGACAGGTGTCTCGATAGAATGAATTTTCGGGAGGGGGCGAGCCCCTCCCTTACGGCCGAATTGCCGTTCTCCGTACTTGTTCGCTATCTCACGACGCCGTAGGTGCTCTTCAACACTTGAGCGCCGAGCCGGCCGAGCATGACGTCGGACCGCTCCGGCCACGCGCCGGGATGCCATTCGAACCGTCCCCGCTCGAAGTACTGGACGGTGTAGAGCTGGCCATCATCCGGATTTCGCTCGGCGAACTCCTCGCTGGTTGGGAAGCCGTAGACCGCGAGCCCGCCGTAGTTGTTCCAGTAATCCCGGAACCCACCGCACAGGTTGTGGCCGGTCTCACCGTAGAAGGTGCAGTTGCCGTTGGCGGAGGTGCGCTGGAAAGGCGCTTCGCCCGAGCGGCCAGCGGTGACAGTGTTGCCGACCAGACCGAGCAGCACGTCGGAGCGCTCCGGCCAGGAGCCGGGATGCCACTCGAAGCGCGCCCGTTCGAAGTACTGCGTGGTTATGCCGTTCTCCTGGAACTCCTCGGTAATCGGGAAGCCGTAGACCGCGAGCCCGCCGTAGTTGTTCCAGTAGTCGCGGAAGCCGCCGCAGAGATTGTGGCCCGTCTCGCTGTAGAAGGTGCAGCTCGGATTGGCTGGAGCCGGATCAGCCGGGCCAAAGTGCCCCGGTGCCGGTGAGGGCGATGGCGATGGCGAGGCGGTGGACCAGGTGACCTTCACCGTATCGGACGGCTCACCCGAGTCCTTTGAGCCGTTGCGGTTCGCGTCCGCGTAGGCGGTAATCGTGTCGTCGCCGGCATTTGCTCCGGAATAGCTGAAGGACGCCTTGCCGTCCTTATCGGTGGCGCCGCTGCCGCTGCCCGAGTTGGCACCACTGACCGAGAAACGGACCGTCACACCCGGGAGGAGCGTACCGTCTGGGTTCTTCACCGTCGCGGTGAAGGTTCCCGAGGAGCCGATTGCCGGGGAGTCGGTATCAGCCGCCAGGGCCAGGCTCGACGGCACGTTTGAGACCCAGTTCACCGTCACGGATGCCGACGGCTCACCGCTTTCCTGGCTGTTACTCCCATTGACATCGGCATACGCCTTGATAGTGTCCTTTCCGGTTTTCGAGCCGGTGTAGGCGAAGCCGGCCACGCCGTCCGAGTTTGTCGTGCGACTTACCGACGTCGGATTGGCGCCGGTAACCGTAAACCGGATGACCACACCGGATGACGTTTTCCCGGATGGATCGCGGACCGTCGCCGTCACCGAATGCGAACTCCCGACGATCTCTGTTCCACTGGCTTGGTTCAGGACGAGGCCGGTAGCCGGATTGGTATCCCAGGAGATGGTCGCGGTTGCGACCGGTTCATCATTATCCCAGACCGCGTTCCGGTTGGTATCGGGGTACGCGGTGACCGTGTCGGTACCGATCTTGGAACTCGAAAAGCTGAACGTGGCCTTACCGTCCGAACCGGATTGCTTGCTCGCCTCCTGGGGATTCTTTCCCTCGACCTTGAACCGGACGCTGATGTCCTTCAGTGGAAGACCGTCGTCATCGGTCACGGTCGCGGTCATCGTCTGAGTGACCGTTATCGCGTTGGTCGCGGTTTTCGGCTCAAGTTTGATGCGCGGCTGCACCCATTGAATCGCGGCAACATCCATCACCGTACCAACATTGTCGTCATTCACCGTGGCCGTAACGGTATCGTGCCCGGCATGCATTCCCGTGTAGGTGAACGTTGCGATGCCGTTATTGTTGGTCGTCCCCTTGGCACTTCCCGTGTTTGCGCCGCTGGTCGTGAAGGTGACATTCACACCTTTGACCGCCTTGTTCGACGTGTCCTTGACCGTCGCGGTCATCGTCTGCAGGCTACCCACGATCGAGGTCGCATCAGACGGGGACAGGGTGATGCTCTTTTCCGCGGCGAGTTCCCAAGTTACCGTTGTGGTATCCGTCACACCGGCTGGGTCATCAGTTCCGATCCAAGCCGTGATGGCATCGTCACCGGCGTTAGAACCCGAATAGGTGAAGCTAGCCTTTCCATCTTCACCCGATGTACTACTGCCGGATCGGGTATTAGCACCAGTCACTTTGAACGATACCGATTCACCGCCGACGGGATTGTCTGAGTCATCGGTAACGGCGACCGTCACGGTGACACTCTCACCGACCGTTTTCGTTTGAGGTTCGCTATCGAAGCTAACCGATGTTGCCGGCCCGGTGTCAGCCAGCGCGGCACCCGTGGGCAACGCCAGTAACACGATCAGGAGCAGGCTGACCGCGATTCGCGCGGCGCGTCCTACCCTCCCGCGCGATCTCGGCCCCCTTCGAGGCGGGCGGTTCCCGTACATCAATCCTTCCTTCCTGACTTTCGACCTACCGAGCTACCCCCTGCCTGAATACATGCATCAGCATGTTACAGGGACACAGATGAGCACCAGGGTCCCCATCCGGTGCTCATCTATCCTATCTCAATCCTGTCAACGTGTGAAAGTGAAAAAAGTTTTGTCGTGACGCGCGACTTCGCGCGGCTCGCCGTTATTCCAGGATCGTATGCCTCCGCAGCGCGCGACGACGCAGGGATGCTCCCAAAAGGCGGCGGAATTACTCGTTTCCTGGAAAGGCCGGTACCTTGGAACGGGCATCTGAATTGGCGTCAGAGCACGACGCGGTGGTAGGTGCGGCCGGCGATGACCTGCACGATAACGAGTGCCAGCAGGAGTAGCGACCAGTCGAGGAGCGCGCCGGGAGTCGAGCCGGTGACCAGGTAGCCCCGGAGCAGATCGACGATGTAGGTCAGCGGATTGACCCGCGATATCACCTGTAGCCAGCCGGGCATGATGCTGATCGGGTAGATGGCGTTACTGGCGAAAAAGAGCGGCATGGTGATCACCTGACCGAAGCCCATGAACCGTTCACGCGTCTTCAGGCCAATCGCGACCAGGAACGAAACCGTCGCGAAGAAGCTGGCGCCCACCACCACGGTCAGCAGGCTTCCGATAACGCCAAGGACCGACCAGTGGAGCTTCACGCCGAGGAGCAGTGCCAGGATGAAGATGACGAACGCCTGGCTGAGGGCGCGCACGCCGGCTCCAAGCGCCTTGCCAGTCACGAAACTGGAGCGGGGCACCGGCATGGCCAGGAACTTAGACAGAATCCCTTGATCCCGATCCCAGATGATCGTCAGCCCATAAAAGATCGAGATAAACATCAATGACTGCGCCAGGATTCCCGGCGTCATGAACGTGAGGTAGTCGATGTTCCCGGTCGGAATCGCCCGGATGTGCGAGAGCGCCTGGCCAAAGACAACCAGCCAGAGCGCGGGCTGAACCGCGCGGGTGAAAAGCTCGGTCGGATCGTGCCGCAGCTTCCGGATCTCGATCTCGGCGACGACCAGTGCCCCTTGAATGTAGGCGGTTACCTGTTCGAACAGGCTCGGCCGCCGGACCAGCGGCTCAACTAAAACGGCCCGCACGTCGACGCAGTTGCCGGATGTCATGGAAACTTCCTCCCGACTCCAGGGTATTGCCCGTCACGGCTGTAAAGACATCCTCCAGCGTACCCTCCGGCCGGCCGATGGACGCCTTCAATTCACCCGGCGTACCGATCGCGACGATCCGGCCCAGGTTCATGATCGCGACCCGCTGGCAGTACTCCTCTGCCTCCTCCATGTAGTGCGTAGTGACGAGCATCGTCATCCCGGTCTCGCAACGCAGTTCCTCCAACGTCTCCCAAACCGAGCGACGGGCGATGGGATCGAGCCCGATCGTCGGCTCGTCGAGGATGAGGATGTGGGGACGGTGCAGGATGGCCTGGCCGATCTCAAGCCGGCGCACCATCCCACCCGAGTAGTGCTGAACCAGCCGGTCGGCGGCATCTCCTAGTTGGAGCAACGCGAGGATGTCCTGAATCCGGTGCTTGCGTTCTTTCCGGTTCAATCCAAGAAGCTTGGCGACGACTAAGAGATTCTCGTATCCGGTCAGCGCACCATCAGCGGAGAGCGACTGCGGCACGTAGCCGAGCAACTGCCGGATCAAGCCGCCGTCGCGCCGCACGTCCAGCCCAGCGATCCGGACCTCACCACTGGTCGGAGGGATCAGCGTCGTCAAGACCTGGATCGTGGTCGACTTTCCGGCACCGTTCGGACCCAGCAGGCCAAACACCTCACCCGGGTCGATCGTGAAGCTGATTCCAGCGACCGCTACGGTGTCGCCAAATTTCTTGACCAGGTCGTTCACTTCAATGATCGGGCCCACGAATTCGTTTGCCGCCACGATGTCCCCTAGGCCCTTCTAGTCCACCGCTGAATCATGAACGGTGAGCGTCCCCGCGGGGACCGGAGATCCGGCCACCACCCGCAGCGCGTGCCGCGGCTGAAGCCCCGAAACGATCGCGGCTACGATACTGACCGCGGCGGAGATCAGGAAGGCGAGGTGCAGCCCGGAGAGGAACGAGTGGAGCGCGGCCGGATTGGCCGACATGCCGCCGCCGTAGATGAAAATCTTCATCATGACATCCTGGGGAATCTGGGCCAGGACCAGGGGAAACGCGATGGCGATACTGAGCATCTGCCCGGTATTCCCGAGCATTGTCCGCGCCCCGGCAGCCATGCCGCGTTCCTCCCGCCGCACCGAGCTCATGATCACGTTGGTATTCGGCGAGTTGAAGAAGCCCGAGCCGCCGCCCATGATTGCCATCCAGAGCGCGACCTCCCAGAAGGGCGACTGATCCGTGATCGTGGCGAGGCCACCTAGACCAATCGCCGAGATCAGCAGTCCGGCCGTCCCGAGCCCGCGTGCGCCGTGATGATCGGAAAGGTAGCCGCTGATCGGCCCGATCAGCATGAACGAGAGGCCGAACGGGGCCATCATTATGCCGGCGGTCAACGGGTCCTTCCCGTAGGGACCTTGCAAGAAGAAGATCAGCAGAAACAGAACCGCGCCACGAGCGACTCCATTGAGAAGGTTGCTGACGTTCGCGAACGCGAACAAACGGCTGGAAAAGAGCCGGAGATTCAGCATCGGCTGCGGCACCCGGAGCTCAATCGCGAAGAACGCAATCATGCTCAGGAACCCGAGGACAAAGAGCGCATAGATCACGGTCCAGCCCCAGGCCGGGAACGCGATCAGGCTGAGCGCCATCAAGAGCGAGCCCAGGCCGACCACGAAGGTCAGGCTTCCGAACCAGTCGAAGCGTTGATTAGACGGGAGCACCACCGGCTCCCGGAGCTGGCGCATACCCCACAACGTGCCCAGAATCCCCAGCGGCACGTTGACCAGGAAAACCCAGCGCCAGGATATGGCCGTGAGCAGGCCGCCGACGACCGGACCGAGCACGAAACCGGCCGCGATCGCGATCTGGTTCACCCCCAGGCCAAGTCCGATCCGGCCACGGCGGAATGCGTCGGTCACGATCGCCGTACTGTTCGTGAAGAGAAGCGCGCCACCGATGCCCTGGATCATACGAGCTGCCAGGACGTCAAGCCCGTGAAACTGCGGCTGGCCGAGTCCAGCCAGGAGCGATCCCACGGTGAATATCGCGAACCCGGCATTGTAGAGGTTCTTCCGGCCAACCATGTCGGCCAGACGCCCGACCACCGGGACCAGCGCGGTGGTCACGAGCAGGTAGCCGAGGAGCAGCCACATGATGGTGAGGAGACTCGCCTTGAGACCGACCAGGATATCCGGCAGGGCGATCAGCAGTGCTGATCCTTGGAGCGACGCCAGCAACGCCCCAAGTGTGGTGACCGAGAGGGCGATCCATTCATAGCCAATAGTGGAACTCGTCTCGGAGCCGGTATTATCGCTTGGAATGCGATTCCGCTGCTTCTTCACGCGCTTCTTCCTCAGCAAGCAATCGACGCAACCGGGCCAAGCGGCTCAGCTCTTCCGAGCGAACCGACTCCACCTGCTCCAGCTTTCGTTCGACGATCCCGAGCCGCTGTTCGGCTAAGCGAATAGCGGTTTGGAGCACCTCCCGGCGGACACGGGGATCGGATGTTCCGCGAAATTGCGTGCGCAGCTGCGCTCGAACGTCGTCGGTATCCAGGAGTTCTCTGATCTCAGCCAGGGTAAAGCCGATAACGTCACGCATCCGTTTGATCTGCCGCAAACGCTGAACATCGCTCTCATCAAAGAGCCGGTCCGCGCCCTTAACCCGGACTGCCGGCCGGAGCAAGCCAATCTCCTCGTAGTACCGGATGGCCCGGGGAGTCAGGCCAACCTCACGCGCAACCGCGCCAATCGGCCGTAACGCTTCATTTGATTGACCGACCCGATTCTCTGCCATGACCCCTCCATAACGAATTAATGGTACCGTTACCTTCCGTGCACGTCAAGTCCTAACGTTCCCGGCATGACGAATGCACGCCAATTGGTGGGCCTGGACGTGCCGGATTAGCCCAATGTCCGGGAATTCCGGTCTACGGAAGCAAGATTTCACATTCTTGTTACATTCGGAGGCTACTCTTGAGGTATGAGGAGTGCTGGCCTCCTCCCGTTTCCTACCATTCCCCCTTTCCCCTCGCGACGCGGCCTGCCCACGGGTCGCGTCGCTGTGTGTTGAAAATCTGGTGGCCCGTCAATGGCGAATACAAACTGAGCGGCGGATTCCCTGGTAATAGCGCGGAATATCTGACATTCTTAGGACCATCGCCGACCGGATTGACGCGCGAGAAAGCTATAATAGGATTCCGGTCGTCACGCATAAAAGGGAAGGCGGTGGTGGGTGGCTCATCGAGCGGGACGAATCGCGGCCCGATCCAGCGTCCGGCGAGTCTGGATCGCTCTCCTCCACGCCGTGCTCCTCATCACGGCAGCCGCGACGCTGACCTTCGAGAGCGCCCAGTCCTCCTCGTCCGTGCTCGCGTCCGCGATGATCATCTCGATTACGTTGCTCGCGATGTACCTGCTCCAGCCGGGAGACCGGAGCTTCCGGATCTGGACGATCTATATTCTCGGCTTTATCTTGTTCATTCATTTGCGGGATCTCGCCGACAAGACGGGGAACCCAACGCGGTTCGACTACGTGATCCACTCTGATCAGGCACTTTTCCTGGGAACCGTCCCGACGGTCTGGCTGCAGCAGCATTTCGCGACGTCATCCTGGCTCATCCTCTTCGCCGCTGGGATGTACGCGTCGTACTTCCTGGCCCCGCATGGCGTGGCGCTCGCGCTCTGGCGGCGGAAGCCGCAACACTTTCAGCGCTACGTGATGGCATTCCTGGCTACCTGTTTCGTGAGCCTGGTCCTCCATTTCCTCCTGCCGACCGCGCCCCCCTGGCTCGCCGGGAAACTCGGTTACTTGCCTCACGTTATGCGCTTGACGGACGAGGCCGGGCGCTACCTCGGACCCGTCGCCTTTCAGCAAGGGTCCGCGATCGCCGATTCAAACCCGGTAGCCGCCATGCCCTCGCTGCATATGGCGCTGACGGCGCTCATCGCGGTCACCGCCTGGCAGACCGGCAACCACTGGCGGATCTTAGGGCTCCTTTACGCGGGAGCGATGCTGTTTTCGGTTGTCTTCCTGGGAGAGCACTATTTCACGGATGCATCCGTCGGGATCGTCGCCGCGCTCCTGGGGTGGAAACTGGCTACCGTCTGGGCCGCTCGCCAGTCGCGGGTTCAGGAGCGAGAGAAGCAACTCATCTCAGTCCCGTCGGCGGATTAGTATCGTAACGAGCCCCCACCGCTGACCCCTCCCCGAATTCTAGGGGAGGGGAACAGAACGTACGAGCGCGCTCCCGTACGGAGCCTCTCCCAATTCTGCGAGAGGCTCCGTACGGGCCAAGGGTGTGGGCCGCTCTGCCAGCCAGCCCCGTCAACACCTCAACTCAGAGGGTCTCATCAAATTCATAGCTGAAATATTAAACGTTTAAGTTCGGGTTACCAGAAATGCTACGGCCGGCAACATCGATCGCTAAAGATTGGAAATGACGGCTATGGCGAGCGCAATCGCCAGCCACACAACGAACACTCCCAACCGGCCGAGTTGGCTTTTCCATTGATCCAGGCCGAGCACGACCACCACTCCGAATGCAACCGCCATTACTCCACTTAGGCCGGCCTCGTCATTGATCAAAATCGAGAGAGGGATACCGAGCAGCAGAATCGCGGCGACGGTCCCCACATTATGTCGCGCGATGGGCCACTGCCGTCTACCCACCTTTCGCGGCAGGCGTTCCTCTATCCTCTGATCGATCAGGCGATCAACCCGCTCGACCAGCGACTCCGCGACCGTATCGGTGTAGGCCGGGCCGAGATCGCGCAGCGTGTCAAGGTGGTGCTCAAACTCTTCCTGCAAATCAGGATCACGATGTCTGGTCCGACTCCGGCCACGGTCTGTGACAGTCATCTCCATTCGTCCCCTTCCGGTTTGATTCGACCCGGTCCGAGCAGCTTCGGCGGTGTCCCTAGCATACGGAACGTTTTGATTGGAGTCAACCCAATCAAGGAAAAGAATTGTTCCCGGCAAATAGTTCGTTTAAAGGCCCTCAGACCCCACTCTGGGGCTGAGTATCCGCCGGCGCGGGATCGATCGGACAGAGTAGCTCCCCAGCCGGTGCGCCGTCCAGAAACGACGTTCGCGCGCCGGTTTGGGGTGAATACAAAGGCTGACGTGTTTGGTCCCGGGCGGAAGCCGGCGTGACGGCCGGGACCACGAAGATGAGCCGGTGACTCACCAGATAGCTGATCGGCGCGGCTACCAGGATGCCGAGCGCGCCCGCGGCGAGGTATGGGAGCCGGAGGAGAGCCAGCGCAAAAATGGTCTCGTTGATCACCAGCGTGCTCACGGCCATGCCGTTGAAGGATAGGAGCCGGCGGATAACGGTCCGGGAGGGCAGGCCGGGTGCGCTCCGGTCCCGCCAGGTAATGGCGGAACTCAGCGCGAAGTTCACCTGGGTCGAGAGCAGCAACGCAACCGCATTGGCCGGATCTTTCGGGAACCCGATGGTGACGAGCGCCACGAGGAAGACAAGCTGGAGAAAGCTACTGGCTCCCCCGACGGCGGCAAACCGGATCGGCCGCGGGATGTGCGCGCCACGGGTGCGCACAGCCTGGCGGGCAAGTCGCAGCGCCGCATACAGCTTCGCCATCTACCCAGCCGTTTCCGTGACAGCCGTCGATTTCCCAGCCCCCGAACAGTCAAACAACTGCTGCCTACCCCCAAATCCACCAAACCGCTGGTCCACGCCGTCGCTCCGGCCAAGAGCCTGGGCGGATGGGGTGGTCTGCCAGAGATCCGCCGGCACCGGCTGGCAATGCGCGTTCACCCACCGGACGTTGTCGCCCTGTTGTCCGGCTCTCGCCGCTCCATCGCTTCCTCCTTGTTCGCCCGCCAGTTCAGGCAAGAGGAAAAACCGGATGCCGCCGCCGGAGACGACCGACGAAAGCTGGCTAGCGGTCAGAATCGGATCAGTCCCCAAGAAGCCACCGAGCGTCATGACCGGCGCGCCCGTCTCCAGGATAATCGGGGCCGAGACGTTGGCATTGAGCGTAGCGACCAGGTACCGCTCGGTATCCCAATGACCGAGCAAGTAGTTCACCAACCGGTGATCCACGACGGGCTCGGTCGCGTCGAAGCCAGTTAACGCGGTTTCACCGTTGACCCCCTCATAATGGGCGATGCTTGCCGGACCCCGGCCACGGGCCATCTCCGGCCCGGCGTAGGGACGGCTGCCACTTCCGCTCCAGATCGGAATTGCCGCCCAGGCAGTCGGGGCAACCAGCACCGCGAGCATGCCCGCCACCACAGCCGGATACAGTAGCCGGGATGTGTATCGGCCGCGGAACCGGGTCACGACCAGGACAACCGCGGCAAGAATTCCAAGGATAAGGACGCCAGGAAGCAGCCGCCGGTTCCAATCCGGGAACGGAATCAGGATGTAGGTCGCCACCGCGATGCAGCCAACCAGCGAAGCCGGCAGCAGCCAACCGGTCCACGCCGGACTCCGGTACGCCCGCCAGAGCTCCACGGAACCGATACCCACCAACGCCGCGACGGCCGGCGCCATCATCACCATGTAGTACGGCTGGAATTGACTCGCGACGCTGAAGAAGACGACCTGGGTAACGAGCCAGACTCCCCACAACAGCACCGCTTGCTGGAGACGGCTCCGGGGAAGCCGGAACCCCGACCGGTACGCGGCAAACCCCAGACCAAGCAGCGCCACCGGCAGCAGCCAGCTAATCTGCCCGGCGAGCTGCCGGTCGAACAGGCGGAACGGGCCAGGCTGGCTGCGCCCGGCGAATCCGCCAGCGAACGGGCTCGCCGCTGAGCCATCCGAGCCGCCGCCCCGCATCACCGCTGATGCCTGGCCGGTTGGGGGGATTCGCTGCGCGATACGGTCGGCCGGCCCCGACAATTCCCCATGCTGACCGTAGAGGAAGCGCTTGGGAAGCAGGCGATCGAGTCCGTTGTGCCCAACGATGAGTTCCACCACCGAGTTATCGGTGCTCGACCCGACGAACGGCCGCTGGCTCGGCGGCGTCAGATCGACCGCCAGCGCCCAGGAAAGGGAAACGGCAAACAGCACCACCGTCGCCAGCCCCAGGTTGGCAAGTCTCCTACGCCAGGGCAAGCGGGTAGCGAACAGATACAGCAGCCAGAATGCCGGAAGGACCAGGTATGCCTCCAGCATTTTGATATTGAAGCCGATCCCAAGAACGAGGGCACCGAGCAAAAGCCAGCCCAAACGCCCGGTTTCGACCGCACGGATAGCCAACCAGGCGGCCAGCAACACCGTGAGAACCAGGAGGCTGTCCATCGTGTTGTTGCGGTTCGTCACCACGCTGATCGGTGTCAGCGCCAGGGTGAGCGCCGCCAACAGCCCAGCGGCAGTCCCGTAGGCTCGCCGGACCAGATGGTAGAGAACCGCCACCGAAAGAACACCCGCGATCGCCTGGGGCAGCAGTAGACTCAGACCGTTGAAGCCGAAGAGTACCGCGCTGGCGGCTTGAATCCAGAACCCGAGCGGCGGCTTGTCCACCGAGACAAACCCGCCGGGGTCGAACGATGCGTACAGGAAATTGTGCAAACTGCCGAGCATGCTCTGGACGGTCGCGGCATAGTAGAGATTGCCGTAGCCTTCCCTGGTCAAACGGAAGAGATCCATGAAGGCGGCAACCAGCAGTATCCCGGTCAGCGCGATCCTCGACCAGGGGAGGGCTATGAGCGTAGCGCGAGCAGCCGTGGGAAAGGCCGGCGGCCGCTGACTGATACCCTTGAACTGCATAGCGTCAGGTTCACCCCTACAATCCAGCCGTTGTTTAGTCAGTGCGAACCGGATTCAGGCTACGTACCGGATGTAACAGGAGTATTACAGGCTGGTTTTGGGTGGAATCCGGACCGGCAGGAACCCTCACGGTTAACTGCATTGACATCCAGATCGCGGTCATCCTCTGTCAAAAGTTGCAGCTATCTATCGGATTTCAGGCACCAATCTTGACCCAGACGTGTTATCATCGGCTGGCTGTAGGTGTGGCCGCCACTGCTTCACCTTCAGCGGCGTGAGCCGGGTAACCAGGATACGTTGACCGGGGGATCCAACGAGCGACAGGCAGGGTATCGGGAACCATGCGGATCGAGTCCGGCAGTTCCGTCCATCGTGCGTCCGGTCCATTCCGATTACCCGGCGAACCGGGAGTTCCACCAACGAACAGAGGAGAGCGCGAGGAATGAACAGCGGTGACTCCCAGCAGGGAGCGCGTCCCAAGCAACGATGGAATCGGCTTCTGTATGCCGGCCTACTCCTGTCGGCGCTGGCCCTGATCCTGAGCGCGTGCGGCGGGAGCAGCCTGGCGCCGATGCCCCAGTCCGGAAGCACCCAGAACACCGGTCAGGCGACAACCGGCGCCAAGAGCACTGGCGATCCCTCACCGCCCGAAGGTGTCCAGACATTTGGGACACTAGCACGCGATCATACCGAGCTGCCGGTGACCTATCCCCAAACGCCGCCGGTCGGCGGTGCCCATTCGCCGGTCTGGCAGAACTGTGGATTTTATGACAAGCCGGTCGGGAATGTGCACGGGGTGCATTCGATGGAGCATGGCGCGGTCTGGATCACCTATCAGCCGAATCTCCCGGCCGATCAGGTGGATATCCTGCGGAAACAAGCTCAGCAAAGCTACGTGCTGGTGAGCCCCTATCCCGGTCTGCCATCGCCGGTCGTGGCTTCCGCCTGGAGCAACCAGCTAAAGCTCGATTCGGCAAGCGATCCCCGGCTCGATCAGTTCGTCCGCTACTTCCGCCAGGGTCCGCAAACGCCGGAGCCGGGTGCCCCATGCACTGGTGGTACCTCGGCAACGGAGTAGCAGACGGCCCATCCGGACAAGCGCGCATCCGAGACTCCGAAAGTGGTTTGGCCCCTGACGCTGTCAGGGGCCGAAAAGCGTGGCGAGTAGAAAGACAGCGACGCGGCCCGTGGGCAGACCGCGCCGCCAGAGGGAAAAGGGGGAGGAGTTAGGAGAAGAGGGGGCCAGCACCCCTCTTTGATTCACCATAATAGCCTGCGTTTGTAACAAGAATGTGAAATCTTCGTTAACATCGCGATGGCCGTCCACCAAAACGCCCAGGAGGACGCGCCTCTCCGGGATTCCAAAGGGCACGCCGAACCGGCTGATCCCGATCGACCGGTGTCTGGTTCCCCCGGGTTGTGAAACCTCTGCATCGGCGCGACAACGAAAGAAATGCGGCGCAATCCCTCCGGGAATGGACCCTCCGGCGCTATTGCGGCCGGAACTGAATAGGAAGCCGCTTGAATCCGTAGACGATTCCGCCCCTGATCCACTCTTTGCCCGCATGATCCACTTCAATGTCGCGACACCGGGCCAGCAGGGAGGAGAGCGCGGTTTTTGCCTCCAGCCGGGCCAGCGTCGAGCCGAGGCAGAAATGGATCCCAGCCCCAAACGCGAGGTGTGGGTTCGGTTCGCGATCGACAACGAACCGATCGGCACCGGGAAAGACGGATTCATCACGATTGGCTGATCCAAGCCAGACCATCACCTGCTGGCCGGCGTGGATCTCCTGACCATTAAGTGTCGTCTCCACCCGCGCAATCCGGTGCGGCAGGACCTGCACCGGGGAGCGGTAGCGCAACACCTCTTCGATGGCAACCGGGAGCAAGGCCGGCGTTTCGATCAAGCGCGGCAACGTTTCCGCCTGCTCAGTGAAACAGTAGACCGCGTTGCCGATGAGATTGGTCGTCGTCTCATTGCCGGCTACCAACAGAAGGACACAAAAGCCGAGGAGTTCCCGGAGCGACAGCTTTTCGCCGTCCACTTCGGCTGCCAGCAAGCCACTGATCAGGTCGTTCCCCGGCTGCCGGCGACGCTGCTCCACGACCCGCAGAAAATACTCGCCCATCTCATTTCGAAGGTCAGCCACCTGCTGCCCGTGATTTTCTGACCCAACGATCACATCGGACCAGTATTTGAACCGCTCCCGGTCTTCCACCGGGATGCCGAGCATTTCAGCGATCACGATCACGGGCAGCGGGTAGGCCAGGTCTCGGATCACATCCATCCGGCCGGTGCCGGCGACAGCATCGAGTAGCTGATTGGTCAGCATCTGAATCCGGGGAGCCAGCGCGGCGACCGCTTTCGGGGTGAAGGCCTTCGTCACCAGCGATCGCAGCAGACGGTGCCGTGGTGGGTCGAGATTAATGATGCTCGACTGAATCAGCCCAGAAGGCTCCGCGCCCATCAGGCTCGAGACGTTGGATGAGAAAGTCGCGTAGTCCTGAAGCACATGCTGGACGTCCGCGTACCGGAAGACGTGCCAGGCATTGAACTCAGGTTCGTACTTCACCGGGCTGGTCTGCCGCATGGTCTGAAACCAGGCGTAGGTATCGGGTTCTCTGGTCACGTCGCTATCAGGGCGGTCGGATTCCTGAACAGACATGATGGTGGCCTTTCCAGGCGGTCGCGCCGCGTTTTGTGCGTACCGGACCATCGTAATGGCGCGTCATCAAATTTGTCAACGACCGGAATTAGGTTCGGCGGACTGAGGCGTTGGATACGGACGGGACCTGCGAGACCCAGGGAGAGAAGGACCTCGTCCCCTCCCGAAAACGTTATCCGCTGATGAATTTTAACAGGTGGGGACTACGGATTGTACAACGCCGGATTTTCAAATATGGCGACCGACACCGTTCGGAAATGCGTTTGTGATCCACCGGACGCCAGGATCGGTGTGCCAGCGCGACCCCGCATCACATCGTAGCGTTCCGGCCAGTACGCGGACCCAGCGCCCGGCAGCCGCCGGTTCTCACGGGTTACCGGCCCTGTCCGGCGTCCCCATTTACCAGCGGCACCGCCGCCATTACGCGGGTACCGGCTCCCGGCGTGCTTTCGATGGTGAACTGTCCACCGAGCAGGGTGATCCGTTCCCGCATCCCGACCAGCCCCACCCGCTCATCCGCGCCTCCGTTGTACGGGACCGCACCGGGATCGAAGCCCTGACCCCGGTCTCGGACCTCGAGACTCACCGTCGTCCCCGATCGCCCGAGCACGATCCTAACCTCGGTCGTGTCGGCATGCTTTCGCACGTTGGTCAGCGATTCTTGCGCCATCCGGAACAACGCGGTCTCCACCGGCGCCGGCAGCCGCTCGTCCCCGAGCTCCTGGCAATAATCGATTTTCCAGCCTTCCCGCAGCAGCGTCTCCACTTCCAGCTTGAGCGCGGCCGCCAGTCCAAAGTCATCCAGGGCCGTGGGGCGGAGGTTCGCCACCACGGCCCGCGCCTCCCGCACGGTTCGCTGGGCAAGATCCAGCGCTCGCTCCAACTGTTGACGGGCCGCTGGCGAGCGAGGCCGGTGGTAGCCGGCGAAAGCCTGAAGATGTTGATGAGCGCTGGCCGCCACCTGCGCCAAACCGTCGTGTACTTCGTAGGCGACCCGGCGGCGCTCCTCCTCCTGAGCCGCCAATAGCCGCTCGACAAGATCCTGGAGCCGTCGTTCCCGCTCCGCTAATTGACAGTACAGGCGAGCATTGTCGAGGGTCACCGCCGCGCGAGCAGCAAGATCCTTGAACAGGTCCAAATCGCTGGGCTCATACTGGCGACCCGAGTCCGCATAGGCACAAACCATGATCCCAAGCAGCCGCGACTGCGCGATCAGCGGCGTGATGATCACCGATCGCGGACTCAGCAGCCGCAGGAACTCCAGGTGATCGTCATGGAAGACGATCTGCTGCAGGAGTTCATCGCTCATCTCCGGCATCAGTATCGCCTGATTGGACTGGATTACCTGCTGTACCGGGCACCAATGGTCCCAGAACATCGGATAGCGCACGTGGCGTTCACGAAGCAGATTCAACTTCGTCGGGTCAACGTGCGCGACCGCCGTCCGGTGCAGTTCCTGATCCTCTTCTATTAGGTCGATGGAGCACCAGTCGGCATGCTCGGGCACCGCAAGCTGGACCAGGCGCTGCAACGCGGCCTCGTAATCGAACGACCCCGACAGGACCGTGCCGGCGTCGGCGAGGTAGCGGAGCCGCGCCTCGGCACGCTTCCGCTCAGTGATATCGGAGAAGATCACGACCCCGGCAACCATCCGGCTATTCTGATCCCGGATCGGCGCCGCATTAACACTGAGGAACGAGCGGCTGCCATCACCCCGGAGATATCCGAACTCTTCACCAGACACGGTCTCCCCCCGGAGGATGGCCCGTGCCAGCGGCCATTCCTCCGGCTCAACCGGCTGGCCATCCTGGTGAAACCCTTTCCACTCGCTATAGTCCGAAAGGGTTTTCGAGAATCGGATCGGATGACGCAAGATCTCCTCAACCCGGTGGTTCCCCAGGATGATGCGGCCTCCCGGCACCTCCGCCATAAGAACTCCGGCCGGCATCTGCTGCAGGATCGCTTCTAAACGCGCCCGCTCGGCCACGAGCTCGGCAACGAGCCGCTCCCGTTCCGTCTCGGCCTGCTTCCGCTCGGTGATATCGGAAAACGTGATGATGGCACCGGTAATTTGCCCGTTTTCGGTGATGGGATAGGAGGAATACTCGACCGGGAAGGACTCCCCATTCCGGCGCCAGAGCACCTCATCGGTCATCCGAATGCCTTCGGCATGGCGGAAGGCATGAAAGATCCGGCACTCCTCCATGGGGTATGGACGGCCATCGGAATAGTGATGATGGGCAAGTTCGTGCATGTTCCGGCCGAGGATCTCATCAGGACGGTAGCCGAGCATCTCAGAGGCCGCCCGGTTGATGAAGGTGCAGCGGCCCTCCAGATCAACGCCGTAGATTCCCTCACCGGTCGAATCCAACAGGGCTGCCTGGTGGTTGACCACTCCAGGCAGCTCGATCTCCCGCACCACCATGGCCGCGAGATCGGCGAGGAGGGCACCATCCCTACTGGTCCAGGCTCGCGGCGACGTATCGAGCACGCAAAAGACACCGATCCGGTGCCCGGTAGCGGTCGTCAAGGGAATCCCGGCATAGGCCGCAATTCCGAATTCCCGGACAATGGGGCTCCCCGGAGTCAGCCGGTGATGGCGGACGTCCGGAATCAGCAGCAGCTCACCGGAGGCCAGAACGTGCCGGCCGAAAGAGCAGGTGAGCGGCGCGTCACGCCGGGAACCCCAAGGTTCCGGTAGCCCAAGGCTACTTTTAATAACCTGGCGTTCCCCGTCGGCAAGCGAAATGAGCGCCATTGGCGCATGAAGACTGGCTGACGCCAGACGCGTGAGCCGGTCCAGCATCGCCACCGGAGTCGGCCCTGACAGCGGAGGCTCGACTGGTTCAGGATAAGGACTCGAGTCACGAAAGGAGAACGTCGCTCAACTCCCTTCACCAGTTGCAGGATCAATCCTCTGGCGGCCAGTCAATGAATACCGTACTTAGGGGTGAACTCGTATTCCACACGGGAAAAGGTAGCTCTCCTAGCCGACCGGCAGAGACGCCGACCGGCCTGCTCCGGCCACGAAATTCAGCTATCCGCGTTTGCCCACGCATGAATCATACAACGGCGTGTACAGCTTACAAGCCTTAACCTGCTCTTCCAGCGGACACCATCCTCGGGTACGTGGTATAATCAGGTGTGCTGGTGACCGAAGGTCCTGGTCTCACGGGGCGCGGTCCGAGTTCCTCAGCGGTTAAACGCCCGAGCGTATTTTCCCGGCGTTGGTATGCATCGATGCTCCAAAGCCGCCCTCTTAAACGGGCGCGTGACGAGACTTTGTTCGAATCCAGCCGAGCGTCCCGGAAAGTCCTTCGCAACGGTTCCACTCAGGACCTCTAGCCCCGTCTGGCAGGGCATACCTCTTACACGGTGCGGACTGTGGTTCGAATCCACGGAGGTCCACCGATCGGGGATCGTCTAGCGGTAGGACGGCTGGCTTTGGACCAGCAAGCCGGGGTTCGAATCCTCGTCCCTGAACGAGCGGCATCCGGGCCATAGCCTGGATGCCTCATCCTTCGGGCAGCACGAAGACAACACCGGCCCCTTTTCACGTGGCCGCCGTAACTCAATTGGTAGAGTGGCCGGCTTTTAACCGGAACGTTGCGAGTTCGAGTCTTGCCGGCGGCACCATTTCTCCAAGTTTCCGGGATTCGGCACGGAATCTACCCGCTATTCGAGGATGTGATCGCCACCGGCATCAGTACAGGCCACGGTCTACGCATGCCTCAAAGCGGGCTGGGCGGCTGATTCCGGCAAACTCGCACTGCGCCTTGCCCTCGGCCAAATCCGATGGAATGGAGACGCTCCCGCGTCATGGCGGTACACGAGCCAAGGCAGGCGATAAGATATTGAGTTCCAATCGTCACGCATATCCGCGTCTTGGGATAGTGGGCCGGCCTTTGGAAGAGGGAATCAGTTCACGACACTTGGCCGCCGGAAGTTCCTAGAGAAGGGGCACGGCCTCCCAGGCAATGAATGAACGGATCGGCGACACTCACCGACGTTGATGTGAATCCGCCTTCGCGGTAGAGTCCCAGCAGTCCCATACTTCGGACGGATTCACGTCTATAATTGTCGTGGTGAAGATGGAGCAATATGCGTAACCGCCGGTTGATCCTCATCCTGCTCCTGGGTGCAGCGTTCCTCGTGCTGGCTGCGGCGGCGTGGAAGGTGCAATCCGGCAGTATCCCGGCCTCGTCTAAACCGAACACACTTCCCCAGGCCACGGTGCATATTCGTGGCAAGAAGTTCTCGCTCGATGTTGCCACGACTCCGAGCGCGCGTGAGATTGGCCTGTCGCAGACCGATTCCCTGCCGGTGGATCGGGGCATGCTCTTTCTCTATGACACGCCCGATTACTACCAATTCTGGATGAAGGGAATGAAGTTTTCGCTCGATATCCTGTTCATCCGGGACTCCACCATCATCACCATCGCGCGCAACGTGCCCCCACCTAGCGGCAACGCCGAACTCCCCCGCTACGCCCCGGACGAGCCCGCGAATAAAGTCCTGGAAATCAACGCCGGGCTCTGCAACAAGTACGGCATCCGTGAGGGTGATACGGTGGAGATTATCTATTCCACACCTCGTTGACGCCGGATGCGCCTTTCGGGAGGATGAGTACAAGGGAACCTGAACACCCCGAATGGCAGGTCGCCAACGCGACCGTCCAAGCGCTGATCTGATACCACCTGAACGGCCGAGGTCGCTGCACCCATCGTCAATGGGAATTTCCATATCGAGGACACACATTTCAGCGCTCACGCCACAACCTGAATTCAACCCGCCCTTCCTGCTGGGATAGCTTGCCTGTCAAAAAACGGCGATGCCTTCGCATCACCGATCCCACGCTCTTGGAGCGCCGACTTACTCTCCCCAAGTTGCTCGACCAACACCACGCCAGCCGGCCGCAGCGCGCGCCCGATCCTGGATGATGGCAACGACAAGCGGAGCGGCGTCGCAGCGGCGAGGTCATTGGCCGCGTTGGGGTCGCGCATCCGGCGATTCCGCACGACCTTCGTGCAGCAAGCTGCCGGCTCGCGCGGCAGCACCGCGACAATCGCATCCATGAGACTGGGATGGGCATCATTGATGGTGATTGATGCCCGCGAGGCCGAGCGACCATGCAGGATGGTGCTCGGGGGCGCACTATTCTCACTGATCGTTACCTCAGATACGCGAGATTGGCGCTCCAGTTGCAGTCCCCCGGTCCAACCGCCCAACTGACGAGCCGATGGCCGAAGCCTTCACTGAAGCGCCGAATGCATGCCGAGATCAATGGAACGTGATGTTCTCCGAACCTCCCCAAGTTTTAGTTCACCGTGAAGTCCGTTGCCATGCCTTGCTTATAGTGGCCCGGCTGGTTGCAAATCAGCGCGTAGTGGCCGGGCGTGAGGGTGAAGGAGCCGGATTTACTCTGCCCGGCTGCGATATCCTCCAGTTCCCCCGGACTGGTCCCCGCGGCTTCCTCGTCCACCTTACTCCCGTCCGCCGCCATGGGCAGCGCGTTGGCCGCCGTGGCCGTTTTGATGATCACGAACTCGTGCTCCATAGCTCCTTTGTTCGTCGCGGTAATCTGCACGGTACCCGCCTTGATCGATGGCACATCCGGCTTGATGCCCCACTCAGTCAAGTCGACATTGAGCGTCCCGCCCGATCCAGAGCTCGTTGGAGCAGCATCACCGGTAGCCGCAAGGGGTTCTATTTCGGCTGCCGACGAACTGGCCGGGGAAGACGAACTGCCAGCGGCCGATGTCGTGGCGGGACCGCCGCAGGCGGTGCTGAGGCTGACGATCGCCAGCAGGCTGAGCGCCAGGAGGAGTGGCGACCATGTGAGGCCGATACGCCTCACGATTGGTCGAGACACTGATGGCGGTTTATCTGCCAATCCCTTTCTCCTTCCCGAAATGATCTCGACGCTGGCTAGAATCGCTCAGGAATGTAACAGGAGTATCACACGGGATTGATTTAGCTCACGCTCTGTCAAGTGGTGGACACTAACTATTCCCGTACCACCCTGATTAATTCAAACGTATAAGACTGACAGCACTCGATAAACGCGTCCAGCCAGACGGAGGGATTGGGGCGGTGGTATGAGCGCCGGTTCCGGAAGCCCTTGGGGGACTTTGGAGATCACGGGAACCCGGCATACGGATGAGGTCGTCTACCAGATGGGACAAGCCCCGGCAGGGAGAACTTGGCCACGGTGGTGACCAAGAAGACTCGTTCGCACTGATCTTTGTGCCCGATCGCCTTGAGGACAAACAAAAACGGCGACGCTGGAGCATCACCGTTCCTGAGTCATTCACTTGGCGGAAGCGACGGGATTCGAACCCGCGATCTCAGCCTTGACAGGGCTGCATGTTAGGCCACTACACCACGCCTCCACGTCAGCGCGCTAAACTGTACCATGTTGGCATGCCCTTGTCAAACCATGTGAAACCCCGAAACCCGACGTGGCGCCCCGTTCCTGCTCAAGAATGATCCGATTGGAATGCCGGGCGGCGGATCGGTCACGTCCGGATCATCCGGTGTCACGGAGGAACGGGCCCTTCGTTCCCCGCGCCCGAATCTTGAAGCGCCGGATATCGCGCGACCCCTTGGTTTTGGATACACTACCAATCTATATTTGCCGCGTCTGTTCCGTGGCTACGCCGGACCGTATTTGGTAGGCACATGCCTTGCGCTTTCGCCCGGTGAGGAAACACAAACGGGTCCAACCAGCGATCCGGGATTCCGGAGGAGGCATGCTCAGCGAACAAGATGCTCGTTCAATTGCCGAGCGGGCGGTGGATCGCCTTGGCGGCGCCGATGCCCTGGATGCGCTCTTCCGCGAGGCGCACGAACCCTATCCGGTGCAGGAGCTGATCGTCGACGAATTCCGGGTGCTCGTCCGGCTTCGGCACCGGAGCGGACCAGCGTCCGTCAACGTCGGCCCGTATACCTTTGACCTTCAAGATAGGCAGCTTGTGCTGGCCAACACACGTTCGGATGATTGAGCGCCCATTCAGCCCGGTGGGCGCTTATCGGTGACAAGCGAGGAGACAAGCGACGCATGGCGCGCCCTCGAATTCGGGTCATTCCCCTCGGCGGGGTCGGAGAAGTCGGGAAGAACTGCACGCTCATCGAGTACCGCGGCGATATCGTTCTCATCGACCTGGGAACCAAGTTCCCGGAAGAGGAGATGCGCGGTATCGATCTGATCGTGCCCGACATCAGCTACGTCCGGGAGCGGCTTGATAAGTTCCGCGGCATCCTGCTGACTCATGGGCACGAGGATCACATCGGTGGCATTCCCTACCTCTTGCCCCAGCTCAAGTCGAAAGCGCCGATCCCGATCTACGGCTCAGCGCTTTCAATCGCCTTCGTCGAAGCCAAGCTCGACGAAATGGGACTCAGCGATCTCGCCGAGTTCCACGTCGTGGAGCCGCGAACGTGCTACAAGGTGGGAACGAATCTCGAAGCAGAGTTCATCCCGATAACCCACAGCATTCCGGGAAGCTTCGTCATCGGATTACGGACATCTCTCGGCTGGCTCGTCCATACCGGCGACTTCAAGTTCGACCCCACACCACCACTCGGGCCGCCAACCGACGAGGAGCGCCTGCGCGAGATTGGCGACGAGGGCGTCTTGGCATTGCTCTCCGATACCGTCCGGGTCGAGCGTCCCGGCTACACGGCCTCGGAGGTCGTGGTCGGCGAAACGCTGTTCCGGATCATCGGCGAGGCGAAGGGGCGGGTCATCTTGACGACCTTCGCCTCGAACATTACCCGGATCGATCAGGCGATCCAAGCCGCCTACAAGCACGGGCGAAAGGTCGCCATCACCGGGCGCAGTATGGAGCAAAGCACGAACGTCGCGACCGATCTCCATTATCTCAACCCGCCCGACGGCCTGATTCAACCGCTTGACGTTGCGATGAAGCTGCCCCCGGATAAGGTGCTGATCGTCACAACCGGCAGTCAAGGCGAGGCGACCGCCGCGCTCGCCCGGATCGCCAGCGGTGAGCACCCGGTGATCCGCCTCTCACGTGGCGATACGGTAATTCTTTCGGCCACGCCGGTGCCGGGGAACGAGGAGACGGTCGCCCAGACGATCGATCAGCTCTTCCGGCGCGGCGCCAATGTCTACTACTCCGCCATCGAGCCGACCATTCACGTCTCCGGCCACGCCAGCCGCGATGAGCTGATCTTCATGTTACGGCTGATCCGACCCCGGTTCTGCATCCCGATTCACGGCGAGTACCGGCATCTGGCGCTCTATCAGCAGCTCGCGTTCGAGCGCGGCTATAACGAAGCCCAGGTAATTATCCCGGAGCTCGGCGGGGTGATTAGTATCGGCCGGGATAGCATCCGGCGGGAGGGGACCGTCAAAAGCGGGGCCGTACTGGTCGATATCATCGGCAACCGGAACGTCATTCTCCGGGAGGAGGATAAGGTCGCGGCCAGCGGCGTGATCATCGCGACGCTGATCGTGAACCGGGAAACCGGGAAACTCCTGGCGGCGCCAGATGTCTCCGCCCAACAGCTCGACGGCCAGGTGAGCGAGAAGACGCTCAAACGGGCTGCCGAAGAATTGAAGACCTTCTTCGAAAAGCGGCAAAAGGGGAATTTCAGCTACGGCTACCTGGTCAGCCGGACCAAGAGCGTGCTCGCCCGCTCCATTTACCACGAGGCCAAGATCCGGCCGATGATCCTCCCGATCATCGCCGAGCTCTGAGTGTTGTGACCAGCCCGGCGCTCAGCCGCGTTGGCGGGCAACGCGGCCGGCGGCATGGCGTCCGGCAACCGCCAGCGCGCCGAGCAGGAGGACCTGAGCGCCGGATGGGATCGTGATCACCGATTTGGGATGAATCAGCGGCGCGCCCCCGGTCGCTAGATCCCGCAACAGGTGGGAGCTCAGCCCGAGGAGTGCCCCCAGCCCGACTTGCCGGCCCGGCCGGAGCGTCTCGACCGCATACGCCAGCGCGACCACCGCGTACACTGAATGGGATGCTGGGCGCCGGGGCATCGACATGCAGCATTCCAGTCGCGCTGAACGCGCGGCCGGGATGTGGTCGAGATCGATCAGGGTAGCGCCGCAGATGACGGCCTGGATGAACCCCCAGCGATTTTCAATGTGCGGTAACGCCGGCAGCCCGACGGCCAGCGCGGTGCCAACATGACAGAGGCCGTCAAACAGCGCGCGGCGCGGTGTGGCCGCCGCCGATTCCGACCACCGCCGCTGCCAGACGACAGTCAACCCCGCCGCGAGCAACGCACCGCTAACCGAGATTGGTGCCGTTAGGCCCCGATCAGGTGCATCCAATCGCTTCGCCGGTAATGGTCCTCGACCTTCCACCTCGTTCACATCCATAATGTACCCCGGACCCCGCGTTCCGGCGGGGCGAAGGGAGCAACGGATCGCATGACGATCAGAACACCTGCTGACAACTCGGCCGTCGTTCTCCTCTCGGGAGGACTCGATAGTACCACGGCCGCCTATCTCGCCCGTGCGTCGGGGATGGCGGTCCATGCGCTCTCATTCGACTACGGTCAGCGACACCGCCGGGAGCTCGATGCCGCCGCCACGGTCGCCAATCGCCTCGGCGTTGCGGAACACCGGGTGATCCAGATTGGTCTTTCGGACTGGGCCGGTTCATCGCTCACCGGAACCGGTCCGATCCCGGATCAGCTTGACGAGACCCGTATCCCATCCACGTGGGTTCCCGCCCGCAACCATATCTTCCTGGCTATTGCCCACGGCTATGCCGAGGCGATCGGCGCGAAAGCAGTCTACATCGGTACCAGCCAGGTCGACTACTCCGGCTATCCCGATTGCCGGAGGGAGTTTCTGGATGCCTACCAGCGAGCCGCCGACCTCGCGAGCAAACAGTTCGTCGAGGAAGGCCGGAGCATTCCGGTCATCGCGCCGCTCCTCTATCTCTCGAAAGCGGAGACCATCCGGCTCGGCTTGTCGCTCGGGGTCGACTACAGCCTCACCTGGTCCTGTTATGCCGGCGGCGAGACTCCCTGCGGCGTCTGCGACTCGTGTCGGCTCCGCGCGGCCGCCTTCGACGCCGCCGGAGTCCCCGATCCACTCCTGGCGCGATGATTGCCGGCTGTGGCGTATTGGGAGGTTTAGTTCACTGCCCGGCATGGTACAACGTAGGGATGCGGACGGAAGGCTCGCCGGCGAATGGTCCGGCGGCCTGGACCGAACCAGCCCGCGCGGACAACACGGCAATCTCCGGTGACGGCGGGGCCGTCGACCGGCTTGAACCTCGGAGGATAGATGGCGCTGCCCTTAGTGATTCTCGGTCTGCCCCAAAGCGGCAAGACCACCGTATTCAACGCGCTCACCCGTTCCCAGGCGGTGATCGGCGGATTTTCCTCGGCAGAGGAGGAGCCGAACCTGGCAACCGTCAAGGTCCCCGACGCCCGACTCGGCGTGCTCACCGCTATGTTCAAGCCGCGGCGCACCGTTCCGGCCGACGTCCAGTACTTCGACGTGGCTGGAGTCGCCAAGGGGATCCACGAGCACGGCATGAGCGGCCGCCTGCTCGGCTATTTAAGCCAGGCCGCCGCGCTGGTTCACGTGGTCCGCGCGTTCGAGGACCCATCGGTTCCTCATCCCGAAGAGACGATCGACCCGCTCCGAGATATCGAGACTATCAATTTGGAGCTCACCTTTTCCGATCTCGGGCTGATCGAGAAGCGGCTGCAACGTATCGAGTCCTCGATCGGGAAGCTGCGCGGCGCCGAGCGCGAAGCCTACGAGCAGGAAGCGGCGGTCCTCAAACAGCTCCGGGAGGCGCTGGAGGCGGGCACCCCGATCCGCGAGGTCTCACTCAAGCCAGAAGAGGAGAAGCTGCTCCGTGGGTTCGGCTTCCTGACCGCCAAGCCGCTCCTGATCCTGCTGAATCTCCACGAGAACCAGCTTGGGCCGGTGGGCACGGCACTGGTCGAGCGGGCTCGCGAGCGGTTCGGCCGGCCAGGCGTGGTGATCGACGTGCTCGCCGGAAAGATCGAGGCGGAGATCTCGCAGTTGAACGAGGAGGACGCGCGCCTCTTCCTTGAAGACCTGGGCATCACCGAAACGAGCCGGGAGCGCGTGATCCGGCTCTCCTATGATCTGCTCGGTCTCATATCGTTCTTCACCGTTGGACCGGACGAGGTCCGTGCCTGGACGATCCGCCGGGGCACGCCGGCCGTTGAAGCCGCAGGAGAGATTCATTCCGATATCCAGCGCGGGTTCATCCGGGCCGAGGTGGTCGCCTACGATGACCTCATCGCCGCTGGTGGGTTGCCCGAGGCACGGAAGGCCGGCACTCTCCGGCTCGAAGGGAAAAACTACATCGTCAAGGACGGGGATATCGCCCACTTCCTGTTCAACGTCTGACCGGCCGCCGCGCCCGGCTCTACCGCGCCCGCGCATTCCGACACCCCACTACCGGAGCGGAGCCCGATAACCGGCCGCGGCGGCATCGGATGCCGAAGCGAAGCATTCTTCCGGCTTGGTCTGGGAATACGATGAGTCGCCCGGCACGTGATAGATGCGCTCGCCCTTGCGGTTGACGTTTCCCTTGACCGGGGAAACGGCTGGACAGTCGCTGCCGACCGGTTGGGTACCACCACCAGCAATCTCGGATTGAGAGAGCGCCACGGCCTGGGCGGCACCTGCGACCGGGCCGGAGGAAGGCGATTCAATAGCACTGGGCGTGGGCTCGTCAGCTACTGGAACTGGGGCCTGTGATGCGGGCGATGGCGAGCCGGGTTCGTCCGGGGTAGCAGTCAGTACAGCGGAGGCGGGGGCAGCCTGCCCAAGCGAGGCACCGGCCGCTGGTGAAGCCATGGTGCCCGTGCGGTTGCCACCGGCAACGTTCGAACAGACTGCCAGGAGCACAACCAGCACGGCGATCCCGCCGCAACCGAGCCCGAGCTTCCGCCCAGCACCCCGATTACTCCCCCTGCTCGGGAGTTCGGTATGGGACGAGCCTGTCTGCTCGTTCGCCTGCTTCCCCTTGCCCAGCATCCGGCTATAGGAGATTCCGGTCCCCGGAATACCGAATGTCTGGCGGACGCCGCGCTTGCTGATATTGGTCGTCGCCCCGCGCCGGCCAATACTCACGCTCGTACCCCGCTTGCTGACATTCAACCGGAGCCCTGGGGCGATCTTGATGCTCTTCCGAAATCGGAATCCCATGACCGTACCCTTTCCCCACCAGACCGGCGCGATCGATTTCGAACCGGCTCTACTGACAGTTGGCACCAATGAGAGAAATCTTTACAGCGCCGCGCACGAGCCAGCCCCACCTCCGGAACTCCATCATGGCGAACACCAACGGTGTCGCGCACAGTCCCGCTCATGAGGCATCCCCCGATACCTTCGGGCAACGGAGATCGAAGACCGCACCGAAAACTGGCCGGCAGGCTCCACTAACCGGGGTTCCGGCTCACACTCGATAATCGGATTCTAAAGGAAATTGCCCGGATGGTCATCCAGCGTGGGCTGTGCTGATGGCCGGAGCACGTCCTTGAGGACGTGACGGAACCAGCAATCGGCGGACGTTGGCAGGCGTGGGCTAACCCGGTGCAAACGCTACGATTTTGAAAAGGAATTCCGCCTCACTCGCGACGAGTACGATCGTGGCCGGGACGGCCGTCGGCGGGCGGCGTGACCGAGCCGCGATTCCATTCGCCCACCAGGGCATTCCAGACTTCCAGCGCATCCTCGATATCGGGACGGCGCTCAACGCGACGCGTGTCCGCCAGCGCCCGCGAAAGACTGGTCCCGGCGTGCAAGAAACAGCGAATCCAGGACCGGAGATCCTCGCTGGTCGGCACCGTACCCTCTTTGAGGTAGAGCCGGTTGTCACAAACCGGACAAATGGAGAAGCGGCCAAACTCATCGGTCCGCCATTCGGGCGATTCGGATACCCAGCGCACGACCGAGCCGCACTCCTGGCAACCCCTCATAAACGTCCATTCCTTGGACACAGCCTCGTCCCCGATCTTTTGGATAGTATTACGTCCCAACGTACCATAGTTACTCTGTATTCTACATCTCCGTAGCGAATGTCGGCACGGTTCGGTCGGCGCCGCATTTAAGAACAGCTGCGAACGCCGATCGAGGGGCGAGACTCAGGAGGCGAAGAATCCAAGCAAAGACGCGGACACCTGGGCAAGACGAGGTTGATTGGGAGGGACAACGTCATGGTCAATCACGTTTTTAAACGTTTCGCGACCAGCTAACCTGTTGGATTCGAAACGGGAAACCCACACAACACCACATTGCCTTGGTTGTCACTTACGGTGTTATATAATACACTTTGTATCAGTAACGACGCCTTTAAATCGGCAGTGGCTAACAGAAAGGATGCCTCGATGGCTAGCTCTGGGTACAATAGTGGCGCCACGATTTATGTCACGAATAACACCGGCGGGAATGCTAACATCCACCTCTCACACCAGTATAGTGATGACACTCCGCAGCAAGGCTCCTGGAGTAGAGTGCCGAATGGAGGGAACGCCGGCCCCTTGAGCGTCGGCTACAACACGGGATTTCTCCGGACCGGTCAGGATTATTGGTGGATCGGCATCGAAGTCCTCGACGGGCCGAACGGCGGGTCATGTTATTCGAGCAAGGGATCGGCCGATAACCCCGGCAAGCAGTGCACGCTTACGAGCGATGACAACGGCAAGACGTTGCATTTCTCCGTCGATACCGAAACGTTTGTCATGACCGAGATGTCGGGCTCGTGCTCGACCGGGATGTCGGCTGTTTCGTGTGCGTTGGCAAACTCGAAGGATGCGGAAGAGATTTCCTAAGACGATCGATGCCGCCCGTAGCGTGCTGTGCCAATGGCTGGAGGCAAACCAATCCGCATTCCGGCCAAACGCGGCCCCACGCGTCCCGTCGTTAGAGGATGTGAAGCCGCTCACCGAGTTCGCTCTCATCCTGTATGGATTGACCGGGCCCCGCCACCGGCAGGCCGGCGGACCGCTCGTTGCCTGGGCGAATCGGATGGCGGAGGCTCTTTGGGCTGAAGCAGGGGCATTTGGCGCGCTACTCCCGTGGCAAGCGATAGCGGATACGACCCGCGAGCGGCCGGAAACGGGAGTAGTGCCACTTCCGTTTGTGCTTCTCGATGAGCTTACTGGTCGGACGTGTGCGTTTCGCCAGGACGTCCAAACCACGCTCGCAATCGCCGCGCGTGGGCGCACCGGACTTGACCTGGCGTTCGCATTAGACCTGGCCAGTCTCCGTGACTGCGAACAGGAAGCGCGCTCCGCGTTCCAGCGGACCATAGACGGATGGGATGGGGACGTTTCCTCGGCCGGATCATCCTGGCTCTACAATCTGACCCACCAGATCTTCTACGCCACCAAAATGGGGCGACGCCGTCCGGCGTGGAGAGTCGATGAGCACGCATGGTTGGCGACCGCCCTAGTGCCGCTCGCCTTCTCACGTCTGCACCTGGGCGACTTCGACCTGGCCGCCGAACTGTTTCTCTGCCTGGCCTGGTCCCAGATCGGCATTGATCTCGCATTCCAGGAGGGGCTTGACATCCTTGCCACAACGGTGGTGACGGAGCAAGGCATTCCCAGGTATCCGCCCGCGACGAACCCTGACGCGAGCGAGTTCGCCAACCGCTATCACCCAACGCTCGTCGTCCTCGCCGCGCTCGCCGAGTCGATTACCGTTGACTCCGGCTAACGCATCCTCATCCCATTCCACGGCCGGGGCGCGGATCACACCTATCTGCCCGCCATCCGCCGCTTCCTGCCACGCCTTTTGCTTGGTATGAACACGCGAATGCGAGCCCTAAATACCGCAACCGATGATAGACTCTGAACCGGAGTGGAAAACCGCGCCGGGATTGGTGGTAGATGGCCGGCGCCGGACGCGGCGAAGACCACGCGGCGGGTTGGGCACGCGCCTGAGTCCGGACGAGTGATACCTGGTCAGGTACTTGATGTCGCGCTCGATAAGGGCCGAGTGATCCACGGTTGTCCGCGCATAGCTAACGGGCGCACCGCGCCCGTGGAGTAAACGCACCCGGATGGACGCGGAATTGCGTAACGCGAGGTCCCGGTCAACGCGCGAAGGCCGGGAGGAGCCAGCCTTGCCCGTCCCGATCACGGCACGATGAACGCCCAAGGCGTTGGACCGGTATAGGATCAAGTGAAAGGTGAGGAGGCCAATGGTAACCCGAGATCCGAAGGAAGCACGATTCTTGCAGCTCGTCGCGGCGGCGCGGACGGAGCCCCAGGGACAGGCAACCTTCGTTGCAACGCCAACGGGCAACGGATCGGTTCGGATCTCGCATCCCGCATTACCAGGTGGCGGCATTCTCGCCGAAGACATGACGGAAATCATCAATCTGGCCCAAAGACGGCGGATCGATATCGTCGGCTATCTCGACGATGGCGGCCGCCGGTTTAAAATCCGTCAGAACGGCTGCTCGGAATAGGCGCACCGGCCAAAAGCAACCAGATCCTGTAGGCGGCATCATCTCGCGCCGTGTCGTACCTGCCTCGGCGCAGGAATTCTTCAAATGTTGAATCCCAATTCGGGCAGCCGATGGAAGATAAGTAGAACGCGATTCGCGAATGCCCATTACCGTCGCTGGTCACCCTGGCATGGAACGGAATACTCGCGCCTCCCGTTCGTCGCAGATGCACGTCGGGCATCCCAATGATGCGACTCACCGAAAAAGTATGTACCGTCCGTCACTTCTAGTACGTCGGCCGGCGCCGCCACGATAAGTGGGTCCGGCGATTTCGGAAGTCCGCGGAACCAACTCCACCGTCAGTTCTTCAGGCATTCAGGCCGAATGACGGTCTCTCTCAATAGAGGCAGGAGTTCGTCAGTTTCGATTCGATGTCCAGTCTCCCGCCTGAGTTCCTGACGAATCGCGTTTAATACATGTTCTGATTGGATTATGTGCGCGAGCGACCCGGCGGAAGTCGCCTTGGTAGCTTTCCACAGGTCATCGATCCGGTGTCGTTTGAATGCCTCGCGAGAAATGTAGAAGAGATCATCCACCTTCTTTGCCGCAGACTCTGGTCCAAGTAAGTTCACATCGAGCGCCAACTCAACAACTATGGGAAGTCCCCCCGTGAGATGGTAAACCTGCCATCGGGCCCCATTTGTGAGCAGTACCCACTCGACACCTTCGTTGACGGCGTACATCTCGACCTGGCGAAGATGGCGTTGATTGAGCTTGGTCGTGACCCGCTTCACTTCAATAAAAGCGATCAACTCTTGGTCGATCCGCACCCCATAATCGGCAAATTCTCCCTTGACTTGATACTCTGTCGTAAGATCAGCATATTTGTCGTAACCTAGTCCCTCGCACAGGAAGTCAGTCACCAAGAGGCGTGTGTCGCCTTCGTTGGCATCGCGTTCTGCCAGATCGGCTAGTGGCTTGCTGAACTTCCGCAACGCCGACCGGAGCCGCTCACGCGTATCCATTTCCCACTTGGGGCCGCTCCGCTTCACGACCTTCTTCTGTGAATCCGCGCCGTCAACCTGCTGTTCCATTGTCTTACCTCCGCATCAGAGTTCGAATGGGTTTGGAACCTATCAGCTAGCAATCACTCCGGTTCGTACCGCATCAAGTGCACGCGCGGCAAAGCTTTTCGCTTAGGGTTTCTGCTTGGCGACGATCATGTTCCCAGAAAAGACTTCTCCAAAGCCAACGCGGGTTCGAGTGTCGTGCATCGTAACGAATAGGATGTCCAGTTCGATACCTCTAATCAGCCTGCCACAGTGCACAACTTTACCATGAGAGGCAGAAGTGATACACGCCAATCAGCGGTTTTCGGCCTGTGCCTCGGTGTTTGCTGAGAAGGCGTGAATTCAACACCGTTTCGTGCCGAATGCCGTACAGAACCGCATTCAAAAAATCCCGTTCTCAACTGGTTCTCACGGCATTTCATGCACGGTACCTTGCTCATCAGCCACCGTGAAAGTTTTCAAGTGTCACTGCCCGGCCACGCTGTACGAGCGACGAGCGATTAGGTCCAGTCATTTCGAGGGAGTGCATTTGCGTTCGGCCCGCTTCCGGCTCTCAAGGCGACGCAGGCGGCACGCACCGTGCGGCGACAACGCGGGTGGGATCGAGGGGAGGTACCGTTGAAAGGTTTGCTCCCATGGCGGATACAATTCGTGGAGCGTACCGGCGCGTTGTCAATACGCTGGGAAATGAGAGCCCGCAACGCCTCCTGAAGGTCATCGGGATTGTCGCTATTCTCGGGATCATCGGACTGAGCACGGCCTGCACTAGTACTGGCTCCCCACCGTCAGCCGGTTCGTCCGCGCCAAAATCAGCGGCTCCAGGCACGACAAGCGCTAGCCCGAATACCACCGGCACCAGCGATTCGGTGCGAACCTTCCAGTCCAATACCAACACCCAGGACGGCCGTAGCTGCCAAACGAGCATTACCAAATCAACGGTTACCTCGACCGGTTCAGATGGAGTCGAGCAGTCTTCGGAAATCTCGCAGTCCAACGTCAACTCCCAGGTCAACGGGAATTGCGTCAACCAAGACTGCTCGCAGGTCAATGTCCAGGGGAACAACGCTTCGGTCAGCCAATCAAGCTCCACTGACTCCGCCAACGGCGCGAATGTCAGTTCCAGCCATCAGAGCGTTTCCAGCTCGAATCGCTGTTAGCTGTTTCGTGGCGATCGCCCAGTCGGACAATCACGCCCGGCGCGCCGTCCTGTGTTGATGACGGCCTTGCCTGCGATCAGATCAGGATCAAGCACCAGTGTCGATCCGAGAACGCCATTTCCCTGCGTATATCGCCCGGGTCAACACCGCTGGCGCGCTGTCAGTCTTGATCACACTGATCCGGTCCGAGACGAAGCGCGTACCGGAGGTGGAGTGCATACCGCTTCTGTACTCCATAGCCGCAGCTCGTGCCTCGCGATCCTGACCAGCTCCACTAGCCATGTGGTCAATGTCCGTATTGGTTACCTGGCCGATGCTTCATAGTCGCGCACCCCCTATCATGTAGATAGGTATAGACTAACTGTCACGGTCATGCAACATAGTGAGATTGCTTTGTAGCGACTCTGTGATGCCCTGGAGGCTACCGTCGGTCTTGGAGGATGGCTCGGTGACGAGCCGGTGATTGTCAGGGAACGAGTAGTAACGGTGATGATCGCATCGCGAAGGACACTAACCCACCTGATAATCCTCACCGCGCGAGTGCTCGCTGGTGCCTTTGGTGCCCCCTCGTCGGTCTCGGCAGCCCCGGACTGGGCGTCGCAAACAGAAAGCGTGTGTTCGCAGGGCGTAACGAGTGCTCAGCAAGCGCCTCATGTAGGCAACATAGATGATGAGTCTGCTTTCCACGCCTCCTATGCCAGTCGGGCCCAGTCCCAGGCCGCAAACCAGTTGGGCGCTATCGGTGGGGCTCCCACCGGCGGAGCCCAACTTGCCAACAATTTGCGAACGCTTGGTCAGTACAACATGGAAATGGGGCAAATTTACGCCCGGCACGTGCTCTATAGCGACAGATTATTCCAGCTTATCGATCAGTCCTCTGCGCTGACCGATGCGGCGAAGAAACTTGCGAATCAATTCGGTGCGCCGTCTTGCGGGACACTGGCCGACCAAGGTTAGTCAACAGAGGCGACTCGTATCTGAATGTGAGCTAAATAGCGCGTCAGCCCGAGGTCCGGTTCACCGGTGGAATGCTCCCGTCAGGGCAGAGCTATCGGAACGGGCGCGGACGGCCAAGCCCATCAGGCGTTACGTTCCGCAACGGGTGTTGTCTGCAGCAAGAACCGGCGTAGAAGCTGGAAGATCGGCCGATTGAGCAGCCTCCTACGCCACAGTCAGCGCCAACGGTCTGGACACGTGACATGTCACGAGATTGCGACATTGAGGCAGCGGTTGTCACGCATTTGTGACAGCTCACGTCGTATGTTAGAGGCGAGATATTAGCGTCATACGATGTTACGGGGTAGTAGAGCGGACCGCGAGGGATAACAGGCATCACCAGCTTCGGCAGCGTGGGCCTTTCGGAGGTCGAGCTTTTCAGTGAGGCGTAGCTCATCCTCTTGCGTTCGATTCGAGGATCGGCAGGACCGAGTCATGGATCTACGGACGGCGATACTCCAGTTCCATCGTTATCTTGCCGCTGATCGGACAGGAAATCGCTTCGGCACAGCTACCCTCGCTGCTCGGGCAACCCCATCCAGGCGGTTATCGTTCCTACATCCATATCCGGTGCCGGTCGTGCCCTTCACGCACCAGGGTGCTGGACGGCCGGTAAGGACGTAGTCGGAATGAGTCACATCGCCACCTACGAGCTCTTCATCTCCTATGCTGAGGCTGACAACGCCTGGGTACAGGGAGTCTTGCTGGACGTCCTGGTCCAGGCTGGGGTCCAGTGCCGCACCGAGGAGGCTTTCGCCCTCGGCCAGCCCCGGATCTTAGAGTTCGAGCACGCCGTGCGGGAGAGCGAGCGGACATTGCTCGTCCTCTCCCCCGCCTATCTCGCCGAGGGCTTCAGCCGCTTCACCGATGTCCTCGCGGAGTGCTACCAGTACGAGACGGACAACTGGCGGGTCATCCCGCTGATCCTGCATCCCGTCCATTTGCCGCCGCGCCTAGCGATGCTTACCGGCCTCGATGCCACCAATCCACTCACCTGGCCGGCGGTGATCAAACGGCTCTGCGGCGAGTTCCAGCGCCCGGTCCCGCCTGCGCCGAAGCTCCCCTGCCCCTATCCCGGCATGGTGCCCTTCAAAGCAGCCCAGTACTTTTATGGCCGCGAGTCTGAGATCGAAAACGCACTCCTCCACCTGCGGCATCAGCGAGAACTCTACGTGATTGGTCCCTCGGGCTCAGGCAAATCCTCGCTGCTCTTCGCCGGTATCTTGCCGCGCTTGCGGGAGAGTCGCGCCTACCCCGAAGGCTTCTGGCTGATCCAGCAGATGCGGCCGGGGGCCCAACCAGTAGAGACTTTGGTCCGGACCCTCGGCGGGGACCTGAGCCAGCTGGATCAGGCGGTGGCGGCGCTCCTGGCCGCCCAGCCGGGCGCCCAGCGGCTGCTGCTGGTGGTCGACCAGTTTGAGGAACTCTTCACCCAGGCCGCGCATGAGGAGCAAGCCCGCTTTATCGCGGCCATCAAGGCCTTGCAGGCCGTTGAAAGCTGTACCCTGATCATCGCCATGCGGGCCGATTTCTACCCCGACCTGATGAACAGCGAACTATGGCCGGTGGAGGTCGGCCGACGCTTAGAGATCGGTCCCCTGCGGGGGGAGGCCCTGCGTCAAGCCCTGGAACAGCCAGCCACCGACGTCGGGGCCTATGTGGAAGCCGGCTTGCTGGAGCGGCTGCTGGCCGATGCCGCCGATGAACCGGGAGCCCTGCCCTTGCTGCAGGAGACGATGATCCTGCTCTGGGAGAAGATGGTGCGGCGTCTGCTGCCGCTCTACGCCTATGACCAGCTGGGGGGTGAAGGGCGGAACGGGCTGGCGGTGGCGACGGCCACCTGGGCGGATGCCACCTTCGCCGGCCTCTCGCCGGAGCAGCAAGCACTGGCGCGGCGGATCTTTCTCCGGCTGGTGCAGTTTGGGGAGGGACGAGCCGATACCCGACGACGACAGCCGATCTCGGCCTTGCGCTCGGCAGGTGACGATCCGGCGCTGTTCGAGCAGACCATCCGCTGCCTGGCGGACAACCGCTTGCTGACGTTGAGTGGCCAAGCCGGCGATCCCGAGCGGCAGGTGGACATCGCCCACGAAGTGCTCTTTGTGGCCTGGCCGACCCTGCATGACTGGGTCAAGGAGCGCCGGGTCGCGGAGCAGACGCGGCGCCGGCTGGCGGAGAAAGGGGCGGAGTGGGTCCGGCTGGGACGGGGCAGCGGGGGGTTGCTGGACGAGATCGAACTGCTGGAGGCCGAGCGCTGGCTGGCTGGGCCGGATGCCGCGGAGCTCGGCTACGATCCGATGCTGCCGGAGCTGGTGCAGGCCAGCCGGAAGGCGATCGAGCAGGAGCGGGAACAGGAAGCGGCTCGTCAACGACACGAACTGGAACAGGCCCAGGCCCTGGCCGCCGAGCAGCGTCAGCGGGCGGAAGCGCAACACCAACGGGCGGAAGTACAGGCTCGCACTGCGCGGCGATTGCGCTTTGGGGCAGCCGTACTTGGTGTCGTAGCGATGATTGCCGTGGTCGCTGCCGTCCTTGCCATACAGCAAAACCGCCTTGCCACCTCGCTCCAATTAGCGGCCCAAGCCAAGAGTCATGAGAATCAGCCTGACCTCGCCTTGCTCCTTAGCCTGGCCGCCAACCAAATTAAAGGTACAGACGACACCAGAGAGGGCCTACGTACGCTATTGGAAGCCAATCCACGAATCACGACGTTCCTGCATGGTCGTGCCACCCCGATGAAGAGCGTGGCCTTCAGCCCGGACGGCAAGACCCTGGCCTCGGGGAGTGGGGATGAGGACGGCCGCATCATCCTGTGGGACGTGGAGAAACACCAGCAATCCGGGGAACTTCTGACCGATCACCATGAGCCGGTAACAAGCGTGGCCTTCAGTCCGGCGGATGGCAGCATCTTGGCCTCAGGGAGTGACGACAGGACCATCATCCTGTGGAACGTGGAGAAACGCCAGCGGCTCGGGGACGCTCTGACCGGTCACAAGGAACGCGTATCAAGCGTGGCCTTCAGTCCAGACGGTAAGACCCTGGCCTCGGGGAGCGCGGACAACACCATTATCTTGTGGAACGTGGCCAGCCACCAACGCCTGGGGGACCCCTTGGAGGTCCACGCAAAAGGAGTGCGCAGCGTGGCCTTCAGCCCGGATGGCAAGACGCTGGCCGCAGGATATGGGGACGGCTCCATCATCTTGTGGGACGTGGCCAGCCACCAGCAGATCGGGACGCTGACCGATCACACCGGCTCAGTGAACAGCGTCACCTTCAGCCGGGATGGCACGACCCTGGCGTCAGGCAGTGATGACGGCAGCATTTTCCTGTGGGACGTGGCAAGCCGCCAGCGGCTTGGGGACCCCTTGAGGGATCACACCGCGGCGGTGTACAGCGTGGCCTTTAGCCCGGCGGAAGGCAAGATCCTAGCCGCGGGGAGTGCCGACAACACCGTCACCCTGTGGGACGTGGCCGGCCACCAGCGGCTTGGGGACTCCCTAAAGGGTCACACCGACAAAGTATGGAGCGTGGCCTTCAGCCCGGACGGCAAGACGCTGGCCGCAGGGAGTGAAGACAAGTCCATCATCCTGTGGGACCTGGCCACCTACAAGCGGCTCGGGGAACCCTTGACCGGGCACAACGGCTACATCACAACTGTGGCCTTCAACCTGGCGGATGGCAACATCCTGGCCTCGGGGAGTTTTGACCACACTATCATCCTGTGGGACGTGGAGAAACACCAGCCGATCGGCACTCCCTTGACCGGGCATAAGGATCGGATAACAAGCCTGGCGTTCAGTCCGGACGGCAAGACCCTGGCTTCGGGGAGCGCGGATAACACTATCATCTTGTGGGACGTGGCCAACCACCAACGCCTGGGGGACCTCTTGGGGGGTCAAACAAAAGGAGTGTGTAGCGTCGCCTTCAACCGGGATGGCACGATCCTGGCTGCAGGGAATGGGGACGGCACCATTATCCTGTGGAATGTGGCGAACCACCAGCCGATCGGGGCCCCCTTGAGGGATAACACGAACAGGGTGTGTAGCGTGGCCTTCAGCCCGGATGGCGCGACCCTGGCCTCGGGAAGTGGGAATGGGAACGGTCACATCATCCTATGGAATGTGGCGAACCATCAGCAGATCGGGGACCTCGTGAGCGACGGTACAAAAGGAGTGAACAGCGTCGCCTTCAGCCCGCCGGACGGCCAGATCCTGGCTTCAGGGAATGGAGATGGCAGCATTATTCTATGGGACGTGGCTAACCGCCAGCGGCTCGGGGGCCCGCTGAAGGGTCACTCCGCCCCGGTGCGGAGCGTGGCCTTCAGTCCGGCGGATGGCACGACTCTGGCCTCAGGGAGTGAGGACAACACCGTCATCGTGTGGGATCTGACCAAGCGACTCGGGTACCGTTTGACGGGTCATACCAACCAGGTGTGGGGCGTCGCCTTCAGTCCGAATGGCAAAACTCTGGCTTCGGGAGGTGATGACAAGACCATCATCCTCTGGGACGCGGCCAGCCACCAGCGGCTGGAGGCCTCCTTGACGGGGCGCAGGGGCTCAGTGAACAGCGTCGCCTTCAGCCCGGTTGGCAAGGTCCTGGCTGCGGGAAGCGAGGGCGAGATGAGCATCTCGAGGAATCCGGACTTTAAAACATGGCAGGCTCAAGCATGCCGCATCGCGAATCGCAATCTCACCTCTTCAGAGATTGATCAATATATTAGCAAAGTATCTTTCCTTAGCAAACTACTGTATCGTAAACCGTGTTCAAATCCCCCTTAGGACCAGGGCCACCTGCCGAATACACCAGCACCAATCGTTCGTGATCGCTGTCGTTCCTACGGGGAGGACTGGTGGTTCCAGAGTAGGGAGAAGTCCCACGGCGACTTTCCTCGTTTAGCCTGGGAGTGGTCCGCGTAATGCCTGCACGAGCCGGTCGAACTCTCGACTCGCCCGATGCGGATGCGCCAGGTCGAGTGTGGTCAGCATGTTCAGGCGCAACGGCAACCGGCAGTCGTCAATTGGTTCGATCTTCACCGGTAGCAGGCGATAAGTACCTTCCTGAATACCCATTGTCTGGGCCAGTACGTTCTCGAAGTCAGCATAATGATCGACCAAATAGGCTTCCGATAACACAATCACCGTGCGTTTCGCCTGCTTGATGCCCCGCTCAATTCCAACCACCTGGGCCACACCCGGTTCCTTGACGTCCCCCGAGACCGCGATGCGCAGCCCGCCCTGCACCAAGCGTGGGACCAGCGTCTCCCAGACCCACGAGGCATCCGGTTCCCGGTCGACGTAGCTGATGTAGGCGTCATAGCGAAACCTCTGGGCATCCTGAGCCGCCTCGGCATAGGGCTGCTTCAGTTGCCGCTGTTGAGCCTCCCGCAGCTTGCTGGCGGCATCTCGGTAGTCCGGCTGCTCCGCGACGATTTGCTCGAGGAGCCGGACTGCCGCCGGCCAGTGTTCGGCCTCGAGTTCCGTCAGCGCCTGGGCGTACCGCGCGGCTAGGTCGTGTTGTCTGGCATCCTCTGCCTGTTGGGCTTGCAGCCGATCCCGCACCGACCGCAGTAGGCCCTCGGGATCTGGGTAGGCCGGATCGATAGCCTTGATGCGCGCGAAGATCGCTACCACTTCCGGCCAGTCGCCGGCTTGATAGAGCCGCCGGGCTTCATCATAGAGCTCGGCCAACCCCTGCTGCCGCTCAGCCTCGGTCAGCCGGGCCTGAACGTCCCGGTAGCCGGCATTGATCCGCCGCACTACTTCCAGTTCGGCAATCGCTTTGGGCCAGTCGTGCGCTTCCAAGGCCTGGCGTGCCGCGTCATAGTGTTGGCTCAGTTGCCGTTCACCTGAAACCGGTGGCCTCAGGGTAATATCAAAGAGTCTCCCATCACGCGAATGCATATACAACACCGGGGTGCCCCACTCGAGCGTAGTTGGGGCGTAGGCGCTGATCGCCTGCCGTCCGGCGGCGACCGCGACGTCAACCGGCGTGCCGGCCGCAATGTTCGTGTAGAAGGACCGGGAGAAATCTATGGCAGCCTGGTCGCTGATCTCATACTGCATGGCGACGACGGCCGCGATATTCCTCCGTACCAGCGTGGCCGCGGTGCTGGAGAAGATATCAAGGCGGCTCCCACGGGCTCCCTCACAGGAGTTGAGGAAAACCAGGCGTAGGGGGAAATGGTCACTGAGCACCTGCGCCAATTGTCGCGCCGGGAGGAGGTGAGCCTTTCCGGTCTCGTCCGCCAGCGCAATGAGCCCTTCGTCCGAATGAGGATCGAAGCCGCCATGACCAATAAAGTGGAAGACGTGCCAGGGACCCTCCCGCAACATCGCCCTCTGCAAATCGCCCCAGGTTTGCCCCGTGAGCCAAGTCAGCTCGACCAAGCCCTCGGAGTGAAGGTCCGCGAGCGCGCGGTTGACCCGTTGTTGTTCGTTTGCGATATCCAATGGCTCCAGGTCTGTCGGGCTGACCGCCATACCCAAGATGCGCAGCGGGGGGGAGACGGTGAGCGGCCGGAGCGGTTGCAGGATTTCGGGATAGCGAACGATCGGGGTGGTGGTGGAGAGGGAGATATACTCACCCTCTCTTTGATCGTAGAGAAACTCCCAGGGTAAGGCGGCGAGTTCTGGGCAGAGGATACGGAGCTGCAGGCGCAGCCCCTTCCCTTCGTTCCGGGCTTCTTCCCGGCTGACATCGAAGAGGGAACGGACGTCTCCCGTGAAGAGCGCCTCGAACAAGACCTGCCCAAATGCCTGCACCCTCATCTGGTCCGGCGAGAGGCTCCGGCGGCGGGTGCCGAATTGGCGTCCATCTGATTCGAGCAGGGCAATTTCCAGCGACTGGAGCTGATTCTCGAGTTGAAGCTCACTGAACGGGAAGCGCATCGTCCCCTGGATTTCGCCGGCTGGAGAGCGGACGCTCACGGGATAGTTAGGCCCCTGACCAGATCCCAACTCCAACTCGAAGTCGAGATACTCCATCGAGCCAGCCTCACTCTCACGATGCGCATACCACCCCGTATTGCAGGCTCTTACGAAGCATCATCACCGGACGTGACGCCTCGGACAAGAAGTCGCAGAGCTCATGCCAGACACGCAATCCCCGCCGAGGCTGGCGCGATTCGTGCTGCACGGGTTAAGAGGTGTCCCACCGATTATTGCGGACAGCCTCCGCGCGGCCACCCAGGATGATCGATCAGCGGTGCGGAACTGACGAGCTACCACTGATCGGCACCAACGACGCAATAATCTGTGGTGCACCCGATCCGGGAGTAGACCCCAACCTCCAAAGCGCGTTCGTCGCAAGTGCAAATCAAATGCTTGCCACTGTGCAGTGGCTGTGGTGAGCTCAATAGTGCTGGTCAAATCGTCGATAGTGCGCAATGGAAGCGGGAGAGAAGCGCTCCCGTAGCCCCTACGCCGGTTGTAGCCTCCAACGGCCGGGTCGAGCGGCAATAAGGTCGCTCTGCTCCGTTATTTGCGATCGGAATATTAGGCGCTAGTGGCAGTTCCTTACTGAGAAGCTAAAGTTCCCACCGCGGGGTAAGCCAGGGTAGCGTAGATCTGCACCATCGCTGCTTGGTCGAGGAGCTTGACCGGCATGGTCCCGTTGAACGTGAACAGGGAGGTCATTGGATCTCGGACCGAGTCCCACATTTTGTCGGCATAGGTCTGCATCGCATGCCGGTAGGTCCCGTTGTGATTGACTGCTTCGAGCAGGAACAGGTTTTTGAAGAAGATCGCGTTGGAGACCGCGGGCTGATTGGAGAAGCGGCAGTTGAGCGTCACGCCGGCGATATGTTCAGCCTGCTGGAGGTAGGCTGCATCGCCGGTCACCTGGAACAGCAGGACGCTGGCGCCAATCATGGTGCCCTGGTTGCCGCTCGACTGGGTCGTGTCGATGTTCCCTTGGAGGTCGATGTGATCCCAATAGAGACCGTCCGGAGCCCGCAGGTACTCGTTGACCCAGTCATACATCTTCTTTGCCCATTCGAGGTAGCACTGCCTGCCCGTGATCTGATACAGATGGAGCGCGAATAGGGCGCCGGGCGCATTCGCGGCGGTGCCGCGATCGCCGCTCCTGGCTGGCTGGACACAGAACAGGCCGCCCGGAGATGGATGCGATGGGTCATGGTCCCACCCGGAGACCACGAAATCGAAGACCTGCTCGGCGCGATGCAATACGTCCCATTCACCCCTCATGCAATGGCACTGCAACAGATGGAGCCCTGCCCGCGCATTGTCGCCGTAGTGCTTCGCGCCACCCTGGCCAAGCGGAGGAACGACGAAGGAATCGTAACCGGGCGGGGACGCGCGCTTATCCCAATAGCGTTCCAAGCCCACCAGCCGGTCCTGCACGGCACGCTGAAAGCCATCGGCGATCCCGGGTATCCCGGCAACGTCGAGCGTGCCAGCCATGGCCTGGAGGAACGGCCAAAGACCTGAGTAGGGCATGGTACCATCTGGAGGATAGGTTTCCCGATAGAGCTTCGTATCCGGTACATAGAAGGAGCGTTGGAGAGATTGGTAGGAGACGAGGGCTCGCTCCGCGTTCGGTGGCTCATTTGTGAAGCCAGCTGGAGGTGCCATTTGCGGATTCGGCGAGTTGGCTAAAGCTGGCAAGGATGACGGCAGCCGATAGATCATCGCTTGACTAAAACTGGTCCACAACTTCCGTTCTTCGTCTCTTGTCTCGGGAGGTGCGATTCTGAGTTTTTCGTACAAGTCCGACAAAAAAATGTCAAAAGCGCTCTTTACGAAATTGCCCCATTCCTCAGCAGCCCGCGTGGCGCCCACGTACGAGATGTGGCTGACAAGAAGAGCCACTATGGGGAACCACCACATCGGCAATGATCGGGTATACAAACAGAGACCAATGTATTCAAGTATAAGGATACCTGATAAAAAGACGGAGTTCGCCCAGAAATCCATGTTGGCCTTGGCAGAATCCATTAACTCTCGATAATCACTTGGAATCACGCCAAGCAAGCGATACCAACCGGGTATTGAATCCAATCCGTACATTTCTCGGGAGTAGACCTCAAACGCCCTTATGGTATTACCGAAGGACGTTGGGAGAAGCAGGTCTTCCTGATCAGGAAATCGTTCGGCGAGCCTTCTCCAAGCTTCCATTCGTTGGTCTTGAATGGACTGTGGAACATCTATATTCCGCGCCCTATACTGGCGGAACAACTCGTCAAGCGATGCCTTTTGCCTTTTAGATTGTTCATACCGTCGCCTTTCAATCCAATTGTATTTCAATAGTTTTAATGGATGATACGTTCCATATCCTTCTAGTATTCTTAATATAAATGAATTTACTGCCGCGAGTATCGCTCCGCCCAACCAGAGACTAATTAACAAAGCAAAGGTATCTGCTATTGATTCTCTCTCACGGAAAAATCCGACAACCGCAGCTTGAGATGATACACCAAATGCTTCTGTAAGCTGCAAACTAACAACTAAGAAGACGAGTAGTGGAAGTACGTATCCTATTAGAAAGTCTTTATTGAAGAGTTCCGGCAGTCTCGGGACCATCTCAATACCTTTTCAGGGGACTCGGATTAGGCGTCGGGAGGCGGCGTAGTGACCCAGCCTGGCAAACCACGTCTCCTCCGGCCGTGCTCCTTCGGTGGGCCCTCAGAACGCTGGCGTCCTGAGCGTTGCGCCGTCTGCTCCGGTGGTGCGACCAGTTGCTGTTCGAGTTGTTGCTGCAATTGCTGCCGTACTGGCTGTAACACCTCATCCAGCTGCTGTTGGAGCTGCTGTAGGACCGGCTCCAGCATCCGATCCATGTGCTGCTGAACGGCCTGCACAACGTCCTGCTTCACCCTTTCCAAGGCGGGCTGGATGGCTTGTGTAATTTGCTCCTGAAGTGCCTGGTCAAAAGCGGGTGATGGCTGACCTGGCGGTGGCTCCGCTTGCTGTTGATTCATCCGCCTATCCCCTCATTTAAAGCAACACATGATAGAATGCAAAGACATCATCTCTACCTTCACTGGTCGCATAGCTAGTGCCAGGAAGCGGCAGCGCTTCGTCCTCAGATGGGTCCGCCTGTCACGGCTTCACAAGAGGGATTCTGTCTGCCCTTGATGCCTTTGAGACCGTCAGGCATTACGGTCTTGCGGATCGATGATCGCTTTGATGAAGCGATTGCTCTTCTGATCCTCCTTGTTTAGGCGGTAGTTCCGCCGCGCCACGAGGCCACCGAGGAGAGCCAACACCCCGGCGACGGTCATTCGGTTCTCGCCTTGAACTCCTCAAGCGGTCCATTCGACGGCTGGCTGCTGGCAGCCGGTGCCGCCGATGTGGGAGCCGGGCGTGGCGCGAGAACATGTGGACCCCACGCCCGTGTTGCACGTAGATGATGTTCCAACGGATTACGACAATCGTGAGGAAAGCAGCCAGGAACGCGGCGATCCAGATTGCCTGGCACGCAAGCCAGCGCCATGCCTTCCTCACGGTGTCCATAACGCTACTCCGAGCACCGGCGTTTCGGCCTCCGCTGAAGGCGCTACGGCCGTATCAAAGAACCGGGTACCCGCGGCCGGGAGCACTGACCTCACCGACGGGCGCTCACGTGACAGCCACCGAGGATTGGCATATTCTTGCTGGGGTAAAAGCGGTAGGCACGATCGCCGAAGCGAACATTCCGGCACAAGGGAGCGATTCTTGATTTCGTTCGCCGTGATAGGTAGCCACCCGCACAGCTGCCGAATCCATGACTCAGCGTTCGCAAGGGAGCGGAACGAATGCAGCCATGGCTGATGCTCGCGCTCGCCATTACCAGCGAGCTGATCGGCGAGACCGCACTTAAGGCCGCGGGAGGGTTCAAGCGGCTCGGCCCCAGCATCGTGGTCTTCGTCTGCTTCATCCTGTCGTACGTCTTCCTCAGCGTAAGCATTCTCGTGTTGCCCCTGAGTATCGCCTACGCGGTCTGGTCCGGCGTCGGAGTATTTGCCACGGCGATCATCGGCACCTGGCTTTTCCGAGAGCACCTCACCTGGCCGAAAATATTGGGGATGGTGCTCATCGTCGTAGGGACGGTGCTCTTAAACCTCTTCACACGGGGTGAACTCTGATGCCCAGCTTGCTGCTGCTCGCGATTGCTATCGTGATCGAGGTCACCGGCTCCGCGGCGCTGAAAGCCTCGCATGGTTTCAGCAAGCCTCTGCCCAGCGTCGTGGTGGTCGTCTCCGCGATCGTAACCTTCTACCTCATCGGGATCATCGTGAACCGGCTTCCGCTGGGAATCGTCTATGCAACGTGGTCCGGTGTGGGAACCGCGCTTACGGCGGTCATCGGGGTCGTCGTCTTCCGGGAAACCCTCGTTCTCTGGCAGATTGCCGGCATCGGACTCATTATTGCCGGCGTGATCCTTTTGAACTTCCCAATTAAGCCAAAGACCGATCCCGAACCGCGGAGAAACGCCGGACCCATCCGTCCTTGAGGCTCGGCCTCCAACATGCTAGACTCCTTTCAACGGTTGCCAGGGGTGCGCGCGGCGCTGAGAGTGTGGGATTTTCCACCAACCCTCCGAACCTGATCTGGTTAGTACCAGCGAAGGGACGGCACCCGCCTCATCGAGGGCTCGCTCCCCACCGTCGTGCCGTTCGGTCGGCGGTTTTCCTCTTTTCGGCAACCAGGTCAACGCTCGCGTTCCCATGGGAGGAGCGATCGTGCCTGCCGATGTCGTACGTCCGCCAAAGGCACTGACTATCGCCGGGTCCGATTCCGGCGGCGGAGCCGGAATTCAGGCCGATTTGAAGACCTTCGCCGCGCTCGGCATCTACGGGTCTTCGGTCCTGACCGCGATCACCGCGCAGAACACGCTCGGGGTTTCCGCCGTCCACGAGGTTCCCGTCGAAATCATCGTGGGCCAATTGGACGCGGTGATGAGCGATATCGGCGCGGATGCCGTGAAGACCGGGATGCTCTCGTCGGCGCAGATCATCGACGCAGTGGCCACCGGTATCCGCCGGCACCGGATCGAGCAACTGGTCGTTGATCCGGTCATGGTCGCCACCAGCGGCGACCGGCTGTTAAGAGAGGACGCGGTCGACGCGATCCGTTCAGTCCTGCTGCCCCTGGCGCTCGTCGTGACACCGAACATCCCGGAAGCCGAGATCCTGACCGGCAAATACATCGATTCAGAGCCGGATATGGCGGAGGCGGCACGCATGATCGGCGCGATGGGCGCGCGCTATGTCGTCGTCAAAGGCGGGCACCTCGACGGCGATCCCATCGATATCGTGTACGACGGCACGTCGATCGAACGCGTCGTGACCCCACGGGTGCCCACCCAGCACACCCATGGGACCGGCTGCACCTTCTCGGCTGCCATCGCGGCCCAGCTAGCCATCGGAGAGCCGGTGCCTACCGCGATCGCCACCGCCAAGCAGTATGTCTACGAAGCGTTGATCCATGCCTACGAGGTCGGTGCCGGCCAGTCGCCGGTCCATCATTTCTACCGGCTCTGGCGGCCTGCTGAAGCCGGCATCACCGAGGAGGTGAATTGATGCAGCAACTCGAAACCGGTGTCAGTGGCTCGCCGCTCACGATCGCGGGCCGCGCGTTTACCTCCCGCCTGATCCTGGGTACTGGAAAGTACCGGAATACCGAGGAGATGCTCGGCGCCTTCGAGGCCTCCGGCACCGAGATGATTACCGTCGCCTTGCGGCGCATCGACTTCAATGACCCGAAGAGCCGCGGTCTGCTGGAAGTGGTGGACTGGACTCGCTATCAGATCCTTCCAAACACTGCCGGCTGCCAGACCGCTGAGGAGGCGATCCGGGTCGCCCGGCTCGCCCGCTCGATGGGGCTGTCGGATTGGATCAAGCTGGAGGTCATCCCCGATCCACGGTACCTCTTGCCCGATCCGATCGGCACGCTCGAAGCGGCCAAGGTGCTCGTCGACGAAGGATTTACCGTCCTGCCCTACATCAACGCCGATCCGGTGCTCGCCCGGCGGCTTGAAGAAGTCGGCACCGCCACCGTGATGCCGCTCGCCTCGCCGATTGGCTCCGGTCAGGGACTTCCCGACTACCGGCAGATCAAGATCATCATCGAACAGGCGAACGTCCCGGTGGTTGTCGATGCCGGGATCGGCGCACCCTCCGACGCGGCACTGGCAATGGAGATCGGGGCGGACGCCTGCCTGGTGAATTCCGCGATCGCCCTCGCCAACGATCCGGCCGGGATGGCCCGCGCGATCCGGATGGGCGTCGATGCCGGCCGCCTGGCCCATCTCTCGGGGCGCATCCCGAAGAAGGCGCACGCGTCGGCCAGCAGCCCACTCGAAGGCGTCGTCCGGTAGCATGCGATGGATCAACGCGCGCCGGTTCTGAACCGGCTCCACCAGGCTTTGCGCCTCTACGTGCTGACCGACCAGACGCTCGAAGCCGGTCGGGACGTGCAGGCCATCGTGGCTGAAGCGATCGAGGGCGGAGCAAGCGCTATCCAGCTCCGGTGGAAATCGGGACCGCTGTCGGAGGCGCTTCGTTCCGGCCAGGCGCTTCACGCCCTCTGCCGTGACGCCGGCGTCCTCTTTGTAGTCAATGACCGGGTCGATCTCGCCCTGGCATTGGGGGCCGACGGCGTGCACCTGGGCGTCGAGGACCTGCCGGTCGCGGCGGCACGAGAGATCGCCGGCGACCGGATGATTATCGGCTACTCCCCGGAAACGGTCGAGGACGCGCTCGTGGCCGAGCGGTCGGGCGCCGACTATCTCGGCGTCGGCCCGATATTCGGCACTGCGACCAAGGCGGACGCCGGGAACGCGGTCGGGACCGGGCACCTCGCCGCGATCGTCCGGGCGGTGGCGGTCCCGGTGGTCGGCATCGGTGGGATCACCGCCGGCAATGCTCCCGAGGTAATCGCGGCCGGCGCGGCGGGTGTGGCGGTGATTTCCGCGGTCGTTGGCGCGAGAGATATCCAGGCGGCGGCTCGCGAACTCCGGGCTCGGATCGATTCAGCCATCGAATGCCGCCGATGAACGGACGGGTTCCACGCCTGCACTTGATCAGTGACCGGTCGATCTGCCCGTTGGATCGCTTTCCGGAGATCGCCCGCCAAGCAGTCGAAGCCGGGTTCGACGCGGTGCATCTCCGGGAGAAGGACCTCCCCGGCCGGGAACTGGTGGAGACGGCACGGCATCTTAGGCGGGAGATTGGTGACGGCGCTCGCATCATGATCAACGAGCGCCTAGACGTCGCGCTCATCGTCGGTGCCCACGGGGTGCAGATGGGTGAGCACGGCCTGAGCCCGCTGGATATCCGGGCGGTCTGCGGCGATTCCATCCTCATTGGCAGGTCGGTACACGACGAAAGCGGCGCCGAGCGGGCCGCTTTCGAACGGGCGGATTTCATCATCGCCGGGAACGTCTACCCGACCCGGAGCAAGCCCGGACGGGAGGGTCGCGGGCTGGACTTCATTAGACGGGTCGCGGAAGCCGGCGGGTTACCGGTCATCGCGATCGGCGGCATCACGCCGGCACGAGTTCCGGAGGTGATCCAGGCCGGAGCCTATGGGGTAGCGGTGATCTCGGGTATTCTCGCCGCCCCGGACCCGAGTACGGCGGCACAAGCGTATCGCCTGGCGTTAGATGAGGCAGGAGCGCGATGGAATGCAAGTGAAACTCAACGGGAAGCTGGTGAAGCTTGACGCGGTGGGCACGGTCGCCGAGCTCCTCGAACAGCGGAACCTCAGAGCTACGCTCGTCGCGGTGGAGCAGAACGGAACGATCGTACCGCGTGCCGAGTTCGACCGGCGGGCGATCCGCGACGGCGACGAGCTCGAAATCGTCCACTTCGTGGGTGGGGGCTGAGTCACTCAGCCCTCGTCCGGCTCCCAGAGGTGGCGTTCCAGATCGACCTGATAGTCATCGATGAAGCTGATGCCTTCGGATTCCAGCAACTCCCGCATGACGGCTGGATGGCCCCAGTTCCAGCCACCGGTCAGCTCACCGTTCCGGTTGACCACGCGATGGGCTACCTCGGAGATATCGGGCGGCGAGTGATGGAGCGCCCAGCCGACCATCCGGGCCGAGCGCGGCTGGCCAACGGCGCGGGCGATCCGCCCGTAGGTCGTGACCCGGCCATGCGGGATACGCCGCACGATCGCGAAAACGCGCTGGACAAACGGAATCTCGTTGAGATCGGCCGCCGCCTCCGGTTCCACCCTACCGCCTTTCGCGCCCTCCAACAGTCCGGATCGACTCATGATATCGCGACCGGCACCCGCCGGACGTGATAACCTGCTCATATCCGGCCTGGAGTGCCGGAAGGGAAGATTGAGGCCAGACGGCGGGCGTGTAAGGGGTCGTAGCGTGGGAAGCGTTCCGGAGATCAATCGTGTGCGGTTCGATGAGCAAGGGCTTGTTCCGGCGGTGGTGCAGGACAGCGCGACGGGTCAGGTCCGCATGCTCGGATATATGAACCGGGAAGCGCTCGAACGCACCCTTGCCACCCGGCACCTGCATTTTTGGAGCCGGAGCCGTCAGGAGCTCTGGATGAAAGGCGAGACCTCCGGCAATATCCATGAGGTCACCGAGGTCCGCGTTGATTGCGATGGCGATACGCTACTCGTCCGGGTTAGGCCGCAGGGTCCCACGTGTCACGAGGGGACCGACACCTGCTTCGACGCCGTTCAATTACTGGAATCGAGCGAGCCGGTGCCGGCCGGCAGCGAGGTCGTCGATGAGGTGGGCCGGGTGATCGCCGATCGTCATCGAAGGCCGGTTGAAGGCTCCTACACGACCTACTTGTTCGAGCAGGGCATCGACAAGATCGGCAAGAAGATCGGCGAGGAATCAGCCGAGGTGATCATCGCCGCGAAGAACGGCGAGCCGGCTGCCCTCGCCGGTGAAGCGTCCGATCTCATCTATCACCTTCTGGTCCTGTTGGAAGCCAGCGGGGTACCGACCAGCCAGGTCTGGAGCGTGCTCCAAAACCGCCGGGGCCGTCCACGGCCGGATCACTCCTCGTAGTATTCGAGCGGACGGGCGATGATGCGGCCCTGCTCGAGGTCGATACGCACGATGACACTCTTGATGCCCGGTAGCAGGAGCTCACCGCCGGGCCCCCCTCGGATGACGTAGACGTCGTTAGCCCCGGTCTCGAGGATCTCTTCTAGATTTCCGAGAAAGGTTCCAGCTTCGTCGTAGACCGGGAGACCGATCAATTGGAAGTAGAAGTACTCATCCTCCTGGAGCGGCGACGCCTGATCGAGCGCTATCCGCACCGGGAGACCCCGTAGCTCCTCCGCCGATTCCCGCGAGGTCACGCCTTCAATCGACAAAATCGCGACGTTTCCCTTGAGGTGGGCGGAAAGGAGACGCCGGGGCTGAGGCTCATCCCCGAGGAAAACATGACTGAGGCGCGGAATCCGCTCCGGAAAATGGGTGAGGATGCGCATCCGCACATCGCCGCGAAGCCCCTGGGCAGCCACGATCTCACCAATGATCAGGCGCACCTCGCCGGGCGGCGTGCTGGGGCTCAGGTCAGTCATTGATATCGAGGCTGGCCCGCAATCCGCGTCGAGAGGCCGCGATGGTGAGCACGGTCCGCATTGCCCGGGCGATCCGCCCCTGGCGGCCGATAACCTTTCCCATCTCCTCCGACGGGACGGTGAGACGGACGATGACGACTTGACCATGTTGACTGGCGTCCACCCGGACCTTCGACTGGTCGCCGACCAACTTGACCGCGATGTACTCGATCAGCGTTTTCAAATCGTTCAACCGGTACCTCTCCCTCTATTCGAGAGAAGAAAGAGGCTACCGCGGTGGTAGCCAGAGAAGTCACGTTTCGGACCGTTTTGATGAGCTTAGGCGCCCGCGTTTTCCGACGCGCCGGGCCCCGGAAGCGCTCCACTCCTGACCAGGAGCGCACGGACCGTCTCGGTCGGCTGCGCGCCATGATCAAGCCAGTACTTCGCGCGCTCGTTGTTCACCTTCAGCGTGAGCGGCTCGGTCTTCGGGTTGTAGAAACCAATGATTTCAATGAACCGGCCATCTCGCGGGGACCGCGCCTCTGCGGCCACGATTCGGTAGCTCGGCTGCCTCTTTGCTCCCATGCGCCGCAGTCGCAGCTTGATCACCCCTCGTAGTGTCCTTTCGTCATCTCGTCAACTCTACCTGGTTCCATCCGGCCTCGGGCACACCCGTACCTTGCCGGACGGCGTCCGAAGCCGATGGGAGCATAGCACGCCCGTGCTCATCGCGTCAAACCAGAAATCGGAGATGCCTGCCCGTGCTCCGCGAATGATGGAACATTTTCGCCATCACGGCCGTTTCTGTATGCAGACGAGGCTGCCCGGCCTGGTAACTGAGCATCACCGGAATGCCGCACGGCATACCCTGTTACCCGCCAGGGCATGGGCGTTGCGGTTGCCGATGTGGAAACCGCGCTCTTCGGGCTCGTCCCTTCCAGCGTCCCGCACCATTCGGAGAGTTCGGCAGTCGCGTTTTGGGCGACTCTGACTGGCAAATCGGTGGTTCCAGAGCATCACCAACCGGAGGTCTCGTTCGTTAGATATGGTAGAGCGAGTGGAATAACTCGCGCTTTCCACGTTAGGGGCTGTTTGTGGTGCCGGCTCTAGGAGGAGGCACGATCCAGGAGGGATACATGCGGCGGTTCCTGTACCTGTTCTTTGTCCTTGCGGTGGCGGTTTCGGCATTTCCATTCACGTCATCGCCGGCGAAAGCGGCCGATCCGCCGTTCGGCAAGCTCGCTGATGAGGTGTTCTTCCAACAGACCGGTCACCACGTCTCCGGGGATTTCCTCAAGTACTGGTGGGAAAAGGGTGGGCTGGATACGTACGGCTTCCCGCTTACCGAGGCGACTGAAGTCAATGGGTTGCTCACCCAGTATTTCGAGCGGGCGCGTTTCGAGTACCATCCGGATAATCCGGATGAGCACAAGGTGCTGCTCGGACTGTTAGGCAACGAAGTCACCAAGGGCCGGAAGGACTCCCCGTTCACGCCCTTCCCCGCTGATTTCACTTATGAGAACAACAAGGATCGTACCTATTTCCCTGAAACCGGGCATTTCCTGAGCTTCGGTTTCAAGGCCTACTGGGAGCAGTACGGCGGGCTGGCGGTGTTTGGCTTCCCGACGTCCGAGGAGTTCAGCGAGAAAAACGCCGCTGACGGCAATACCTACACCGTCCAGTATTTCGAGCGGGCGCGTTTCGAATATCACCCGGAATTCTCGCCCACCAAGTACGAAGTGTCCCTCGGACTTCTCGGACGCGAGATCGGGGAAGCCAATAAGGTCGCGATGACCCCAGTAACTCAGCATGAGGGCACACCGATCTGGCCGGCGGGTACCGTCGCGCCGGACAAATGGATCGAGATCAATCTCTCAATTCCGCAGACGCTGACCGCGTGGGAGGGGAACAACGCCGTCTTCTCAACGCGAATCTCGGGCGGTCTCCCGGCCCACCCAACTCCGCTCGGGACATTCCAGGTGTACTGGAAGCTCCGCTATGACGACATGACCGGCGGGCTGGCCGGAACCGACGATTACTATTACTTGCCCAATGTCCCGCACGTCATGTACTTCTACACCGGAGGCTATGCGATTCACGGCGCCTACTGGCACGCGAACTTCGGCTATCCCATCAGTCATGGCTGTGTAAACTTGCCGCTGGATGCCGCTGAATGGGTCTATAACTGGTCGCCGGTCGGGACCCAAATCTGGATCCATTACTGACGATTCGGCTAACGGAGCAAGAACAACCGGGGTCAGTCCAGACATTGACCCCGGTGTTTTCATTTGTCAAGCGGCGCCCCTCCCGGACGCAGGGCTTATGCGTTCTGCGGGATCGCCAGTCCGAGGAGCGGGAGCGTATCC
>CADEOZ010000007.1_pt1 | contig 148274 bp, 135 predicted proteins | sample 7288031 | NCBI WGS metagenome assembly CADEOZ01 (sample SAMEA6638613, study PRJEB37532) | metagenome | isolation source: wastewater | place: Germany | collected 2017-05-22 | reverse complement strand
TCATGCCACTCGGGTATCAAACCCCGAGCCACGGTTTTGAAAGGCGCTCTTAACCGGCAGGCGCTGAGCTGGGCTGCTGGTGTCCTGGCCTGGCTCCTCGACGGGACCATCTATGATTCCGCGCCACTCCCCTGCCCTCCTGATGGCGCGGCCGTGGAGGAAGGATGAGTCGCGCCGCTCCCTGGCGTTGTGCGCTGGCTGAGGCGGTTGGGACATTCGGGCTGGTCTTTGCCGGAACCGGTGCGATCATGATCGATGCCAAGACCAACGGTGGTGTTGGACACGTTGGCATTAGCCTCACCTTCGGCCTGATCGTCATGGCCATGATCTATGCCATCGGCCACGTCTCAGGCGCGCATATCAACCCCGCGGTCACCCTGGCGTTCTCAGCGGTGCGGCACTTCCCGCGCCGGCTTGTGCCGCTGTATCTTCTGGGACAGTTCACCGGCGCGATGCTGGCGAGCCTGCTCGTGCGCGGCCTGTTTGGCGATGTTGCCGCGCTCGGTGCCACGTTTCCCCAGGGGTCCGCTGGGCAGGCGCTCCTCCTGGAATTTGTTCTCACCTTTTTACTGATGTTCGTCATCATGGCGGTCGCCACCGATGTTCGCGCGGTTGGTCAGGCGGCCGCGATTGCCATAGGTGGTACCGTCGGGCTGGAAGCACTCTTTGCTGGCCCGATTTCCGGCGCGTCCATGAATCCCGTTCGCTCCCTGGCACCGGCGCTTGTGTCCTGGACGTGGAATGAGCAGTGGCTCTATTTGGTCGGGCCGATTGCCGGCGCGGTAGCCGGTGCGTTCATGTACATGGTGATCCGAGACCAGAAGGTAGACGAGGAGCGATGAACGAGCAGCCCACTCGGGTGTTGTTTCTCTGCACGCAGAACAGTGCGCGCTCGCAGATGGCGGAAGGGCTGCTTCGTGCGTTCGGCGGCGACGCCTTTGCGTCCTTCAGCGCTGGTACGGTCGCGACCCGGGTGCGCCCGGAGGCGATCGCGGTCATGGTCGAACTGGGAATCGATATTTCCGGCCAGGTATCCAAGACGCTTGAGTGGTTCGGCGACGAAGTATTCGATGAGCTCATCACCGTCTGTGACCAGGCAAACGAAGCCTGCCCGTTCTTTCCAGGAGCACGCCATCGGCGGCACTGGTCGGTAGCTGATCCGGCGCTGGTTATGGGATCGGAGGGAGCGCGGCTGGCGGCGTTCCGTCAAGCCCGCGACCAGCTTCGTCGCCACATTGAGACGGAGCTGCTTGGGCGCTGAGATCTGGCCGGATCGAACCCGTGTACCGTTCCACCGATCCGGAGACGATGATAGAAGGCTTGCGTCACGGGTTTTGCCCCGACGGCCGCCGGTGGCTGTGGACCCCCGGCACGGGGGTGCCGTCGGGCCGCGCTGGCAATGGAAGCCTAACTGGTCCGGGCAGCCGGGGAATGCTCTCGATGAAGCTGGCCAACCTCGTGTGCCGAGCGGTCTTCGATCAGCATGGCCTGAGTATGGGCCGCGACTTCGCCGCCGAAGAGCGTAATCAGAGCCACGATCCAGATCCAGAACAGCAGCGTGATCACGATGGCAAGCGAGCCATAGACGAGGTTGTACTGCCCGAAACGTTCCAGCAGATAGATCAGGAAGAGCGGGCGGGCGATCAGGAACAGCAGGGTCGCGGTACCGGCGCCCACGAGGGCGGCTTGTCCACTTGGTTTCCGATGGGGCACGAAGCGGTAGATCAGCCAGAAGGCTCCGAGGAGCAAGAGCCCGCGGATCAGCCATTCGATGAGCTGCACCACGAAGTCGTGAGCGGGCACGCCCAATAGGAGCTTCCAGAGCAGGTCTATCAGGAAGCTCCCGGCAAGAGCAACGAGGAAGACTGGCCCGATACTGAGTACCATGACGAGTTGGATCGCGAACCGTTTGAGAAAGCCGTAGCTGGTCTCGACGTCTACGGTGGCGTTGAGGGCTTTGATCAAGGTCCCGAAGACCAGGGAACTGGTCCAGAGCAGGACCAGTCCGGAGAGGAGTCCCACCGTCTCACGCGCGGCGATCACGCCATCGATGATTCCCCGGATTGCTGTGCCGCTCTGGGGAAGGAAGCCACCGAGCAGCTCGGTAGCCTGGGCGACTGCCCATTGGGGATCGATGAAATAGCTGGCGACGGCGGCGACCAGAAGCAGCGAGGGGAAGGCCGAAAGCAGAAAATAGTAGGCGATCGCGGCGGCCCATTGTGGTCCGCTATCGGCCAAAAGATCCTTCGCCGATTGAACGAGCACGACACCCAAACGGCGGGCGAGGACGAACCGGGAATGGGTTCCACCCGGCCGGCGTAACTTCGACGAGGTAGCCTCGCTCACAACCGCTTCCATCTCTATGGGCCAGCTCGATACCCGAGCGACGGCGGCTATTCGCACAAACAGTGCCGGACCGCCAAGGGTTCAACCGGCGATGCCGCACGAACCGGCCGTATGTCCGGCACACCGTGATTTACGGCCAGATCACCATCTCGGTGCGGACTCTCGCCTCCTTTGATCTATGAGTGTCTGGGTCGTTCGTGCGTGGCGCACCGGATGCGCTGGATGGGAGGTAGATATGGGCAGGCGGAAGCGCGGTCGTGGACACGCCGGCGGAGATGGAACGTTTCAGAGATGATGCACCCAGGATCAGACCAGCACCGGGGAATGATGACGGGCCACGCGGTGCGCTGGACGCCCTTCGCCAGCATCGCGCTGGGCCTCTGGCTGATCACCAGTCCCGTCACGTTCGGTTACCGTAGTCCGGCAATGGCCTGGAGCGACATCATCAGCGGGCTGCTCGTGGTGATCTTCGCGGCCGTGTCGGTCTTTCCCGGGCGGGGCTGGACGCAATGGGCGAACGCGGTCGTTGGTATTTGGCTGCTGTTTGCCCCGCTGGTTTTCTGTGCACCGGACCCTGCCGCCTATATCAACGATACCCTCATCGGCGCGCTGGTCATTGCCTTCTCGATCCTGATCCCCGGCATGCCCGGTATGCGGATGCTCCCCGGGCCGGAGGTTCCGCCTGGGTGGAGCTACAATCCCTCGTCGTGGTTCCAACGTGCCCCGGTGATCGCCCTCGGTATCGTCAGCTTTGTCATCGCCCGGTACTTAGCCGCCTTTCAGCTTGGGTACATCGATCAGGTCTGGGATCCCTTCTTCGGCGAGGGGACCCGGCGGGTACTCACCTCCAGCGTCTCCCACGCCTGGCCGGTCTCGGACGCCGGCCTCGGTGCTCTCGCCTATCTTCTTGAAGTGCTCTCCGGCTTCATGGGCGACCGGCTGCGCTGGCGCACCATGCCCTGGATGGTGCTGATGTTCGGTGTCCTGGTCATTCCACTCGGGCTGACCAGCATCATCCTGGTGATCCTGCAGCCGGTTGCGGTCGGCACCTGGTGCACGCTCTGCCTGATCACCGCGCTCACGATGCTGATCATGATTCCGCTCGCGGTCGATGAGGTGGTGGCGATGGGCCAGTTCCTGGCGCAGGTGCACCGGGAAAGGCAACCGTTCTGGACCAACTTCTGGCGGGGCGGCACCATGGTAGGCGGCGCGGCTGAGGAAGCCATCACCTACCAGACCCCGGCACGAGAGATCATCGCGAGCGTGGTCCGGGGCGTTACGCTCCCCTGGAATCTGGTGGTCAGCGCGCTGATTGGACTCTGGCTCATGGCGGCTCCGGCGGTGCTTGGCGCGCGGGATCTCTCCGCCGGCAACGACTATCTGGTTGGGCCGCTCATTACTGTGGTGGCCGTGATCGCGATGGCGGAGGTCCTTCGCCCCGGTCGTTATGTCAATATTATCCTCGGACTCTGGCTGATCGCGGCTCCCTGGTTCCTCGCCGGTGCCAACGCGGCGACCATCTGGAACGATGGAATCGCGGGCCTTGCGCTGATCCTCCTCAGCCTTCCTCTGGGGCCGGTCCGGCAGCGCTACGGTGGCTGGACCCAGGTGGCGCGTTGGACTCCGGGACCCATCCGAAGGCGGTCGCTCGCGGAATAGTCGATAACGTTAACGTGCTTTCGGAGCCATTATGACGATAGTGCCGGCCCCTGGCCTGGCCGCTGCGGAGGTATGGGCCACCTGCTCGATGAAGCGGCAGTCCCGGGCAAGGCATAGTGTACTTACCTACGGTCGGGTGAACCTGTAACCAGTTATGCTGTTGGACGTCTACTACTGTAAGTGACCGATGGGGAAAGACCCTTAAGCGCCCGATGAGATGATCTGGAGCATTCCGGCTCCGGCGATCCATCCGGTCGTCCGGATCGGTTTTTGCGCGAAGCCCGGTATGGGATACCGCAAGGGCGAGCAGTCATGCACCGCTAGCCAAATGCGTCAATCCCGGTCTCGATGCGGCTTGTGCGGGAACGTCACGCACTGGCTACGATGACGCTCACCGGCTAGAATGGTGGCCTAAGGCTTGCGCGGCGATCTAGCAATGCTGGGACACGGTGGTTATTTCATACCCGAGGTTTTTCGGCGTGGAATCCGTGCGCGAGCCTGATCCGCGGGGGAGAACTTCATGGGTGATTCTGCTGGCGTTGAGCGAAACGCTCGGCGTCGAAACCGGCGGCTGAGATGACCGGCCTACGGCTCCAGGCGAAGCTCTTCATCTTCGCGCTCGCGCTGCTTGCGCTCGGGGCGATCCCGCTCACCCTGCACTTCCCGCACGGCCTCAGTAGTGAGCGGATGATCGCGGCAGCCGTCTTTGCCGTGTTCATGGCGATCGCCATGCTCTTTCCGCTGCATGTCGGCTTTAAGACGAAGCTCGCGCTCGATACCAGCGTGATCTTCGCGGCGATCCTCCTCTTCCCACCGGCGATCGCGATGCTGATCGCGGCGTCCGGCACGATCCTGGCCCATCTCGTCCGCCGTGAGCCCCTCTTGCAGGCGATATTTAACACGTCCCAGACGGCGTTGCAAGCGGCCGGTGGGAGCCTCTTGCTGGCGATGGTTGGCTGGAACACGGATCAGCTCCAGTTCAACCATCCGGTGCAGATGGCGGCGATCGCCGGCGCGGCCGTCGTGATGTACCTCATCAACACCCTTTCGGTGGCGACGGTTGTCGGACTGCAATCGGGGATGGCGCCGCTCCACATCTGGTACCACTCAGCGGTCAGCTTCAATCGTGTCGAGCATATCTCCCAGCTCGGGCTCGGCCTGCTCGGCGCGGCGGTTGTCGATGTCCATCTCTGGACCATGCCGCTCCTGGTCCTCCTGGCCTTCGTCGTCTATCTTTCGCTGGAGCGCCATGTGCAACTGCGCCAGCAGACGGTGGACGCGGTGGAGTCGCTGGCGGATATGGTGGACCTGCGCGACCGCTACACCGCCGACCACTCCCGGCGGGTCGCGGCCTATGCCCGGGAGCTGGCAATCGCGCTTGACCTGACTCCCGATGAGGTGGACCTCGTCGAACGGGCGGCCCGCGTCCATGACATCGGCAAGGTGCTGATCGACAGCCGGATCATCAGCAAGGGGGGACCGCTCGACGACCTTGAATGGCAGGAGTTCAAGCGCCACCCAGTGACCGGTGCGGAGATCCTGAGCCGGTTCCCGCAGTTCGCGCTGGCGACCCGCTACGTCCGGCATCACCACGAGCGGATCGATGGTGGAGGCTACCCGGATCGCCTGTCCGGCGAGCAGATTCCATTCGGCGCGCGGATTATCGCGGTGGCCGATTCGTTCGATGCGATGACCAGCAACCGGGCGTACCGTCCGGCGCTCCCAGCCGAAAAGGTCCTGGCGGAGTTCCAGCGTCAGAGCGGCAGCCAGTGGGATGACCGGGTGGTTACCGTGCTGCTGGAACTGATCGAAAAGGAACAGATCGTGATCCCGCGTGGCAACCGGACGCCGGAAGAGCTCGATCGCCTCAGCAACGTCATCCCCTTCAAGCTTCCCAGCTAACCGACCTCCGCCTCCGTCCCTTTCGTCCAGCCGCGTGCGTACGAGTGAAGGGAACCGCACCTCTTCAAGGACATGAGTAACACATGGCGGGTTGAATGTGCTCGTCATTCTTCCCGGACTCGGACTCGTTCGGGTCGTGTTGAGCCTTGGGCTCCTGCCCTGGCATAACGAGCGGCAGGACATGGCAGGAGCTATCCCTTACAGTCCAACTGCTGGCCCCTCCATCTCCAGCCCGCGCTCGTGTGCGAACGGAATGCGCGGATTCCCGAAGAATCTCGAACCGCGATACCGCCACGTAACGCTGACGCCAAGCAGTGAGATTTCGGATACGACATTCCTATCACGATGATCGCCACGTATGTAGATACCATTAGACAGGATTATCCTGACTTGCGTTCCAGGCGACCATCGGCTATCCTGATCACCACGGGAGGGATATCACGCATAGCTGTACAAACATCGTGGAACGGCGTGCCGTTAGGCAGGCTACCAATGGCTATGTCCTGCTCATCGCTGGGAGCGATTGAGCGTTGCTTGGAGGAATTTGGCGTGATACCCCGGCAACCGGAGCGACCGCATCGTCTCGGCCATCCCCAGGCGGTGATACATAGATTCGCCGGAGCGCTGTGGCGTATTCGTCACTGGACGATGCTCCGCAGTCCCGTCGTGCCATGTTCAGTCGATGGAATTGGGAGTTCGAGTTCTTCCGCCGCACGCCGCTGGATATTCGAAGATATGCTCGCGCGGGCGCGCTGGTGCGTCGTGCCAATCTGCCTCCTGCTCATCCCACTATTCCCGTCTATCCCCTGGCTGCTTCTGGTGTTGGTTGCCCTGGGCTTCGGTGTCGGAAATGCCGTTGTCGTGTGGTTGCTCCGCCGTGATACCTCGCCAACCCAGTTTCGGCGGACAGCGAGGCTGGCGTCGGTGCTGGACTGGTCTGGCGCGCTTGGGGTGATCGGGGCGTTCAGTGGGGAGCTGGAAGCCGGGTCTCCCTCCTTGCTTGTCCTGCTGCTTGGGATGGCAGGGTTACGTTCGGGCCTCCGGGGGCTCATCATCGCCATGGTCGGTGCCGCACTGGTCGTGGCGATTCTGGTCGGGGTGCAGGTGCAGGTACACGGGGTGCTGGCGGCCGACCGGGCAATGGCGATCCTCGTGAGTTGGGGACTGCTCTTTGGCCCCGTGGCACTGGTGCTCGGCAGCTTTCTCTGGATGGGCGAGAAGTGGTGGAGCGGGCAAGAGACCGGGTACTTGCCGGAAAGTGCCGTATCCCACGAACCCCAACCAATGGCCATTGAGCCATCGGTGGATCAGTTCGAGCAGCAGCAGGTGACGGCTCCGGAACTCCAGCGCCCACCCTGCTGTCTCACAAAACGGGAGAAACAACTGCTGCCGCTCTTAGCGCAGCCAGACTTGACTTACCACGACATCGGGAATCAACTATCAATTAGTCCGGATACAATCAAGACACACGTCTATCATATCGCTCAGAAGCTTGGTGTGCGTGGGCGATGGGCGGTGGTGTCCGCTTCCCGTGAACGCGGCTTACTCGGTGATGAGGATGGCGATTAATGGACGTGACCTATGCTCTATTTGGTTGATCTATCACACCCGGCACTTACCATCGCAAGCCATTTGCAAATGCCTCGCCGCCCCTACCGAGGGATTTCTCCGTTGTCTGGTGGGCCATCGTCACGCCCTGATTCCGCATTCCGTCGCCGCTCGCCCGTTGGGAATGCATGTTATCTGCTCTATGCCGCGCGGATGGATAAAACGTTAATCCGTCTAAACCCTATGAATCACAGGGTTTATAGGACACGTGATCCCTTTATAAACCTGAAATACGCTACAAAGAGGATAGTAGTTTATCCATTCTCCTCACTATGATCGCCATGAAGTCCGACACTGGGGCTTCACGAGCGGATGTATCAGTGAGGAGGTCAGCCATGGGAAAGGTTCGATTGCTTAGATGGGTCATCTTCCTGTCAGCCCTTGTGAGCGTTGCGATTGCTCCGATGGGTGCCGGGGCTCAGGAAGATGCCGCATCGGCAGTTCAGCCCGAATCGGCAGTCCAACCGATGGGCGCTTACAATTGCGAAATGTACAACAGTGATCCTTGGGCAGTAGCTCATTGCCAAGTCTTTAGTGGGGAGGTGCGCCTACGAGCCGATTGCAAGTATTCGTTCGATCTGTACTCGGCCTGGGTAGGCGCAGGTTATCACGAGCTTACGGCGGGGCCGTGCCCATGGGGGCTTCGTGCACCGATCATGGAGGCACGCTACTAACCGTCTGGGCTGTGAGACACCTTGGCCTGCATAGACCGGGGGTGGATCGGTTTCCACCGCGAGCCCTCGATCTGTTTGTTACTGTACAACGACCGTGTCGGCGGGTGCTCCAGATCGGAGTACCCGCGTTAGGCATACTGTGCGAACTGGCAACATTGTTAAACCGGCTTGACCGGCTAGATCTTCGCCTCAGACGGGACGTGGTCTTGAAGGGAGCCGTCCCTGTTTTGGAGCTGTGGATGTGAATGATATCGGAGTTCGTGCCCGTAGTCTCCGGCATGATTACGGCAAGACACAAGTTCTCTGTGATCTTAACATCGATATTTCTCCCGGAGTGTTCGGGCTACTCGGTCCAAATGGTGCTGGTAAGACGACATTGCTACGAACATTAGCCACAGAGATCCACCCGCAAGGGGGCAGCCTCTGGCTCCTCGGGCGCGACCCCAGTGACCCCCGGCAGTTGAGGGAGATCCGCCAGCGACTCGGGTTCCTGCCTCAACGATTCGGATACTTTCCTGATTTTACGGTGCAAGAATTCGTTGAGTATGTCGCATGGTTACGCGAGATACCGGGGTCGCAGATACCGATAAGAGCTGCTACGGCGATCGCTGCGGTAGGCTTGGACGATGCCGCAAAAACGAAGCTCAAAAGCCTCTCAGGGGGCATGTTGCGACGCGCCGGGATTGCCTGCGCTATTGTCAACGAGCCCGAACTCTTGATCCTTGATGAGCCAACCACCGGTCTCGACCCTGAACAGCGGGCGAGCTTCCGGGGGCTGTTACGGAGTCACGGTACAAAGGGCGTTGTCATCGTAGCGACGCACATGGTTGAGGATGTCATCGCCGCTTGCACGGATGTCGCGGTCATGTATGGCGGTCGGCTTGTGTTCCGCGGTTCGCCTGCGCAGCTCGAACACGCCGGTATTCCAGAGGCACTTGGCGATACTCCTGGCGAACGAGGCTACACAACGATCCTGGAGAGGGTACGGAACCATACCTATGAGAAGAGTTCTCCTTACTGAGCTCCGCCGCAGCCCCGGTGTCATTGCTTTTCCTCTGCTCGCTGCGGTTGAGATCGCGGCTGTGTGGCAGGATAACAACTTCTGGGTAGGGGACTGGCGCGCGACGAGTTTCTTCGTTCAGTACGGAAACGTCTTGCTCTGTCCGTTCGTCGCCACAGTGGCCGCATGGGCGGCCGGGCGGGAAAGACGCAGCGGCCAAGGTTCCCTCGCCAGGACGATGCCCCGCGCCCAGATCTACCCTGTAACCGTTCAATGGATGGCTGTCACCTTCTGGGGGCTCTTGGCCTACGCCGTCGGCTTTGGCTTTGCCGCCTGGAAGACGGCGACGGTGGCTGTCGCAGGAGCCCCGTGGCCCTCGTACCTTGCCCTTGGTGTCGCGGCCGTTTGTGCCTTCTCGGCGGTTGGCTACGCCCTTGGTAGGCTCGTCCCGTGGCGTGTCGTTCCGCCATTGGCAGGGATGGCCGTTATCGCATATTTTGTGAGCGTGGGCACGAAGACTGAATGGTTGGTGCGTCTTCGTCTCATGTATGGTGATATGCTCGTGCCACCACAGTACCAACTGCGAGCTTCAGTGCTGGGAATCGAACTCCTGTGGGCCGCGGGCCTTGTGGTTGCGGTGCTGGTGGCGGCAAGCATCTGCGGCATTCCATCCAAGCCTCGCGCTCTGGCTCTGATCCTTGCAATCGTCCCGGCAGCCGGCGCGGTGCTCGGCGCTGCCTTACTAAGTAGTGGCGACTACACCCAACGCCAAGCCCCCGACCGCCAGATCTGCCAGGGCAACGCGCCAAGAGTATGCGTCTGGCCGGAGCATGCCAAGTGGGCTGATACCGCTGCCGAGGTCGCCCATCGGCTGGACGCTGCGTTGGGTGATGTCTACCGCTTTCCACCTGTCGTCTATGAGGAGGGATTGCCGGAAGCTCCCTCCGGCGGCGGGCCGATAGTTCGGATCGACAGGCTCCCTATGACCCCTGCCTCTTTGGTTCAAGGCCTGGGACTGGGGGTGATTCCCGAAGCGCCATTCGACTGCTGGAGGGAATCGCAACGGCTAGAGAGACGTACGCTGATCAAGGCGTGGTTGGAGATGCGCGCGGCCGGTCAACTCGCCAGTGTGGCCACCGACGGGGCAAAGCTGAGTGTCCTTCTGAGTCGCAGTCCCTCGGAACAAAGGGCTTGGGTGCTAGAAAACCTACCCGCCGCGACTGATTGCTCGGCACCCGTGCCGCCGTCGTCCTTGGAGGCTTCGTGAACGTAGCGATGATCGGGCTTTACGTGAAATCACACCGGCTCGGGCGGGCAGTCCTTCTGCTCTTCGCGCTCGGGGTCGTCGCATGGGTGTGGGGTCAGTATCTCTTTCATATGCCCAGCCTGAGATCGAGTGAGTCTGTCGTGGTGCCGGTCATCCTGATCGTGCCCGTGGCTAGCGCAGTTGTCGTCGGGGTGAGCACCCGCACCTGGATGGGGGGCTTTGAGCGCATTGCTCCGCGCCGTCTGGCGCTGTGGCGGCTTGCCCACGCGCTCATCCTGTGCTCGATCGGTGTGGCCTGTCTAGTTCCCGCTATAGACTCCGGTTACGGCTCTTACGGCAGCGTTGCTGCTTTGCGAAATATCCTAGGCTATGCCGGCATGGCCTTTCTGTGTGCTTCCGTTGCTGGTGGGGGCTTGAGCTGGGTCCTGCCTCTGGCCTACGCCTTGCCCGTTCCTTTGCTCGGTGTCGACCATTACCATAACGTCCTGTGGTGGGCGTGGCCCCTCCACCCGGCGGATTCGTATCTCTCCTGGACATGGGCGCTTACCTTCTTCGTCGTTGGCCTCAGCGCCTATGTGGTTAGTACGCCGCGGGATACCGTTGCCTCAGGTGAAGATGAGCAGTAGTACGAGCAGTGCATCGATCCTGTCATGGATCAGACTTACACTGGTAAAGTACAGTCTGGCAACGAGTTGCGGACCACGTGCTAGAAACATTAGGAGTAACCGATGGCTGGGGAGCACCAATCTCCGATGCATCCCCAATGGCGGAGAACACTCGTATCCCTGCAGCAGGCGGGCATTATAGCTTCGGTGCGTGAGGACGAGTGCGGTCTCCCCTGGCTGTATTTGGAGTCCCCGGATGGGGAGGCATACAGTCCGTTAGGGCCGACGACTTCGACTAAAGTGGGACCGGCGGGTTCCGAGTATGGCGTTGCGGGAATCTTGCCACCTGGAGTGGCAAAGGTTCTCGTGATGTCGGGTTGTAGGCAGCTTATCGAGGCAGCACTCGGTTCCGGGGTTTGGGTGGCCCTCATCCCTCAGTTAGGTTGCGTCGGTGGCACTCTCTTCTTCGACGCTTCGGGCAATATTCTCGAATATGAGCTTCATCATCAGCGGCCGGTGCCAGTTAAGCCGCCTGGCTGGCGCAGCCGGCTTGGTGTCACGCTCTATGGTTGGGTGACTCGGCTCCGCTTTGTCAGGATGCCCAGAGGAGAGTACACCTACGGTCCAGGGGCACGGCGGCGCGATTAATGGTCCGAGATATTGCACCCCGCTCTTAGGTATGGTGCTCCTGTCTTCATGAGGAGAACGGTGCCGCGGTGGAGGCCGGACGGCCATATTCACCGCTACCTGGGTTCGATGGCCACGACCATCTTTCCTTGTTCGAGTGAGACGCCGGTGACGGTGGCGCCGCTCGCGACTAACGCGCTCCGTGCGGTATCGTTGAGCGCGGCCTCGATCTGATCGACCGGCATCACCCAGCCAAGCGGCCCATCCACCCGGCCATTGGTGACGACGATCTGCCCATCCCGTGCCTCAACCTGACCGTGATAGGTCCCGGTCATCCCGAGCGCGGCCGTTTCCAAGGTCAGCTCATCAGGGGTGATCTCGACGGTCGCCTTGTCGATCGGCCCGAGCTTCCCGGCTTGCTCGGCGATCTTGGCGTTCAGGTCCGCCTCAGTCACGACCAGTTCTTCTCCACCCGGCGGTATCTCCAGCTTGGGCAGCTCGCTCGGGAGCGTGAAGCCCGGCTGCTGGGTCGGCTGCGGGATCGCCGGTACGGGAGTGGGCGTGGATCGATCCAGATAGCTCTGGATAGCGGTTGACCAGAGGAGCGCCGCCGCGGCGACGATGATCAGGACCAGGATTAAGATGCCTGCCAGCCAGCGCAGCATCCGCGATCGGACGCCGATTCCCCGTTCCCACTGCTGGTTGCCCTTGGGCGGGTCCGGATCAGGTGCCTGGACAACCTGGTTCCCCCCGCGCTTGGCCTGCCGCCGGGTAAACGGCGCCCCGCAGTCATCACAGCGCTGGCTGCCAACTTTTTGCGGCTCGCCGCATTGCGGGCAGTACATCCTTGATCCTCTCCTGGGGCCCTGGTCCTCGCTGAAGACTATACCAGCCGCGCACGCCGCAGACGCGAGATCTTCGCGGGTGAGATGAATCATCTGTCAACTGTTTCGCTTCGCGGCGCCGTTGGCATAGAATAGGCTCGCTGGGGCGCTCTTGCTGTGTCGATCTGACTCGCCACGCCACCACCGGGGGGCAATTTCCATGTCGATCACCCTGCCATATCTCCTGGCCGGCCGGTACCGGCTCACCCGCCGCCTCGGCGAGGGGAGCTTTGCCGAGACCTTCCTCGCCACCGATACCACGCTCCAGTGCCAGGTCGCGGTCAAGATCCTGCGCGAACAGCACGCTCGCGATCCCCGCTTCGCCGCCCATTTCGCGAATGAAGCCCAGGCCGCGGCCGCGGTTGCCCATCCCAATGTGGTCGAGGTCTATGACTATGGCCGGGAAGGCGAAACCCTCTTCATCGTCATGGAGTGGGTCGACGGCTCCAACCTCAAGCAGTTGATCCGGGAGCAGGCCCCATTGCCGGCCCCCGAGGCGATCCGGCTGCTGCGGGAGCTCCTCCAGGGCCTGGCCGCAATCCACCAGGCCGGGATCATCCACCGGGACGTCAAGCCGCAGAACGTGCTCCTGACCAAGCAGGGGACGGTCAAGCTGACCGACTTCGGGATCGCCCGGGGGGCGGTCGGGAGTGGCTTGACCGAGACCGGGGTCGTGGTCGGGACGGCGGCCTACATGGCGCCGGAGCAAGCGAGCGGGAAGCCGGTTGGACCGGGAGTGGATCTCTACGCGGCGGGGGTGATCCTGTTCGAGCTGGTGACCGGGCGGCTGCCGTTTCCGGGAGAGAACCCGGTACAGGTGATGTACCGGCAGGTGCATGAGCCGGTTCCCCGGCCGAGGGAGGTGAACCGGGCGATCCCTCCCGAGCTGGAAGCGGTGATCCTGCGGACGCTGGCGAAGGAGCCGGGGCAGCGGTATCCGGCGGCGGAGGCAATGGCGGAAGCGTTGACGGGAACCGGTGCCGCCGAGGCGACCCGCGTCATGCGATCGACACGGATCGGGGGTCTGAGGCGGGAGCCGCTACGCCGGAGCGCGCCGGAACCGGCGGCGGTACGGCCAACGATGACGGCAACGATTCCGAAGCCGGCTCCACCGGAAGAACAGCCCCGGTTTGAGCGGCTGGTCAAGCGGGTGACCAGCCCAATCAGTATCCTCATCATCGTCCTGTTCAGCGTCGTGATCCTCGGAGGTGTCGGCCAGGCCCTCGGTGGCTATCTCGGGAAGCCGTTCGGCGCGGTCTCGGGAGCGATTTCTGCCGTGGGGGATACCGTCGGCGCCGAGAAAGATCACCTGACATCCACCGTCGGTGGGGTGGTCGATGGTATTCGCGGCGGCATCGATGGGGTTCAGCAGTTCTGGGATGGGACGGCCAGCCGCTTCCTGGGAGCGGCTGCTCCCGATTCCGGCACATCAACCGGAGGCGTGGCCTCCTGCCCTGATGTGGCCGAGGTGCAGCGGCAGACGGGTGTGCCGGTAAACCAGTTTGGCGAGGCGTGCGGGTTCCACTGGGATGGGAGCCGGATCGAGGGGACGTGTCCAAGGGGCTACGTCTGCACCTTCAATGTCGGATCGAAAATCGCGGTCATGACCGGGAAAAATCAGTCGGTTGAGATCGTGAACGCCGGGACCTGGCGCTTTGTGGACGCCTACCCGGAGGATAGCCCGGTTCGCGATCCATGTACGCTCCTGCGGGATGAGCAGCGCTGGGCGGAGCAGTATGCTCCCGATCTCCCGGTCGATCCGGCTGGATTCCGCTGCGGCTGAGGCAATCACATCATACGAGACAGGAGCAGTGCCCCTGGTAGACTATCCAAAACACGCGAAAATCGTGCGGGGACGCTCCCGCTGATCGAAGGGTTGGGAGATGATCATCACGACAACGCCATCGGTGGAGGGCAAGCCGGTACGTGGGTACCTGGGCATTGTGACCGGGGAAGCGATCATGGGCGCCAACATCTTTAAGGATCTTTTCGCGGGGATCCGGGATATCGTCGGTGGGCGTTCCGGCGCCTATGAGCAGGAGCTCCGTCGCGCCCGCGATACCGCGATCGATGAGATGGCGGATGCCGCTGCCCGGCTTGGTGCCGACGCGATTATCGGTGTCGATCTGGATTACGAGACGATCGAGCTCGGTGGAGGCGGCGGGATGCTGATGGTGACCGCCTCCGGAACGGCCGTCAAGCTGTAGCACGCAGCGAGCCGGGTAACCTGGGTAGCATTCGACGGCACGCCGATTCGTCGTTATGTTTCGCTTCCTTCCAGACTACGTGAATATCCCGGCAACCGGCTGAAGCGCGGATCTCACCGGTTGCCGAGACGGCTCGCCGGCCCTGTCCTTCCAGAAATTAAGACTACTGCTCGTTAACGTGTCGCTCTGCACGGGCGCTCACACCCCAGCCTCGACCCTGGCGGATGTTTTATTTCCACTCCCATTCCTTGTAGGAGTAGTTCCCATTCCCGTCCACCTCGTATTCAATAACAGTGACTAGACCGTTGAGCCGCGACAGTTGCTTGGATGCAGTCTGGAAAGAGCCGGCTACTCGGTAGCTGGCGGCGAAGCCTTTTCCCGTCGGTCGGCCCACTCCAAAGCCTGTCCACGTGGCCATCTGCCCATCTTGCGTCATCATGACGACCTGACCCTCGCCGTAGAGTTCGCCTCCGGGTCTGACGGTCTGCCAGTAGGTGATGAACTCTGTCATCTCCTGGCCCAGCAGCTTGCCGTTGCCCTGGCACGACACCTCCAACTTGGGCATAGTGCCCTCCAAGGGAAGAACCCTGACTCCGGTGATCTTGCCAGATCCTTCTACGATCAATTCGCCCAACATGGTACGAACCCTTCCTGTGTCTGCTCTGGTCCTGGCGTCGTAGTTGTCCCTTGGTCGCGACTGCTTGGTTCCTTCCTTCACCTGTACATTGATGAGATGAACGCGAGGAGAGGCGGGAATGTTGGCGAGCGTCAAGCGCTCAAGGGGCGTGGCGTGGTTACCGCCCCTTGTCTACCCTCAGAATCCTCCAGTAGGGAGGGTGGGTCAAGATGTACGTGCACCGCTAGATACGAACAAAGTCGTAAGCTATGGAGTGGCGGGGCCCGCATTCGTATCGGTGCTTTAAGGCTCCATGATGGTCTGCTCCGCGCGGCGGGATGCTGATGGTGACCGCCTCCGGGACGGCGGTCAAGCTGTAGCGTTCGTCGCGTCTGAGCGGCGTAAGCGGCCCGTGCGCTCTTGAGCGAGCCAGTGGTGGTCAACGCAGTACGCCAATCGTCTATCCGAGGCTAGCTCTTGGGTTGTTGGCGGCCATTCGCGGACTTCGATTCCACCACGATGTTCAATTGCCCGCGCACATCGAGCGTGTTGACGGTGACTCCCTTCGCGGTTCGCTTGAAGCGCAGATCGGCCCGGGCATCGCCGACCCGGAGCCCACGGAGCTCGATCTCATTGACAAAGCTCGGCAGAACCGGCCGGACGATCCGGAGCCGGTGTTCGAACGCCTCTGGGATCAGCCCGAGGAGGGATTGAAGCATGAAGGGGATCGCCCCAGCGGACCAGCCTTGCGGGCTGCAGGCCACGGGGTAATGGACGGGAGTGTCATATCCCTCCCGCTCGAATCCGGCGAACAGCTCCGGTAACCGGTAGATGTCGAACTGGAGGGCCGCTTCAACAATTCCCGAGAAAATCCGGCAGGACTCATTATCGAAGCCGTACCGCCGGAAGCCGGCCATGATGATTGAGTTATCGTGGGGCCAGACGGTACCGAGGTGGTAGCTGACCGGGTTGTAGCGCAGTTCTTTCGCCGAGAGGGTGCGAATACCCCAGCCACTGAACATCTCGCTCCGCATCAGGGCTTCGACCGTCCGGCGAGCCTTGTCCGGATCGGTGATCCCGGTCCATAACGCCTGACCGGGATTCGAGGAGAGGACGGCGGCCGGCTCCCCGTTCTGTTGGAGCGCCAGCGCGTAGAACCCTTTATCCTCCAGCCAGAAGTCATGATTGAACTTCTTCCGGAGCGCGTCCGCTTCTATCCGCAGTTGTCGGGCGCGATCCGGCTCGCCGATCCGCTCAAAGAGGTCGGCTAGGAGCACCTTCGCCAGATAGACGTAGCCTTGAATCTCCACCAGGGCGATCGGAGACCGCGCCAAGCTCCCGTCGGCGTTGACGATGGCGTCCCCCGAGTCCTTCCATCCCTGATTCGCCAGCCCTCTTGCCGACACCGTCTGGTAATCGATGAAGCCATCCCCGTTGAGATCGCCGTATTTGGCCAGCCACTCAAGGGCCAGTTCGATGTTGTCGTGGAGCTCGTGGAAGAGCGAGAGATCGCCGGTCCAAACGGCGTGGAGGCCGACCAGGGCCAGGAAGAGCGGGGTGGAGTCGATCGCGCCGTAGTATGGGCTGTAGGGGAGCACGTTCAAGTTGGTGAGCTCGCCGACGCGGAGTTCGTGGAGGATTTTTCCCGGCTGCTCATCCCGCCAGGGGTCCACGCGCTTCCCCTGGTAGTGCGCCAGAATTCGGAGCACTTGCTCCGCCGCCTTCGGGTCGTACGCCAGGGTCTGAATGGCGATGACCAGGTTATCCCGGCCAAACACCGTATTGAACCAGGGCAATCCGCACGAGAAGTATTCGTAGTTGTCGATCGTGTTCTTCATCATGTGCAGATCGCGAAGCGAACGGTACATGATTTTATTCAGCAACAGGCTGTCGCTCTGCACCTGCGTCTGGTTTTCCATCCATTCGTTGGACAGCCGGTGCAGCCATGCCTTGTACTGTTTGAGATTGGGCTCGGGCAGCGGTTTCGGCTGAACTTGCGCGAGATCCGTCGACTCAGCAACCACGAGCGTGATCTTGACCTGCTTGCTCTCCTGCGGCTGCAACGTCACCTGATACGTGGCGGTGGTCCCGTTGGTGGCCGTTGGGGCCGGTGAGAAATGCACGGAGAGACTTCGATAGCGATTATCGGCCCCATGGTAGACGAGGCTGAGCACACCGTCTTGCCAGACCGGTTCCTGGATCTCACCCATTTGCGGCGGCAGCATACCCCGGACGACGAAGATATCTTCGAAGTCCGAGCGCAAGGTGAGCGATACCGGGAACTCGATCTCCTGGTTGAATTCGTAGTTATGAAAGGTGAGCACATCGCGGAGCGCGAGGCTGGGGTTGTCGATGAGGCGCTCCCATTCCACGCTGAGCCGCTCCGCCAGGATCATCCGTCTCCCCCGGATGATGATGTCCGAGTTGGCAAACTGGAAGATCGCCATGAAGTCGTGCTCCGCGGTCGCGGCCAGGGACGCGTAGGTGGTGTCGGCGAGTTTCAGTTCATAGCCGTTGAGGTACCGGCAATCATGGTAATAGAGACCGAAGCCGTGATTGCGCGTCAGCGGCACGTTGCCGTCACGATTGGTCAGGAAAAAGAGATCCCCATCCTTGATCGCGACTTTGTCGGCGATACTGCGCGTGACCGATGGCGCGGCCGGGACCCGGATAATCTCCGGTTCGGATATCCCCGCGGCCGCGGCGGCCTCGTGGTCCTCGGCTCCTTGGGCCGGTTGTGATTCCTTTTCCAACACGTGCGCTCTTCCCTGATAGGTGCCTCGTCCGCTTGTACATGCCTCCACAGGGACAGGTGATCGCTGCCTCGGCGCTTCGCTGTACTCGCCGAACTACCAATTCCCGCGCCACCAATGCGCATTCTCGCGCCCAACCTGGCATGGTTTATGCCGGATGCCCTCTAGGGGAGCGCGCGACCGGGGGTGCGCGATCGGACACTGCGGGCGATCCCGTTGCCGCCGGAAGCTACCCTTACCGCCCGCTGGGAGGGCCGTGATGTTACCCGAGGAAAACCTGGAGATTGCTCACTGCTTTTTTAACGCGTTGAACGAGCACGATCCGGAGGCGGCCGAGCGATTGTTCGCGCCCAGCTTTGTCTTCTACGTTCATCGGAGACCTCCCGAGGGTATCCGTGGTTGGCAACGGTGGTTCACCCGGTTCATCCGGGGCTTTCCCGACTTCCAGGCTGTCGTGGAGGCTACCATCGCCGATGAGGCGAACGTGGTGACACGCTGGACCTTGCGCGGTACCCATCTGGGTATGTTCTGGACCATCGCGCCAACCGGCCGGGAGGTGACGATGCCGGCGGTCAGCATCCACCGGATCGCCGGTGGCAAGATCGTGGAGTACTGGCTATTCATTGATGAATTGGGCCTCTTGGAGCAGCTCGGGGTGATCCTCGTGCGTGGGCAGCCCTTCCCGGAGTAACGTCATCCGCGGACAAAAGGGCACCCCCGGAGGAGAAATCCTCCGGGGGTGGAACGGTCAACCGAAATGGGCTAGGCCGCCGTGGCAAGCTGGATAAGATCCGACTTGCGCAACTTGCCGAGCGCTTCCTTCTCGATCTGGCGTACGCGCTCGCGGCTGATGCCGTAATGCTCCGCGATCTCCGCTAGCGTCTGAGGCTGCTGCCCGCCGAGGCCAAATCGGAGCATAAGTACTCCGCGCTCCCGCTCGGTCAGATGCTCAAGGCTGCGACGGATCTGATCACGGATCGCGCTGGTCACCGCCTGGTCGACAACCTCGTCGCTCTGCGGGTCCGGCAGCAGATCACCAATCGTGCTCTCGCCATCTTCGCCGATCGGCTTGTCCAGCGATGACGTTCGCGGGATCGCCGACCGTGCCTGCTCAATGCGCTCGATGTCGAGATCAAGCGCCTGAGCCAGTTCCTGATCGGTCGCCGGCCGGCCATGCACCTGCTCGAGCTGCGCCTCGGTGCGGCGTACCTTCGAAATCAGGTCGTGCATGTGCACCGGAACCCGGATCGTCCGGCTGAGATTGGCAACCGCACGCCCGATCGCCTGGCGGATCCAGAACGTGGCGTAGGTGCTAAACCGATACCCCAGCTCCGGATCGTACCGCTCGACCGCGGTCATCAGGCCGATATTGCCCTCCTGGATGAGGTCAATCAGCGGCAGACCGCTTGCGCGGTACTTCTTGGCAATCGAGACGACCAACCGAAGGTTGTGGCGAATGAGCTTCTCGCGCGCGGCCTTGGCACGCTCAAGGATCATGCGGAGTTCAGCGCTATCTTCACCGCTGTCGACGCGCTTCCGCGCTTCGAGCCCGGCACGCACGGCACGAGAATACTCGATCTCTTCTCCGTGAGTCAGGAGTCGATGCCCACCAACGTCTCGGAAATAGCGATATACAGCATCGCTCGTGGCCTGATCGATCAAGTCGGCGGACTCGTCGATCACTTCCCCGACCTCGGCGTCGGCGGCCAACCGCTCCAGTTCGTAGGTGTCCTGGATCGCTCGCTGCGTCATGTGGCTCCTTGATTCCGACAACATCCAATATCCACTCCGCGTTTCCGGGCCGCTGCTGGGCGCAATGGTCCGGAAACTTAGGTAGTTTACCATATTCGACCTAGCTATGTCAAGGACAACTCGCTTATCCTGACGTGTTAGGTGTCCACATATATATACGTTTGACTGGGGGCTTTGGTCGCGTTTTCGCGCTGATCGGCTTCAATATTCCGCATTCCCGGCCGGCCGGTCATGGCTGCCGGTGCCGGCGCTGTTGACTTCCGAGCCATCCCCTGGCGCATAATGTTCCGGCATACGCCGGCCTTGAGCGCCCGCTGGTTTCCGGCCGTATCGATTTGGAGAAGAGAGATCTATGAAGCTATCCCCGGCTTACCTGGTTCCGCTCATCGCGACCGCGCTCCTCCTCCTGGCCGGTTGCAGCGGTCCCGAGCCCAATCCCCAGTCGATCCCACAGATCGATCCCCGAACCCGCCCAACCACGGTCGCGCATTGGACCTTCGATGCCGATCGAACCGGCAGCCCGCCGCAGGGAGCGGAAGCGCTCAGCGGCACCTGGACGGTCCAGAGCGTGCCGGACGTGCCCACCCAGCCAAACGCGCTCTGCCAGGCCGGTATAGATGGCCCCTCGGTTCTCGCGCTCGCCAATACCGTCTATGCCGACGCCGTGCTGACCGCCCGGTTCAAACCGGCCTCCGGCGAGCAGTCGCCGACCGGCGGGCTCGCCTTCCGGGTCCAAGACGCCAAGAACTACTACCAGGCGCTGGTCGACCCGCGGGATGGCAAGGTCAGTCTTCAGAAGTACGTCAATGGTCAGTCGAGTACTATTAAGCAGGTTCAGGCGCAGATCCAGCCCGATCAGTGGCAGGAGCTCCGTGCCGAGCTTGTGGGGAATCGCTTACGGATCTTCTTGAACGGCCAATCGGCGATCGAGGTATCCGACGGCACGTTCAAGCGAGGGATGGTCGGACTTGGAGCCCCGGCGGGGTCGGCCATCTGTTTCGATGATGCGGAGGTGCGATCCGCGACACCCAATGGTTGAGTGGGCCGCATGAACAGCCTGTCATTCCGGTTGCCCTGCGTGTGACAGGAGTGAACCTGGCTTTGGAATTCGTATTGTCTTATCCTCTAGTTGGGGAATTGGCCAGCAAAACTGATAGGTGGGGCCGCTACGACCTAGGAGGGAATCGCTACCGATGAGTAGCCAGTCCCAGAAATCTACTGGATCCCAGTCCCGGCGTGCCGAGCGCAAGGCGGCGGCGGAGAAGTCGAAGCGCCGGAACACGCTCAGCATGTTCGCCGGGGCGATCATCGTCGCGTTGGCGATCGTCGCGACGCTGTTTGTGATCAACCGTCCCGGTTCCACGCTCCCGCCGGTGAAAGCGGCGGCCGAGCTACCTCCGGACGTTCCAACCAATGGCCGGACGATGGGCGATCCGAACGCGCCGGTCAAGATCGTGGAATGGGGCGATTACCAGTGACCAGGCTGTGGAGCGTTCGCCCGTGAGGTGGAACCGCAGCTCGTCAGTGAATACGTCGCCACCGGCAAGGTGCTCTTCGAGTTCCGGGATCTGGCGTTCCTGGGGGATGAGTCGACGCAAGCAGCCCAGGCCGCGGGCTGCGCCCTGGACCAGGGGAAGTTCTGGCCCTTCCACGATACCGTCTACGCGAATCAGGTTACGGAGAACTCGGGTGCGTTTTCCAAGGACCGGTTGCAGCAGATCGCCCAGAAGGCCAATCTCGATATGACCGCGTTCAATAGCTGTGTCGATGCGCAGACCCATAAGGGTGATGTTGCCGCGATGGCGGCTGAGGCGAACAAGGCCGGCATCACCTCGACGCCAACAATCCTGGTGAATGGGCAGCGTGTCAGCGTTCAAGGGTATGGCTCGCTCAAGACCGCGATTGAAGCCGCATTGAAGAAATGACGTGACGTATGGTGAACTGGCGATCGATCTCGATGCTGTTGGCCATCATCGGTGTCGGGGTCGCGACGTACCTGACCATCATTCACTACGATCGGGGAATCCTTGTCTGCGGTCTCGGTGACTGTCAGACCGTGCAGAACAGCAAGTATGCTGAGATCGGCGGGATACCGATCGCGTTGCTCGGACTGGGCATGTACCTCTCGGTCATCGGGCTGGGCGTGCTCCGGCGGCTCCGGCCCGAGCGCCTGCCGCTCCTGACGCAGACGGCCTTCACGCTGGTGCTCGCGGGAGCCTTCTATGCCGCCTACCTCACCTATCTGGAGGTGGCGGTGATCCATGCAATCTGCGAGTGGTGCGTTTCGTCGGCACTGCTGACCGTCGGAATCCTGCTAGCTGAAGGGATCGGGATGTGGCGGTTGTCGGAAGAGCCGATCGAAGAATACTCGGCCGCCGACTGATAGAATCCGCTCGTTCGGTGACGCTCGGATTCCGCAGTGAAGGGGCAATTGGGTGGATACACAACGCACACGAGGCTCGCGGACAAAGTTCCTGCTCGACGAATCGGAGCTGCCGGCAGCCTGGTATAACGTCCAGGCTGATCTGCCGGAGCCGCTCCCACCCGCGCTGCATCCCGGTACCGGGCAGCCGATCGGGCCGGACGACCTGGCGCCGCTCTTCCCGATGGAGCTCATCAAGCAGGAGGTGACGACCGAGCGCTTCATCGAGATTCCCGAGGAGGTCCGGGAGATCTACCGTCTCTGGCGTCCGACGCCCCTCTACCGTGCTCACCGCCTGGAACAAGCGCTGGATACCCCCGCTCGCATCTTCTACAAATACGAGGGCGTGAGCCCGGCCGGCAGCCATAAGCCGAATACGGCGGTGGCCCAGGCCTATTACAACCGCGAGGCGGGCATCCGCAGGCTGGCGACCGAGACCGGCGCCGGTCAGTGGGGCAGCGCGTTGGCGTTGGCCTGTAACTACTTCGGGCTTGAGCTCAAGGTCTACATGGTCAAGGTGAGCTATGAGCAGAAGCCCTATCGCCGGGCGTTGATCGAGACCTGGGGCGGCACGTGCGTGCCCAGCCCGAGTCCGGATACCGAGGCCGGCCGCCGGGTGCTGGCCGAGAACCCCGGCTCCACCGGCAGTCTCGGGATCGCGATCAGTGAGGCGGTCGAGGATGCCGCGACCCGCTCCGATACGAACTACGCGCTGGGCAGCGTGTTGAACCACGTCCTCCTGCATCAGACGGTCATCGGCCAGGAGGCGCGGAAGCAACTGGAGATGGCCGATGCCTACCCGGATGTGATTATCGGCTGCGCCGGCGGCGGCTCCAACTTTGCCGGGCTGGCGTTCCCGTTCGTTCCGGACCGGATTCAGGGCAAGGATCTCCGGATCGTAGCGGTGGAGCCGGCCGCTTGCCCGACGCTGACGCGCGGAACCTATACGTTCGACTTTGGTGATACCGCCGGAATGACCCCGCTCCTAAAGATGCACACGCTCGGGCACAGCTTCATGCCGGCGCCGATCCATGCCGGTGGGCTCCGCTACCACGGTATGGCGCCGCTGGTCAGCCTGCTCCTCGATCAGGGAGTGATCGAAGCCATCGCGTTGCCGCAGACGCCGGTGTTCGAGGCGGCGATCCAGTTCGCCCGGACCGAAGGAATCGTGCCGGCGCCGGAGTCGGCCCACGCGATTCGGGCGGCGATCGACGAGGCGCTCCGTTGCAAGGCGTCCGGTGAGTCCAAGAACATCCTCTTCCTGCTCAGCGGCCATGGGAACTTCGATATGGGCGCCTACGATGCCTACTTCTCCGGGCGGCTGACCGACTACGAGCACCCGCAGTCCGAGATCGACGCCGCGCTGGCGGGCCTGCCGCGCGTCGGCGTTTGATCCAGAATAGACGAAAACGCGGGAGGGCTTTCCGCTCTCCCGCGACAGCCTGCTCCTGCTAACCACGGAAACCCTTTGTAGAGGCGCTGCTTGCCGCGCCTCTACCCAGCCATCAGCGCAGACATGCCCGGAATCAGGCAATGCACTCCGGCCGCTCCAGAGACGGTTCTGCTCCGCGCTCGCTAACGTATCAACACGAGGCCGATAACCAGGAGATCGCTGAGCACGACAAGTAGTGCAGCGATGGATGCGGCGATCTTCATCGGCCGGGACTGTGGGTGGATGGAACGTCCGGGTTGCCCGGACAAGGATCTGACCCGGAACCCCTTTGCCCAGCCCCGCCAGTTCGTCGTGATGACCCAGAACAGGAATGCTCCAACGATGCTGATGACGGCATAACCTACTGGAACCCACCTAGAGGTTTGGTTGTCCGCCATAATGAACCAGGCAAGGACTGCCCAACCGGCCGACCATACAAAATAACCCAGCACGACGATCATGGGAGGTGGCCCTCCTGCCAATTTGCGCTCAATCAGTTCATTAATATCACGCCCCGATGGCATGGTGGCATCCCTCGAAATGCACGTTTGTTCAAGTCGCTCCAACGTGCTTGCATTCATCGAACTGAGAGCAGCGGCGACCTAACTCCGCTTACCAGCGTCCCAAAACGAAGCCGATAACCAGGAGATCGCTGAGCACGATGAGTGGTGTGCCGAACCGCGCGGCGGCCTGAAGGAATCGGGATTGTGGGCAGACGTACGCCACAGGGGACTGTTTTCCCAACAAGGGCTTTTCCCAATCCCGTTTTGCCCGACCCCGCCAATTCGTCACCAGGAGCCAGAAATAGAACGCGAAAAAGATGCTGCCGAGGGCATAAACCAGCGGTGTTACCGTATGGAAGAAGCCGCTCACGCCATCGTGCCAGGCGGCGATTGCAAATGCCCAAGCGCTGACTGTCCAGAATGCCATCTGCGAAAAAGAGGCCCACACAGCGGTATTGAGACTGGGTCCCGTTGCCGAAGTCTGCTCACTCGATTCATCATCGTGATGACTGTCCAATTTGGTGGCATCCCTCTGCGTGCACCTACGGGATGAAAAGGATGATGGAGTCGATGATATCACTGAGAAGGCCGAGTGGCGTGGCTATGACCCGATGACCGGGCTGACGATCTGGCAGCACGGCCGTAAAGCGATGATCGAGTTGCGAGTTCAGCGTCGCGTGGCGACAGACCCGGTGGCGGACACGTTTAGCCGGCACCGCGCGGCGGTAAACCGACCGCGCTCACAGCCTGAAGCCGGCCGAGGCCGGCTGCACGGAGTTCGAGGTGATCGCTCCTCGTCATTCTGAGTGAACACGAAGAATCTTCTAACGAAAAGATCCTTCACGGAGTTTACCCTCGAGCGTAGCGAAGGGTGCAGGATGACGAAGCGAGGGTGCGGGGTGACCGGGTTGCTCCTTGCGGGAGGCGGGATCGTCCGCGCTCAAGCCAGGTTCAGCTGGCTTCGCCGGTTGAGCGCGGCCGGTTTACCGCCGCGCGTTGCCGGCTGAACTCCCGTAACCGCGTTTTCTACCATGCGATGCTGGCCGGGCCGTCGTCATTGACTTACTACCACGCGTTGCGGGTCGGCAGCCCGGCCATCGGTTTGCCGCCCCGCGCTAAAACCGGGCCTTCTGGCTGGCGTAGAGCGCCTTCATCTGTTCGTTGGTGGCGCGCATCTGCCCCAGTTGCTCGCCGAGCGTCTCCAGCGCTGACCCGGGAATCGCGACCAGGCAGCGGTCGTCCGGGATCTCGGTAAACGTGCGCATCCCGGCGCAGCCGAGGGACATCGTTACCTTGCCCCGCGCCGCCGCGGTCGGCAGCGCGCCGCAGCCGGGACGGCCAAAAATCACCCCAGCCGGACTATCCGACCAGCGGGCCGCGCCGACCGACTCCTGGAACAGCATGGCCTGCACCGGTGTGGTCCAGACCACCACGACGTCCGGATCGAGCGGGAAGTCCGCCAATGGTCCGTAGACGATCCCGGCGGCCGGCGTGCTGAATTTGGGGATAAAGGGAACCTCCTCCGGCGTGATGTAGTTGATCTGGCACATCTGGCCGACCATGTCCATCAGTTCCTGCGTCTTTGGCTCGGGGAGATCGAACCCCATGACCATCGATCCGATCGGGCAGTTGAAGTGCTCCTCGGCGCTGGCGTAGAAGACCCCCTGCTCGGCACGGCGCCAGAAGGCGCAGGCGGACGGCACTTCCGCGCCCAAATGCGAGAGGCCGGCGGGTGGCTCATGCACCAGCGCCAGCGCGACGGGGGGAAGATCCAATTCCAGGTTCGCCTGTAACTGCGCGGCAATCTCAGCGAAGGATCGATCCGTCATCGTAACACTCTCCCACGTATAGCCATTCCGATGGCCTGTGCTTCCCGGTCATCACCAGCGCCGGGGCGCGATCTCCGAGCCGATCCGCCTTGGCGCTGCGTTACCCGCAGCACCACCCGAAGGCCCGGAAGCAGTATTGGGAGGAACGATACACCATCCGGGCTGCCGCCATCGTCGTTCGCCAGCAACGTCCGGCGGCGTTGCCGTCCCTGCACGCCGGTTCATCAATATGCGAGCCAGTATCTTGATAAATGGCAAGCTTTGCTTTACACTCTTTGCAAGAAACGGGGACCCGTTTATGGATCTCAAGATCGCTGATTGAAAGGAGAGTACGATGGCACGCAGCGCCGCGATGCGCGACATCCTCGATCAGGTGGCGCGGGGCTCGCTGTCGCCGGAGGAGGCTGCCGCCCGGCTCGATGAGATCGAACAGGAAGGGCCCGCACCGGGGCCACGGCCGGAACCGGAGACCGCGACCGCGCGGGAAATCCGGATCGTCCGCCAGCGAGGGCAGGTCGAGGTGGTAGGCGATCCCTCGGTCAAGGAGGTGACCGTTGAGGGCCCGCACATCGCCCGCCGGGAGGGTGGCACCCTGGTCATCGAAGGCGAGGATGACTGGGATGATCATGTCAAGCAGCGGGAGTTTCCGCCGCGCTCGGGCCACGCCTGGGGCGGCTGGGATGACTTCCCCGGTTTTATCTTCACCCGGCGTTTCTCCGGCGGCTGGATGCGGGGCTGGGATTCGCGCCCGCTGGTGGTGCGGATGAATCCCCATTTGCCGCTTGAAATCACCTTGCAGGCAGGCTCCGCCCGGATTCGAGGGGTGCTCGCTCCGATCCGGGCCGAGGTGCAGGCCGGCTCGACCAGCATCGACGGCTTCACCGGCCCGCTCACCCTTTCCGTCCAGGCCGGATCGGTCCGGGCCAGCGGCCGGCTCGACCATGGTGAGTCCCGCATCTTTTGTGAGGCCGGGAGCGTCCAGTTGCATCTTCTCCAAGAATCGAGCGTCCGGATTACCGCCCGGTCGTCCATCGGCAAGATCAGCCTGCCTACCGGCGATGGCTGGGTGGTCGGCGGGAGCGATCGCGAGGCAACGGTTGGCGCCGGTGAGGCCACGCTCGATATCGAGGCCACGGCGGGCGCGGTAAGGGTCACGGCCGAGTAATGAGTAAGCAACGCTTCGCGCCGCGCACCTGTCCGGTTTGCGGCGGCGATCTCGCCGTCACCCGTCTGAGCTGCGCCGAATGCGAAACCGAGCTCTCCGGCGCTTTCCGCTCCTGCGAGTTCTGCGCGCTCAGTCCCGAGGATCGTGACCTGCTCCGGGTCTTCCTGGCCTCGCGCGGGAACATGAAGGATCTGGAGCGTCATCTTGGGGTCAGCTATCCGACCGCGCGCGCCCGCTTCGACGCGCTCCTGGCCAAGCTCGGCATCGACCGCCCGGCTCCGCCCCGGTCGCGGGTGGAGCTGCTCGAACAACTGGCCAGGGGTGAGATCGATGTCGAACAAGCGATGGACCTGCTGGAAAAAGAGCGCTGATTGCCGACCCGGCACAGTGGCTGCCGTGGGAATACCTCGTGCACTCCGGATGTTCTAACCGGGGCCATCACAGGGTACGAAAGGCTGCCCAGCCGGTGATCGGGGGAGAATATCGCTGGCGTCGGTTGTTCCCCTGGCGGCTATGATGCTAGGCTTGACGCGGGCGAACACGCGTTCTATTTTAGAGTGACCTCGTTGGGAAGAGAGGAAGGTGGCTCACCGGGAGTACGGCAAGCTGGACTCCCTCGTGGCGGGAGGGGATTTGGACGCGATCATCGCTGAGCAGTTGACCAAGACCTATAAGAACGGTGCACGGGCGCTGAATGGCGTCTCGTTCCGGGTGAAGCAGGGCGAGATCTATGGCCTGCTTGGGCCGAATGGTGCCGGGAAGAGCACGACGGTGCGGATTCTCTCGACCCTGAGCCGCCCCGATAGCGGTACCGCGACCGTCGCCGGACACGACATCCTGCGGGACCCGGCCGGGGTGCGGAACGCGATCGGCTATGTAGCCCAGGCGTCGGGCGTCGATAAGCACGCGACCGGCCGGGAGAACCTGACGTTGCAGGGCCAGCTACAGCGTGTTCCGGCCAACCGGCTGCGCCGGCGGGTCGATGAATTGCTGGAATGGGTGAACTTGACGGACGTCGCCAACCGGCTGGTCCAGACCTACTCGGGTGGGATGAAGCGGCGGCTCGATATCGCCATGGGGCTGGTCCACGATCCGAAAGTGATCTTCCTCGACGAGCCGACGACCGGCCTTGATCCCGAGACGCGCGCCGTGCTCTGGCAGGATCTGCTGCGGCTCCGGAGCGAACGGAACCTGGCCGTCATTCTGACCACGCACTACCTCGAAGAGGCCGACCACCTGTGTGACCGGCTGGCGATCGTCGATCACGGCCAGGTCGTGGTGGAGGGAACCCCAGCGGAGTTGAAGGCCCAGATCCAGGGCGATACCGTGGCGCTGGATATCGAGGGATCGGCCGATCTGGCCGTCCGAATCCTCGGTTCGCTCGATGGCGTGCTCGATGTGATGCTGGACGGAACGGCGGTCCTGGTGCGGGTGACGCAGGGCGCGACGGCGATCCCGCCCATTGTGTCAGCTTTGGAACGCGCTGGCGTGGAACTCAATGCCGTGACCTTGAGCCGTCCCTCGCTTGATGATGTCTATATCTACCATACCGGGCGGCGGTTCGGGTCGTCCGGCGAGCCGTTGAGCGTCGACAGCCGGCTTGCCGGAGCCGGAAAAGGGAGCCGCGCATGACCACGTTCCTTGCCGATACGTTTCACCTGCTCGTCCGTGACGTCCGCTCGACGATCCGCATCCCGATCTGGGTCATCATCACGCTGGTGCAGCCGATCATCTGGCTCACGCTCTATGGGCAGCTCTTCAAGCGTGTCGTCGAGATCCCCGGCTTCGCGGCCACCTCCTACGTCGAGTTCCTCACGCCCGGTGTGGTGATCATGAGCGCAGTCTTCGGTTCGGCCTGGGCCGGGATGGGGATCATTCACGACCTGGATGAGGGGGTTATGGACCGGATGCTGGCGACCTCGGTCCACCGGGGTTCTCTGATCGCCGCCCACGTCCTGCACTCGGCGCTGACCGTTATCGTCCAGACCGCCATCATCCTCGGTATCGCGCTGGCGCTCGGCGCACGCTTTCCCGGCGGCGTCGCCGGGGCGCTCATGATCCTGCTCATCAGCGCGCTGCTTGGATCTGGATTCTCGGCGCTTTCCAACGGCATCGCCTTGATGACCCGGCGGGAGGAGACGCTGGTCGCGGTCACGAACTTCTTCGGGTTGCCGCTGACGTTCCTCTCATCGGCCTTTATGGCGACGGCGCTGATGCCCGGCTGGATCAGCTCGGTCGCCCGTGCGAACCCGGTCAACTGGGCGGTCGAGGGCTCTCGAAACGCGATGCTCGGCCAGCACTGGTTGAGTGTCGGCCTCCAGACCGGGCTGCTCCTGGTCTTCGTGCTGGTCTGCGGCATCTTCGCCACCCGTGCGTTCCGGGTGTATCAACAGGCGAACTGAACGCGGACCCCGGAGCGCCGCCGGCGACTGATCCCAGCGGATCATCCCGCCTGGCGGAGCCGCGGTCGCTACCATCGTCCTCCTGGTCATGCTGAGTCGAGGCTGGTCAGGTGACCTGTTAAGCAGTTGGCCCACTGCGTTATAATTCCCCCACGCTTAATGAATATCGATTTTCGCGCAGCGCCGTCCTCATAGAAGCTGGGCTAGGGAAGGGTCCATTGCTGTGCCGGAGAACACGTATGCAACCTCCAGGTGTATCCGCACGCTGGAGCGGTCTCGCCGAGCCTAATTGAGAATGGGGTCCTGACGATGAATGCCGCGGATACGGTCTGGATACTCATTTCTTCTGCTCTCGTGTTACTGATTATGTTGGGTATGGCCCTCTTCTATGGTGGCCTCGTCCGGGAGAAGAACGTTCTCTCTACCATCGGTCAGGCCTTCTTCATTCTCGCCCTCATCAGTGTGCAATGGGTCTTGTGGGGATACAGTCTTGCCTTCGGGCCCGATCATTGGGGCATCATCGGCGGGCTCGACTGGATCGGCTTGCGGGGCGTGACGCTCGCACCCCATCCGTACTACCAGCCCAATATCCCCCATCAGCTTTTCATGTTCTCCGAGCTGATGTTTCCTGTCATCAGCATGGTCCTTCTCAGCGGCGCCTTTGCCGAGCGCGCCACTTTTAAGGCCGTGGTCGTCTTTAGCCTACTCTGGACCACGCTTGTCTACGATCCAATCGCGCATTGGGTGTGGGCATGGGGTGGTTGGATGGACGAGCTGAAAGTGCTCGACTTTGCTGGTGGCACCGTCGTGCACATCAGCGCGGGTGTTTCGGCGTTCGTCGCCGCCTGGGTTCTCGGCCCACGGATTGACAGCCGGGAATCATCGCCCCCGCACGATCTCACGATGACCCTGCTCGGCGTGGCGATGCTCTGGTTCGGCTGGTTCGGCTTCACGGGTGGGAACGCGTACGTATCTGACGGATTGGCCGTCAATACCGTGATCACCACCAACACCGCCGCGGCGATGAGTACGCTCGCCTGGCTGGCAGTGAGCTGGATGCACCATCGCCAGCCGAGCATCATCGGCGGCGCGATGGGCGCGGTGGCAGGACTCGTCGCGATCAGCCCGGCTGCTGGTTTCGTGTCACCCCTTGCGGCGATTCCCATCGGGCTGGGGGCCGGGATCTTCTGCTACCTGGCCGTGCACCTCAAACATCGGCTTCCGGTCGATGATCCATTGGATGCCTGGCCCATTCACACGGCCGGAGGCGTCTGGGGAGCGATGGCGACTGGACTATTTGCCTCAGCCGCCGTTAATGCGGCCGGTGGTAACGGTCTCCTCGCCGGCAATCCCGCTCAACTGCTCCACGAGATCGTTGGGATTTTCGCGGTGGTCCTCTATGCCGGAGCCATGACGTGGCTGATCCTCAAGCTGCTTGGCGTGTTCATGACGCTGCGTGTCGCTGAGTCCGAGGAAGCGCTAGGGCTGGATGTCTCTCAACATGGAGAAACCGCCTACGCATTCTATCAGGGACTCACGAGGCGGCTGCTGACCGCACGGGAGGAGGAGCGGCGCCGCGTCGCCTATGTGGTGCACGATGGGCTGGCACAGATGGTGAGCAGCACCCACCAGCACCTGCAAGCCTATGCCCATCAGCATCCCGCTGATTCCCCGGAGGCGCAGGCGAAGCTGGCACACATGGCAGGCCTGGCGCAAAGCACCGTCAAGGAGGCACGGCGCCTCATCGCCGATCTGCGGCCGCCGACTCTCGACGATCTCGGGTTGGCATCAACGATCCGGATGCTGGTTGGTGATCTGCGCGACGAAGGCTGGGAAATCACCTTTCATGAGACGCTGGGTGATGACCGGTTGCCGTCTGCTGAGGAGGAGGCGCTCTTTGGAGTGGCGCGGGAGGCGCTCACCAACGTGCGCAAGCATGCGCGGACGACCAAAGTACACGTTTCGCTTGAGCGCCAGGGCCGTGTTGTTCGCCTCAAGGTTCAGGACTTTGGTCAGGGATTCTCGCTGGATACCATCAAAGGGGCGGAAAGCATCCGCGGGCACATCGGCCTCTTAAGCATGCAGGAGCGGGTCGGCTATCTGGGAGGCCGCCTTGTCATTGAGAGCTCCGTTGGTCTCGGAACGTTAGTCGTCGCGGAAGTGCCGTTTCCCGGTAACTAGAACTCGTAACGCACGATCCCTTCATCATGGGAACGGCGTATTGCGTGTCTACCGAGCACGATCCGTACGGCGCGTGGGTGGGTTAGCTCGCCGGGCTGCCGATGAGCCGCCGCCAGCCGCCGCGCTTCGGTGACAGCGCCGCGGTGAGCAGGAAGAGCGTGGTCGCGACCAGAACGATCGCCCCACCGGATGGCACATTCAGGTAATAAGAGAGGTAGATCCCGACGACCGCCGCCAGCGCCCCGAAACCGGCACCGTACGCCATCATCCGGCCGAACCGGTTGGTCAGGAGGTAGGCGGTCGCGCTCGGGGTCACCAGCATCGCGACGACCAGCACCACCCCAACTGCCTGAACCGAGACGACGACCGTCACCGATAGCAGGATCAGCAGGAGCATCTGGAGCCGTTCGCTCGGCAGCCCGGCCGCTTCCGCCGCGACCGGATCGAAGCTGGTGAAGAGGAGTTCCTTGTAGAGCACCAAGACCGTTACCAGGACCAGCAGGCCAAGCCCGGCTATGCTGATCAGATCTCCAGGCCGCGTACCGAGAACGTTGCCGAAAAGGTAGCTGAAGAGATCCACCGTGTACGTCTTGATGCCGACACTCATCAGGACGATACCCAGGGCGAAGATGCCGCTGAAAAAGATGCCGATCGAGGTATCGAGACTGATTCCGGATCGCCGGCTGACGACACCGATCCCCAGCGCGGCCAGGATCGCGGCCACCAGCGCCCCCAGATAAAACGCGATTCCCGAGAGGAAGGCGACGACTATACCGGTGAAGGCGATGTGCGCCAGCGCGTCGCCGATGAAGGCCAGCCCCTTGAGCACCACGAAGGTGCCGATCACCGCGCAGATCACGCCGATCAGGGTCGCGGCGACGAGTCCGCGCAGGAGGAACCCGTAGGAGAGGGGTTCGAGCAGCAGGCTAAGCACGTTTGGCATGCCCGGTATCCTCGACAATGAATGTCCGCCCGTCCACCTGAAGCAGCAGCAGGTGTGAGCGAAACGTCTCGTTGAGCAACGGCTGGGTCAGCACTTGCTCCGGTGGCCCATAGCCGACTACCCGGCCGTTCAGCAGGAGCACGTGATCGAAGCGCTGGGCGACACAATGGAGGTCGTGGGAGGCGACGATTACGGTCTTGCCGGAGGCGCAGAGCCGCTCCAGCAGTTCGAAGATCTGGTGCTGGGTGACGGCATCGACGCCGCTCACCGGCTCATCCAGCAGCAGGATGTCCGGCTCCTGGCAGAGCGCGCGCGCGATGAAGACGCGCTGCCGCTGGCCGCCGGAGAGCTGTCCGATCTGGGTATCCCGGTGATCCAGCATCTTGACCTGGGTCAACGCCTGGGCCACCGCTTCCCGGTCGCGCTGGCCGGGCCGCCGGAGGAAGCCGAGCCGCGGGTAGCGGCCCATCATGACGACGTCGCCGACGGTCACCGGGAATGTCCAGTCGACCGTCTCGGTCTGCGGCACGTAGCCGATCTTCCGGCCCGGCTTTTCCGCTTCCCCGTTGATCAGTACCCTGCCGGTCCATGGTTTATGGAGACCGAGAATCGTCTTGAAGAGCGTTGATTTGCCGCCGCCGTTCGGCCCGATCACGCCGACCAGCGCGCCCGGCTCGACCGCGAGGTTGATATCCCGAAGCGCGGGCTCCTTCCGGTAGCCAGTCGTCAGGTCGTGAACGGCGATCGCTGGCGTGGTGAGCGCGGCTGCCGGTTCCTGGACGACCGTGAGATGAGTCGATGACATCAGCGTAACCCTTCCACGACGTTTTGGACGTTCGAACGCATCATCTCTAGGTAGCCTTGACCTTGGGGTGGTGTATCGCTGTAGAGCGTGGCGACCTTGATTCCGGCTTCATTGGCCAGCGTATCAGCCAGCTTGGGGTTGAACTGCGGCTCGGCGAAAATCACGGGAACCTGCTGCGCCTTGATCTGATTGACGAGGCCGGTGAGCTCCTGTGGCGAAGGTTCTCGTCCGGGGCTCTTCTCCACGAAGCCGACGAGCTGCAGTCCAAAGTGAGAGGCGAAATAGGGGTAGGCATCGTGGAACGTCACGAGCTTGCGCCGCTCGGCCGGGATCTCCGCGATCTGCCCCTTGGCCCAATCATCGAACGCCCGGATCTCTCCGGTGTACTTCTCGGCGTTGGCACGATAGAGATCGGCCCCATCCAGATCGTGCTCGCTCAAGCCCTGGGCAATCCGCTGGGCATAGCGGGCCGCGTCGGTCGGGTCGAGCCAGAAGTGCGGGTTGCCGTCTACCGGCGTCAGGCCGAGGGAGAGCTCGTAGACCGGAACTCGCGAGCCGCCGGCCGATTCGATCAGCGGCCGGAGCCACTCTTCCAGCCCAGCCCCATTGACGAAGACCACGCGCGCATCGGCCACGTCCCGGACGTTACTCGGTGTTGGCTGGTAGGTATGGGCTTCGACCCCCGGAGGCACGATCGAGGTGACCGTTACCCGGTCGCCGCCGATGGCCTGCACCATGGAGGTGAAGACCGGCAGCGTGACCACTACCTTGACTTTTGAACCGGACGACGCGCCTGCTGCCGTGGAACCCATGATTGGAGCCGAGGATGCCGCCGGTTGGCTACTCCCACCGCAGGCGCTGAGCCCGATCGCCAGGAGCGTAAACAGGGCCAGCGTGGAGCCGATCCTGCCTATCGTTCGCGCCATCCCGAGGGCCTCCTAACCGGCAAACCGGAGCAGCTTCGCTATTGATACCCAGTCTCAAAGTATTGATACCTAGTCTCAATACTAGCAGGCCTGTCAAGAGGCAGGCCAAGAAGATGCCGGGCAGGCGAGGCGATTTGCCAATGGGGCCGGTTGCGAAGTCAAACCTGGCAGGTAGCGCAGATACCGAAGATCTCGAGCCAGTGGCCTTCGATCCGGAAGTCGGTCTGAGAGGCGAGTTCCCCGACAAACTTATCGACGTTACAGCCCTGGAACTCCACCACGCTTCCGCATTCGGAGCAGACCAGGTGGTGGCGGTGTCCGGGACCAATGAGCACATAGCCGTGATGGCCGTCCGGCTGATGAACGCGGTCGAGAACCCGCAGGCCGGCCAGGAGGTCGAGGGTGCGGAACACGGTGGCTCGCCCGACGCTGGACCCGGACAGGCGTAAGTGGTCGAACAATTCGTCGGCGGTGAAGGGGCCGGACTCCCGGCAAACGGCCTGGACGACTTCTCTCCGGGGCTCGGTAATCCGGAGTCCCAGATCGCGCAGGCGGTCCAGCGTTCGGGATTCAATGGTCATGTGCAGCACCTCCGTCGGCACCAATTATACGCCTGGGCGCGGGAACCGGCGTCCTCCGGCGCGGCGAAGAAGCGTGACCCGGTGGGCAGGGAGTGGGCATCAACTGGGTGGATGGGAGTGCCGGTTGGTGGCTCGCTTTGGCCGGGCCGCGAGCGGAAGCCTGACGCTGAAGGTGCTGCCGGTTCCCGGCTGGCTCTCGGCCGTGATCGTCCCACCGTGACGCTCGACGATCTGCCGGCTGATGTAGAGTCCCAGACCAGTGCCGCTGATCCCTCGCACAGCGTCGCCACGGGAGAAGGGCTGGAACAGCCGGGTTTGCTCGGCGGGGGTGATGCCGATTCCCTGATCGCTCACCGTGATCAACGCCTGATCGCCGCATTGATGGATCCCCAGGCGGACCTCTCCGCCTCCCGGGGAGTACTTCAGCGCGTTGGAGAGGAGATTGGTCAGCACCTGATCGAGCCGCGCCGGATCGATCAGCCCGATGACCGGCGCCGGCGCGTCGAGCGTGAGTCGATGGTGTTCGGTGCGTTCGGGAGCATCCTGGAAGCGCGCCAGGATCTCCCCGCCGATCTCCCGGAGGTCATAGGGCTCGGTGCGGAGTTCGAGACGGCCCTGCTGGAGGCGGGAGGCGTCGAGCAGATCGGCAACGAGCGTCTCCAGCCGATCGACCTGGACCTGGAGCCGCTGCGCGCAGCCGGTAATGCGGTTCCGATCCAGATCCGATTGGAGGACCTGCCGGGAAAGGATCTGCGCCGAAGCTTTCAGGATGGTCAGTGGGGTCTTGAGTTCGTGCGAGGCGATTGAGAGAAACTCTTCGCGTGAGCGAACAAGCTCCTGCTCCTCCCGGTAGAGCCGGGCGTTGTCGATCGCGTTGGCGGCCCGGTGGGCAAGATCCTCGGCCAAGTTGAGATCGGCGTGCGTGTAGTGGCGTCCGGAGTCTGACGTAAAGCCGAGGGTGAGCGCCCCGAGTGTCCGTCCACGGGCGATGAGTGGAACCGTTATCAGCGACTGGAGGTGAATCTCGTGCATAAAGCGCAGATGCTCCGGGGAGATCGCGGCTTTTTGCATCCAGCCTTCATCAATGCGCGGTACAAACGCCGGCTTCCCGGTGGCAAGCACGTTCGCCACCGGGTGACCATCATGATGGGCGATCGGCTGGATAAACTGGCACGCTTCGGCAAAAAAAGATTGTCGTGCCGGGTTCGCGTGCTGTCCTGCTACTCGCTGGATAGTGCCGTGTGGGGAGACCACATCGAAGAAGCAGAAATCCCCGAGGATGGGAACGACGATCCTGGCAACGCTCTGTAACGTGGTCTCATAATCAAGTGAGGCGGCCAGCAGTCTGCTTGCCTCGGCGAGAAAGCGAAGTTCCTCCTCGACCCGCTTGCGTTCGAAGTATGACGTCAGCATCGCGGTGACCGAGTTGATCAGATTGCGCTCTTCCGCCAGGAACGGTCCTTCATTCGCCTCCGGCCGCTCCTCCAGGTAGGAGATCTCGACAAATCCGGCCCGGCCATCCACCGTGCTGAATTCCGCGACCTGCTTCCATGGAGATGGCCGGAAATTGGCCGTTGCCTGCTCCAGCGTGCCGTATCGCACCCGGACCGCCGTGATCTCCGGATACTGCCAGGCGGTCTGCAGGATGGGAACTACTGTCCCAAGTACCTCGGGAATCGCGTTCTCGGACTGGAGGACCCGTGCGATCTCGTGCAGGGCGGTCAATTCCTTGACCCGCTCGCCAAGATAGTGGGCTAGCGACTCCCGTTCCTCCTCGTCCCGAGCATTGCTAGTGTTGTCGGAGCCGGAACCCTTTGCCGGATGGATATCGTTCCGCCGATGCCCGGGCGCGGCGTGATCGCGCGCTTTTCCCGGTTTGGTTACGTCGTCTTCGGCTTTCATACGCATCCCGGAATGCCGTTGAAACGGTGGTACGGCCGAATCTCATCAGGACGGCGCGCGGCGGAGAGGGAGCCATATCGCCACGTAGCGTATTGTAGCCGCTTCCTTCGGCTGACCTCATTGGTTATAGGCGTGGATAGGAGTTGAGGGATGATCATGATTGGATGGCGATGAATTTCACCAGCATTTCTGGCCCAAATGTCACTATCCCGCGTAGCGGGATCGGCATGACTTCGGAACGGTTTTGGTTCCGGAGCCCAGTATGAGTAACGCTTCTGGTAGCTGTCTCTCCAAATTTCAGCAGGTTCCTGCTATTTTATCATGATTGCGCAATGGCGAGGGGCATTGGTTGATCGAGCGAATCGGATCGCCCTTCGTCGACGGCGGTGCCCGGTGAATGGCGAGGATTGGTCCTCCTCCGTCGGAAATCGCGGAGGAGGAATGGGTGCGATGCCGGTGCATCATTTGGCTGGCCGGAACTGCTTCGCCAGCGCCCGGAGGTCGGTCTTCGGGTCGGTCAGCACTGCCGGATCGACGCGCGCGCCGGCTTCGATCAACTGGCGGGCCGGGCGCAGATCGCGGGATTGATTGACCGTCGCCACGGCCTGGATTTGCCTCCCAGTGAGGTAGAACGCGGTCACGGAGACGGTACCGGGGTCGCCACGCAGCACGATGTTTTCGACGCTCCCCGGAAAGCCGGCATATTGGAGGTTGACATCGTACTGGTCGGTCCAGAAGTAGGGAACCGGCGCGTGGGCCTCCGGCTGCCCGGCCATGGCGCGTCCGGCGGCCGTGCCCTGGAGCGCGGCGTTATCGAAGTGCTCCACCCGAATCCGGCGTTCCCGTGCCGGATGCCACCAATTGGCGACGTCGCCGGCGGCGTAGACGCCGGGGATGTTGGTCGCGCAGAACTGATCGACCACGATGCCGTTGTCGATCTCCAGTCCGGTTCCGGCAAACAGCCCGGTCTCCGGCCGGACCCCGACTCCGACGACCACGAGATCGCAGGGGATGCGTTCCCCTTCAGCGGTCACCGCTTCCTCGACCCGCCCATGACCGCGAAGTTCGACGACGCGCGTGCCCATGCGCAGGTCGACCCCGTGTTCCTGATGAATACCGGCAAAGATCCGGCCGATCTCCTCGCCCAGGGCCGATGCCATCGGTGCCGATACCGGATCGACCAGCGTCACGTCGGCGCCGAGCATCCGGGCACTCGCGGCCACCTCGGAGCCGATAAAACTGGCCCCGACAACGACGACGCGCGTGCCGCCGGTGATACCGGCCTGGAGCGCTTGGGCATCGGCCAGGGTCCGCAGGTAGTGGACTCCCGGCAGATCGAATCCGGGCTGCCGGAGCCGGATCGGACTGGCTCCGGTCGCGATCAGGAGTTGGTCGAAACCGAGCGTGTCGCCGGAGTCGAGCGTGAGCCGGCGCGCGGCGAAATCGACCGCCGTCGCGCGCGTACCCGTCAGCAGATCGATCTCCCAATCCGCGTACTCATCCTCCGATTCGAAGAAGAGATCCCCGGACTGCTTGGTGCCTTGGAGGAATGCTTTCGAGAGGAAGGTGCGGTCATAGGGCCGGACCGGCTCGGCGTCAATGATGATGATGTCGCCGTCGAATTCGGCCTGGCGGAGGGCCTTCGCGGCACGATGGCCGGCGAGCCCTCCGCCAAGGATCACGGCGACCGGCAATGCGGTCATCGTCTATCTCCGCCTCCGGGGCTGCTTCGGCGGCTCCTTGTACTTCGGTCGTGGTTCGATCGCGACGTAGACGTCCCCATCCTCGATCCGGACATCGTAGGTGTCCAGCGGGACGACCGCCGGCGGGTTGGTCACCCTGCCGGTGCAGATCTCGAAGCCTGAGGAATGGAGCGGGCACCAAATGGTGTTTCCCTCTAGATCTCCATCGGCGAGGAGCGCCTCCTCGTGAGTACAGATCCCGTTAAGGGCGCAGATCTCACCGTTCAGCTTGACCAGGATCCGCTCCTCCTGATCGATCTCGACCGGGTACATGACCCCTTCTTCGATCTCGTCAGCGGGCATGGCTCGTTCAAATCCATCAAGTTCAGCCATCAGCTACTCCATCGTGGTTCGACCGGCGAGGTGGGGACTGACGTCACCTCGCCAAACAGCAGGCTGTCCTCCCACCGGCCATCGTCTTTCCGGCCTCTTGCCGGAACCGGGCGGCGAATCAGTCGATTCCCACGACCGGTGGACGCGTGTGGAGTTCATCCGCCGGGGACTGCCGCGGCGTTCCTCCACCGTTTATCATACGCGGCGGGGCCAGCCGTCGCTAGGATCGCGCTTTGGATGGGGTGCGCCAGGGGATTGCCTGGTTGGTGTTGATCGGTCGTGGCCCGCGACCGTGGCGCTCCCAACTGCCAAACCAGTCGGCCAGCATCGCGCGGCGATAAACCGGCCGCGCTGCCAGATCGACGGATGGGCTATGCCTCTACCGCCCACGCGAAGGCTGCCTGCAACATCCTGACGCGCACCCGCTTGGATGCAACCCGTCGGCTGGTAGGGTATGCTGATCGTGGGCGACCGATCGGACATTTCACTTGGGTGTGGGCGGATGGTGGTTCCGGTTATGACCGTGTTGACGAAATCCGAAATTCTCTACCACATTGACGAAGGGTCGATCATCATCGACCCGTTCGATCCGGAGCAGATCGGCCCGGCCTCGATCGATCTCCACCTGGACCGGCAGTTCCGGCTCTTCCGTCCGGCGCGGGAGATTTTCCACGTCACCGATGAGGCGGATTACCGGGAAGTGACCGAGGTGATCGAGGTCGATGATTACTTTCTCCTCCTGCCCGGACAGGCCATCCACGGCGTGACCCAGGAGCGGATCACGCTGCCGGATAACATTTGCGGCTGGATTCAGGGGCGCAGCCGGTTCGCCCGGATCGGGCTGATGGTGCACGTGACCGCGAACTTTATGCAGCCCGGGATCACCAATGCCCGGCAGGTGCTGGAGATGAACAACGCCGGACCAATCCCGCTGGCGATTCACCCGGGGACCTCGATCTGCCAGATCATTCTCGAAGACTGTACCGGCCACGCCCACTACGAGGGCCGCTTCCAGAGTCAGCAGATGCCGTAGCGAAACCGGGCTGCTGGAGCCCGGTTTCCGGTTCTTCATGGATTCCGCTAGGCCGCGGTTAGTCGTTTTCCACGAGCTGCAAGTCCGTCTCGATCCAGGAGGTCAGATCGGTCGCCCACTGATGCTGTCGTTTGACGATGCGGAGCGCGACCGACGTCTCGGTCCGCAGGGTACCGGGGATCCTGGCGAGCCGATCGGTGATAAAGCGGTACATCTCATCCTGGTCGCGGAAGGAGGCCATGATCAGCACATCATGGGCGCCCGCCATGATCGCTGCCCACATGACTTCAGGCATCGCGGCAATTTCCGCGGCTACGTCGTTGATTCGCTCGGGTTCCACCTGGACGCTCACTACGGAGGTCATCGCGTAACCGAGATGTTCAGGTTCAACTGACGCGGTGATATTGAGCACGCCACTCTCAATCAGGCGGCGGACCCGGTAGCGAGCGGTTGCTTCGGGTACGTCGAGCCGCCGCGCGATTTCACGGTTGCTCCGGCGACCGTCGGCACGGAGCATCCGGATAATCTGTCGATCCAGTTCGTCCGGTTGCAACTGCCGGCCCCTTCGTCGGGATTGGTCGTCATTCATTGAGTGTCGGACGCTCCTTTCTAGACATCCCCGATCCCCAAGCGAGCGAATATTGCGCAGGCTGGCCTTGAACACCCCCAGCGTTGAGTCTCAATTCCGGTGGGCCGCTGCTGGGGGCATCCCGCAAGCGTTCCCCTCTACGTGCTATGCGGTTCGATTATAGACGATTCTCGCGAATTCTTCCCGTCCCAATCTACTCCATTCGCAGCAGACTCCGGCGTGTCTGCGTGACCCGTCTATTGCCGGGGTTATCCGGCCGGGCACACCGCCGGTTTCCCCGGTTCGTCCGGCGCCGGCGGCATGATCACGCATTGCTCGTCGAAGAGGTCGCTGCCCAGGGCTGCCATGCGCCGCCGCGCGCTGCAGCGGCGCGCCCGGCCGGAGTCGCGTTTCACCGTTCTCCTGCCACACCGGCGGCCCTGATTGTGATACCCGTGAGGCTGAGATCCGGGGACCGGTCTCACCGATGGCAGGTGCGCCATCAGCTAATAGACTATCATTCGGCCGGGATAGCAGGAAAGAGGATGCCTGATATGCGGATTCGCGCGATCACGGTGGGCACCAATGTCCGGTACGCCAATGACCAGGTCATCATCGATTCCCGGATTCCGTCGTTCATCGACGCGGCACGCGACCGCTTCGACGGAGCCGATCTGACTCCCCAATCGATCAGGCTGGCCGCTCAGCCGTTTCCCTCGATAGTTCCCCCGGATCGTGAGGCGGTCGTTGGCTTCGCCCGAGCCCTGGAAACAGCGGGTGCCGAGGCTGGCTTCGACTACCTCTCGATCGGGCCGGTGGATCCGGAATCGCTCGAATACGTGCCGTATCTCACCGAGGCGATCCTCACTACCGAGAACGTCTTCGGCACGGTCATCACCGGCGACCGGCGCTGGGGTGTCTCCTTGCCGTCGGTTGCCGCCGCTGCCGGGGTCATTGCCGCGCTTGGCCGGCGCTCGGATCGGGGATTCGGCAACCTGCGCTTTGCCGCGCTGGCCAACTGCCCGCCGGATATCCCCTTCTTTCCGGCCGGCTACCATCAGGGCGAGCGAACGAGCTTCGGTATTGCCTGGGAGGCTGCCGATCTCGCGCTCGATGCCTTCAGCGCAGCCGGGACGATAGCGGAGGCTCAGCAGCGGCTGCTGTCCCTGGTCGAACGTGAGGGTGAGCGGGTAGCCGGGCTGGCGCGGGAGCTGGCCGAGCGACACGGGATCACCTTTACCGGCATCGACCTGTCGCTCGCGCCCTTTCCTGAGGAGGCGCGGAGCATCGGCGCCGCGTTCGAGCGGCTGGGCGTGGATGTCTTCGGCGCGCCCGGCACCCTTTTCATCGCCTCGCTGATCACCGGCGTGCTCCAGCAAGCGCGATTGCCGAAGACCGGCTACTCCGGGCTGATGCTGCCGGTGCTCGAAGATCCCGTTCTCGCCGAACGTGCCGCGCAGGGCACCTACACGGTCAATGACCTGCTCCTCTATTCGGCCGTCTGCGGCGTCGGTTTGGATGTTGTTCCGTTACCCGGCGAGACCGGTATCGATGAGCTCCGGGGGCTGCTGCTCGACGTGGCGAGCCTCGCCGTCCGGCTCGACAAGCCGCTCTCGGCCAGGCTGATGCCGCTGCCGGGTAAGCAGGCGGGCGATCCGACCGGGTTTTCCTTCTCCTACTTCGTGAACGGAGTGGTCATGCCGGTGAAAGGCTGTGGCGCCGGCCGTCTCTTCGCCCGCGAGGGACTCTAAATATTCCGGTACCTGGTGCCCTTTGCCGCCGTAGGCCGAACACTGATTAACACCCCGGGCTCCAAAACTGTATCATTAGTGAGAGAAGTAACGAGCCACCCCAGCGTAAGGAAAGACGAGCACGATGCGCATCGTGTCACTCCTGCCGAGCGTTACCGAGATCTGCTACACACTTGGGCTCTCGGACCGGGTAGCCGGTGTTACCCATGACTGTGATTATCCCCCTGCGGCGCGGCAGAAGCCGCGTGTGACCCGGAGTCTCGTACCGAGTGGTGCCAACGGCGCCGAGGCCAATCGTTACCTCTCCCAGCGGGGACGGGAAGGAAATGCACTCTACGAGCTGGACTTCGATACGTTAGCGGGCCTTAAGCCCGATCTGATATTCACGCAACGGCTCTGCGACATTTGCACGGTTCCGTATGCGGAAGTCCTTGCGGCCGTCAAGCGTTTGCCGAAGCCTCTACGAGTGGTCTCGATTGATCCGCAAACCCTGGATGATGCGCTGGACGTGGTCCGGGAAATCGGAGAATTGACCGGAAGGCCGCGGACGGCCGGGGCAGTCCTCCGAGCGCTTCGCCAGCGGGTGCAGTACATCAATGATCATGTCGACCGCATGGCCATCCCGCGGCGGGTAGTCTGTCTGGATGGGTTGGACCCGCCGACGGTTGCCGGGAACTGGGTGCCGGAGATGGTCAGGATCGCCGGTGGAGAGGATATGCTCGGCCGTGCCGGTGAGTCATCGTTCGAGGTGGATTGGCGGCAGGTGGTGGATGCCGATCCGGAAGCCTTGATTCTGATGCCGCGTGGGTACAGCCTGGAGCGCACGGTGAGCGAAGTGTCGAAGCTCCCCGGTCTGCTGCAGTTGGCCGTGGTTCCGGCCGTCCAGCACGAACAGGTGTATGCCGTGGATGGCAGCTATTTCAACCGGCCCGGTCCCCGGCTGGTGGGCGGCATCGAGATGCTGGCCGGCATTATCCACCCGGAGGCGTTCGCCCGGATCGGCACACCCGGATCGATCCAGTCCGTGCACATCCGTTCGATGGAACAGGTTTCGTGAGTTCGCGGCGCCGGGCTGCCGCGTCGCCGCTCGTGCTGTTTGCCGGCGTTGTGGGCGCGCTCACCCTCCTGTACCCCTTCCTCCTTCCAGCCCTCGGAAGTCCGGAGCGGATCGCCGGTCATGGGATTCTGGTCCCGGTGCTCTTCTCGCTGCTGGCGGTAGTCTGCCTGCTGACCATCGTGCTCGATGTCCAGCGCGGCGTAACCGGCCTGGGAGCATCTGGCTCGAAGATGATCGCGCTGCTCGGGGTGCTGGTCGCGGCCGACGCATCGCTCCGGCTGATCCCGAGCCTGCTCGGCGCCTCGCCGGTCTTCTTGCTGATCATCCTGGCCGGCTTCGCTTACGGCGCCGATTTCGGGTTCCTGATGGGCGCGCTCACCTTGCTCGTCTCGGCCTTCATCACCGGTGGGCTCGGACCCTGGCTGCCGTTCCAGATGCTCGCGGCGGGTTGGATTGGGCTGACCGCCGGCTGGCTGCCGCGTCTTGATGGCTGGCGCGAGATCGCGCTGCTGGCGGTCTTTGGCGCGGTCTGGGGCTTTCTCTTCGGCGCGATCATGAACCTCTGGTCCTGGCCCTTCGCCGCGCCGGGACTTCAGGCGCAGGCCGGGTTGTATTGGGTGCCGGGCATGAGCGCCAATGAGACCTTGGGGACCTACGGCCGTTTCTACCTGGTCACGTCCCTCTTCTACGATCTGTTCCGCGCCGTCGGAAATGTCGTCCTGGTGCTGTTGCTTGCCCGGCCGGTCCTGGCGCTGCTCGACCGCTTCCGCGATCGTTTCACCTGGCAGCCGTGGGTAAGCTTCGATGACGATGCTGGCCAGGCCCGCGCGGCGCTAAAGACACCGCGCTCACGCAACGAAGTCGGCTGAACCCGGCTGAGATGTCGGGCTGATCGTGCATGGCCGGCTTCGCCTTGGGTGCGTGGGTATCGGGATCTGCCCCGGTCTGGTATGGGAACGAGATTGGTAAGGTGAGTTACTGGTGAATCGTTCAGAGCTTCCCGCGTTGTCTTTCGTCGATCCGGAGGGCCTGAACCGGGCTGAGATCGAGCAATTGGCTCGTCAGGTTCTCGACCTCGTTCTGGATCATGCCGCCACCGCTGCCCGGCGGCCGCCGGTGCCGGGGGATATATCCCTGGCCGTGCCCTCCGGTATTCCGGACGATCCGACCCCGGAGTCTGATCTCCTGGAGATGCTGCCGGGGATTCTGACCGGCTCGATGAACCCGGCCAATCCCGGCTACATCGGCCATATGGACCCACTTCCGTCCACGATGTCGATTCTGGGTGATCTGATCGTCGCCGCGCTCAATAACAACATGTTGAGCCTGGAGATGTCGCCGGTCTTTTCGCGGCTGGAGCCGCTGCTGCTCCGGGAGTTCGCGGCGCTTTTCGGCCTCGGGGACCTGGCCGGTGGCGTGCTACTGAGCGGCGGCTCCTTGGGGAATCTCCAGGCGCTGACGGTGGCCCGCAACGTCGCCTTCCAGTGTCGTGATACCGGAATTGCCGGCCTCGATCGCCAGCCGGTCCTCTTCGCGTCGGCCGAGGCGCACACTTCGATTCAAAAGGCGGCGATGATGCTCGGGCTCGGCACCGGATCGGTGATCCCGATCGCGTCCGGAGCCGGTTCGCGGATGGATCCGGAGCAGCTTCGCCGGGCGATCGAGCGAGCCAAGGCCGCGGGGCAAGCGCCCTTCTGTGTCGTGGCGACGGCCGGCACCACGACGGTCGGCAGCATCGACCCGCTGGACGAGATCGGCCGGATCGCGCGGGAGTACGGGCTCTGGTTCCACGTCGATGCCGTCTATGCCGGTGCCCTGATCTTCTCGGCGCGGCAGCGACACCGGCTCGCCGGGATCGAGCAGGCCGATTCGGTCAGCTTCAACCCGCAGAAATGGCTCTACGTGACCAAGACCTGCGCCATGGTGCTGTTCAAGGATTTCGGTAATCTGGAGCGGGCATTCCGGGTGCAGTTGCCCTATATGGGGACGACCGACGGCTTCACCAACCTGGGAGAGATCGGCGTGCAGGGGACCCGGCACGTCGATATCCTGAAGCTCTGGCTCTCGCTCCAGCACATCGGCAAGCGCGGCTACGAGCAGCTCATCGACGAGAGCTTCCGCCTGACCGACTATTTCGTGGCCGAGCTGCGCAAGCGACCGTTCCTGGAGCTGGCCGCGACGCCGGAAACCAGCGTCGTCTGCTTCCGCGGCGAGCCCAGCTGGTTGCCACCGGATGCCTGGGATGGCTGGAACGCCGATCTGCATGCCGAGATTCTGAAGACCGCCAATATCTTCCTGTCACTCCCCCACTACCGGGGTGGCCGCTGGCTCCGGGCCGTGCTGATCAATCCCCACACCGGGCAGCAGACGATCGATGCGCTCTTCGCCGCCATCGACGCCTACGCGGCCGCCGGCCGGGAGGCCGTTCCTCAGACCTGACCGATGTTGGGTATGCGACAAGATGGTCTCCCCTCTCCTGTTTCTAGGAGAGGGGAGCGTACCAGCCCGTCCCTCTGACAAAAAATCACAGCCAGGGGGTCATAGTTTCTGCCTTGCATCCGATCTCCCACCGCGATATATTTGGAGCCACCGTGTACGTACAGATCACGTGTTCTGGGGTGATGTGACCTGCAGGCAAGCTAGACAGTGAATGGATGGCCTGATACACTACATGTTGTGGTCGTTGGCCGTTGATCCACAACATGTTGCCATGGTGGAACAGGTGGTATCCGGAAGACATATTTGGACGGTATTTCTGAGAAAGTCGTGGGATTGCAAGTGCGGCTGTCGGGGAAGATTAAACAAAGAGGGAATCTCGCTAGTGAAGGGGAAGGGTATAGTGCCGACAGGACCTTAGGTGCCAGCGCGCCACTTGTTTGCCGCGGCCTTCCGCAGAGGTTCCAGGCCAGTCCGAATCGGGGAGCTTGCGCGGCCGGATCCTTTGTCACGAGTCCCGACCGCGTTCGCTCCGAATCACAAGCCTCGCTCGCCGGTTGGCGGCGAGTTGCCCATCGAAAGGATGATGATACAAATGACCCAAGACCAAGAGCAACCTAATAAGGCGTATGAGGCTCCTGAATTCCAGGATAGGTTACGGCTTACGCCGCTGTCAACCGTGCTCCCTATTTCAGTAGCGGTGGCGCCGGTAGCTGTGAGCCTTGAAATCGGAGATGGTTGGGTCATCCCACTGATATTGGGCTCCTTGATTATTATCGTCGTCCTGCTGATCGTCACGCTGCTGATTGCGTTACTCAGTCGCCGGTAATCGGAGTATCTGGCGTGATGTAAAGCTGACCAGTTGCCCCGCAGCTGGTTAGCTATCCCCATCGGGGATACTCCGAGAACGTTCCTGGAAAACCAATGCGCTACGGCAGGCCCTCGCTTGTTCCAGCGAAATCACTAGCCTCATGGTCCAGTCTCGTGACTAAAAAACACGAGATCGGTTCTGCCCCTCCCTATTGCAAACAGCCATTTTTGCCGTTAGAATAGGCATCGTGGTGTACGTATAGAACGTGCGATCTATACATACTCGCAGTCACAGGCGAGTTAGCTTGACGCCTAGGCAAATCTAGACGAGTCATGCGTAGCCTGATACACTAGATGTTGTGGCAGGAGGCGTGCGATACACAACATCTAGTCGCCGCACCTCGAAATCAGCAGATCTAGCAAACCATATAAAACTATTGCTGAGTTGCCGAATGCGTAACTTTCGGCGCAATCTATTTCTCGCGAGTTCTCGCTGATCGGCTGTTTTTGGCACGGTCGTTGCGGATGAGGTAAAAGCCATGCCACCCCGAAATTTCTGAATCGAGCCGGGGCGGCGATGATGAGATTCGGAGTCTCAGGAGAGTGAAGAGGGCGCTATGGAAGGTCGCGGGAACGGGAAACAGAAGCGCAACGGCGCGCAATCGAAAGAGACCCGGCGGGACGGGCTGAACATCACACGTGTCTTTACCCAGCCGGGCCAGGATCCCTTTGACACGATCGCCTGGTCCCGGCGCACGTCGCGCATCACCAACACCGATGGCTCGGTCGTCTTCGAGATGCAGGACGCCGAGATTCCCGCGCCCTGGTCGCAGGTGGCGACCGATATCATGGTCTCGAAGTACTTCCGCAAGGCAGGCGTCCCCCAGTTCGACGCGGCCGGGAATCCGGTCCTCGATGAGAACGGGCAGCCGGTGCTCGGGCCGGAGCGCAGCGCCCGGCAGGTGATCTCGCGCCTGGCAAGCACCTGGCGGTATTGGGGCGAGCGCGACGGCTACTTTGCCTCCGCCGAGGATGCCCAGGCGTTCGAGGACGAGCTGAAGTACATGCTGGTCCACCAGATGGCGGCGCCCAACTCTCCACAGTGGTTCAACACCGGACTCCATCACGCCTACGGCATCACCGGGCCGGCTCAGGGGCATTTTTATGTCGATCCCGAGACCGGCCAGGCCGTGGAATCCTCCGATGCTTACAGCCGCCCGACCCCGCATGCCTGTTTCATCCAGGCGGTTGAGGATGATCTGGTCAATCCCGGTGGGATCTTCGATCTGGTCACCCGCGAGGCGCGGGTCTTCAAGTACGGCTCCGGCTCCGGTTCCAACTTCTCCCGGCTGCGAGCCGAGGGCGAGCGGCTCTCCGGCGGCGGTACCTCCTCCGGCCTGATGAGCTTCCTCAAGATCTTCGACCGGGCGGCCGGGGCGATCAAGAGCGGCGGCACCACCCGCCGCGCCGCCAAGATGGTCGTGGTCGATATCGATCATCCGGACATCGAGAAGTTCATCGCCTGGAAGGCCGAAGAGGAGAAGAAAGTTGCCGCGCTGATCGCGGCCGGCTATTCGAGCGACTTCAACGGCGAGGCCTACGCCACCGTCTCCGGTCAGAACTCGAACAACTCGGTGCGGGTTTCCGACGATTTCATGAAGGCGGTCCTCAACGACGAGGAGTGGAACCTACGCTGGCGGACCGACGGCGGGGTCGCCCGGACGGTACGGGCGCGCGATCTCTGGCGGCAGATCGCCGAAGCGGCCTGGCAGTGCGCCGATCCCGGCCTCCAGACCGATACGACGATCAACGACTGGCACACCTGCCCGGAATCCGGCCGGATCAACGCCTCGAACCCCTGCTCCGAGTACCTCTTCCTTGACGACACGGCCTGCAATCTGGCCTCGCTCAACCTGATGACTTTCTACGACGTCGAAACCCGCCGGTTCGACATTGAGACCTTCCGGCACGCGGTCCGGCTCTGGACGGTGGTGCTGGAGATCAGCGTGCTGATGGCGCAGTTCCCGAGTGAGGCGATCGCCCGGCTGAGCTACGAGTTCCGGACGCTCGGCCTCGGCTACGCCAACCTCGGCTCGCTTTTGATGACGATGGGCCTGCCTTACGACTCGGAGGCTTCCCGCGCGATCGCGGCGGCGATCTCCGCGATCATGACCGGCGATGCCTACGCCGCATCGGCTGAGCTGGCGAGTGTGCTCGGTCCCTTCCCCAGCTACGCGGTCAACCGCGAGCCTATGCTCCGGGTGATGCGCAACCACCGGCGGGCGGCCTACAACGCGCATCCGGGCGAATACGAGGGACTGTCGCTCACCCCGGCCGGGATCGACCCGGCGTTCTGCCCGCCGGATCTGCTGCGAACCGCTCGCGCCGCCTGGGACCGGGCGCTGGAGCTGGGCGAACGCCACGGCTATCGCAATGCCCAGGCGACGCTGCTCGCGCCGACCGGCACCATCGGGCTGCTGATGGACTGCGATACCACCGGTGTTGAGCCGGACTTCTCGCTGGTCAAGTTCAAGAAGCTGGCCGGCGGCGGCTATTTCAAGATCGCCAACCAGTCGATCGCCCCGGCGCTCCGCACGCTCGGCTACAGCCAGTCGCGGATCGATGACATCTTGCGCTACGTCCTCGGGACGCTCTCCTTCTCGGGCGCGCCCCATATCAACCGGGCCTCGCTCAAGGCGCGGGGACTGACCGATGCCGACCTCGACCGGCTTGAGAAGGTCTTGCCGACCGTCTTCGAGCTGCCGTTCGCCTTCAACGTCTGGACGCTCGGCGAGGAGGCGATGCGCCGCCTCGGCCTGACCCCGGAGCAGTGGCAGCAGCCCGATTTCAACCTGCTGCGCGCGCTCGGCTTTACCCAGGCTCAGATCGATGAGGCCAACGACGTCATTTGCGGCATGCAGACGGTCGAAGGCGCCCCGCATCTGGAACCGGAGCACCTGCCGGTCTTCGATTGCGCCAACCGCTGCGGCAAGCGGGGTCAGCGGTTCATCCATCATCTGGGTCACATCCGGATGATGGCGGCGGTCCAGCCGTTCCTGTCCGGCGGGATCTCGAAGACGATCAACATGCCGAACGAGGTGACGGTCGAGGATATCGAAGACGCCTACCTGACCTCCTGGCGGCTTGGGCTCAAGGCGGTCGCACTCTACCGTGACGGCTCAAAGCTCTCGCAGCCGCTGTCGTCCTCAAGTAAGGATGGTGACAAGGACAAGAAAGAGGAGACGGCCGCCGCACCGGAGCCGGAGCCGCGAGTGGTGTACGTCGAGAAGCCGAAGCGCACGCCGCTGCCGGCCAAGCGCCGGGGCTTCACCCAGGAGGGCCGCCTGGCGGGACACAAGATCTACCTGCGCACCGGAGAGTACGACGATGGCTCGCTGGGCGAGATCTTCATCGACATGCACAAGGAGGGCGCGGCCTTCCGGAGCTTGATGAACTGCTTCGCGATCGCGATCTCCAAGGGGCTCCAGTACGGTGTGCCGCTGGAGGAGTTCGTCGATACCTTCACCTTCCAGCGGTTCGAACCGCAGGGGATGGTCGAAGGGCACCCGAACATCAAGCTGGCCACCTCGATCATCGATTACGTCTTCCGGGTGCTCGGCTACGAGTACCTCGGCCGGACCGATTTCGTCCAGGTCAAGCCGATCCATGGTGACATGGATGAGGAGGTCGCCGACGACAGCGAGCCTGAAGTTGCCGCCGGAACGGCCCAGGTCGAGCCTTCCCCACAGTCCAAGGCGAACCACGCCAACGGCCATACGAACGGCTCGAACGGCAATGGGCATGGCTCAAAGGCGATCAAGGTCGAATCGCTGGTGGCGATCGCTAGAGGGACGACCGTATCGTATGCCGACGGTGGTCTGAGCGAGCAGCTCTCCCAGATGATGGGCGATGCCCCCTTCTGCGAAATCTGCGGGCACATCACCGTCCGCAACGGCGCCTGCTACAAGTGCCTCAACTGCGGTAACAGCCTCGGCTGCTCGTAGCGCGGCTGAGTTGAATAGGTAAAGATGGCAACGGGGAGGATCGCGGTCTTCCCCGTTTCTCACATACCGTCCGTCCTTGACGGAAGAGCAGGTCAAGACGGAAAACGCCAGTCGCTAGATTCTAAGTCGGGCAGAAAACAGATGAGGGACAGACGAAGTGGCATGATGTTGTTGCCTTCAACAAGTGGGCTCACGTTGTCCGCGACAGCATCACCAAGAAGTCAAAGGGAAAGACGGAAGTAGCAAAACCGTGCATGAGGTCTACGTTGGGTTCCTCAGGAAGCTGAGTACGTCGTAGCGATTCCCGGATGCGTGTGTGCCTTGTGCTTCGCATGCTTCCTCGTCGTTGATTCCGTCTTTCGGTTTCCGCCGCTCCAAGCCGTTTCTCAGCGAGCTCATAACGGCCTCTAGAGCAGCACCGCTGGCAAGCTGGCAGCAGCGTACCACCAATATGGTGCCGGGCGCGATGCACTGTATCCGATCCATACTACGACAACAACAGCTAGTATCGTCGCCACTACAAACATCGCAAATCCCACTCGCGTGATTTGCCGAAATCTTGCCAGAGTTGCTCGCCGCTCATGTCTGAGCCGCTCGGGATTATTCAATGCTAATAGCGTGCGTCGGGGCTCATAGGCATAGACAAAGAGCATTGAGGCGATGAGAAAGAAAAAGGCTGGGGAAGCTACCAAGACCTTATCGCATAGGCTGTCAAGCACCTGCTTTTCGGGAAGAATGAACGTGAAGAGTAAGTAGTAGGCGGTAATAGCGACAGTGCTTACTGTTATCATCGTTTTAGAGAAATCTATTATGTTGGTCAAATTACTTGCCAACATGGTCTTTCCAACCTCATTGAGCCCGTTCTCACCATGTTCAAGCGGTGCTACCCACGTTGCGGATGTACGAGGATGATTCGGTTGGTGAGCTCCCGTTACCAGCCCCATCACGGTAATATCGCCTGCCTCCGTACTGAGCAGCCCTGGAAGCTCAAACGTAGCCTTAAAGGATTGCTGCTTTTGGGGACAGGTGAAGAGGCGGATAATGTAGTGATCATAATTCCGAACCATCTCACTCTGCTCAGGAGCATTCCGCTGTGGAGCGAGGAAGCCTCCGACTCTGGCAAGAATCCAGCTCGCCCAATAAATGAGGCGACCTATTGGATTCTCAAACTCATTAACTTCGTTCATACCATCTTTCTGAGAAGCGATCTGTAAAACGTATACATGTGCTTTGCGACCGTGTGATGAGCACAATGGACAATGAGGAATTTCGACTTCCCAATAGATCACTGCGTTTCGCTTTCCTATCGTAGGCTGTGGAATGCGTGTGATTCTCCGTGTGTATAGCAATTTTATAACCACTGCTCCCTTGACTTGCCCCCGTTTGTTGGTCCAGTCTTTATGAGAGTCCAGTAACTTTTTGACCTGCCCCCCAGACTGGTCCACATTGAGGGTTAGTCCGCCGCCTTGTTGACCTGCCCCATGGATATCCCGCTGCCTGCGGGGCGCCGCCGGCCAGCGATGGGAAGGATGTTATCGCGCACCTGGTCGATCTCGGCCTGCGCCCCGATGACATCGATATCCTGATCTGCGACCATTTCGACCTGGACCATTCCGGGCATCACGATGCCTTTACGAATGCCGAACTGGTCGTCCAGCGTGAGCACTATGCGCTAGCGCGTGGCGGACACGAGCGCTTTGTCGCGACGCGGGCTCACTGGGATCATCCGGCATTGCGCTACCGGCTGATTGACGGGGATACCGAACTGCTGCCGGGTTTGAGGCTGATCGAGACCAGCGAGCACACGCCCGGGCACCAATCGGTCCTGGTGCGCCTGCCCGAGACCGGCCCGGTGCTCCTGGCGATCGATGCCGTGCCCATGCGGCACGTCTTCACCCTCGATCGCCGGGCCTGGCCGACCGATGACGACGAGGAGCAACTGCTGGCCAGCACGCGCAAACTGCTGGATCTGGTCGAGCGTGAGCAGGTAGGGCTGGTGGTCTTTGGTCATGATGGACGGCAGTGGCAGACGCTCAGAAAAGCCCCCGCGTGGTACGCGTGATTCCCGGGCTCAGTCCGCTCGCACGTGTCGAGGAAGCAGGAGTAGGAGCAGGAGGGCGGCCAGTGCGGCGGTTCCGGCCCCGTAGATGAATGGAGCAGCCGGGCTGACGCGGTCCCAGAGGAATCCGGCAGTAACGCTGGCGACCAGCACCATCAGACCGGCCACGGTGTTGTAGAGGCCGAGTGCGGTTGCGCTCCGGTCCCGCGGCACCAGATCCACCACCAGCGCCCGCGCGACGCCGTCCGTCAGCGCGATGTAGGCGCCGTAGATGGCGAACAGCACCCAGACCATCAGCGCGTTCTCCACCATCGCGAATCCCAGGTAGACCGCCGCGAAGATCGCGAACCCCGCCAGGATCACGTTGCGCCGGCCGGCGATATCCGACACGATCCCGGCCGGGAGGGCCGACGCCGCGTAGACCACGTTGTAGAGGACATAGGCGAGGACGACCGACGTGGTGGACAGTCCGACATCCTTCGCGCGTAGGATGAGGAAGGCATCGCTGCTGTTGCCCAGCGCGAACACCAGCGCGACCAGGAGAAACGCCTTGTACTCGCGGCTGTACCCGGCCAGCCGGAAGGAGATCGGCGGCGGACGATGCGTTGGGGGCGTCGGCCGGTCCCGGACCGGCAGGACGAACAAGACGGCGGCAATACCGGGGATAAACGCGATGAAAAAGAGGAGCCGGAGATTGTTCTCCAGCAGCGCGAGGGCGGCCAACGCGATCAGCGGCCCGCCGATGGCGCCCATCGTGTCCATCATCCGGTGAAAGCCGAACGCCCGCCCGCGCTCAGCCGGCGGCGACCACTCGGCGATCAGCGCGTCGCGCGGCGCGCCCCGGATGCCCTTGCCCACCCGGTCCACGAACCGCGCACCGAGCACGAACCACCAGGAGAAGGCGATCGCCAGCAGCGGTTTCCCGAGCGCGCCCAGCCCATAGCCGAGCAGGACCAGCGGCTTTCGCCGTCCGATCCGGTCCGAGATCCAACCCGAGACGACCCGGAGGAGGCTTGCCGCGCTCTCCGCGACACCCTCGACAACTCCCAGAATCTCCGGCGGTGCTCCCAACGTGACCGTGAGGAAGATCGGAACCAGCGGGTAGATCATCTCTCCGGCCAGATCGGCGAAGAGACTGACGACGCCGAGCAGGAAGACGTAGCGGCTTACCCCACCAATACGGCGCCGGCCTAGTGCCAGCGCCGATGTGTCGTCACCTGGTGGATAGTATGGAGCCTCCGTGCGTAGTGACCCGTCTTCTCGACCTGTTCCTGGCTCGTTCGTCATGCGTCTATTCTACAACCGCCGCACGCGAACCTATCCGGAGCCGGGAAGCCCGGTCTTGCGATTACCCCCGTACCAGGCGAGGAAGATCAGAACCGCCAGCACGATGATCAGGACCCCCACGGCAGTGAAGTCCATGCTTCGGCCTCCTTCAGAAACAAACTCCTGCCCTACTGGGTTGAGGGCAGGAGTCGTTGATGGTGATTCCCACTCGAAATGGAATTATCGATCGTCCAGTACATAAGACAACACTCGATTACATACCGTGCCAGAAACCTCCGGAGGATCCTGTCCACACAGCGGCAATCGCATTGAGCGTGCCCTAACGTCTCGGCTCGTGCAGCGCCATCTTGGATTTCAGATACGTCTGGCGCGACTGCTCGATGATCGCCCAGGCATCTTCGAGGTTGTGCCAACCGTGAACCGAGGTCTCCTTGGGCTCCAGCAGCTTGTAGGTAGCGAAGAATGCCTCGATCTCCAACAGCCAGTGCGGGGCCAGGTCTTCGAGCGACCGGACATCGGCGAAGCGGGGATCACCGACCGGGACCGCCAGCACCTTGAAGTCGCTCCCCTTCTCGTCAACCATGTTCAACCCGCCGATCGGCCGGGCCGTGACCCAGCAGCCGGGGAAGGTGGGTGAATAGGTGGCCACCAGGATATCGAGGTGGTCGCCATCGGGCGCCAGGGTCTCGGGGATGAAGCCGTAATCGGTTGGGTAGTGGACCGAGGTGTAGAGGACACGATCGAGCCGGATGCCGCCCAGCTTCTCGTCATATTCGTACTTGTTGCGGCTGCCCTGGGGAATCTCGATCAGCGCTTCTACGGTGCGTTCCGTGTTTTCCACTCTATTTCGCTCCCATTACCGTCAGCAGGGACGGCCGACTATCTCACCAACTCCGTTCTCGCAAGGATAGTACCCCGTCGCTGGCGTTGCACACCCGTTGCCCGACGGTGCCACATCTGACCGGGATACGGGCGACACGAGGTAGCGCCTCGCATCTGGCCGTCGTGTTTAGTCCGGCCGATTGTGACCTGCTCGTACCATCCGTTCTGGGCGCTGGAGTGGCCGGCATGACTACCGGGGTATGACAGCGGATTCGTTCCCATCGCGAGTTGCACAGCGCTTCGCCGTCATAGCGGCCGTCGGCAGGGAACAATGAACCAGCCGGGCTCAACCGGGCTGGTGCTCACCAAAAAGCGAGGGGGCGGACCATTGCTGGCGGTCCGCCCCCTTGCGTTCTGCCGAAAGGTTTAGGTGTTGATGGCCCGGGATGGAAGTTACGATGGCCGCGAAACACTTCTCCCCGGGACTACCGAATCCTAGTATGCCCCCTTGGGCTTCGGCTTGTTGGCGATAAACAGCAGCGTGCTGTTGAAGATCAGCGCCGCGGTGATATTGCCGAGCGTGACCGGGATCTGGTTCCACAGCCACCAGTCGGCGACGTTGTAGTGACCGCCAAGCATGATGCCCATCGGCAGCAGGAACATATTGACGATGGCGTGCTCGAATCCCAGCGCGAAGAAGACGGAGAACGGTAACCAAAGGAGGATAACTTTTCCGATAACCGAGCGAGAAGCGAGCGCGATGATCGGACCCAAGCTGACCATCCAGTTACACAGCATGCCGGACGCGAAGGCGACGAGTAAGCCGATGCCCCCCAGTTCCTTGTAGGCCACCTTGTGCTCGGCGACCTTGACCAGCTGGGCGCCGAGCGGTCCACCGCCCGCGGTATGCCCGGCCTGGGTAATGACGAACGTGAGGAGGGCGGCAAATGCGATACCGCCGATAAGGTTTCCGAGCAGGGTCAGTCCCCAGTTGCTCAGCAGTTGGCCGACGCTGATTCGTTGACCGACGACGCCCATACCCATGACCGAGAAGCTCCCGGTGGCCATCTCTAGTCCCAGGATCGAGATCATGACGTAGCCGACCGGGAACAGGATTCCAGCCGTGAATCCCGGCATTCCCTGGCTGACCGCCAGGAACGCGAACGCGGTGGCATAACCGAGGAATCCGGTACAAAGAAAGGATTTCACGAGCAATTGCAAGGCGGGATAGTGGGATTTCGCGGCCGCCGCTTCAATCGTGGCGGACATGACATCGGGTGGCTTTACGATATCGGTAATCTCGTCGGGGACGGCTACGGCCCCCTTCTTATCGGGATAGGCAGCAACTCCGGTCGCGCTGGCTGCCTTTGCATAGTTCGCCATCTGTCTAACCCCCTCTAGCTCCCGGCAAGCGCGCCCACGCTCACCGTTCCAGCCTACCCTCTCCGCTTACTCAAGATGCAGGGAACGATGTAGGTGCTGATGGGCTCTCGATGGATGCCTCATACTCGCGATGAGAACTTTCTCACCTCCCCGTATTAACTAGGTCAACCGACATTACTAGCCCGTTGACAGGTAAGCGCCACCCGTCCGATTCAATAGACCTGGGAATCACTCGTCTAAAGCAGAACGGGGCATCGCCACCTCTGGAGCTGGTAGCATGCCTCGTTGCCTATAAGTTCCGATCTCCGCTGGTTACCGCGGTCGTCGGGCTGGCCTGCCAGGTGGGGTATCACGGTATCACCCCGGCCTGTTAAGGGAGCGAATGATCGCCAGAGCCTTTTCTCCGTTGATTCTCGTTATGGCTCATGCTAACACGGGTTTGATCGTTGTCAAGATAGCCCGTCCAATTGCGGGAACCAGAACTTTCCGGTGTCGATCCTGTGGAACGCGCGGTTCTGGTGCTTCGACCGGTTGCCGGCCGGGGTCGAGACCTCTTGGTACGCATCATGGGGATGCGCTGCCAGCTAACGGATACTATCATTGAAATGAGCGGGGCGGCCGACTGGCCGTCCGTGGCTCGCGCGGGGGTGAAGCGGGCCCGCATTCCGGTTTCGATCAGCTTATGATGAAGTGTGCTCGTGTGACAGAACACCGCCTAAACGGTCTAGTACCCGTGTCATACGCCTCCACGTTGGCAGGCGCCGTCCGTCGCCTGCCGTTTACGTGCGGGTTACTCCTCGCGATGCTGGTGGCGGCTATCCTGACCGGCGCGCTCACGCATGACCTCACGAGGAGTACTACGTTAACGCACCTCGGCTTTGGGCTCCCGGCGCTCGAACGGCGGGAGTTCGATACGCTGCTGACCAGCGTGGTGGTTGCCCTCTCCCCCCGGATGCTCGCGATCATTGCGTTTTATGTCACTCTCTTTGTCGCGCCCTACGAGTGGGTTGCCGGCACTCGACGCGCGGCCGTCATCTTCTTGGTCACCCAGGCCGGTGGGTACCTGTTAACCTCGCTGGCCGCCTGGCCGCTCGGCGCGCTCCAGTTCGGCTGGGGCACCTATCTGGCGTCAACCCGCGATGTCGGCGCCTCGGCCGGCGCGTTCGGCTGCGCCGCCGCGCTTCTCTGGCACCTTCCCACTGGCTGGCGGCGGCCGGCGACGCTGGCGCTCGCTGGGTATCTGGCCGTACTCTTGCTGTTCAATCATCGCATTTGGGACGTGGAACACGCGATCGCCGCGTCGCTGGGCTATGCGCTCGGCGCCCGGCTCGAGGAAAGGAGCTAGCCGGTGTTTCACCCTCGCGGCTTCTCCGTTCCACGGTCGGCCCCACGGATCATCGTTGCGCTGCTCGTGATGCTGGCCGGGCTGTTGGATGTGCTCTTGGTGCTCGGATTCCATTTCAGCACCCGTATCGTCTCCTGGGAGCGGGATCTCCCCTTTGCCCTGCTTCATGGGACGCGCACCTTCGTCACCCTGGCTGGTCTCTTCCTGATCCTGCTCGGTCGCGGCCTTCTCCACGGCCGCCGGACGGCCTGGATCGCCGCGATCGGGCTCCTGGCCGTCTCCGCCCTCTCGCATCTGGCCAGAGGTATCGATTTCGCCCACACGATCGTTGGGCTTGGTTTGATCGCGGTCCTCGTCTGGCGCCGGCGCGATTTTCGTGCCCGGCCCGACGTGTTGACGACCGGCCGCGCGATCCGCATTGCCCTGGCGGCGCTGGCCCTGCTGCCGCTGTACGCGGCGCTGGGCTTTGTCCTGATGCGGCACGGCTTTACCGAGCCGGTTACCGCCGGTGTCGCGGCCCGAGAGATTCTGGCCCGGATGCTCTTTACGACGTCCGGCGACATTGCCGGCGCTACGCGCCATACCCGCTGGTTTCTCGATTCGATCACGATCGTCTGGGCGGCCGTTCTCGGGTTCGGTGTGCTGGAAATCCTCCGGCCGGTCCTGCATCCAACGGTCGAGACCGCGCGAGACCGGCGGCGCGCCCTCGATCTCCTCCATCGCTATGGCGCGACGGCGATGTCCTACATGACGACCTGGCCCGGCAATACGCTGCTGCTCAATGGTCAGGGGGATGCCTACGTGGCCTACCGGCTGGTCGGGCCGGTCGCGCTGGTACTCGGTGATCCGGTCGGCACACCCGATGGCTGCTTCCGGGTGATCGATGAATTCGTTGATTTGGCCGCGATCAATGGCTGGACGCCCTGTTTCTACGGCGTGACCTCGCGCTATCTTGGCGAGTACGAGCGGCACGGCTTGGCCTCGCTCCCGATCGGCGAGGATACGCTGATCGATCTCCCGTCGCTCGAATTTCGTGGCAAACAATGGCAGGATGTACGGACGGCGATCAACCGGGCCGGGCGAGCCGGTATCTCGTTCCGGATGATCTCCCAGGTGGATGCCGATCCGGCGATCACCCGGCAGCTTTGGGAGATCTCCGACGCCTGGACCAAGGATCGTGGTCTGCCGGAGATGGACTTCACGCTCGGGCGGCTCACCGATCCGCCCGATCCGGCGATCCGGACGGCGATCGCGATTGATCAGGAGGGACAGGTCCAGGGATTTATCACCTGGCTGCCGGTCTACGCCAGTCATGGCTGGGTCATCGATCTGATGCGACGGCGTGAAGAGGCGTTCAGGGGTATTATGGAGTTTTTGATCGCGGAGTCGGCATCGGTGTTTAAGGAAGAGGGTGCCTGTTTCATCAGCCTCGGCGCCGCTCCCCTTGCCCGCGCTTCGCGGAATGGTAACGACGACGGCGTGCTGGAAAACGTGCTCGAGCTCTTGGCCGGCTGGCTCGATACGTTCTATCACTTCGGCTCGCTCTACGAGTTCAAGCGGAAGTTCTCGCCACGCTGGGAGCCGATCTTCCTGATCTATCCAGGGGCCGCGAGCTTGCCGCGAATCGGCTATGCGCTGCTCCGCGCCTACCTCCCGGACCTGAGCCGGGACGATATTCGTTCGATGATCAGTGGTGCCGTTGACGCCCTGCCACGGCCCTGGCCGTTCGGTCGTCGCCAGGAGCGAGAATGCGCGGCGTCCGCGCCGCTTCCGGGACCGGTCTCTCAACAACCGGAGCCGGATATCGAACCTCGTCAGCCATCCACATCGTCCGCCCGGCGGACGCCTGGTGACGATCGATGACGGTCAATACCGAGCGTCAGGCCCGGTTAGAGTCCGCGATCACCCACGGTGACCGGGAATCCACCGTTGAGACCCTGCGGCTCCTGGAGGGCAGCGGGGAGCTTGCCGATCACCTCCGGGAGCTGACACGGAGCCAGCTCGCGCGGCTTGCCGATGTCCTTGGAGACGAGACGCTCGGGGAGTTCTTGGGTGAGCTGGACCCGTTCGATGCCGCGGCGATTCTTCAGCGGCTTACCGCGGCCGATGCCGCCGATGTCCTGGAAGCGATGGAGCCCGACGAGGCCGCGGATGTCGTCGGGGAGTTCAAGCCATCGGACGCCGACCGCATCCTGATCGAGATGGAGCCGGTCGAGGCGGCCGAACTGCGAGAGCTGCTCTCGTACCCTCCGGATACCGCCGGCGGGCGGATGACCCCGGCGTTCGTCTCGATCCGGCCGGACCTGCGCGCCGATCAAGCGATTGTCGCGCTGCGGCGGGTGGCGGAAGAGGCCGAGACAATCACCTACTTCTACGTGACGGATGCCGAAGATCGCCTGCTCGGCGTCCTCTCATTGCGGAAGCTGGTCCTCAGCCCACCGACGACTCCGGTTGCCGAGCTGCTCGATACCGCGCTCATCACCGTGCTGGACACCGCCGATCAGGAGGTCGCGGCCAAGCTGCTGACCGAGAACAATCTCCTCGCCCTCCCGGTGGTTGACCGTGAGGGCCGGATCCTCGGAATCATCACCGCCGACGATGTCGCCGATATCCTTGAGCAGGAGACGACGGAAGACATTGAGCGGCTGGGTGGTTCCGCCCCGTTGGAGGAGCCCTACCTCCGGGCTTCGCCGGCCCACCTCTGGCGGAAGCGGGTTGGCTGGCTGCTGGCGCTCTTCCTGGCCGAGGCCTACACCGGGACCGTCCTCCGCCATTATGAGGGTGAGATCGCGGCGGTCGTCGCGCTCTCCTTCTTCATCCCGCTGCTGATCGGCACCGGCGGGAACGTTGGATCGCAGGTGGTGGTGACGCTGGTCCGGGCGATGGCGCTGGACCAGGTCCGGCTGCAGGACATTTTCCGGATCATCCTCAAAGAGGTGATAACTGGGTTGATGCTCGGGGTCGTCATGGCGGCGGCGACGTTTATCCGGGCGATGACGCTCGGGGTCGGGGTCGATATTGGCCTGACGGTGGCGATCGCGGTCACGGCGATCGTGATCTGGGCGGCTCTGGTGGGAGCGGTGCTGCCGCTGGTTCTGCACCGGCTGGGGGTTGATCCGGCCGTCGTGTCCGCGCCGTTCATTTCGACACTGGTAGATGGAACCGGCCTGGTGATCTACTTCACCGTGGCCAGGCTGATCCTCAGCCTGGGGTAAAGGGGAATCGTTGCCCGATGAGGGACCGTACTATCGCCGGCCCGCTCCTGATCCTCACATTCTACGTCGCGCTGATTCTCATCTGGTTGATGCTGAGTGGTGGCAGCACGCGTGGCGCGTTGCTCTTTTTCCTACTCGGCTTGCCCGTCGTTGCCCTGGCCCTCTGGTGGAGCGGAAAAAGCGCCCGGCCCAAACGCTGAGGCGGCGACCAGCTCCTCGCCGGGCCGATCGACCGGCTCCCGCGAGCGGAAGGGGATCGCGATCCGGTCCAGGAGCTGCGGTTCAATGCTCTCCGGCTTCGAAATCGGCCGCTCCTTTTGGATGATCGCCAGCCGCTCCGGCCAGGGAAGCAGGTAGTTGATCGCTTTCGGGATCTCCCAGAGTTCCACGTGCAGCGCGCCATCCCGCGCGTAGGCCAGTGCGTACGAGAGATGATAGGTCGGAAGGAAGACCGGTGGAAGCCGGAACCGGCCCCGGACCGGCAGGACCTTGCGCGTCCAGGAACCGGTATTGACGATCGCGCGGACCCGCTCGCCGGTCTCCAATGGACGGATAAAGCCGAAATGGGTATGCCCATAGACCAGGACGTCGCAGCCGTCCCAAGGGCCTGCCCAGAAGGCCGGACAGCGCTCGCCGGTCGTCAGGCTATCGGTGGTCGTCTTCCAGAAGCGCTCGCCACGGCCAATGATCGCGCCGATATCTTCCAGGCCATAGTTACGCCTGGCCTTGCGGAACGATCTCCGGATCAGCAGCAAGGTGAGCAGACCGAGCGCCAGGGATGAATCGAAAATGGCGATCACCATCCAGAGGATCACTCTAAAGCTCGGAAGCCGTTCCAGTAGCGGGTGGTTCGTGGCGAGGCGATCCAAGAAAAAGGCGACCGGCAGCAGGTGGAAGAGGAGATAGAGAAACAGCACCGGCAGCGCGACATACTTGGTGAACTGCTCCACCGCCCGGTAAAAGAACCGGGAGACGAACCACCAGGGGGCCATCTCCAACGGATAGATGTTATCGATATCTGAGATTGAGGTGGGCGCGTGCTCGGGTGACGTCCGGCCAAGCGGCTCGAGATGGTTCACGAAATCGAGGACGAAATGATGGCCGAGCGGCGTCGAGAGCGGGTTCGAGTAGTCACGGATCGCGTTCCCGGGGTCGTATTCGGCGCCGTGATCGCAATAGAGGAGCGCGCCATGCTCCGGGGTGCCGAACTGGTAGTGATAGCCGAGCGCGATCTCGCTCACAAAGCCGCCGTCGCGGAGCACCTGCTGCTCCTGGCGGTCCCACCAGATCTGGCTGTCATGGTTGCCGATCAGGTAGATGACCCGGCGGTCGGACCGCGCCGCGAACCGTTTCAGTCGCTCGAAGAGCTGTGCCGTCTCGCCTTCGCTCACGACGGGGCGGACGCGGCTGCCGTCGGCACCGATGGATGATTGAATCTGGAGGAGATCAAACCAATCGCCGGCGATTACGAGTTCGACCTGGCCGTCGTGCTGGTCGAGCATATCGAGGAGCCGGATGAACTCTTCGGTGGCGAAGAAGTCCTCCTGTCCCGGATCGCCGCCGAGGTGGAGGTCACTGACCACGCAAATAAGCGGGTCGGATTGGTCCGGATCGGTTGACTCGCGCAGTGGTGGCGTCAGGGGATGGTTTGCTGGCACCCCACCGTCCTCATTCCATCGCCGGTCTCGTCTACATGCTGCAGAGCCTGCCGCGTGGATACAACATCTCGCTCGGCAATTTGAACGATTGCTACCCGGTTACGGTTGCAAATTCTACGCCACATCCGGCCTGGCTGCCATACCGGCCCTCCCCGTGTTTGGATTGGGGCAGTATAGCCGGGGATCTTTCGGCGCGTCAATCGTCGTGAAGACGGCGCGATCGGACGATCCGGTATCATGGTGCCGTCCGTTAGGCCAGGCGACCATCGCGGTGTAAAGGGGAGATGGGGTAATGAGCCGGGCAAGCGAATTTATCCGGCTATACAACGAAGTGGATGCCTATCTCCGCCGGCGCACCGGCGCGGATGACCGGCGATCGTTTTCGCACGTCGTGCAGAGCGCCGCGCGCACCGATCGCGCCGTCCGGCACGTGCGCGATCTCCTGATCGACTACGGTCAGCTCCGGAACGCGATCATCCACAGCGACGAGTATCCGGAGAAGATCATTGCCGAGCCGAATGAAGAGACGGTTCAGGAGTTCTCCCGGATAGCCGGACTGGTGATGTCGCCCCCGCGGCTCATCCCGGCGTTCCAGCGGGTGATCCGGTGCTTCTCGCCGGATGACCCGGTTGTCTCGGCACTGGCCTACATGCGTGACCGTGGCTATTCGCAGGTCGTCATTCAGACCGATGACGGGCTCCAGGTGCTCACGGTCGAGGGCATCGCCAGATGGCTCGGCCGGCGGGTCGAGGAGAACGGCATGCGTGTGGAAGATGAGACACTGAGCGAGGCCGTAGCCTGCGAACCTCCGGGGAGTTTCGTCGTCATGGGCCGTGATGACACCATTTTCGACGCGCAGGCGGCATTCATCGAGCATCCGGCTCCGGGACGGGCCCGGCTGGCCGTCATCATCGTCACGAGCAATGGCAATCGATCGGAAACGCCACTCGGCCTGGTGACGCCCTGGGATCTGATGGCAGCTGCCCGCGATGGTCTGCCACGCGGGTAACGGGTGATGGTTGCGGCCAGCCTTGTGCGAGGATTCCGATCCAGGCTAGGCCGGTGCGCGATGCGTAACCGGTCGCCGGTCATCCATCCCCTAACGATTTCGCTCCGGTTCCCGCGGCCGGCGCACGATCAACCCAAAAGTGTATGGAGGTGTATCGATGAGTCAATCACAACCCCGCCCGCATACCGTCGTCGTGTTTACCGCGCCCGGTTGAGGCGCATGTCACCGAGAGATGGAGTATCTGTCTCAACAGGGTATCCCCTTTACCGAGCGGAATGTCGGGACCGATCCGGAGGCATTGCGAGAGCTGGTCAATCTCGGCTCGCAGTCAACGCCGACGACGCTGATCGATGAGCAAGTTGTGATCGGATTCGACCGGGCGCGGATCAACCAGTTGCTCGGCCTCTCCTGATCCGCACCTGCTTGTTCTGGTGCTCACGTTCGCTAGCTCAGTACTTGGCTTGCCGCGCCGGACGAAGCATCCGCGCTGGACCCCGCGAGGTCTTGTCACATGCTGGTGAGATGGAAGGGTATCGGTGCCATAGTATCCGGAGGGGGCGCTCACGTAAGACAATGAGCGCCCCCGGTTCCCGCGTTCTCGATGGCCTACTGGATGGTAAAGGACTGGGCCATCCCATGCGCGAGATGCGGCTTGCCGTCCCCGGTATCTGGGAGGAAACAGAGGAGCGCGTAGTCACCAGGCGCGAAGTCCTCGGTGAAGTAGCCATGCTCGCCGTTCGCGATCGCCGTGATCCCACCGAGGAACTTGCCGGGCGGTGGTTCTTTCATGCCGCCTTCTTCCCAAGCCATGAAATCATTCATGGTCTTACCCGGCGCGAACTGCAAGACGGCAACCTCGTGTGATTGCGGACCGGCGTTGACGACTTTGATCGTGTGCTTACCCGCGGTAACCGGTGTTGAGAGATCGAAGGCGTAATCCTTCAGCGTCATCGTGATGTTGGCTGCCGGCTCGACCGCGGTCGTCGCGTCGGCCGTGACCTGCAGCGGCTTGATCATCCCCTTCGCCACGTGCGGCGTGCCGTCGGGGCTCGGGATGACGCACATCAACACGTACTGGCCTGCTTCAAGGGGTGCGACCGCGATGGTGCTATCACCTGGAATCGCGGCGTTCGGCCCGCCGGCATCGATCAGCCAGTTCATTGGCTTGCCGGCGGACATGTCCGCTTCAAGATCGGCGATGGTCTTTCCTTCCGGGAGCTTCGCCAGTTGCAGGTGATGCGGCTCCGTGCCTTGGTTGACCAGCCGGAACGTGATCGGGCCGGCCGGAACCGTGTCCGGAGCATCGAAGCTGAAGTCCTTGGCGATCACCGTGGCCACTCCCGCTGTGGAGTCGAACCCGGCGGCGGGTGAAGCGGTGGCTGGCGACGAAGCCGCGGGCGGGGCGGAGGCGGGCGCTTCGCTGGCCGTCGTGCCCGGTGGCGGAGAGGCCGTTTGCCCACCGCCGCAAGCGGCCAGGATGCCGAGCAGCATCACGAGGAGGCTCATCGTTGACAGATAGCCAAGTCTTCTCATTGTATTCTCCCCATATTCTCCCCCAAAACGCATTCACAGTTCTCCCTGGGTGCCATTCTGGCGCGATATAGTGGCACCGGTCCCTTTCTGAAATCCCGAAATGACAGGCGGTTTGTCGTTGGCGAGTTCCCCTTTTCTCCTCCTCCTTTCCCCTTCTCGGTGGTCCGAACCGATATCTTGTCTCCGGCTGGCAATAAAAACCGGCGCGATGAACTTCATCGGCCGGTTGCACCACTGGCTCAGCGTCGATGAGGTGCCCAGTTCACCATCGCCGCGTCATCGCCGCCGTTATTCGGTCTCGGGTTGCCACCTGCGACAGGGTAGCGGGCTGTTCCCACGCTGTCAATCACCCTTTTGGCCATATGGATGCCGGACGAATGGCCGCTGGCCCCCTTAACGCGCTGGATGGTAAAGGGCCGGGTCATTCCATAGGCCTGTGGGGCTCACCATCCACGGCATGCTGGGTGGAGCAGAGAAGGGCGTCGTCTACGATTGGAATCCCGGTCTGTCGATGCCCTCTACGTGCTCGCGCAGCGGGTGATCGTGATCCTGCGCTCTTGGCAGAAGGACCCCTTGACAATCGACGCGAATGGTTACATACTAGCGAGCGAAGCAACACAAGTTATCACCTTGCCTGCACCCTTAATCCACGGCAGGCAGCGGGGCAGCGCGGAGTCCACCGCGGGATCCATCACCGGTTCCAGACCGTGGGATAACTCGCGGGGCGGCACCGTTGGCTAGGGAGCGGTTTCCTGCTGGCCGCTCGGGACTTCACGAAGTGCGGAGGATCAGGGGGTGTTCCCTGGGAAGGACCGTGAATCCGATGGCCAAAGACCCAGTTTGTGGAAAAGACGTTAGCCCGGACCGCGCGCACGGCAAGGGATGGTTCCAGGCGCAACTGTATTACTTTGACTCTCCTCGCTGCGAGGAGCAGTTCTTGCGCGACCCTTGGGCCTATGCCGAGCACTGGCCCACGAGCTATAAGCCGGGTCGCACGACCGATTGGCCGCAGTACATTGATCCTCGGGGTGGCCACCGGGATATCCCGGAGGTGTCCGAGATCATGCAGTACGACAGCTTTGGGCGTCGGGTCCGATAACGGCGCCGGCGGCCGCGTTAGACGAGGCGGCCTCTCAAACACGCAGTCATCCTTTCACTCAGCAGGGCGGCATAGCCCGGGGGATTCCCCGGGCTATGCCGTGCTCAGGAGCTTTCGTCACACGTCGACCGGAGGCCTGAGCCGGGCCTGCCTGGTCACGTCGCTAGCCGCCCTTGCCATTCATGGAGCAGGATGACCCGTTTGTGGTGCGATCAATGGCAGTCCCGCAGTTGGCGGCGGCGCGCCAATTCCGGTTCTGGATGGGGCGGGACGTTGCCGTTCGGGAGACGGTGATTCCGCGCAGTGCAGCTCTGGTATGCAGGACAAAACTGGCGATGGAGATGGAGGAGGGGAGGCTGGTGAGGGTGATGCCGCGCAGTGCAACTCTCGTATGCAGGATTCAACTGCTGATGGCGATGGAGAGGTCTCGGCGCGCGCACCCGCCGTGAAGGCTTCACCTTGAAGAAGGATGGCGGCGCCCAAGCCGAGGATCATCAATCCGGCGATAAGCTGCTTTTTCATCCGCGATACTCCGTTTTCTCCGTTGTCCTAGTACTGAACAGGTTCCCGTCAGGATGCGGCGACCCGCCTGATAAGAGTTGAGCTAGAGCCTGTTATGAACTCGCTCAGGAACCGCTTATAGACGCGGAAAACGCGAAAGGCCGCTTGCCAGGACATCTTCGAACGTTCGCGGGTCAACGGCCAAGTTCATAACAGCCCCTAGGGACGACATCGTTGCCGTACCCAGCAAGGTAGTCCTCTAGTGGCAGTTCGCCGTCACGATGTGGCTCACCCCGCATCGGGCGTTGACGTAGCCGTAGTTCGTGATGCCATTCCCCTGCGGATAGTCGTTTTTGTTGCTGTACTGTTCGAGGTCGTTGAAGACCCCGTTACGGGATTGGTCGATAGTCCAGTCCAATGCGGCAATGCCGGAGACCACGGAGGTTGCGAAGGATGTCCCGCTCATCGAGGTGTAGCTACCGGTGAAGAGATCCGCAACGACATCCTGAACCCCGCCAGCTGCAAGGTCAACCCACCACCCATAGTTGCTGTCGGACGCACGGTTCGCGTTGTGATCAACGGAGGCCACCGAGATCAGGTTATCGTATGCCCCCGGATAGACGGGGTTGGATGTGTTGTCATTCCCAGCTGCCACTATAGTGATCGCACCCGTTCCGGTCTGGGTCGCGGCGTAATTAACCGCATCATAGAACGGAGTGTAAGCTGCACTGAACGTACCGGAGAAGTTGATGACCTTTGCCCCTTGGTTCGCCGCATCGTAGACCCCTTGGGTTGCCCAAGTAGATTGCCCATGGCCGGTATCATCGAACACTGTGAAGCTCCAGATCTGACATTGCCAGCACGTACCCGCCATTCCTTGTGTCATGCGGCACCGGTTTGAATGCTCAGCAACGCAGCCAACTATCCTCTGTTCTTAAAAATCAAGCCTTGCGTGTCCAAGAGAGAAGGAGAAAGCATAATCTGTGCCAGTATCAAGCCTTTTGATCACTTCATTGTGCCTTCCGCATTGTTGGCTATGATAAGATAGTTTTTTGATCACCTCTTTTGCTCTCCCTCCACCGAGCCAATGCGCGGTGTCATGAGGTGCTGAGCCGCATAGCGCTTGGGTCTGTGCCGTTCGATTTCAGATCGGCATCAAATCTTGTATTTCCACCGAGAACGCGTGTACGATCAGCAGTGTGCCAATCAAGAACATTTCTGCAAGGAAGAGGGTGATTCCAGGGGAGGAGGTTGCCATCGTGAGTGCGATCGGGAACGGGCAGCGGCCGGACTATGGGATCGACGCGCCAGGTGTGATCCGGAGACTGGCCTTGACCGGGCTGGGAGGGCTCGCGGCGGGGCAAACGATCTTCAAGGTGCTGCGGCCATCCTTCCCCCGGCTGGCGCGGGTACCCCAGGCGCTCGGACTCCTCTATGGCCTCTGGTTCCTGGGTTCCGCCGGGCTGATGGTCTGGAGCAGCAAGGTGGGCAAATTGCGCGAGCGCGAACGGCTGCTGGATGCCATCCCCTGGCGTGGCGAAGAGACCGTGCTCGATGTCGGCTGTGGCCGTGGCCTGCTGCTCACCGGCGCCGCTAGGCGACTGACCGGCGGGAAGGCGATCGGGGTCGATATCTGGCAGGAGGTCGATCAATCGGGAAACCGGCCGGAGGCGACCTGGGCGAATGCCTGGGCCGAGGGAGTGGCCGGTCGCGTCCGGGTGGTCGATGGCGATGCTCGCCGGCTCCCGTTCGGGGATCAGTCGTTTGATGCCGTGGTCTCCCACATGGTGCTGCACAACATTCGTGATGGAGAGGGACGCCGGCAGGCCGTCGCGGAGATCGCGCGGGTGCTCAAGCCGGGCGGGCGGCTGGTGATCCAGGACATGCGGCACACCGAAGAGTATTGCGACGTACTCCGCCGCGCCGGGATGACGGAGGTCGAGCGGTCGTCACGCCGGTTCGGGGTGTTCCCACCGGTGCACCGCGTAACCGGGAGAAAGCCGGGGCGCGTCGACGGCGAAGCGTGAGCAGGTGAGCGAGGCGGAACCTCGGGAGCACACTCGGTATTTCCGGGTGTGCCACAGAGCATTCTGGTTGGCCGGCTCCGCGCGGTCGGTTTACTGCCGCGCGGAAGCTGCTCGCTCGGTATTTGCTTTCAAGTTGACGTCTTCTACGATCTTCCGTATGAATAGATGAGCAAGCCGCCATCGCTGAAAACGGAGCACCGCTGGCCTATTCGCCGCTTGCGGCCGGCACCTTCCGCTCGGGATGGCGATCGGTGTATGCCGCGCGGAGGGATGGGGTGGCGATTCCACGGGGGAAGCCGTATATCTGGGCTACGTGGCTCTCGCGGGTGATGACCGGCCACGTGAGCTGCCAGTGGCAGTACTGGTTCCTGGCCTGGCACAAACTCGTTCAGGAGCAGGCCGCGACCTTCGATTCGGTTGGTTGGCAGATTCGTCACACGCGTTTGCTCACCGAAGTGAGGCAGGAGTTGACGGCCGCCGGGGTAGGTGCGAACACAGAGTTGGCATTTCAGTGCCGGGTGCCGGGATGCGACGTGCTGATTAACGGGAAAATCGACTGCCTCGCGGTCGATGGTCGGATCGTGACCGTCTATGACTGCAAGACCGGGAAGCCCCGGAGCAGCGACCGGGCCCAGGTCATGATCTACATGTACGCGCTCTCGACCTATCCACGGTTCGCCGGGAGCTTGATCCGGGGAATGGTCGTCTACCAGGATCGGCGTGATGAAATTCCCTCCTTGCCGGAGGATTTCGCCGATCAGCTCGCCTATTTCACCGGGCTGCTGGTCGCGGATGGTCCTCCGGCCAGGGAGCCGGGCCGCGACTGCAGGTTCTGCAAGATCACCAGCGACGATTGTCCGGATCGCTGGGACGGAGAGGATGCCCTGTGGGGACTCGATGGACCGGAGGAATGAAATGATTAAGCTGAAGCGCGCCTACGAGCCTGCCAGCTCCGACGATGGGTATCGCGTGCTCGTCGACCGGCTGTGGCCGCGCGGTATCGCGAAAGCAAACTTGAAGATCGATTCCTGGGAGAAGGATCTCGGGCCAAGCACCGAGCTGCGCAAGTGGTTCGGCCATGATCCGGAGCGGTGGTCCGAGTTCCGCCGGCGCTATCTCCACGAGCTCGACGATCCCGGCAAGCAGCCGCTCCTGGAAAGTCTGGCCGACCGTGCTCGCCACGGTACGGTTACCCTGATTTACAGCGCCCGCGACACCGAGCACAACCAGGCGGTCGTGCTGAAAGAGGCGCTCGACCGCCGGATTGCGCCCGGAACCGCGTAACTACCAGCTCCGGGGTGCTGGTGCCGCCTTCCCCGACGCACGCGCCGGATACGTGGAATTCTCCGCATGCTCGGATACCGGCGCGTCCCTGAAACGAGACCTCCCCCATCGTGAACCGGCTGGGTATGTGATGTATCCTTTCCGCCGATCGGCGGAAACCCTATGTTTTCCCGCCCGATCCGGGAAACGTGCGGTTGGTTCGCGAGTCAACAAGTGGCCGGTTGCCATGTAATCCAGAATAGAATCCGTTATGACAACTCAAAAGGACAGGCCGAACGTCTGCTGATCTGGCTATGCGACGAGAATGCCATGAATTCTTGACATACGTTCCTTGATTCCATACACTGCGAGCGGAGGTAATGACATGGGACGACGTATCGCGGTAGCAGCCATCGACAGTCAGGTCCGGGCGCGCCGGTTAGCCGCGGGTCTGAGCCAGCAAGGGCTGGCCGAGCGGACCGGTCTGACCCGGCAGGCGGTCAGCGCGATCGAAGGTGGGCAGTACATCCCCAATACCGCGGTCGCCCTGCGGCTCGGCAAGGTGCTGGGCTGCACGGTCGAGGATCTCTTCCGGCTGCCGAGCCAGCCACCTCGGATCGAGGCGGAACTGGTCGGCCAATCTCTGAATGAGGGCCAAGCGACGCGCGTGCAACTGGCGCGGGTTGGTGAACGGCTGCTGGCCCGGCCCTTGACCGGCGCGGCCGCGCCCCGCACGGCCGCCGATGGATTCGCCTATCCGGTCGATCAGGATCTGGAGATCCCGGCGCATGGCGGACGGCCGGTCGCGGTTGATCTCCTGGTCGAGCCGGAGGTACTCGAAGAGACCGTGGTTGTACTTGGCTGCGATCCGTCGCTGGCGCTCCTGAGCGCCCATCTCAGCCGGCGCTATCCCGCGCTCCGGATGGTCTGGGTCGAGAGCAGCAGCCTGGCCGCGCTTCAGTCGCTGGCCCGTCACGAAGCCCACGCGGCAGCAATCCACCTCTGGGACCCCGAGACGAGCGAATATAACCTGCCGTACGTCCGGCGGGAGCTCGCGGGCCGCAAGATGGTCGTGGTCACCCTGTCTCAATGGCAGCAGGGACTGATCGTTGCCCATGGGAACCCGAAGGGGATCACCGGCGTGGCCGATCTCTCGCTTCCGGAGGTGGCGATCGTCAATCGCGAGCCCGGCTCCGGCAGCCGGGTGCTCCTGGACGCGCGGCTCCGCGAGGCGGGTATCGCGACGAACCAGGTGCGCGGCTATGGGCGTCAGGTGCCGACTCACCTGGCGGTGGCCGAGGCGGTCGCGCGCGGAGCCGCCGACGTCGGTCCGGGGATCCTGGCGGCGGCGCGGGCGCTCGGGCTGGATTTCGTTCCGCTCCAGCAGGAGCGCAACGATCTGGTCATCCCGTCGGAGTACATCGACACGCCGCCGGTTCAGGCGCTCCTGGAGCTGGCGGTTAACCCGGCCTTCTGCTCGGAAGTCGAGGCGCTGGGCGGTTACGACAGTTCGGCAGCTGGGAATCTGGTCGCCGAAATTCCGGCATAGGCCGGCCATGATCTGAGAGCGAGGAATTGGGGGAAGTGGTGGACGGTAAGATGCCGGGCATGCGCTGGCCACAGCCTGGTCTTGGGTTAAATCGATCGCTTCACGCGACGTTGCTCGCGATCCTCACGCTCGTTGCGTTGCTCCTCGCCGCCTGTGGCGGGACACCTACCACGACACCCGATTCGAGCCCCAGTATGGCTGCTCCAGCGACATCGACGGCGGCTGGCGCGAGCCCCGTGGCTGCCGCGCCGACGATCGATGGGACGGTGACGGTTTTCGCCGCGGCATCTCTGACCGACGCCTTCAATGAAATGGGAAAGGCGCTGGAGACGGCCAATCCCGGCACGAAGCTCGCCTTTAATTTTGCCGGTTCGCAGAAGCTCCGGACCCAGCTTCAGCAGGGTGCTAAGGCCGATGTCTTTGCCTCGGCTGACGAGAAGCAGATGCAGGGCGCCCAGGAGGATGGCACGATCGCCGGCGACCCGAAGATTTTCGTGCACAACAAGCTGGTAGTGATCGTTCCGGCCCAGAACAAGGCGGGGATCAATGATCTCAAGGACCTGACGAAACCGGGGATCAAGCTGATTCTCGCGCAGAAAGACGTGCCGGTCGGCAACTATTCCCGGCAGTCCTTCGACAAGCTGAGCCAGGACCCGGCCTATGGCAGCGACTTCGCTACCAAGGTGCTGGCGAATCTCGTTTCTGAGGAGACGAATGTCAAGTCGGTCGTCTCGAAGGTCCAGCTTGGCGAGGCCGACGCGGGCATTGTCTACTCATCCGACGTGACGCCGTCCGTCCGTGACGCGGTGAAGATCATCGATATTCCCGATCAGTTCAACGTGCTCGCCAACTATCCGATCGCGACGGTCAAGGATGGTCAGAATGCGTCCGGCGGCAAGGCGTTTATCGACTACGTGCTCTCGCCTGCCGGTCAGGAGACCTTGAAGAAATGGGGATTCATCCCAGTCTCGGGGTAATGAACCGGGTCCGGACGGGAAATGGTGCCAAGATCATCAATGGGTGAGCGAACCATCGCCGGGTCGGTGCCGGCACGGCGAGTTGCGACACCAAAAGGACGATCAGTGCCGCGAGTGCCGCTCTTCGCGACGCCGGGGGCGCTGCTCGTCCTCTTCATCGTCGTGCCGCTGGTCGGGCTGGTCTGGCGGGCGGTCACCGCCCCGGACTTCTTGGCCAGCCTGGCGAAGCCGATCGTGGTCGATGCTCTCCGGCTGACCGCCGTCACGAGCGGTATCACCGTGGTTGTCGCGCTGGTGACCGGCACACCGCTGGCCTATCTGCTGGCCCGGCGCGCGTTCCCCGGTAAGTGGCTCGTAGAGACCATCGTGGACATCCCGCTGATTCTGCCGCCGGTGGTAGCCGGCGTTGCCCTGCTGATCGCCTTTGGCCGCCGTGGGCTGCTGGGCGCGGAGTTGAGCGCGCTTGGCATCGAGATCCCCTTCACAACGGCGGCGGTCGTGATGGCGCAGATTTTCGTGGGGATCCCGTTTTACATTCGCAGTGCGCGGGTGGGCTTCATGGGGGTCGACGTGAGTGTTGAGGAGGCCGCGGCGATCGATGGGGCGTCCGCCTGGCGAACCTTTCGCGACGTGACCTTACCGCTGGCGCTGCCGGGGATCACTTCTGGGATCGTCCTCTGCTGGGCGCGGGCGCTCTCCGAGTTCGGCGCGACGCTGATGTTCGCCGGGAACTTCATCGGCCGGACGCAGACCATGCCGTTGGCGATCATGTCGGCGATGGAGAGCGACCTAACCGCCGCGCTGGCGCTCTCGGTCTTGTTGATCGCCGTCTCGGGCGTGGTCCTGATCCTTTCCCAGCGGCTGGCCGGTGGCCGGGGCATCGAATAACCGCAAAGAACGAGCAAGCGTTTGGCCCTTACCCCGTTCCCCTTCGGCTATCAATAAGCTGGGAGACGGAGTAAGGGCTCGTCGTGCCGGGCCGGTAGCGCCCGCGCTATCCCGCGGCGATCATCACCTCGGTCGCCTTGATAATGACGGTCACCGCCTTGCCTTGGGCAAGTCCAAGGCGCTCGGCCGATGCATTGGTGATCGCCGCGACGATCTCCTGGCCGTTGACGTCGACCACGACTTCGGCCATCACCGTGCCGTGCTTCACCGACTTGACCGTGCCCCGAAGTTGATTCCGTGCGCTCAGCTCCACGAGTCCTGCTCCCTTCTTTCGGCGACTATCGTCCAGGATTCTGAACAGATCGTGTTGAATCATAGTGAGCCGTCACGCTTCGATTCTAACAGAGGAACGCTGGCGTTCGTATTTCAGAACTGTCATAGGATTTGAATATCGGAAGCGGTTCGACCGAGGACGATTCCGAACCTCATCGTGGTCAGGCAGGTGCGCTACGATCCCCGGTTGCGTTGGGCGATGCATTCGTGCTTGGCAAGAGCGCTCCAGGAAATCCCGGAAATGGACAAAGGAGGGCGGGGAGTGCCCTCCTTTGCCTGGATTGGGATATGGAAGGAGAAAGTCTTGGGCCACGGACTGGTGGCCTGCCGCAGAAGATCGGCTGCTATCGAGCGTAATGGATAGCGGGCGATATGTCAATAGTAGGTGACATCTCTCCAGACCGGTCTTTTCTCCGCCAGTCGATGGGTCTACGGGATCGTGAATCGGAACACCCAGGGGCCTTTCCACTGTTGTCCGCCGCCGGTACCAGGGGTGCTGAACTGGAACTCCTTGAAAGTCAGTTTCCAGGGACCGCGCTTATCATAGGGTGGCATCGGGAAATCGAAGGCGTAGGTGTCGTCTTCCGTAAGCCAGGCGCCTCGCGGGCTTTGAGGTAGCCAGGGTAGCCAATGCAACCAGCCCCAGTCGGAACTCCATCCATTTGTCGTGAGCCGCATCACCGCTCCCGCTCCCGGGGTCGGTGGATCAGCATAGGCCGGGAAATGGAAGTAGACGCGCGCCGCGGATGGCGTGATGACCATCCGGTCGAGCTGGACGGCGATTCCATTCGCGGTGTCGGTCTTATTGATTTCAGCAGTCCGTCCCGGAATCACCGGTACGGTGAAGTCGAAGGTCCATGGTCCTGGCACGCGCACGATCTGATCGCCGGGGATTGCCTGACCATTGCTGAAGGATCTCACGGTATCCCGGAATGCGCCGACGCCCGGTACGGTCATTCGAAACGTGACGTTTCCGGTATCCACCGGGAGCGCCCCCGGATCAAAGCTAATCTCTCCTACGGTAGATCCCATCGATTCCGGATCGGACTGCTCCTGTAGGAACAGCATCCGATAGGTCCGCCCAGCGGTATCGGTAAGCTCAATGTCCCCAGCATGCCAACGGCCGTCGGACCCGCGCATTTCACGGACCGTGATCTCGTAGAAGATGATGATCCGGTTGGCGTCGGCATAGACGCGGTCCAGTGTCACCGTGATATCGTCAATGGTTTGCGAGCGATGGAGCGCCTGGCCGAGCGCGTGCTCCGCGACATACGATGCGGCGGGGTCATTTGTTGACAGGGTTCGCTGCATCATTTGCATGAGATGGGGAGCCGTGGCGTACCCACCACTGGCAAGCACGATCAGCGCGAGTAGCGGCGCCGCGACCACTCTGGCCGGCCGCCATACCCGGCGCGTCAACGAAAACCAGCGCTCCGCCGTTGTCCTGCTCTCCCGTGTTTTGCCGGTGGGTTCACTGTTCATCATCGACGAAGTCGCGAGCCATTCCGGCGGCTCGCTCGCGGAGTAGACGGCATCAAGATCCCGGACGAGGTGCTCCAGCGCCGGATCGGTTTCGGCGCCGAGGAGGTCTGGGTACAGTTCCGCGAGTTGTTGTCTAGGCTTCACCGTACTGCTCCTTCATGCTCTGGAGAATACGAGCAAGCTGCTTTTTCACTGCCGCCTCGCTCTTGCCGACCACTACCGCGATTTCCCGGCTCGTCAGTCCAGCGGCAAATCGAAGGGCCAGGAGTTCGCGCTTGCCGGTATCCATCTCGCCCAGTAGCACCCTTAATCGCTGCAATGCTTCTTCCCGGAGGATCACGGATTCTGGCGTTGTTTTCGTGGCGGGATGTAATGCTTCGGGTACGAGATCCCAGGTCAGGGTAATGCGATGACGGCGAGCGTGATCGATGGCGACGTTGCGGGCGATCCGGAACAACCAAGCAGCAAAGGGAACTCCCCGGTTACGATAGCTTGGCAAGGCATCGAAGGCTTTTAGGAATACCTGCTGGGTCAGATCGGCGGCGTCATCCTCACTGATCGTACGCGTCCGGAGATACCGGTAGATGCGCGGCAGGTACCGCTGGTAGAGGATGCCGAAGGCTGTGGGATCGCCTCGGATGGCATCGAGGAGTGTTGCTTCGTCAGCGGTCTTGCCATCAAAACCCTCCTCCGGCAAGACCCAAAGATTCTTCACCGTGCCGTCCCCCACCATTCTCCCACTGCATGCGCAGGTTCGCGTTGGCCTTCCGCCCGGATGGTACCCCTAGAAACGCACGACCTGGAAAAAGGGGACATGCTACTATTGCGGTAGCGACTGGGTCACCTCCGCTGACCCGGGCCTCGCTGGGTTCCGCCGCAGGTTTCCGGCGTGGATTGCCTTCCCGCACTTGCGCCGGTCCGGGCTTGCCGACCGGTACATCACCGGAAACGACGGTATCCGCGAGCACGGCCGTTGAGCGCGGCCGGAGCTGGTCTTACGTTTAACCCGGTGACGGTGGATCTGAAGGGAGCGTGTCGGGTGGCGAGTGATGATCGTATCGCGCAGGTCGACGCCTTTATTGAAGCGCATGCGCAGGAGTTCCTCGACGATCTGAAGCAGCTCTGTGCGTTCCCGAGCGTGTCGGCTCAGGGTGTGGCGATGGTCGAGACCGCGCGCTTTACCAGGGATCTCCTCGAAAAGCATGGCATCCAGGCCCGGCTCATCCCGACCGAGCGGTATCCGATCGTCTACGGTGAACTCACCGGCACCAGCCCGGCAACCATCCTCTGCTACAACCACTACGATGTGCAGCCTGCCGAGCCGTTCGAGCTCTGGGATTCGCTGCCCTTTGAGGCCACCCAGCGGGATGGCAAGCTCTTCGCGCGGGGGGCCAGCGATGACAAGGGGCACATCATCTGCCGTCTGGCCGCCGTCCGCGCGCTCACGGCGGTCTACGGCGAGGTTCCCTGCTCGCTGAAGTTTCTCATCGAGGGCGAGGAGGAGATTGGCTCCGCCTACCTGCCGGAGTTCATCGAACAGCACACCGATTTGCTCCGGGCGGATGCCTGTCTCTGGGAGTTCGGCGGTGTTGATTATGAGGGCCGGCCGCTGACCTATCTCGGCATGCGCGGGAACATGTATATCGAGCTTCGCGCCAAGCGGTTATCCCGCGATGCCCATTCCGGCCTCGGTGGCTCGATCTTCCCGAACGCCGCCTGGCGGATCATCTGGGCGCTGAGCACGTTCAAAACGCCGGATGAACGGATTCTGATCCCCGGCTGGTACGACGATGTCCGCGAGCCAAGCGAGTATGACCTCGAGCTGCTGGCTGGGCTGCCGTCGGATGACGAGCGGTTGAAGCAGAGCTTCGGGCTGGACGGATTTCTCGGCGGCGTGAGTGATGCCGATCTGCGTCGCCGGCACGTCTTTGAGCCGACGTGCACCGTCGCTGGGCTCACATCCGGGTATCAGGGGCCGGGATCGAAGACCGTGCTGCCGGCCGAGGCAACGGCCAAGGTCGATTTCCGTATCGTGCCCGATCAGGACCCGGACGACTTGATCGCCAAGCTTGAGGCGTATCTGATCGATCAGGGATTCGATGACATCGAGGTGATCCGGCATGGGGACTATCGCGCGGCACGGGTTGACCCGAATGACCCCTTCATCGCGCTGGTCGCGGAAACCGGCGAAGAGGTCTACGGCAAGCCGGAGGCGATCTATCCGATGAGCGGTGGCTCCGGACCGATCGAGCCGTTCGTCCGCGTGCTGCATCTTCCGGTCGCCAACGTGGGGGTCAGCTATCCGGACTCGTGGGCCCACTCCCCGAACGAGCACATCCGGATCGACGACTTCATCAACGGGATCAAGCACACCGCGCGGGTCTTCGCGCGGATGGCGGAGCGAGGATTGGCGACACCGGCCGGCAGCGAAGCGCAGGCAACACGCGGCTTGTGATCCGCCGCTAGCCCAGCTCGCAGGCCCATGCTCTCGGCCCACCGGGCCGGTCCGCGTGCCATCAGGTGTTGCCGCTTGGATACGAGATTTCGAAGCCGTGTCCCCGGCGGGGAATCGAGAGTGCCACCAGGTTGCCCGATGCGTCGAGCTCGGCCAGGAACGTCGCCTCCGCCGTCCGGAGCTGCTCATCCGGGGCGGCCTCATCCGCCGTGCTGAGTGTGATATAGACCGCATCCTCCCCGGCCGCGACGAACTCCGACGCCACCGGATCGGTCAGCCAGGACTCCAGGATGCGCCTGAGATCCACCTCGTCTCCAGCCCGGACCTCGACGCCGACCAGCCGTCCACCTTCCCCGACATCGATCAGGCCCGGAAGCACGGTTTCCGTCTGGACTGGACCCTCTTGATGATCCAGGGTCAGCCGGAGCGTATTCTCGCGTTGGCGGTAGCTCAAGCGCATTGGATCTTTCCAACCTGATGATCACGATCGCTTTATCGCGGTTCACCCATCCTCCGGATGACGATGCTTGCGGACGCATAGCGGAGAATGACCCTGGAACCTATCCTGACTATGCCATATGGCAGATGCGCGCCGCATCCGCGGCCGGTACTATGTGGCCAATGGGGGTTGAAACCGAAGCCCGTCCGGGGTCAGGGGTTCCGGTGGAGCGGGTAAAGCCACTACGCCCGCTGCATCATTAATCGGTCGACCGCGATGAGTCTCGCTCTCGCGGTTGTCTGATTTTCGGCGGAGTTCTTCCGAATCTTCGGCCATGAGAAACGCGGTTCCCAGTGGGGCCGCGTTTTTTTGTCTCTGTGTATTGTCCGCGATCAGTTCGATCGAGGATTCGGCCAAGCCATTCCCCACCGGCGGTGATGGTCATGCAGCCAGCCGGTCATGCTTCACAACCCTCTACGGTCGGCCCGAAGGGGTACAGGACGTGCTGTGTTCCCTGGATCAGTGCCGGGTGCTGACGTGATCGAGGCACGGCACGCCGGTCCCGGCGACGTCCGGAAGGAGTGAGGCGTGGAGATCGAGCTCGGGAAGCCGGTAGTCAGTAGCGATGGCAAGCAGGTTGGAGATGTCGATGGGCTGGTGCTGGATGTCGAGCGGGAGGATCTCCAACAACTCGTTGTCCGGAAAGCGACGGTGCTGGACGAGGAGCGGACCGTGCACCGGCGCCAGGTTGAGCGGGTCGATCATGACGGGACAGTTCATCTCAAGGTTAGCTCGGAGATGTTCGAACGGCTGCCGCGATTCGTCGAGGAAACGTTCATCTTGCCGAGGGAAATCGACGATCTTCGATACCCTCCCCAGGGGTGGACCAGCGGTGACACGGAGTATCCCCTGTTGCTCTGGGGACCGACGTCGATCCTGGTGCGCCGTCAACCAGGAGCGCGGCGAGTCTCGCCTCCTGGCGCGACCAAAATGCCGACGACCTTACCGCAGGGTGAGGTGGAGATCGACGGGCAGACTGAGGTCCTCGGCAGCGATGGCGAAAGCCTCGGTACGGTCGATGAGATCATCTCCGATGCCAGCGGGAATATTACCGGGCTCGTCGTCAAAGAGGGGATCATCGCCCAGCACCGGATGCGCGTGCCGGTCGACTGGATCGCGTCGATCTGGAGCAACCAAGTAGAGTTAAATGTGACTGCTGCTGAAGTGAAGCAGCGCGCGGAAGCTAGCGAGTAGGGCCGCTGGATTTTCAGCGGGAGGTGCTGAATGGCCGAGAGCGAGTCCGGCACGCGGGTAGAGGCGTTGGAGACCGCGGCCGGGCTACTGAGAATCGCCGAAGAGTCGGCCGCGATCGCGGCGCGCTTTCTTGAGATTGCCGGGACGCCGGAGCTGGACGAAGAGGCTGAGATCCAGGGCATTCCGGCACCGATTTCCCCGGCTCAACGCGCTAGCCAGCGCATCGCGGAGCAAGTACCCCGAATCCGCCGGCTGTCGAGCCTGCTCTCGCAGCAGACCGCCTGGGTACAGAGCCTCGCATCGCAGTTTACCGCGGAGCCGCGAGCGCTTGAACAGCTCGCCGCGATCCAGTCCCTGGAGTACAGCCTGTCGCAAGAGATCGCTCGGCTGGAACGCTTCCTGGACCAGCCTGGCCCCGGCCGGTAGCGCAACGGCCGTATGAGCGCGCGTTTGTGGTTTTGCACGCGGTGGCGGTGAGCGGACATGACCCGAAAGCGTGGCGCTCCCGACTACCGTCTTACTCGATCGGCAGCGCGCGGCGGTAAACCGACCGCGCTCACAGCCCGAAGCCGGCCGAGGCCGGCTGCAAGCGGATCGGGGAGTCCACGTCTCCGTCATGCTTCACCGTCGCGCAGCATCTCTCGGAGGTCCTTCCCCTTCGCTGGGGCTCAGTGTCAGGATGACGGGGAGCGTGCGAAAGACGTATGCGTCTCATTCCCAGCCAGGTTCACCTGGCTTCGTTGCGTGAGCGCGACGGCTTTAGCCTCGCGCGATGCCGGCTCGACGTGCAGGTCAGAGATCTACCGCCCGCCCGAAGGCTGCCCGCAACACCCTGACGCGCGCCAGGTCCTACCCTTGAGTAGCCTGGCTATCACGGGAATAGCGTTCGTCCGTCTTCGCTGCCATGATGAAATCGTTCTGGTGCAGCCCCTTGATCTTGTGGGTCCACCAGGTGACGGTCACCCTGCCCCATTCGGTCAGGATGGCGGGATGATGCCCCTCCGACTCCGCGAGCTCCCCGACCCGATTGGTGAAGGCGAGCGCGCCGGCGAAATTGAGGAACCGGAAGGCGCGTTCCAAGCGCTTGATTCCATCACGCTCGACAACCTGCCATTCGGGCACCTGGGGCTGGAATTCGGCGATCTCTTCGTCGGTGAGGGTGGGCGCTCCCTTCCGGCATACCACACAGGTCATCTGGTTCAATGTAGCCATCATATACCTCCCGCGCGAGCATCCGACGGCCGCGGCTAGTCTGGCCGCTATCGCGTTCCGGGTCTATTCCAGTCTTGACCGGTTTCCATGCCGATCGTATCACGTGTACGTGGAACCGGCCTGATTGGTTTGCCCGGGTGTGACGACGGGCAGTGGGAGTGGAATTGGGGAAGGCTGGATCATGAACGACCAAGTCCGCCGGAAAGAATTACGGGCGCAATACAAGCAAACCCACCCCGAAGCCGGGGTGTACCGCATCATCAACCATGAAAACAGCAAGGTCCTGCTGAGCTCCTCGCCCAATCTCGCGAGCGTCCGAAACAGGTTGGCGTTCGCGAAATCGACCAATTCGCCGGGAGCGCTGGATCAGCGACTGCGCGACGACATCCGCCGGTTCGGCATCGACGCCTTCTCACTGGAGATCCTCGAGGTGCTGGAGACGAAGCCGGAGATGACCCCGGCGGAGATCCGGGACGATCTTGCCGTGTTGGAGGAACTCTGGCGTGAACGGCAGGACCCCTTACTGCTGTATTGATTGCCGGGAGAGGTCCGCGACAGCAGCCGGGATACTACAGCACGAGGTAGTGAAGCTCGATCCCGATCATAATCGCGCTGATCCCGCCGACCAGGCTGACCCAGACGATAGTGGTCGCGAGCTCAACAATCGGCAGGTGTCGCCGCGCGTTGCTGGGCTGCTGGGTACGGGGCGCGGCACGCAGGTCGATCACCGCCATGGCCAGCAGCGCTAGCGCGAGTGCGGCCAGGACCAATAGCCAGGGATAGATCGGCAGCAAGGAGAGAGCGCCCAATCCGGTTGCTACCATCTCCCCCAACCGCCAGACCTTCATGATCAGATAGGCGAGGCCGATCGCGGCCACCGTGAAGCCGAGCGCCGAGCGGAAGCGGTGCAGCCGGGCTCGAAAAAACCCGCCCCGGCGCACCCAGCCGGCTATCGCGGTGATCACGCCGAGTGCCGGCAGGGCGAAGAGGATCACGTAGGCGGCGTAGGTGTATTCGGCCGCGAACTCGTGCACCTGATCGCGGAACAGATACCCGAGGGTCATCGGGATTCCGACCCAGACGAATGCCGCAGGTATCGCCCCCTGGAGGAACGCCTTGAAGGGGATGGCGAGCAGCCCCGAGCCGATCGAAATATACATCCGCACGAGCGGCAGGATGCGCACCAAGAAGACGAGCATCACCTCATGCCCGCTGAGGCGATTACTCCAGCGATCCAGGATATCGTGCTGCCAGGTGCTCTGGTGGCGGAGCAGCCAGAGCATCGCCCGCCTGCCACCGGTTCGTGAGATGATGTGGATGGCCGTTGTCCCGAGGATATCGGCGACCGAGACCAGAATGATCCCGAAAATGAGGGCCGGGAAGGAATGGATCGCGTAGCTCCCAGCAAGCAGCAGCGCGACCTCCAGGGCAATCCCGGTTGGTACACCGAGCTCACCAGCGAACACCAGGAGGGCGACGATCAACACGCCATATTGCTGGATCAGTGACAGAATCTGATCGATGACCAGCGACCCTCTCTACCCCGGTCGATGGGTTGTGGCGCGCAAACCGGTGGTGACGATGGTCAATCGCGGGGATGAGCGCACCCCGGCGTCTCGCCGGGCGGGGCTCCTCCTGTATCATACTCAAACGCCGTCGAGCAAAAGAAAGCGTGTCCCTTCCGGCCGTTCGTCAGCCAAAGGGCCGGCCGAATCCGGCAATGTCACGCGTTCGCTGGATGGCGTAAAATTCTGGACATGTGATACCTTTCCACCAGCCGCGTTCAAATGGGACGCGGCACCGCCAAGAGAAGGACAAACAGCGTGCTCTTTGGGGCAGAATCAAACCTTGACCTCGCGCAGGCCCTGTTCGACCTGGGAGGGGTCCAGTTCGGTGAATTCGACCTCGGTCCCACCGCCGGTCGCTCGCCGATTTATATCAACCCCCGTGTGCTGATCAGTGAGCCGTCGGTGCTCGGGCAGATCGCTCGCTTAATTGACCAGGACATCAACGCTGACCAAGCACGCCGGAAGCCGCGCCTAGCGAAATTCCGCGCGGTGGCGGGAGTCCCGATGGGTGGGCTCCATCTGGCTACAGCCTATTCGCTGACGAGTGGCACCCCACTGATCTATATCCGGTCGAACGCTGAGGAACCGGCCATCGAGGGGCGAGTCATTCCTGGCCAGACGGCGTTGATCATGGATGATCTGATGACCGGAGGTTCCAGCATCCTCAGCACCGCGCAAACACTGGAAAAGGCCGGCCTGGTGGTGCGCGACGCGATCGTGCTCATCGACCGGGAACAGGGCGGTGTCGAGCGGCTGCGGGAGCACGGGTACCGGGTGATGCCGATCCTGGGCCTTAAGACGATGCTGACCTTCTACCATGAGAGTGGCCTGATCGACTCCGAGCGGTTCCGCGAGGCGATGGAATACCTCAGCAGCAACGGGTCGCGCGGGCGGGACTAGCCGGACGGCCGGTTGAGCCGGTCAGCGGCTGGGTTCCGGTCTGCTTTTGATCGTGCCCCGGAGTTGCCCGGCAACCGGTTCGAGGCCCTCCATCGTCTCCTCGACGATCATCTGGCTGACGGCTTCCAGGCTGTGGGTTTCGTTCCAGACTTTGAGCTGGCGGTCGGCGCTCGTCCCGGTCTCCAGTATCCGCCCGATATGATCGATCTCCTCCCGGCAGTTGAGGTCATCGACCACGTCATCGACGAAGTCCAACAGCTCCTCAATCAGCTTGCGCTCATCCACCTCTTCTCGCTTACCGAAGTCGATGAGCTTGCCATCGAGGCCATAGCGCATCGCCCGCCACTTGTTCTCGTTGAGCACCGCGCGGGGGTACTGGCGGAACCCGAGGTTCTTGGTGCGCAGGTCGTAGAGCTTGGCAACGATCGCCTGGGTCAGCGCGGCCAGCGCGAGGCTGTCCTCGACGCGGCTCTGCATATCGCAGATGCGGAACTCCAGGGTCTGGAACGTCGGATGCGGGCGCAGATCCCACCAGATCTTGGTCCCGTCTTCGATGCAGTGTGTCTGCACCAGCAGGTCCACAAATGACTGGTACTCGGCCCAGGATTTGAACGTATCGGGCATCCCCGTTCGCGGCATCTGACTGAAGACCGCCAGCCGGTAGCTCTTGAGGCCGGTCGGCCGGCCGATCCAGAAGGGTGAGCTGGTCGAGAGGGCCAGGAGATGCGGTAGGAAGTAGCGTGCCTCGTTGAAGACATCGATGGCACGGTCCGGGTTAGCGCCGGCGTAGATGTGGACGTGAATGCCGAAGATCACCATCCCCCGGGCGACATCGCCCATATCGTTGGCGATCGCGAGATAGCGATCTTTCGGGGTGACCATCTGGTCGCGCCAGTCGCTCACCGGATGGGTGCCGCTTCCGGCGATGGTGAGTCCGGCCGGTTCGCAGAGCGCGGCCAGCGAGCATCGGAGCCGGATCAGCTCCTCCCGTGCCTCCTTGATATCGGCGCAGATCTTGGTGCCCACCTCAACGACGCTTTGCAGCATCTCCGGCTTGATCTGATCGCCGAGAATCTCTTCGCCCTCCTGGAGAATCTGGGAGACGTGCGATTGCAGCCGGTTCGTGCTCCGGTCGATGATCTGGAACTCTTCTTCAATGCCGATCGTGAACTCGCCCACGGTTGACTCCTCTCTGGCTGGCGTACGATCCAGCACAGAGCCTGCCCCGACTGGAGAACCAATGCCATCAGGCGAATTATCGTTGATCCGCGGCGCGCTTCCCACCCAGTGACGCGCCGTGATCCCCAAGATCAAGAATTGTGCCACGTGAACAAGAAGTGGTGCCGGAAAGCGTGCGTGCCGTCCGATGACCGCGGGTGGCCGATCGCCTATTCTCGTGCGAGAGACCAATACGCTGGCGGGTTCCGGTGTCCGTACCGGTAGGAAAGGATGTGATGGTGACTTCTCCGGAGGCGGCGGTCAGCGCTGGTGATACAGCCTGGCTCCTGATATCGGCGGCGCTGGTGATGCTGATGACGCCGGCGCTGGGCTTTTTCTATGGTGGGCTGGTGCGTCGCAAGAATGTGCTGGCCACGATCATGCACAGCTTTTTCATCCTGGCCTTGATCAGCGTCCAGTGGGTCCTCTGGGGGTATAGCCTTGCCTTCGGCCCGGATGTTCGTGGCCTGATCGGCAATCTCGACTGGATCGGGCTCCATGGCGTCGGGACAGCGCCGAACCCGAACTATGCCGCGACCGTCCCCCATCAGGCCTTCATGGTTTTTCAGATGATGTTTGCCGTGATCACGCCGGCGCTCATTACCGGCGCGTTCGCCGAGCGTAAGCGCTTTAAGGCATTCGTGATCTTCAGCCTGGTCTGGTCCACCCTGGTCTACGATCCGGTGGCCCACTGGGTCTGGGGGACCGGCGGCTGGCTCCGGCAGCTCGGCGCCCTGGATTTCGCCGGCGGCACCGTGGTGCACATCACCTCGGGCGCGTCGGCGCTGGTGGCGGCCATGGTTCTCGGTAAGCGGCTTGGTCTGGGCCAGGAGCCGATGGACCCCCACGACGCGACCATGACCGTGCTTGGCGCGGCGCTGCTCTGGTTCGGTTGGTTCGGGTTCAACGCCGGGAGCGCCCTGACCTCCGGCGCGCTAGCTGCCGGCGCCTTCGTGACGACCAATACGGCGGCGGCGATGGGCGCGTTGACCTGGATGACGGTGAGCTGGGCGGTTCACCGGCGGCCGAGCGTGTTGGGGGCGGCCGCCGGTGCCGTGGCTGGGCTGGTGGCGATCACGCCGGCGGCCGGCTACGTCACTGTCCCCGCCGCCATCCTGATCGGCTTTGGCGCGGGCATCCTCTGCTTCCTGGCCGTGCAGCTCAAGAGCCGCCTGCATATCGACGACGCGCTGGACGTCTTCGCTGTCCATGGCGTTGGCGGCACCTGGGGCGCGCTCGCGACTGGGATCTTCGCGACCCTGGCCGTCAACGGCGCCGGGGCAGACGGCCTCCTCTCCGGCAACCCGCGCCAGCTCTTGATTCAGGCGGTCGCGGTCGCGGTGGTCTGGGTCTACTCGGTGACCATGACGTTCGCGATCCTGAAGGTGATTGACCTCGCGATCGGGATTCGCGTCCCGGAGCAGGAAGAGGTGCTCGGGCTCGATACCTCGCAGCATGGCGAGGCGGCCTACCAGCTCTAGATTGATGATTGTCACATTTCCTCCCCTCTCTCCCGGCATTGGGAGAGAGGCCGGGGGCGAGGGATGAAGTAAGGAAAGGATATACCCTGCTATGGATCTCGTGACCATCGCCGCGCTGATCAGCTTCGCGCTCCTAGTCGTCGCCTGGCTCGGGCTTCCCGCCTCGCCGGACGCGGCCGTTGATCCGCTCGACGGCATGATCGCGCGGCCACAGTTTCGTCAGGTGGAAGTGGCTGGCGAGGAGCGGGTATCGTAGTGAAAGGGAACCCCTGGGCGCCACATCCGTTTCAGGAATGGTAGCGCGATCTGCCGGCCCGGCGGATGGGCCCTGAACGCGACTACCAGAGGATAGCCTGACGCATGGAGGTCTAACCGGATTGGGAGGTCTTCGCGCATGCCGAGGTGCCAACCCCGGATCGCGCGCCTAGTGATTCTGCTCTTCGCTCTCAGCGCGTTTCCCTTTTCGCAACCTGCTTCGTCTGCCCATGCCGCCGGGCTTTCGCCGGGCGGGCTGGTTGCCTATCTTGACCGCGCCAACAACCTTTGGGTAAGCCAGGACAACGGCGATGGTGCCACCCAGATCAGCACCGGTGGCGGGTTCGACGACGTTGTCTGGTCGAATGATGGTACCCGGTTGGCAATGACCAGCCCGGCCAATGGCGGGAGTGTCGTCATCGCGAGCCCGGAACCGGCGTTCGGCGTCCGGAGTCTTCACACCGGTCGCGATCCACGCTGGGCCGCGGACAGTTCCCGAGTTGCCTTTGTCGATGGCGGCACGGTGCATATCTTTGACCGGGATGGCACCTATCAGCGGAGTACCGGCGTTGGCGCCGGGGCGATCGACTGGTCGCCGTCCGGTCACCGCATCGGCTTCACCGTGGTAACCGCCGATCCGTACATGACCGGCTGCCCGAAGCTCAATCTCGGCTGGATCGATGCCGATACCGGCTCCAGCCAGATCGTCGCGCGCTCCTTCGGCAAGTTCGCCTGGGCCGGTGATGGCAGCCGGCTGCTCTACGTCTCGACCGATGACGGCACGGTTCGGAGCTTCGATACCCGTTCCGGCGCCTCCCAGCGTCTCTCAAGCCGGCTGGCCAACCCCTGCGGCGGCCCGTTCTTCACCACGGCGGATGGCCGGCAGTTGCTCTTCCTCGATTACGGCGCCGGTGGACACGACCTGGTCATGCTGAACATCGACACGCTCCAAGAGCGCGTCTACAAGAACGTCCCGGTGGGCTTCCCGTCGAGCAGGCTGCCGGCGTATGCGGTCACGGTGGACCCTCAGGGGCGCTTTGTCTACACGGTTCAGAGCTATCCGACGACCATCACCCGGATCGATCTCCAGAGCGATGCCCGGACGGCGCTCCTCTCCAACGACCACCGGATGATCCTTACCTTCTCACCGGACCGTAGCCGGGTGGCGTTGGTCGATACGCCCTATGGCCAGCCGACGTTCACCTCGGTGCGGGAACTGGCGACCGGGACCGAAGCCCGGTTCACGAATGTGGGCTGGCTCGCCTGGGAGGCATCGCCCTTCACGCCGCCGACGCTGCAAGCCTGGGACCGGGTTTGGAACCGGGAGGATCTACCGGTGGCCGCCGGAAAGGTGAGCCGCACCTGGGTCTGGGGCCCGGCCCCCTTCGCGACCGAGCAGGAGCTGTTTGACCAGGCTCCGGGTGGCCGCCGGGCGGTGCGCTACTTCGATAAGAGCCGGATGGAGGTCACCAATCCCGGTGGCGATCAAAGCAGCCCCTGGTACGTTACGAACGGCCTGCTGGTGCGCGAGCTGATTTCCGGACAATTGCAGGTTGGTGAGAACCGGTATATCGACCGGGAGCCGGCCGGTATGCCGGTAACCGGTGACCCGGATGACGCCAACGGCCCGATCTATGCCTCCCTGCGGGCGTTGCTCACCGCGCCCCCGGTGCCGGTCGGCAGCGAGATCCGGGCAACGATCGACCGGCAAGGCACGGTTGGCGGCAATGGCCGTGGCGGAGTCTCCGCGGCGATCCTGGTTGGAGAGACCAATCACACCGTCGCCGATGTCTTCTGGACCTATCTCAACAGCCAGGGGCCGGTCTGGGACGGCGCGAACTTTGTCGACGGCCGCCTCTTCGATCCGACGTTTTTTGCGACCGGGTTCCCGATCACCGAACCCTACTGGACGCGAGTAAAGGTCGCCGGGCAGGTGAAGGATGTGCTCCTCCAGTGCTTTGAGCGCCGGTGTCTGACGTATACGCCGGATAATCCGGACGGCTGGAAGGTCGAGATGGGCAACGTCGGCCAGCATTATCACCGTTGGCGCTATGGCGGCTGACCTGTCCGCCGCCGATGATCCGGTTCCGGTACCCTGTCCGGGCCTTTTCCTGCCGGACCAGCTTGCGTACGGACGGTGCCGCATACGATACTAATGCGTGGTATGCGGCGCTTATACGTCATTATTGTCAACTTTAATACGGTCGATCTCCTCTCGGAGTGCCTGTCGCGCCTCTGCGCAAGCCGGCTCGACCGGCCGATGGAGATTTATGTCGTGGACAACGGCTCGTCGGACGGCAGCCTCCAGGTCGTCCAGGAGCGGTTTCCCGGCGTGCACACGATCGACGCCGGTGGCAATCTCGGATTCGCCGGGGGAAATAACCTTGCCCTGCGCGAGATCCAGGCAGGGACTTCGCGAACCGTCGATCGTGACGACCAGTACGTCCTTCTGCTCAACACCGATTGCTTCATCGAGCCGGATACCCTCCAGTTCACCGCTGACTTCCTCGACGAGCATCCGGAAGCCGGGGTCGTTGGACCAAAAGTCGTGCTCGCCGATGGACGCCTCGACCTTGCCTGCCGCCGGTCATTCCCGACGCCGTCCAGCGCGTTCTGGAAGCTCACCGGGCTGGCGCGGCGGTATCCCGGCCATCCACGGTTCGCGGGCTATAACCTGACGTACTTGGACCCCGATCAGACCTATGAAGTCGACTCGGTAATGGGTGCCTATATGCTCGTCCGGCTATCGGCTATCGACGATGCGGGGCTGCTCGATGAGTCGTTCTTTATGTATGGGGAAGATCTCGATTGGGCCTACCGGATCAAAAAGCATGGCTGGAAGGTGTATTACTATCCAGTGGTCCACGTCTTGCACCTCAAGGGCGCCAGCAGTTCGCGACAGAGCTACCGGCTGATTGTCGAGTTCTATCGCGCGATGTATCTTTTCCACCGTAAGCACTATGCACCGTCAACGTTCATCTTAATCAACTGGCTGATCACGGCCGGCATCGTCACACGGGGAGGGTATGCCTTGCTCCGCAATCTCACCCGGCCCGCCGGGGCCAAGCGGGTTGCCTGACGATGACGAAACGACCTGGAACTCCGGGAGCCCGGCGGTGAGCAAGGGGAGTCTACCGACCAGGATGCCGGCACGACCGGCGGCCGTTCGAAGCTCCAGGCTGACCCGGACGGCGGAGATCGCCCGCCACCGGGGGACCGATGCGTTGATCCTGGCCAGTCAAGTCATGCTCGATGCCGGCAGTGTCGCGCTGGCCTTCTACCTCGCCTACCGTCCACCGGTCGCGGCGGAGTTCTTCGGACCCGGCTTCACCGTCTCCGCTGGACGCGCGCTCGGGATGCTGGCGGTCACGATCCTGACAATGGCGCTGGTCTTCGCGCTGGGCGGGCTCTACCGTCTCGGGCGCGGCGTCTCCCGGATTGATGAGTTCTACAAGATCTGCACGCATGCCTCATTCGGCCTGGTGCTTGCCATCGCGGTCAACTCCATCCTGCTCGGCCACAACGCGGTCTTCTCTCGGCGCCTGCTCCTCGTCGGCTGGGTTCTCTCGATCGCCCTGATAACCGGCGGCCGGCTGGTGCACGGCTATCTGGCCGGACAGGTTCGGGCATCGGGTCTGGCACGCGACCGGCTGCTGATCGTCGGCACCGGGAAGACCGGACAGATGGTCTTCGATAAGATCCAGCGCACCCCGCAGCTCGGATATGAGGTTGCCGGCTTCCTGGCTCATGGGCGGGATGCCGAGCCGGTCCCCAGCGCCATGCATGGTGTACCGGTCTATGGCACGACCGAATGGATTGCCGAGGTCGTCCGCCGGCACGATGTCGATGAGCTGATCCTGGCACTGGAAGGGGTGCCGCATGAGGAGGTTTTGGACCTCATCTACCAGATCATGGACCTCCCGGTCAGTATCAAGGTTTACCCGGACACCTTCCGGCTGATCACCAATGACGAGCTCAGCATCGGCGATCTCGGTGGCTTGCCGATGGTGACGGTCCGACGTGCCCGGCTCCGGGGCTGGAGCCGGGCCGTGAAGCGGGCGCTGGATCTGGTGGTCAGCGCGGCAGTGCTGATCCTCCTCTCACCGCTGCTACTGCTTCTCGCGGCGCTGATCAAGCTGGACTCTCCGGGCCCGGTCTTCTTCGTGCAGGAGCGGGTCGGCCACGACGGTATTCCGTTCAATCTCCTGAAGTTCCGATCGATGCCGGTCGATGCCGAGGCGAAGACCGGCCCGGTGTTCGCCACCCGCGACGATTCCCGGCCGACGCGCCTCGGCCGGTTCATGCGCCGCTACTCGTTGGATGAGCTTCCGCAGTTCATCAACGTCTTCCTCGGCGAGATGAGCCTGGTCGGCCCCCGCCCGGAGCGGCCCTACTTCGTGGAGCAGTTCAGCCAGACCATTCCCCGCTATATGGCCCGGCACCGGGAGAAGGCCGGGATTACCGGCTGGGCGCAGGTGAACGGGCTGCGAGGTGACACGTCGGTCGAGGAGCGGACCCATTACGATCTCTATTATGTCGAGAACTGGTCGTTACTGTTCGACGTCAAGATCATGATCAAGACTCTCCTGCACGTCTTCACGGATCAAAACGCCTACTGACTTACCCTCCGGTGGTCCGGTAGCCCCTTCGCTTAGCTGTAGGCAGACGATGTGCGAATGCATGGTGGGAGCAATTGACGCCAGCGCGGTAGGCCATTATGCTTTCGCCAGCTAAGCTCGCGTACATGCCGGAATGGGAGGGGGACGGATTCGCCGTTCCGGTCTGAAGGTGATTGTCGATTCATCGGTGTCGATGGGTCGCGTTGTCCCACGCGGTAGCATGAGCTATGGTCGCCCGTTTGAATAGATGCCACGGCGGCGAGCTCGGGGTATGGTGCCTTGTGAACATCCGTCTCCGGTTTTGGCCATTGTTGACGGGGTTGGGGAAGTCGTCACCAGGCCCTGTCGTCTAGGAGGCCGTTTGGTCATGAATTGCGCCTCGCGGCCGGTCAGCTATCGATGATGAAGGTGAACACCGTCTTTCTCTCCGTACTGATCTTCATCATATTTGCTGGGCTCTTCCTGCGCTCTCGCAGGCTCCAGGAGCCTCGGGACGACCTTGCCGCACAAGCCCCTCCCCGCGATCCGGATCACCTCAAGGTGCTCATCCTCTCAGTCGCACTCGGTGGGGGGCACGAAGCAGCCAGCCGGAGCATCTGTACCGAACTGGAGCGAGCCGGGCACCAGGCAGTCATGGTGGATGGGCTGCGGCAGATGAGCCCCACCTTTGACCGTGCCCTCCGCCGGATCTATCTCGCGCAGTTGAGATACGCGCCCTGGTCCTACGAGCTCTTCTTCCGGATCTTGACCTTTCCGGTTACCGCGCGAATCCTCCGGACCGGGTTTGGGCTCCTGTTCGGTCACCGGCTCCTTGAGACGGTCCGGCGCGAGCAGCCGGATGTCGTAGTTCCGACCTATCCGCTGGTCATTGGCGCGCTGGGGCATTTGCGCCGGACCGGCAGACTCAATATCCCGGTGGCCGCGTTGATCTCCGATTATGGGACGCACCGGTTATGGGTCGCGCCCGGCGTCGATCATTACCTGGTGATATCCAGGGCGTCGGCGCCGCTGGCGGAAGAGGCAGGCGGGCGGGTTCAGGTGATCCGGCCGCCGGTCGCGCAACAGTTCCGGGTCGCGCCGTCACGCGATGATGCGCGGGCCGCGCTTGGGCTGCCGCCGGACGCATTCACGGCGCTGATCGTTGGCGGAAGCTGGGGCGTCGGCGATCTCATCAGCACCGCCGACTATGCGATCGAGGTCGGCGCCTACGCGGTGATCGTGGCCGGGAGCAATGACGCGTTGAAGAACCGGCTGGAGCAGCGATTCCGCGGCAATCCCCGGGTCCGGATCTTTGGCTGGACCCAGGACATGCCGAGGCTGATGGCGGCCGCCGATTGCCTGATCCAGAATGCTGGCGGCGTCACCTGCCTGGAGGCGGCCGAGATGGGCCTGCCGGTACTGCTGTTCCGCCCGATTCCGGGCCACGGGCGCCTCAACGCGCGGGTGATGGAACAGGCGGGAGCCGCTCGCTGGGTACATGGCGTTGAGGAGTTCAGGGATCTGCTCGGCGCCGCGTCGGCGAGAACGATCAGGCTGACCGCGCCCCGCGCGGAACCCGCTTGCCCGCTGGTTCCGGCTATCCTGACGAGCGCGGTGGCACCGGCCGCGGGGCCGGTGCCGGTCCCGGCCCGGTCGTGGTCGCGGCTTCCCGGTCCGGTGGTGGCCGGGGCCTCGGTGCTGGCGATGGTCCTCTGGCTGTCGATGTCCCCGCTCGGCGTGGCGCTGGCCGCCAAAGGGCTGCACGTGCGGGTTTCCGGCTATGACACCGATACGAACCGGATCGCGGTTGGGGTCCGGGCGACCGATCCGGTGACGGCCGAATCGCTGGAGCATGTGATCGAGCAGGAACGGCTGCCGGTGGCATTGTTTGTCGATGCGCACGGTGCCGAAGGGCTCTACCCGAGCTCCAATGTGATCTTCGGCATCGCCGCGGATCATCATGACCGGCGGCTCCTGACTCCCTGGGCGACCCGGCGAGAGGTCCGCTCGGCCGCGTTCGAGCTGCATCGGAAGACCGGCGCAATGCCGGCGTACTTTTTGCCGGCTTCGAAAAACGTGAACGTGACCGCCCTGGCCGTTGCGCCGCGCGATGTCGAACTCGTACTCCCCGAACATCACGACGGTCAGGCGCCCGGCCCCGGCGTACTGATTATCGATGCCTCGGGTCTTGCGTCAGGGGAGGCTCAAGACCTGCTGCACCAGGAGCTGCAAGCGATTCAGGAGAAGGGACTGCAATGGGTCTCGCTCGACAACCTCTGATCCTCGCGCCGGCGATGCTAGGTGCCGCCCATCTTGCCCCGCTCCTCGCCAACCGGGATAGCGGGCGGCGATTCTTCCCCGCGATCGCGCGTGTTCCGGCGCCGGACGCGGTCGGGCTGACCTTCGATGATGGCCCGGACCGGGCGCTGGATGCGTTCCTGAAGGCATTGGAGCAGGGTGGTGCCCGGGCAACCTTCTTCGTTACCGGCGAGCAAGTGGAGCGGGCACCAGGCCGGGTAGCGGAGCTGATCGCGGCCGGTCATGAGGTGGGTGTCCACGGCTACCGGCATCGGCTTCACCTCCGGCTGGCTCCCTGGCAGGTGGTGGACGACCTGCGCCGTGGGCGAGCGATTATCGAGGACGCGGCCGGCCGATCCACCACGTGCTTCCGGCCACCGCATGGGTTGTTCAGCCTGTCTTCCTGGCGGGAGGCCGGGCGCCAGGGGTGGGCGCGCGTGCTCTGGTCGCGCGCGGGCAACGATTGGGAAGGCCGGGCCACCCCGCGCTCGATCGCCGACCGGATCGGAATACCGGTGGCCGGCGATATCCTGCTGCTCCACGATTCCGATCGTTATTCCGCGCCCGGCTCCTGGCGCAATACCCTGGGGGCGCTGCCGTTGATCTTCGAGCGGCTCTATGCGGCGGGGCTCACCGCGCGACCGGTTGGGGAGTTGTTGAGTATCGCTCCGTGCTCATAGGAATCATCCTTATCCTGGCCTCGGCCGCCGCCTACAACAGCGCGCCGGTTCTGCTGGCGCTTGAGGCGCGCTCCCGACTCGACCAGCGTGGGACATCGTTGGTCGCCGGAGTGCTCCAGGGCTCCGCCGGCTTGCTTGGGATGGTCCTGGGCGCCGTGGGCTGGGTCCTGCAGTTACTCGCCCTGACCCGGATATCAGTCACGCTGGCCTGGGTCCTGGGCGCCTCCGGGGTCATCGTGCTCCTGCTGCTCTCCCATTGGTTGCTACATGAGCCGGTTGGCCGGCAACAGGTGCTCGGGATCATGGCGATTACGGCCGGAATGGTGGCGGTCGGTCTCATCCACCCGGCACGGAGCGCGACACTGCCGGCGCTGAATCACTGGCTGGTTCTGCTGTTTCTCCTGACCCCGGTCGTGATGCTCCCCTTCGCGTCCCAGATACTCCCTGCTCCGCGCCGTCCACTGATCGCGGCGCTGGCCGCCGGAACGGCCTACGCCGTGTGCAACCTGCTGACGAAGGGCCTGGCGGATCTGCTTTCCCGTGGGCAGTTCGCCGGAATTCTCGAGCGCGAGCTCGGCAGTGTCTGGACCGAAGACTGGTTTCTCCCCACGATCCTCTTCGCGGTCGGGGTGGCCGTCTTCACCGTACTGGGCTTCATGGATGAATTGCATGCGATCCAGCGCGGGCGAGCGGCATCGCTGGTCCCGGTCATCGGCGGGCTTCAGACGATCATCCCGATCTTGCTGGCGCCGGCATTCTTCGATGAACACTGGCCGGGCGAGCTCTGGGCGCGGGTCATCCTCGGGCTGGGAATTCTCCTGGCCGTCACCGGGAGCTTCGTCCTCTCACGAGGTTCGGCCATGGAGCTTGCTCACCAGACCGCTGAGCAGCACTAGTTCGCTCGGAATGCGCGCCGGAACCGCGTATCTCGCGGTCCCAAACTTGCGGAACGTTGTTCCGATTCTACTCCGCCGCGATTTGCGCGACCTATTGAACGACCGCAGACCCATACATCCGTGGCGCCGGTCCGTACGTTCATTGGAGTAAGAATCGGCAGGCCCCGTCGGTTGCGGATCGGCTACGACGGACTACTCTAGGCCAGGTGCCTCTTGCGCCGGAGGGAAGCGCTGCAGTATACTGCGGGCGTCGAACGACGGTGCATCGGATGTTCGGACGACCCTTGAGCTAAGAGCCGTCGATGTTGACGGTTCGTCCGGGAACATCCAGCGCCTCTCCCCCAGAAGCTCGGCGCGCAGCCGCGGACTCGCGCGCCACCAACGCCGGTTCCACCTACAGTTGCTAACCGCAATGGCGCGGAGACGACGCAACGACGCGAGACGAAATCCGTTCTCGGGTGTTATGCCAGCCACCCCGACGCGTGAGCGAGCGGGACGTTGCCGCACCCGAGGTGCTGGGCAAGGTGAAGCACAAGGGATCGAATCTCGGACGCCACTGGAGATCCAAACGGGCTATCCGCCCGTGGGGTGATTCTGTCACGGCATCGCCCCCTCCTCTAGGGACTCCGGAGATCGGCTAGTTCACTCCATCCAGGAACGTCATAGGTACCCTGACCGGTTTCGGTCGGTGTGGTGCTACCCCGTTTTGGGGTCGGCTACCCATCGGCTACTCGTCCCTTCCCTTAGAAGGGAAATGGACCGGAGTGGTACCGGACGATCTTTGAGATTGGCCGATCAATGTTGCGGCGCGTGACGTGGATACCATGTGGCTGGACGGCCACTCGGCGGCCAGGGCCGGTTTACCGGTCGGAGGCCGGATGGGGAACTGCGAGGAAACACCGATGAACCTTCAGGAACGCTTGGAAGCCTATCGTGCTGAAGAGCAGAAGCTCAACTGGGAAGGCACCTTTGCCGACTACTTCGACCTGGTGATCAGCGATCCGAAGCTCGCGCAGCTCTCGCATGCGCGGGTCTTCAACATGCTGATGGATGCCGGGACCGAAGAGGATGAGGACGGCAATATCCACTACAACTTCTTCACCGGCGAAATCTTCGGGATCGAGCGGTCGCTGGAACAGATCGTCGAGTACTTCCGCTCGTCGGCGCAGCGGCTAGAGGTCCGGAAGCGCATCTTGCTCCTGATGGGGCCGGTCGGCGGCGGGAAGTCCACGATTGTAGCGATGCTCAAACGGGGACTGGAACGCTACACCCGGACCGATCAGGGAGCGCTCTACGCGATCAAGCACTGCCCGATGCATGAAGAACCGCTGCATCTCGTGCCGGAATCGATTCGCGATGAGCTGGCGCAGCACTATAGCATTTACCTGGAGGGCGAACTCTGCCCCTGGTGCCGGTACCAGCTTGAGGAGGCCGAGCGCGGCCCGAAGCATCCCTGGAGCACGCCGGGGCGGCCCTTCAGCGGCCGGCAGGAGGATGTGCCCGTCGTCCGGTTCGCTTTCTCGGAGAAGCATCGCAAGGGCATCGGTACCTTTACCCCATCCGATCCGAAATCGCAGGATATCGCCGAGCTGGTCGGTGGCATCGACCTGTCGACGATTGGTGAGGTTGGCTCTGAGTCCGACCCACGTGCCTATCGCTTCGATGGTGAGCTCAACATCGGGAACCGCGGGATGGTCGAGTTCATCGAGATGCTCAAGACGGACGAGAAGTTCCTCTACGTGCTGCTGACCCTTTCCCAGGAACAGAACATCAAAACCGGGCGCTTCTCGATGATCTACGCCGATGAGGTGGTGGTCAGCCACACCAACGAGCATGAATACACCTCGTTCGTCGGCAACAAGAAGAGCGAGGCGCTCCAGGACCGGATCATCCTGGTCAAGGTGCCATACAACCTCCGAGTCTCCGACGAGGTCAAGATCTACCAGAAACTTCTGAAGCAGAGCGCCATCCGGGAGGTCCATATCGCCCCCGGAACGCTGGAGACGACCGCGACCTTTGCCGTGCTCTCCCGGCTGGAGGACAGCAAGAAGGCCGGGATGAGCCTGATGAAGAAGCTCAAGCTCTATGACGGGCAATCCGTCGAGGGCTTTACCACGAAGGATGTGCGGGAGCTGCAGGACGAGGCCCAGCGCGAGGGGATGGACGGCATCTCGCCGCGCTATGTCATCAACCGGCTTTCCAGCGCGCTCGTTCGCGAGGGGGTCAGCTGCGTCAACGCGATCGACGCGCTCCGGAGTATGCGTGATGGGCTGGAACAGCATACCAGCATCTCCCGCGACGAGCACGAGCACCTGCTGAACCTGATCAGCGAGGCGCGCCGGGAATACGACGAGATGGCCAAGCGTGAGGTGCAGAAGGCCTTCGTCTACTCCTTCGAGGAGTCCGCCAAGACGTTGCTCGATAACTACCTGGATAACGTCGAGGCGTTTTGCAACAAGACCAAGGTCATCGATCCGATTACCGAAGAAGAGGTGGAGCCCGACGAGCGCCTGATGCGCTCGATCGAGGAACAGATCGGGATTACCGAGAACAGCAAGCGGCAGTTCCGCGAGGAAATCCTGATCCGGATCTCTTCTCTGGCGCGGCGAGGCCAGACCTTCGATTACACCTCCCACGAACGCCTGCGGGAGGCGATCGAGAAGAAGCTCTTCGCGGACCTGCGGGATGTGGTCAAGATTACGACATCGACCAAGACACCGGATGCCGATCAGCTCCGGCGGGTCAATGAGGTGGTCGACCGGCTGATCCGCGAGCAGGGATACTGCCCCACCTGCGCCAACGAGCTGCTCAAGTACGTTGGGGCGCTCCTGAACCGGTAGAGAGAACGATGAGGTAGGAACCCATGTTCACCATATCGCTCACGCAGAACGATTGGTCGCTGCACCGGAAGGGTGCCGTCGATCAGGCCAGGCACAAGCAAAAGGTCAAGGAAGCGATCCAGAAGAACCTGGCTGACATCGTCAGCGAGCAATCCATCATCACCAGCGATGGGAAGAAGATCGTACGGGTTCCGATCCGGACCCTGGAGGAGTATAAGTTCCGGTTCGATCCGAACGATCAGCAGCGGGTGGGCCAGGGTGACGGCGACTCCAAGGTCGGCGACGTGCTGGAGCGCTATGGTCAGGGACCAGGCCAGGGGCCGCGCGCGGGCGATCAACCCGGCATCGATTACTACGAGGCTGAGCTGTCGATGGACGAGCTCGCGGCCATGGTCTTCGAGGACCTCGCGTTGCCGAACCTCGAAGAGAAGCGGCTGCAGGAGCTGGAGTCGGAGACCGTTCGCTTCACCGACATCCGGAAGAGCGGTCCGTTCGCGAATCTGGACAAGAAGCGGACGATCCGCGAGAACATCAAGCGGAACGCCAAGACCGGCGATCCCCACTTTGGGAGTCTCAAGAACGACGATCTCCGCTTCAAGACCTGGGACCGAGATATCCGCCGGGAATCCAACGCGGTCGTGATCGCGATGATGGATGTCTCCGGTTCGATGGGCACGTTCGAAAAGTATGTCAGCCGGGCCTTCTACTACTGGATGGTCCGCTTCCTCCGGACGAAGTACGACAACGTTGAGATCATCTTCATCGCCCACCATACCGAAGCGAAGGCGGTGACGGAGGAAGAGTTCTTCACACGGGGTGAGAGTGGGGGTACCAAGGCGAGCTCCGCCTATCAGCTCGCGCTCGATCTCCTCGAAGAGCGGTATAGCCCGTCGAACTGGAACATCTATCCATTCCACTTCTCCGACGGGGATAACTGGCCGTCGGATAACGAGCTTTGTTCCCGGCTGGCGCGGAATCTCCTCAGCAAGAGCAATCTCTTCGGCTATGGTGAGATCCGCCAGGGACGGTACTCCTACCAGAGCACCCTGATGCATACGTTTGAGCGGATCGATGACCCGAAGTTTGTCACGGTCACGATCAGTGACAAGGCGGAAGTCTACCCAGCGTTACGCCGCTTCTTCGCGCCGGAGGTCCCCAGCCATGCATGACCGCCAGATCGGACGGTATATCGAGGAGCTTGAGGGCGGGATCGCGCGAATCTGGGATATCGCCCAGTCGCTCGGCCTGCGGCCCTTCCCGACCCATTTCGAGGTCGTCCCGGCCACGGTGATGTACGAGCTGGGATCCTATGGGATGCCGGGCCGCTTCTCGCACTGGACGCACGGCAAGGCGTACCAGATGCAGAAGACCATGTATGACTATGGCCTCAGCAAGATCTACGAACTGGTGATCAACACCAACCCCTGCTACGCCTTCCTGCTGGAGACGAACTCGATCCTCCAGAACAAGCTCGTCGCGGCGCATGTGCTTGGGCACAGCGACTTCTTCGCCAATAATGCCTACTTCGCGCGGACGTCCCGCAAGATGGTCGATACCATCTCGTTGAACGCCGAGCGAATCCGCCGCTACGAATTCGAGCAAGGGGCCGAGGAGGTCGAGCGCGTGCTGGACGCGGCGCTCGCGATCGAGGAGCACATCGACCCCTACGTGACGGTTGATGATGTCAAGCCGGAAGATCAGTCGCCGGAGCCCGCGCGTTCGGGTGAGTACGATGATCTCTGGAGTTTGGAGTCCCGTGGCCGGAAGCAGGAGCAGCCGGAGCCGCAGCGGGGCCGGCGCCGCGCGAAACCGCGTCATCCGGTGCGCGACCTGCTGCTGTTCATCGCCGAGCACTCACCGCGTCTTGAGGATTGGGAACGGGATATCGTCGCGATCGTCCGGACCGAAATGCTCTACTTCATGCCGCAGATGCGGACGAAAATCCTCAACGAGGGGTGGGCCTCCTACTGGCATGCCCGGATCATGCGCGAGCTCGAATTGGGGCAGGCCGAGTACATGGAGTTCGCCCAGCTTCATGCCTCGATCTTGCAGCCGTCGTCGCGGCAGCTCAATCCCTACCACCTCGGGTTCCGGCTCCTTGAGGATATCGAGCGCCGCTGGAACGAGGATGGGAAGGACGGCCGGGCCAAGCTCTTTGAGGTCCGCGAGATCGAGAGCGATGTCTCGCTGATCCGCAACTACCTGACGGAGGATCTGGTCGAGGATCTCGATCTCTACCTCTATAAGCGGGTCGGGGATGAGCTGGTGATCGTCGATAAGGACTGGGAAAGCGTCCGGGACCGGCTCGTCACCTCGCTCAGCAGCCACGGGTTCCCGGTGATCCAGGTGGAGGATGGTGATTACCACGGCAACCTCGAACTCTATCTCCGGCATGCTTGGGACGGTCAGAAGCTCGACATCCATTACGCGGAAAAAGCGCTGGAGCACGTCCACCGTCTTTGGGGTCGGCGTGTCTGGCTGGAAACCAAGAAGTCAGACGATGAAAAGCTGTTGATGTCCTTCGATGCACGCGAAGGACACAAGGTCCACCACTAACGTGAACGTGGTTTCCCGCGCAAACAGCTACCGTGCCGGGTGCCTTCGCTGGGCACCCGGTTGTTTGATGATGTCAGGCCCCGCTTAGAGAGCTCGCTCATTCCCGGTGAAGGTAGACGGATGATCCTTCATTGCCGGCGAAGGACGTTATCCGGGAAGGCCGGGCTTTCCATTGTTTCCCCACCAGGAGAAGCCGATCAGCACGAGCACGATCAAGACGATAATTCCGATATGGAAGAGATCCATGGCAACCACCACTCCTTCCAGGCCGTTTTGATCTCGGGTAATCGCGCGGGTTGAAACCGGAATTCCCAGTGAGCCCGCCTGTGTGCTTGATCCGGTGGGATCCCCGGTCTCAAGGCAACGTCATACCCCATATCAATGGCTGGTCTTCCTCCCATACTACGGTACACATCCGTTTTTGGGAACCGGCTGGGAGTCGATTACGGGCTGATGTATAACCATTCCAACACCCCGGCCCTGGTACCGCCGGGGCGCTACGGGTTTGGCCCGTTTCACGAACTGCCCGGTGTTTGACCGACCGGTGATGCTGCCCGCGTTGCCGGTTCCGGTTATGATGGTAGAGGGCGATAATCGAGGAGATGGAGAGAACGGACGATGGAATATCACGCTGACGTCGAGATCAATGCCCCGGCGGCATGCGTGTGGGAAGTGCTCGCCGATTTTGCCGCGTACCCTGAGTGGAACTCATTTATGAAGATCATTGGAAAGCCGGTGGTGGGATCACGGGTCAAAGCCAGCTACCAGACGGACGGTCTAGGCCGTATGGTGACCAATATGCGGGCAACCGTCCTCGGGTGCGAAACCGATCGTCACCTGCGCTGGGCGGGTTTCATGTGGGTGCCGAGCTGGTTTGAGGTTGATCACAGCTTCCGGATTCAGACGATCGGGACCAACCGGAGCTACTTCATCCAGCGGATAGCCTTTACCGGCTCACTCATCCCGTTCGTCATTCCCTTCCTGGAATCCAGTCTCCGGCGCGGTCTCAAAGAGATGTCGCAGGCGCTCAAGGAGCGGGCCGAATCTGAGACCGGAGTTAAGATACGGGTGCCACAACGGTAATGGGGTTATGCAGGCGGGCTTCAGCGCACATGTTCCTCCTGGGCCTCCGGGCCGAGTTTGATCGTGTGCCCCGCGCGTAACCGGGCCCGGCGCTTCGCCGGCTCGCGGCCAGGCTCGACCGGCTCCTCGCCTGTCCGTTCCTCGCCATTGAGCCGGTCACGCGTAATGACTTCGATCCCGGCGGCGGTCGCGATGCTCGCGGCAACCGGGTCCGGCGTCACGACCTGAATCCGCGTGTCGTTGCGGATGGCCACATCCGCCAGCTCTTCGACCAGTTCGAGATCATCCCAACTCACGGCTTCCTCCGCGATGAGCAGCACCACGTGCTGGTGATGGTATTCCCAAACGCCATCCCTGAATTCCTGGAGCGTCCCCGGCTCTTGCAAGAGCACCACACGACGGGCTGGCGGATGCCGCAGTTCCTGAATCACTTCCAAAATGATGATCTTGAGGGCCGCGAGCGTCGGCACGGCCAGAAGCAGTCCGAGAATGCCGCCCGTCGTCGAACCGACCAGCAACCCGAAGATCACCAGGATCGGATGTAGCCGGACAACCCTTCCGACGAGTTGCGGAATGATCAGGTGGTCCTGAGCCATCCGCAGCGCGAAATACGCGATCCCGATCACCGCCGCGAGCTGGACTGGAGACCAGTTGAACGGGGTTGTTCCCTGGGACAGTCCGACCAGGATCGCGCTTCCGGCGGCCACCCACGGCCCAATGATGGGAATCAATTCCAGAATTCCAGTCGCGATCGCCAAGGCCAGGGCGTACTCAACCTTCAGGACCGACAGGGTGATGAAGGTCGTGAAGGAGACGATCGCGAACAGCGCGAGCTGGGCCCGGATGTAGGCACCGAAGGTTCCGTTCACCCGCTGGATGATCCGTCCAACGGTTCCCTGGTGGCGGCGGGGCGCAAGCTTTTGGATCCCATTGATCAGGTCATCACCTTGGAGCAGGAGGTAAAAGGTTGTCAGCAGGTAGACGAGCATCTTGATCAAGAGCCCCACGGTGTAGAGCACCAGCGGAACCGCCTCCTGGCCGAACCGGGTGGCGATTTGTTGGGCGATCTGGGTTGCCTGGATGCTCAGTTCGCGTGTGTCAATCGTGATTCCGCCGATTCGGATCTGCGGTTCACGCAGCAGCTCCTCCCGCGCGGTGTTGATCAGTTGTGGCAGGGAGGTCACCAACGCGCGCGTCTGCGCGTACAGTGTCGGGACAACCTGGACGGCGACAAAGATGAGGAGTCCGATGAAGACGATGTAGAGCACGCCGATGACGACGCCGCGTGGCAGCCGGGTCGCGCGCTGAATGCGCTTGACCAGCGGATGCGCGAGATAGGCGGTAACGGCCGCCCAGATGAACGGCGGCAGGATCGACGCGATATGCAGGATAAAAAGCGCGACCGCGAGAATCGCAAGCCCCGCGATGACTGGGAGGAGCCGCGTTTCGCGGAATCGATCGAGCGGATGCATTCGTTTCCCCCGAGCCTCAACGCTCACCTGCGCGGATTGTATCAGACCATTCCCAGCCAGAATGCTCCCTGAATCCGAACACTCGTTCCGAATCGCTCTTGACCGCCGCGAACGCCTGTTCTATTATAGGCTCATGGTGTACGTACATGTGTTCGGGACGGATGTTCGAGGAGGCTGGGCAATGGCAACGCGCATGCTGGGAGCGGCGGGACTGGTCACAATGTTGGCGCTGGCCGCGGTGAGCGCGCTGGCCTTCGGGTTCGACGTGCGGTTGAGCCAGGCACTGAGTCAGGGGCTGCCGCTGGCGCTCGCCGCGGCCGGCACCACGGCGCTCCTTACGGGAATCCTCGGTACAGAGACGCGCTAGGCGCCGCCAGGTGGTTGCCCTGGTGTCCGGGCTCACGGCCCGGCTGCCACGGAATTTGTCACGGAACACCTCGTCTATCCCTACCATGGCCATCGGCCGTGTGAATCGTTCGCGCCCACGTTGGCTCGAGCCTCGGGAGCGCGCTGTCCGAAGCGGCGTGTTTACGGGCGATTCGGGTGGGGCGGTCCACCGCAACTCGCGGGCCAGCGGTGCCGGAGCGGATGGCGGCACGCTGGATGCAGGTTCAATATCGAACTGGTCCGGCCGGCGCTGGGGATACCGGTGGACGGCCGGACGTCTAGCGATGGAGATACAGCAGTGGATGTTCGCGGTATGGGCTCGGATTTGCCCGGCCAGTCCCAGCGGTCCGACGCGGCGATCCGCGACGATCTCCGGAAACGGCTGATCGCCGATACGCGTGTCGGGGAAATCGAGGATGCCAACCGGATCGCTATTGACGTCCAGCACGGCGTCGTGACCCTGACCGGCTCGGTCGCGTCGGAGATGGCGAAGCGCGCGGCCTGGGATGATAGCTGGGATGTGCCCGGCGTGAAGGATGTCTTTAACAATCTCCGCATCATCCGTTAGCCGGTTTCGCCGGTACGCATCCCCGATTGTCCCCGGTTTCCGGTGAGGCGGCTGGTGCCGCCGCACGTGAAGCCGTGATCCCGCACCAAGCCATGAGAGAGGATATGATGCAATCCCAGTCCGCTGAACTTTGGGTGATGACAATGTTGGAGGCGCACGTCACGCCGGAAAATTGGACCATTTTGGAACAGGCGTATCGTAATGCGATCGAGCGGGGACGGCCGGCGCAGATGCTGCAGTCCTATCTTATTCAGCACGTATCCGACCCGACCCTTTGGAACATCGTCGCCCTCTGGTCCAGCCGGGAGGCGCTCGACGCCTATCGCCGGTCGGTCGAAATTCCGGAGGGTCTCGAGGTTTTCCGTGCCGCCGGGGTGGAACCGGCCCTGTCGATCTTTAATGTCGTCGCGGCCTGACATCGCTCCGCAGGCGCGAGCGAGATTGGCCCGGAACCAGGCGCGGCCGGCGCAACCGGGCTGATTTGGGTCCGTCGGCCGTCGCGGAGCTAGCTTGGAAAGGGGACGGCGTTGTCCGCGGCCGCCAACAAGGTATCCGTGATAGAGAACTTCCTTAACGCGTGGAACGATAATGACGTTGACGGACTCCTGGGATTCTTTACCGACGACGCCGTGATCACGATCGTACCCGCGATGCCAAACATGCCGGACGTCTATGCCGGGAAGCCGCAGATCCGCAAGTTCGTCCAGACCAACATTCCGGATTTCTCGGTCGACGCGCGTGATTACGAGGTGATGGGGAACACCGTAACCTGGCTCGCTGCCATCTCTTCGACCGGCCCCTGGTTCTTCGGTGCTTCCCCGATCACCGCGATGGTGGAAGCCGTCTTGCAACGCGATAGAATCCGGTCGCTCACGGTGATCCTCTCGGAGGAGTCCGTCGCGCGTCTGCTCACGGCCTGGAATGCCAGGAACCGGCCGGGATGACCGGTTCCGGCCGTAGGGTGAGCCCTCAGGCGTGATCTCCGGGGAGCCTTACCCCGGCCAGCGCGGTCACCAGTTTCGCGACGTCGAAGGCGTTCTGCTCCCCCATACCACGCGCGCACGCCGCGGTGAAGAGCTGATCCGCCAACGCCGTTAGCGGCATCGGCGTATCCAGGTCCCGGCCAAGCGCGGTTGCCAGTCCAAGATCTTTCCGCATCAGGTCCAGCCGGAAGCCGACCGGGTGCTCGGTGGACCTCAGGAGTTTGGGAACGCTATCCATCCACATCGCGGATGTGCCGGAGCTTGAGCCGACGACTTCGTAGAGAAGGGACAAATCGGCACCGGCATTTGCCGCGACCGCGAGCGCCTCACCGATCAGGACCATCGTCGTGCCGGCGAGCAGGTTGTTGATGATTTTGAAGACCTTACCCATGCCGACGTCACCGACCGGGTAGAGTTGCGCGCCGAGCACCGAGAGAATCGACCGGTTCTGCTCGAACACTTCCCGCGGGGCACCGACCATGATGGTCAGCGTGCCATGCTCGGCGCCGTAGACTCCGCCGCTGACCGGCGCGTCGATCACCTGGATCTGGCGCGAGGTCGCCTCGGCGGCGATGCGCTGGATGATCATCGGCGAGGTCGTGCTGAAATCGATGACCGTGGCGCCCTGGTGAAGGTGTTCGAGTGCGCCTTCGGGGCCGAGATAGATTTCGAAGAGTTCGGTATCCGAAGGCAGGCAGGTCATCAGGATGTCGCACTCGTCGGCGACGATGAGTGGCGTTGGGACCGTTTTCGCGCCGTCCGCCTCGAGTTCCGCTGCCGTCTCCGGGCGACGGCTCGTAACGATCACGTCGTAGTGGGCGGTGAGCAGCCGCCGGACCATCGCCTTTCCCATACTCCCAGCGCCAATGAATCCGATTTTCTCTTTGGGCACCTCTCGTCTCCTCCCTCCGTCGGCTTGCGGCGGCGCACGTTGCATGCCGTCCGCCAGTCACGCATGGCATGCATTGTAGCCGTGGTCGGCGCGTGATTGATCGATTGCTGGAGGACGGGATAGAATGAGGATATCCGGCGATAGTGCGATGCCTGATTGCCGCCGCCGGTGCGGCATGTAAGATGCGGCATTGATATTCCATGGACTGTCATCGCCGCCCGTTCCAGTAACCGGAGGGCCACATGTTTGAAGGCATCTTCCAGCCGTGGCATCTAATCATCATCGTTTTGATCATCCTCATCGTATTTGGCCCCGGGAAGCTGCCCGAGCTGGGCTCGGCGCTCGGGAAAGGGATCAGGGAGTTCAAGGGTGGGGTTCATGCCGGAGAAGGGCGAGCGCCGGAGCCGCAACCGGCTTCGCCGGACCAAACGCCGGTCATGACCGCGACGATGTCGTGCGCGAGTTGTGGAGCGGCTGCTCAGCCCGGGCACCGCTTTTGCTCCCACTGCGGCAGCCCGGTGAAGCCGGAGGCGTAAGCGATCCAGCAGGCCAGGTAGGTCTCGGATAGACGGAGGACCAGGATGTTTGGGGTTGGCCCCATGGAGATGCTGGTGATCGCCGTGATCGCGTTGCTCGTCTTCGGGCCGGAGCGATTGCCGGAGATCGCGGGGAAGATTGGCAGGGGCGTCCGGGAGTTCCGGGCAGCCACTGGTGAGCTCACCACTGAGTTTCAACGTGCCATGGTAGAGGCGCAGAGCACGATCGACGACGTCAAGCAGCCGGCCATCGAGGTCCGTCAGACCGCGGAATCGGCCTTGTCAACCGTCCGGCTCGACCAGGTTGAGCCGCTATCCGCCACGGACCCCACGCCCGACACGCCAGCCACCGTCGCGCGGCATCCAAACGGCAGCAATGGTGCCAAGCGTTTTCCGACCAAGGACGATCCCCTGGCGGATCTGGGTGGATTCGACGACGGCCGGCCTAGCTCATAAGGCCGGACCCGGCGGATACGCTCCATAGTGGAAAACGCGGTGGCGCGGGCGAATGGTGGGCCGATTAGTCGATCTCGCCCGGTTCGAACACCGGCGCGAACTCGGTCAACCGTGAGTGCCGGTTCGGATATTCACGGTTCAGTTCCAGCCGGTAGCGCACCCGGTCCGCCCGGTAGAAGCGCTTCTGATAGTAGACCACTTCCCGGTTCGCACTGTACGACGTGCGCCGGATGATCAGCAGCGGCGATCCCGGATCAATCCCCAAATGCGCGGCGAGGCTGGCCGAGGCCACGCCGACCTCGATCATGAAAACGCCGGAGAGGACCGGAATGCCATACCGGGTCTCGAGCTGCCGGTAGATCGTCTCATGCTCCAGATACTCGCGTTCGAGCAGCCGGCGATGCGCAATGGGAGGAAGGTAGTATCCACGGCGATCGGGGCGTTGTCGCCGAGCCGGAGCCGGTCAAGCCGCACGACCGGTGTTCCCGGAGCAATCGCCAACTCCGCCGCAACCTCCGGAGAAGCCGGTTCCTCGTCCAGCCGGAGGACGCGGGACGTAGGGCTGAGTCCAGCCGCCATCATATCCTCGACGAAATCGGTCAGCCGGATGAGTTCATGCTCCACCGGGGGCGCGGAGACGAACGTCCCTTTTCCCCGGAGCCGCTGTAACAGCCCGGCCGTGCTGAGCTGGTCGAGCGCGGCACGGACGGTGATCCGGCTGACACCGAACTCCTCCCCCAGCGCGTCTTCCGATGGAAGCCGGTCCCCGATCCGGTAGTCTCCATCGGCGATCTGCCGGCGCAGCCGGTCGGCGAGCTGCTGGTAAAGCGGGACCGGGCCGGCTTGCAACAGACCCATCATCCGTCTCCTCTGACCGTGAACGTTGGGCTTGTTATAGTCCGGGAACCTCGATGGGTCAAGAGCGGGATCATTCCCCCTTCGCGGCGCGGCGCTCTATGTGGGCGGCGGGTGTGCCGGAACCGTCCGTGCTCAACGTTCCGCGAACTCCCCGGTCGGATCAAGTCAGGGGTATATCAAGGGTATAGCTGAAGCCGGCATCCCCGGTATTCGGGCCAATACGGATAAATCCAGTAGTCCGGTCGACAAGATACTAGTTTTATGCGTATACTAGCCGGCATCGCGTTTTCGGGCGTAAGAATTGCAATCTTCACACCTATGGTGTGAACCAATTCACCGCTTAGTCCTACTGGAAACGCGAGAATAAGAACGTGATGCTGCCGAAATGGCGACCGAGCAGTGGCTCGGCGTCGCCGTTCGGGTCACGCGCTAACGGAATGGCGGAAGATACCGAGGAGGAATCGGAGTGTGATGAGCGAGATCCTCCGAGGCTGAACGCGCGTTGGTCCTATGCGAAAAGAGGAGAGGCATGGGTACAAACCGGTTCAAGCGGTTTCTCGCGTTCATAGCGATCACGATCGTGGTGGTTCCGTTCCTGGCTGCCTGTGGCGGTGGTACGAGCACGCCAGCGCCGGGAGGCACGGCCAGCCCATGGCCGTCCGCAAGCAGTCCGGCAAGTTCGGCAGCCAGCCAAACCGGCAATACCTCCAAGGGGACGATTAAGATCGTCTCAAGCTGGCCGCTCACCGGGCAGGCTGAGAAGGTGGGGACCGACAGCGTTAAAGCGGTCCAGATGGCGATCGCGGATCATGGTGGCGCGGCCGGCGGCTACAAGATTGAGTTTCAGCCACTGGACGATGCAACCGCGGCCAAGGGTGCCTGGGACTCCGCCAAGGAATCCGAAAACGCCAACAAGGCGATCGCTGATCCCGACGTGATGATCTATCTTGGGACCTTTAACTCGGGTGCCGCCAAGATCTCGATCCCGATCCTCAACCAGGCGGGTCTCGCGATGATCAGCGAGGCGAACACCTGGCCTGGCCTGACCAAGAAGATCGAAGGAATGACCGAAGCAAACGAGCCGGACGTCTATTACCCGACCGGCAAACGGAACTACGTCCGGGTCGTCCCAACCGATGATCTCCAGGGCTCGCTGGCGGCTCAGTGGGCCAAGGATCTCGGGGCCAAGAAGGTCTACATTCTCGATGACACCGAGCTCTATGGACATGGGATCGCGCTGATCTTTGCCGATGCCGCGAAAAAGCTGGGGCTGGAAGTGATCGGAGGCCCGGAAGGCATCGACAAGAAGGCTCCCGACTACCGGGCCTTGATGACCAATATCCGGTCGAAGTCGCCCGATCTGATCTACTTTGGCGGTATCACGGAAAACAATGCCGGGAAGTTGGTCCAGGACATGCGCGCGGCCGGGATGACCGATGTGAAGTTCATGGGGCCGGACGGCATCTTCACGGAAGGCTTCATCGACGCGGCCGGAGCGGCGGCGGAAGGCGCCTATGCGACCTTCGGTGGGCTGCCGGCCAGCCAGTTGAAGGGTAAGGGTGCCGATTGGTACCAGCGGTTCAAGCAGCAGTACAACGAGGACCCGGAAGCCTACGCGGTCTACGCCTATGAGGCGGCATCGGTTGCGTTGAATGCCATCGATAGGGCGGGCAAGAAGGATCGCCAGGCAATCTTGGAAGCGGTACGGAATACCAAAGACTTCAATGGCCTACTTGGCACCTGGAGCTTTACCGACACCGGGGATACCACGCTCAAGACGATGAGTGGGAACCAGGTGAAGGGCGGTAAGTGGCAGTTCGTCAAGACGCTTGAGCTAGCGGGGCAATAAGATTTAGGGCGGGGTGAATAGCCATCCCGCCCGCTCCTTTGTTGCCGAAAGAGCCAAGCCCTAGAAGGGTGCGTTCCGGACAATGTCCGCGTTCGACCTGTTCATCCAGACGGCGCTGTTTGGGCTTTCCAACGGGTTTGTCCTGGCCTTGATTGCGCTGGGCTACACCCTGGTCTATGGGATCGTCGAGCTCATCAACTTCGCGCATGGCGAGGTCTACATGATGGGTTCCTTCATGGCGCTCACGGTCATCGCGGCCACCGGCGTCACCTTCAGTGATGGGCTGCTCCCGCGGGTGCTGGTCATCCTGTTGGCGCTGCTGGCCGCGATGCTCTTCAGCGGCGGCCTCAACTTCGCGATCGACCGCATCGCCTATCGGCCGTTGCGTGGCGCGCCACGACTGGCGCCGCTGATTACCGCGATCGGCATGTCCTTCGCGCTGCAGAACGTCGGGATCTGGTGGAAAGGCTCGCGCCCGGTCCTGTTTCCGTCGCTGCTCCCGGCAAGCGATGTGCTGCGCGATTGGCTCCATATCGAGACGAACATCGCGGTCTCGTTCCCGATGTTCTTCGTCATGGTCGTGACCGTGCCGTTACTGATCGGGTTGACCTGGTTTATCCGGAGCACCCGGCTCGGCAAAGCGATGCGCGCGACCGCTCAGGACCGGGAAGCAGCCGCGCTGATGGGGATCGACGTCAACCGCACCATTGGCCTCACCTTCCTGCTGGGGGGTCTGATGGCCGGGGCCGCGGGATTGATTAATGGCCTCTATAACAACCAGGTGGCCTACAACATGGGCTTCTATGCCGGGTTGATGGCGTTCACCGCAGCCGTCCTCGGTGGCATCGGGAACCTCACCGGCGCGGTCGTGGGCGGCATCTTCCTTGGGCTGGTGACCGCGTTTAGCGATGCGTATCTGAGCGCGCAGTGGACCCCGGCGATCGTCTTTGCCGTGCTGGTCCTGGTCATCGTCTTCCGGCCGAGCGGCCTCTTTGGCGAGCAGGTCGTGGGGCGCGCGTAAGGAGCGATGCCGGTGGCATTCCTGAAAGCGCTCGCACCCTGGGCAACCGGAACGCCCGAACGGCGGCGGAAGGCCATCCCGTTCATCATCGCCATCGTCTTCGCGCTGGTCTACCCGGTGCTTTTCAATCCTATTCTGGAGCGCCTGACCGGCGTGAGCTATACCGATACGCTGGTCAGCATCCTGATTCTGGTGCTCCTGGCGCTCGGGCTCAACATCGTGGTGGGCTACGCCGGGCTGCTCGATCTCGGCTATGCCGCCTTCTTCGCTATCGGTGCCTATACCGCCGCCTTTCTGACCTCGCCGCAGAGTCCCTTACCCTTCCGGACCAGTTTTTGGGTCGCCATGGGGCTGAGCTTCCTCGTCGCGATGCTCTTCGGGGTCATCCTGGGGGCGCCGACGCTCCGGCTCCGGGGTGATTACCTGGCGATCGTCACCCTCGGCTTTGGCGAGATCGTCCCGCGCGTCTTCCTGAATCTCGAAAGTGTCACCGGTGGTACCCGTGGGATGAACCCGATCGGAAAGCCGAGCCTCTTCGGTGTGACTCTGGAGGCGACGAATCCGATCGGCTGGTATTACCTGGTGATCGGTGTCGGCCTGCTCTCGATCTTCCTGATAAACCGGATGGTCGATTCCCGGCTTGGCCGGGCCTGGATGGCCATGCGGGAGGATGAATTGGCCGCCGCCAGCATGGGAATTGATTTGGTGAAGACGAAGCTGCTTGCCTTCGCGCTGGGGGCAAGCTTTGCCGGATTTGCCGGATCGATCTACGCCAGCCGGTTTCAGTTCATCGATCCGTTTCAGTTCGACTTCACCATCTCGGTGTTGGTCCTCTCCATGATCATCCTCGGCGGCATCGGCAATATCTATGGTGTGATTATCGGCGGCGTAATTATGGCAAGTTACGATCGCTTCTTTGCCGAGAACATTACCGGCTGGCTCCAGGCGCTCGGCAACAGCACCCACATCGGGATACTGACCGACCTGAACCTTCAAAATGCCCGGCTCTTTATCTTCGGCGCGGCGCTGGTGTTGACCATGTTGCTGCGTCCGGCGGGGCTCTTCCCAAGCTGGCGGCGTGCCGCGGAGCTGCACGGGGATGATGGGAGCTCGTCCATCCCTCCTGGTCCGATAGCGGCCCAGGAGCAGCAAACGCTCTATGATGTCGAGCACCACGAAGAGCCGGTCTCCGGAGCGGAGTAACCGATGGGTGCGTTGTTGAGCACGAAGCATCTCACCAAGACGTTCGGTGGTTTGACCGCGGTCGATCACGTGGACCTGGAGATCCCGAGCCGGGCGATTCTCAGCATTATCGGCCCCAATGGTGCCGGGAAGACGACGCTGTTCAATATCATTGCCGGCTTCTACACGCCGACGAGCGGCGAGGTCTGGTTCGACGGCCGGATGGTGGCGGGGCCGGGATCGAGACTCAGCCTGCCGGTCTTGGGCGGCAGCCGCCCTGGCGCCGGTGGAATCGGCCTCGGACGTGCCATGCGGAATTACAGTCCCCATCAGATGGCAACGTTCGGCGTCGCGCGGACGTTTCAGAACATCCGCCTGTTTCAGAACATGAGCGCGCTCGAAAACGTCCTGGTTGGAATGCACTCCCGGCTCCAGGCCAGCGCGCTCGGTTCCGTGTTGAAGCTCCCGCGTGTCAAACGGGAGGAGCGGGAGGCGCGCCGCCGGGCGCTGGAAATGCTGGATCTGGTCGGTCTCCGCCGAAATGCCGCGGACCTGGCGAAGAACCTCTCGTATGGCGATCAGCGGCGGTTGGAGATCGCACGGGCGCTGGCGAGCGAGCCGAAGCTGCTGTTGCTCGATGAGCCGACGGCTGGGATGAATCCGCGGGAAACACGGCACCTGACGCGGTTTATCCGCCGGCTCCGTGAGGAACGTGGATTGACGATCCTCCTTATCGAGCACGACATGAACGTCGTGATGGGCATCTCCGATACCGTCGCGGTGCTCGATCATGGGATAAAGATCGCCGAGGGTGCGCCGCGGGAGATACAACGGAATCCGCGGGTGATTGAAGCCTATCTTGGGCGGGGGGCGGCAGCGGCGGTACGGTCAGGAGACGAGTCAAGCGGTGGCGATGCTGGAAATTAAGGATGTCCATACCTACTACGGGCAGATCGCGGCGCTCAAAGGTGTCTCGCTCACGGTGGACGAGGGCGAGATCGTCGCGCTGATCGGGGCCAACGGTGCCGGAAAGAGTACGATGCTGCGGGCTATCTCCGGTCTGGTGCGCCCGCGGCAGGGCGAGATCGTACTGGCCGGGAATCGGATCGACGGCCTACCGCCGCACCGGGTCACCGCGCTCGGGGTCGCGCATTCCCCCGAAGGCCGCCGGATCTTCCCGGCTATGACGGTCCGGGAGAATCTGGAAATGGGAGCGTTTCTCCGGCCGGACCCGGCGGCAATGAAGGGCTCGATGGAGCGAGTGTTTGCCCTCTTCCCCCGCCTGCGTGAACGGGTAAGTCAGAAGGCGGGCACGCTCTCCGGGGGTGAGCAGCAGATGGTCGCGATCGGCCGGGCGTTGATGGCCGATCCCCGTATCCTCCTGCTGGATGAGCCCTCAATGGGGCTGGCTCCAAATCTCGTCGACCTCATCTTCGATATTATTGTCGACATCAACCGGCAGGGGACGACGATTCTCCTCGTCGAACAGAACGCGTTGATGGCGCTCTCAACCGCAAACCGGGGCTACGTGCTCCAGACCGGGCGGATCATCCTGCATGATACCGCCACGCGCCTGCGGGAGAATGAGATGATCCGCAAGGCCTACCTTGGCGAGGAATAACACGCGCCTGTTGTCAGCGAGCGTCCTGAGGCCGGCGTATTCCGGTACAATAAAGCGCTACAATGCTGTCCCGGGACGGGTGTGGGACTCCTGCCGTAAAAGGGGGACGTAGCAGAGCGCCCGAAAGCGTCCAAGGGAGTGGGGATGGACCCGGATTTCGAACGACGGAACGCGGTACCCGTTACGCCGGCCCGATCAGGCAAAATCATCGTTTCCGGAGGCGCCTTTCTGATGGCGACGGCTGCCTGGGCCTACGCAGCCTTTGAGGAATACACGCTCGGCGGTCAACTCTTTAGTATCTATGCGGTGCTGGTCTTCCTCCATGCCATCCTGGGTATCGTTCTCATGTTGCGCGTTCGCGCGGCTTGGGTCCCCGGTCTGTTGCTGGCGGTTTCAGGGTTCGGGATCGCGATCTACGGCCAGCGCTTCCCACTCTCCGGGTTCGATGCGCTCGCCGCTGTTCTCCTCTTCTTGAGCCGCTCGGAATTCTTCCCGAGCACGCCGAGCGATCAGGGTTAGCCTGACCCGTCGTCTCCTCGTTTCTCGCAGCGGTCACCCGAAGCGCGCTCGCTCGGATTCGGCCAGATTCCGCGCTTTCCAACGTGGGAACATTCACCGGGTTCACCTCCCTATTCGCGGCGTCATCCCCTTGACCCTCACGTTTCGTTAGGCTTTACCATTCCAACGTGGCCATCGAGGCCGGACGAAAGGGGGGCAGATGACGCCGTCCATGGTCATGAAAGTAGGCGAACTCGCGAAACGGACCGGCGTGTCCGTGCGGACGCTGCACTACTACGACGAGATCGGCCTACTCTCTCCATCGCGACGGAGCGAGGCAGGCTACCGCCTGTACGCCGTCGAGGACATCATCCGCTTGCAGCAGATCAAATCGCTGCGGCAACTGGGCTTCACCTTGGAGGAGATCCGGGATTGGCTGGATCGTCCCGCCAGCCTGGTCGAGCACGTGATCGGATTGCACATCAACCGGTTGCGAGAACAGATCGCGCTGCAGCGCCGGCTCTGTGAGCGCCTGGAGGCGATCATGAGCGGATTACGCCGGGCGGAGGCGGAGATTTCGGTCGAGGAATTCATTCAAGCGATTGAGGTGATGACGATGGTCGAAAAATACTATACCCCGGAGCAGTTAGCGTGGTTGAAGGAGCGGGCAAACCAGATCGGCCAGGAGCGTATCCGCGAGGTTGAAGCGGAGTGGCCCCGGCTCATGGCGGAGGTCCGCGCCGAGATGGAGCAGGGTACCGACCCGGCGAGCGAGCGGGTGCAATCTCTCGCCAAGCGCTGGATGGGCCTCATGCAGGAGTTCACCGGTGGTAATCCTGAGATCGAACAGGCCGCGCGGTCGATGTGGGATAGCGAGGAGTCGATTCAGGGTATCGATACCGGTGATGTTCGCGCCCTGGCTGGCTACCTCTTTCCGTCCGGCCCGCCGTTCGGGAGCAAAGCCTAGCCGGATTGGGAACCATGCTGAAATTCGCGAGGTGGCTACGCGTCCGGCCGCGGCGCGAGCGCGGCCGCGATCAGGCTCTGGAGCGCCCGTAGCCTTGCGGTGATCCGCCGCCGCTCTCGAGTTGGGAGCGGCGCGCTGGGGAGCTGCGCCAGGGCGACCGCGATCGCGGTGATCTGATCATCGAGCTGATCGCGCGTCAGTGGGGCCGCTCCCTCTCGCTCAACCACCTGGCCGATATAGGCGGACGCGCCGGCGTCGCCTGGGTCTTCGCCAAGCACGCGGCTCAGCGCGCCGGCGAGATCCGGGTGGCCGCGGCGGTTCACCGGCCGCGCTTCGGCGACTTCCCGCATCGCTCGTAGCCGTCCGATCAACTGGTCGGACGGCATCCGGGCGAATTCCGGATCATCATGGACCGCCCGTGCGAGCCGCTGGGCTTCATTCTGGCCGAGCCCTTCCCTCGTAATCAGATGGCTGAGCGCCTCCTGGACCGGTGTGGCGAGTCCCTGGAGTACCCGGCTCTGCTTCTCGGAAAGGCGTCCGGCTCTGATCTCTTCCTGGACCGGCACCGGAAGTTTCTCGGTTCCGAGCAATTGGAAGAGGCGGCTCCGCTTGATCCCAACCGCGTCGGCTACCCGTTCCCAAGGTGCGTTGTCCATTTGTGCTTTCAATGCCCGCAGCGCCGCGGCACGGTCGACCGCGTTGAGATCCTCCCGGACGACGTTCTCCATGAGTTGTTGGATCAGCCGGCGTTCCTCGGGCACATCGCGGACGATGGCCGGAATCACGGACAGCCCGGCGAGCTTGGCGGCCCGCCAGCGCCGCTCGCCATGCAGGATCACATAGCAGTCCCGGTCGGCCGTGTAGCGTACCGCGATTGGTTGAAGCACACCCTCCTGGCGGATGGAATCGGCCAACTCTTCGAGCCGTTCATCGTCAAAGGTTCGCCGTGGCTGGTCGGGATCAGCCTCGATCCGTTCCAGACGGATCTCTTTGGCCGCCGGGAAATCCTTGACCCCAGCGGCTCGCGGGGTGGTGTCTTCGAAGAGGGAATCGACCGAGAACCGGCGCTTCCGTGAGGTCCGGTTCGATCCCTGAGCAGTCAGCGGAGCGGGCTCAGACATGCGCGACACTCCCTACCCGCTGCTCGATGATCCGGGCGGCTTCCCGATAGGCGACGGAGAGCGGTGATCGCGGCATGTACTGGAGGATCGATGAATGCTCGGCGATGGACTCGGCGCCTTTGACCGAGAGCGGAATACTCGGCAGCAAGGGCACGTCCGGGAACTGCTCGCGCAAGGTCTCGATCATATCGGACGCCAGGCGGGAGGAATGATGGACCTTCGTCGGCAAGAATCCGAGCACCTGGAGCCGTGGATTCAGCCGGCGGACCCGGCCGATCGTCTCAAAGAGCCGTCGCAGCACCATCAGCGAGAGCGGGTGCGGCTCGATCGGGATCACCAGCACGTCGGCGGCGACCAGGATGTTGATGCTCAGTATATTCAGTGCCGGTGGACTGTCGATCACGACGAAGTCGTAGCCGGTCACCTCGGACGCGTGGAGCTTGTCATCCAGCCGCCGTTCCCGCTCTAGTACGTTGAGCAGCTCCATCTCGGCGGCCGCAAGATCGGGGTGACTTGGGACGAGGTCGATGCCGCTGATCGTTGTCCCCCGGATGGCCTCGACGATTGGGAGTTCCTCATCGGAAAGGACATCGTAGATCGATGCCTCAAGGCTCCGGATTTCGATTCCGAGCGCCATCGTGAGACTTGCCTGTGGGTCAAGATCGATTGCCAAGACCTTGCGCCCGCGCTCGACGAGAGCAGCACCGACGTTCAGGGTGCTGGTCGTCTTGGCAGTCCCACCCTTCTGATTGAAGAAGGCGATGATCGGGGCCATGCTGCTCTCCCAGCATTGCGATGTACGTACATTTTGGGGTGATGATAGCAAACGTGGACGCCCGGCGTCTAGCCCTCGTGCTGGACGGGAATGGCTTGAGCGACATATCCCTTCAGCCCATTGACGCAGGGATCGGGAAAGAGGTGCGCGCAGTCATCCATGGACGGCGGCCGGGAAAGGGGCGAGGCGGTCAGAGGCCGGATGCCCGGATGTGCTGGGACACATCGACGTTGTAGGCCACGTCCTCCACATCGAGCACGAGCCAGGGCGTCCCCTCGTTCAGCCAGGGACAGTCGCCGGCGATGGGACGCGAACCCCGTGGAATGTCTGCCAGCCGAGGAAATCCAAGCGCCACGGCGTCTTGGCCTCGTCCGTGGCTGCCTTGTAGCGCAAGGTCTCCATGTTCCGAATGAGCCCGGTCTGCTCATCAAACGTCACGGTGAAGTGATCTTCGGACTGGCTGGATGGCACGATCAGGCGGGCTGTCGTCGCATTGATAGCCTCCCAGCGGACGCGTGGATCGGTGACGAAGATGGACGGTAGCCAAATCGACTCTCCCCAGAGACTTAGGTTCGCGGCCAAATCCACCTTCGGCTCGTTCGCGACCACGCCGAAGGGGAGTGCCAGACGCGCGTGCCCGTCCAGGTACCACTCGTTCACGTGGAGCAGTGGGAGGCCAAACCAGGTGGCCTCGATGTAGTGGCGGTAACCGTGACCCGCCTCGTGGATAAAACGGAAGCGGGCTGGAAGGGTCAAGTGGGAGAAGCGCAACCGACCTCGGCCGGTAATCACCGCTGAATCGATGATCGGCACCTGGTCCCCCATCACCGTCCGAAAGTAACGGGCTACCGGTGGCGGCAGATCCGCTGGAAGCGCCGTGGTTTCCAGTTTCGGCGTGCGATCCGGGTATGGGGAGAAGGGTGCCGGTTCCAACCGCAGTCCCAACCATCCCACTCCCAGCAGCGCCCCGATCCCCACCGCGAGGCCGAGCCCAACTCGCCTCACCCATCCCACGATCTACCCTCCTGTTCATGTGCACGTTCATGATATCCGGTGCCTGCTCGTGCCGAGCGCGAAATCGACGCCGCGTAATGCGGGAACCAGTATGGGTGGCCTGGATCGGCACCGTGGCCAGGCGGAGTGCGTGGGACTTGGGTTGGGTGGTTATATAGATGGCTCATGGGATATGTCGTATTCGGAAACACAAATGGTGCGCGGGGCTGATCCAGGATCGTAGGTGCACCCTCGTATGTTCACCCAAAGGGAAGAACACTCCGGAAATTGGGTGTGGTGGAGATCGACGAGTCCACGGACTGGAAGAATCAGTGACCGCTCATCACTCTCCTCCAGCCCGTGGACCGCACAATCCTAGTGGGGCTCAGCCGGCGCGGGACCGGGGATGCTCTCGATTCACGGGAACGTCCTGAGCGGCCGCGCTTTCCGGCAGAATCTCATGACCGGTCAGCACCATTTCCTGAACCGTCAGCCCGTCATCAGTCGCGGTAATGACCCGGCGAAGCGCGGGCAGGTAGACACCTTCCACCGGAACATAGCGATCGGTGTAGGCATCCGCCCGGATTAATCGCCCCGCGTCGGTATCCCAATATACGACGCTGAACTGGGATGGCACGATGCGTCCATCGTCAACCGGGACGTGCTCCATGATGTTGATCGTGAACCGCATCTTCCCCATTCCACGGTTGATCTGGGTAAGACGCCCGCCGCGAACCCGGTAGGCGGAAGCGAACCGATCATCGTTGAACCGGATGAGCTGCCCGAGCGGATGCTCGCCCGGCTCCAGCGACAAGCTGTAGCGCCCGTCCTGCTGCTCATAGGAGGCGGGCCAGCGGTGCCCGACGATCGAGGCCATCTCCTGCAGCACCCAGTGGCGAGCCGCTTCATCAACATCGAGATCAAGCGTGATCTGGTTCGGCGCGTTGACTTCGACCGTGCCGGACGTCCGTCCCTGATCGTTCGTGAACTGGAGCGCGGCACGGAAGCCTGGGAACCCGGCAGGGAACCGATACCCTACCTGATGGGCGCCCCGAAGGAGCTCGTGAGCCGCGGGATCGTTCACAGGCGCCTTGGTCTCTGCCGTCATCCCTCGTTCTCCTTTCGTCGCTTGCCAAATAGTTCCGAAGTCACGCGATTCTGCTGGCCACCGTTATGGCGTTACCGCGGTCAGCCGGTTACTCACCCTCCGCCAACTCATCCTCCCAGCCGAGCCAGACGGTCAGCTCTTCAGCCGGGATGCGCTTTCCGCGTAGCGATGATACGGCTGGATATCCTAGATAGACGAATCCGAGCAGGCGAGCCGGTTCCTGAAGTCCGAAGAACGCCTGCACCTTCGGATCGTAGCACGGGTCGCCGGTGCGCCAGATCGCCCCGAGGCCCATCGCGTGCGCCGCGAGCAACATGTTCTGTACCGCGGCCGAGGTCGCCGCGATCTCTTCGATCTCTACAACATCTTCGTCCCGTGATGGCTGTACCGCGACGGCGACGATCACCGGCGCCCGGAGCGGCTTCCTCCTGGCCTTCTCCACCTTGGATTCCGCTTTGGAGCCGGATACCTGTGCCGCCTTGCATTCCGCCATGACCTCGCCCAGTGCCTCGCGCGCCCGCCCGGCCAGGACATAGAAGCGCCACGGCTGGGTCTTATGGTGTGTCGGGGCCCACGTCGCGGCGTCCAGAATCTGCTGGATGGCCTCCCTGGGCGGGCGCTCCGGCCCCACCTTCCCAATGCTGCGCCGCGTCCGGATCGCTTCCAGCACGACCATGGACACCTCTACGCCGGACGGGCTCCGCTCCTCGACCCCTGATGTCATTCCAACTCCCGTTCTTCGACGAGCACCATGCGGACATTATGTTGAATCAAAGCGGGGGTTGGCAACCCGTACCCATCACCGCTTCCGCTTCCCCTGCCGGGACTTGGCGTCCGTCGGCATGATCTCCTCCGGCATCTCCAGGTCTAGCTCCTCCTCGTCCTCTTCATCGTACTCAACCGTGTACTGACCGGTCGCCACGGCGTGCACCGCTTGAAGGGTGTCGAACACCTCAAACGTGACCTCGGCGAACCCGATGTCGCCGCGGAGGTACTCCAGGAAGCTCTCTTCGAGCTCCGAGGCCAGGCTTCGTACGATCTGCTCTTGCTCATCCGAGGGCTGGGGTCGGCCACTAAACTGGTCAGCCATGATCAGGCGCTCCTCTCGATAAAACGATCATGCTCGCTCACGTAGCGCGCAGCTTGAATGCCGTCAATCGCCCGTGGAGTCGCGACCGGCCGGCAGCCCATGTCCGTAGACGCTGGCAACGATCTTGCCTCCAGGCAAACCACAATACGAAGGTTTATGCTAGACTTAATGCTGGTACATGCGACTAGGAGGAAACGGATGGCGGATAATCCGCCGGAATCCAGTCGACCATCGAAGCATACCAGGCGAATGCCCGCAATTGGGAACCTGCTGATTGTACTCGGCATCGCGCTTGTTGGCGCCTCGCTTGGCCTGACGGCGATCCGGTCATCGAACGTCGCGGCGACGCGGGAGCGGATCGCCTCTTATGCGGCTACCCCCGGAGCATCCTCCGTATCCAATTGGCCGCCAGTGGTGCAATCCGAGTCACCTCCCGAGAATTCCGTTCCGCCAGCGCCGATGCCAAAGCCGACCCATATCCAGATCCCAGCCACCGGTATCGACACCAAAATCGTTGAGGTCGGCTACGATATTGTCACCATCGACGGCCAGCACGTCATTCAGTGGCAGGTCGCCGAATACGCCGCTGGGCATAATAGCACCTCCGCTAGCCCTGGCGAAGGGCACAATATCGTGATCACCGGGCATGATGATTGGAAGGGTGAGGTATTCCGCACGCTCGAAAAGGCGAAACCCGGCGACGAGGTGATCCTCACCACCGAGGATGGCAAGGTCCATCACTATGCGGTAACCGAGATTGAGCTGCGCAAGGAAATCGGGGCCCCGCTGGAAGAACGTTTGGCAACCGGTCAGTTCCTGGAGCCGATGGGTGAAGAGCGCGTCACGCTGGTCACCTGCTGGCCGTATGGGGTTGACGACCACCGGCTCATCGTGATTGCCAAGCCAATACCTTCGGAAAACGCATCACCCCCACCCACCGCCTCCACCCACTAGCCTCTCCTCGCCGCAATCCATGAGACGGCCACGCCGCACCGAACGGCTCATTGAGGCGGAACGCTACAGCCACGACATCGATGCCGGGTTCGACCATGACCCAGGGAAACCGTAGAATGGCCACCGGGAAGTGATGCTTGGGGATAAGGCAGGACCGCGAACTGAGGAGGACGGGTGTCCCAGTCACTGCCATATCTCCTGGCCGGCCGCTATCAGCTCACCCAGCGCCTCGGCGAGGGGAGCTTCGCCGAGACCTTCCTCGCTACCGATTCCCTCCTCCAGCGCCAGGTCGCGGTCAAGATCCTGCGCGAGCAGTACGCCCGCGATCCCCACTTCGCCACCCGCTTCACTCGCGAGGCTCAGGCCGCGGCGGCGGTCTCTCATCCCAACGTGGTCGAGGTCTATGACTCGGGCCAAGCCGGCGAGACCCTCTTCATCGTCATGGAGTGGGTCGAGGGCCCCGATCTCAAGCAGCTGATCCGGGAGCAGGCTCCGCTCCCGATCCCCGAGGCGATCCGGCTGCTGCGAGAACTCCTCCAGGGCCTGGCCGCGATCCACCAGGCCGGGATCATCCACCGGGATGTCAAGCCCCAGAACGTGCTCCTGACTAAACAGGGGAGGGCCAAGCTGACCGACTTCGGGATCGCCCGGGGGACGGTCGGGAGCAGCCTGACCGAGACCGGAATGGCTTTGGGGACGGCGGCCTACATGGCGCCGGAGCAGGCGAGCGGGAAGCCGGTTGGGCCGGGGGTAGACCTGTATGCGGCGGGGGTGATCCTGTTTGAGCTGGTGACCGGGCGGCTGCCGTTTCCGGGGGAGAACCCGGTGCTGGTGATGTACCGGCAGGTGCATGAGCCGGTTCCCCGGCCGAGCGAGGTGAACCGGGCGATTCCAGCGGAGCTGGAAGGGGTGATCCTGCGGACGCTGGCGAAGGAGCCGGAGCAGCGGTATCCGACGGCGGAGGTGATGGCGTCGGCGCTGGCGGAAATTGGTGCGGCGGAGGCGACCCGGGTCGTGACGGCGGCGCCGGCTGGTGACCCGATAGATGGAGACCGTCCGTCGACGCAGCGCAGGCCCCCCGCATCCCCGCCGCCGGCGGTTGGCCAGGCGATCGCTCCCGGCCGTTCCAGTGGTCTCCCCTGGCCGGCGGCACTTCTCGCCGGAGTTCTGATCCTGTTTGGCATTGGGGGAATCATGCTCCTGGGCGTTCGAGGCTTCGGCCCGTCCAATGGATCGACGCCGTCTTCTGACCCCTCGCCAAGCCTGGGTGCGGTCGCGGCAAGCCCGTCACCATCACCCTCGCCGTCCCCATCTCCGAGTCCGATACCCTCACCGTCACCAAGCCCGACGCCGGCCCCCTCACCCACCGAGCCATCACGGCTCCCGGGGACTGAGCTTATCGCGGGACGGCCTTTACCCTTTGCCTGGGTTAAGCGATTTCTCGGCGGCACCCAGGCAGAACCGATCCAAGCACCGGAGTTTAATGGGGCCTATGACCCGATCCTGATGGGTCCCGGCGGGATTCCAAACCGGGGACTTCCCCGGAACGCGGTTTTTCTCTTCAGCCGATCGAGCGGGTTCGATACCGGCACGGCGAAATTCTCAATCACGGAGCGCGGCGGGCGGTTCGCAATGATCGAGATCACGGCAATGAGCGACAACAAAAAGGAGAAAGTTCCGATCGAGATACAGCTCAACGGCGAGCTCGTCTGGAAAGGACCAAGCCCCTTCTCCAGCAAGGGCCCGGACAGCTATACCTGGATGCTCGACGATCCGTGGCTATTGACCGACGGCATTAACACCCTGTCGATCAGCAACACCGCTCCGGATGGCGATGCCGGAGAAGCACCCTGGCAGCTGATCCAGGGCGCAACGATCTACTATTAGCCGGAGGCGTTCGATCCTGGCTCGCGGGGATGGCGCGGCATACACTTAGCTCCGGAGTCCCGTTGACCGCGCGGCCGGGTATGGCACACTTCGCCGGACGTGTCGCAGCGAGAGGTAGAGAATGTTCCATATTACGATCGGCATCGAGCCCGTAATCGCGCAGCTTGGTCCGTTCCAGCTGGCCTGGCATGGGGTGGCGAGCCTAATTGCCATTATCATTGGCCTCGTCATGGTTCACCGCGAGTTCAAACGGCGCGGTCTCCCCTTTCAACATTGGGATGCCATCGTCTTTTCAACGCTGGTCGGTGGGATTATCGGCGCCCGGCTCTTTTTCGTCATCGATCATGCCGGCTACTACATCGATCATCCCCTGGAAGCGCTCGCCGTTCAGGAGGGCGGGCTGGCCATTTATGGGGCGGTGTTCGGTGGGTTCGTCGCCGCCTTCCTTGCTACCCGGTTCTACCGGCTCTCCTTCAGTCACGTTCTCGATGCGGTGGCGCCGGCCCTCTTGATCGCGCAAGCCATTGGCCGGATCGGCTGCGCGCTGAACGGTGACGCCTGGGGCGCTCCGACATCCTCACCCTTCGCGTTCATCTATACGAACCCGCACGCGCTACTCCCGGTGAACCTCCTGGGGGTTCCGACGCACCCCTACCCGGTGTACGATATGGTGCTCAACCTGGTGATCTTCGCCATCGTCTGGCCGCTCCGGAAGCGGAGCTTCCCATCCGGAGCGCTCTTCGCCATCACGGCGGCCCTTTACTCGGTCGGCCGTTTCGCCATCAGCTTTACCCGACAGGAACAAGTCTGGTTCCTGGGGCTACAAGAAGCCCAAGTCTTCTCACTGTTTGTCTTGTTCGCGTCCGGCGTCGCGCTCATCTGGCTATTCCGGCGTGGGCAGCCCACCACGCAAGCCGCAAGCGCCTAAGTTCCAGCGCCGGGGGATATCCCCCTCGGTCTGAAGTCCATCCTGGATCACCCTCCACCGTCCGGATGGATGAAACGGCCTCACCACGCCATCACCACCTTTCTCAATGGGCGGAATGATTGTGATAGACCACGAACCGTACTACCGTGAATTTAAGGGCCCGGTATCCGAGAAGAACGACTGGAGCGTACCCGGTGTCGCCACAACGCCGGACGCCGAAATCAGGTATTTCCGGATACATGGGTCGGCGGCTGCCGGACTGACGCGGTAGTCATCGCTGTTACCGGGGGTAATGAACGTACTCGCCCGCCTGGGGAATCACGGGAGCGCCGCAGGCGAATCCGTTTGGTATCCGGTTCGCGGACCGGCAGGTCCAACCAGACCAGGCCGCTCGCCTGGTAGGGCGATCGCCGCTCGACCGGAGCGGGATGCGTGACCCGCCCTGCCGCGACGTTCCCACCCCCGGACAAAGGATTGGTGACGAGTGATGCGGATGGAGACTTCGGATCGAGCGCCCTGGATACGTTCCGACGCCATGGAGACGTTGTTGCTCAGCGTTGCCGCCGTGTTCCTGGGCATCATCGGCGCGGTCGCCGCCTTCCTGCTCTACCGCATGATCATGCTCTTTACCAACCTTGCCTTCTATCAACAGGCAACGTTCATGATCCGGTACCCACCGACCGATCATATCCCCCTCTGGATGATCCTCCTCCCGGCCGCCGGTGGCCTCATCGTCGGATTAATGGCCTATTACGGCACCGATCGGATTCGCGGCCATGGAATCCCGGAGGCCATGGAGGCGATCATCACCAAGAAGAGCCGGGTGGGACTCCGGGTCGCGATCCTCAAGCCAATCTCCGCCGCCATCGCGGTCGGAACCGGTGGTCCCTTCGGTGCCGAGGGTCCGATCATCCAGACCGGAGGAGCCATCAGTTCGCTGATCGGTCAGCTCCTCCCCCTCACCGCATCGGAACGCAAAGTCTTCCTCGGCTGTGGTGCCGCCGCGGGCATGGTCGGCATCTTCAACACGCCGCTCGCTGCCGTAGCCATCGTGCTGGAACTCCTGCTCTTCGAGTTCCGGGCCCGATCCTTGGTGCCCGTGGTGATCGCATCCGGCGTCGCCGCGGCCGCCCGCACCGTCCTGATCGGCCCGCATTTGATGTTCGCCGTCCCGCCGGTCGATTACGGCGGCATCTGGGCGTTGCCGCTCTTCGTCCCGCTCGCCATCATCCTCGGCCTCGGCGCGGTGGTCTTTAGCAAGGGGCTCTTCTGGGTTGAGGAACTGTTCGAAGAACGACTCCATCTCAACATGATCTGGGCGCCCGCGCTTGGTGGACTGGTGTTGGGTATCATCGCCTTCTTCGAGCCGCGAGTCCTGGGCATGGGTTACCAGACGATCACCAACGTCCTGGAAGGAAAACTGGGGCCGCTTGAAGCACTGCAGCTCGGAATCGCCAAGAGCGTGGCGCTCTGGTTCGCGCTCGGGTCCGGCACCTCGGGCGGATTGCTGGCCCCGATGCTCTTAGTCGGTGCGGCCATCGGCAGCGCCTACGGACACGTGGTCGCTCCACTCTTCGGCTCGCTCCACCTGAACCCGAACGTCTTCTCGATTGTGGCTCTGGCCGCGCTCTTCTCGGCCGCCGCCCGCGCGCCGTTTACGTCCTTCCTCTTCGCCTTCGAGCTGACCGGCGATTACAATGCCATCGCCCCGCTGATGATCGCCTGCATGATCGCCGATGTCGTGGCCCGGCTCTTCACACGGTACTCGATCATGACCGAACGGCTGGCCCAGCGCGGGCTGGAACTTCCGGCCGACATGGAGATCAATCTCCTCGAGCACCTCAAAGTGCGCAGCCTGATGAAGACCGATTTCCGGATCGCGCTGACGAACGCACCGGTGAGCGATCTGCTCATGGAACTCCAACAGCAGGATTCGGCCGAGGCACGCCGGCACTACTGGTGGGTCGTCGAACAATCGGATGGCTCCCTCTTCGGCGTGATCACCCATCAGCAGGTACGGGATGCCCGGCTCCACCCGAAGCTCCTCGATGGTCCGGCCTGGACGATCGCCCGGAAGCATGTGGTGACGGTCCATCCGGACGACCTTGCCCAGGAAGCGCTGGAGGAGATGCTCCGGCACGATGTGCCGTTCGCGCTCGTCGTCGGCGCCCAGGATCCTCGCAAGGTTTTGGGATACGTCTCGCGCGAGGATGCCTTGGAGACCGCTGAATGGGTTCGGATGGAAGATGAGCGGGTCCGTGAAGGCGTCGTCGGGGTGCTACCAGGGATGTCGCGAGTGGCACACCGGGGTGGCGCCAGCGGCGGTTCACGGCGACCTGCCGCGCCACCGGTAGCGCCACAGAGTAACGGGCGGGAGGATCACTATCCCTACCACCGGAATGATCAACAGAACCGGGGCGGAACCGGCAGCGCATGAACCGGATGCCGGCATGCGTTGTCAGGAAAATCCCGCATCCGGCCTACGGCACCTCCCGCAAACCGGACGAACCCCATTGCCAAACCGCGATGGCCGGCGCTATAATCGCCCTCGGGCGGTAATACCGGCCACTGGATTGTGCTGGATGATACTGACACCTCCGCTCGGTGAAGCGTGAGTTCTGAGGAGATGGCTCGATGAACGTTGTAGGACCAGCAATTGTCACGCCGATCATCGCGATCGTTTTCGTGGCGGCTATGCTCATCGGTACCGGTGAAGTGCTGCTTTGGCTGGCGAAGGACTTCAGCCACACCATTTCCATCGCGTTCGCTACTGGCTTGATGTTCGCCTACACGCTCGTCGCCTGGGCCTTCGCCCGGGGCAAGTAGGCGCCACGCCACACGTAGCGCGGGGTAAGACATCTAGCCATTCCCTTTTACAGGCATTGAGGCCTGTCCAGGCTGCTCTATCCCTTTGATCCTTACGGGCCCGGTTGGAAACCCCAGCCGGGCCTGCTGTTGTTGACCTTCGCAGTCAGTGGAAGAGCGAATCGCCGATGGCGGAACTCTGTGGGAAAGTCGCCTTGGTCACCGGGGCTGGAAGTGGCGTCGGCCGAGCTACCAGCCTGCTCCTGGCGCGGGAAGGTGCTGTGATCGGTCTCCTCGGCCGGCGGCTTGATCCATTGGAGGCGGTCGCCCAAGAGATCCACGATCTCGGCGGCCGAGCACTCGTCCTCCCGGCCGACGTCTCGGACGAACGCGCAGTCGAACAGGCCATTGAACGGATCAACAGGGAGTTTGACGGACTCGATTTCCTGATCAACAGCGCGGCGGTCGGTCTCTACGGTCCGGTCGAAACCTACTCGCTGGAGGACTGGCGCCAGACGATCGCCACCAACGTGACCGGGGTCTTCCTCTGTTGCCGGGCCGTGCTCCCACTGTTGCGAAAGCGCGGTGGCGGACAGATCATCACGATCTCATCCGGCGCCGGCAAGCGTGGCTACGCCAACCTGGCCGCCTATTCCACATCCAAGTTCGCGGTGATGGGTTTCATGGAGTCTCTGGCCGAAGAAGCCGGCCCGCTCGGAATCAAATGTACCACGGTGGTGCCGGGCAGTATCTTGACCGGCTTCGGCCCGCGCTCGATCGAACAGAAGCTCACCAGCGGCAAGAAATATCTGCGCCCAGAGGATGTCGCGGATGCCGTCGTTCAAGTCTTGCGGCAGCCGGCACACGTCTGGACACAGGAGATGAACGTCTGGCCCTTCTGATCCGTGTGGATCAGTCCATTGGATCGCTGACGCCAATCCCTTCCCGAAGCCATTCCAGCAGGCCCTGCCGGGAGAAGCGCCACTCCTTACCCACTTTCCGGCCTGGGAGCCGGCCTTGCCGCGCCTGCTCGCGCACGGTCCAGGGGCTGACGCTCAGGAGATCGGCAACCTCCTCCACATCCAGCACCTCCTTCTTCTCCATGCACAGCACCTCCATCGAACGACGTCTTCCGACCCCTATCCCAAACACTGTTGCCCAGTCTAGCGCAGGGCTCCCCATAACGCAACACAAGACTTTACATCACTTCATATAACGGTTATAGTAGTTTTATCGGCCTGTCGCGCCGGCGACACGGTCCATCCAGATGCAGCATCTCCACCCCCATGCGAAGGAGGTGTTGTCGGGCATCATATCTGTTTCCCTGGCCAAACGAGCACCGGAGCCGGTACGCCCCGCGGCGCCGCAACGCGGGCCGTTGCCGCCGCTTCGTCGCCGAAAGGAAGGTGCGATGAGTTCTACATCCGTTGGTTTTGGCTGGGGCAGTACCCTGGAGAACGCGGCTGAGATCAGCTCGTGCTCCGAGCACCTTGTCTCATCAATCCACGAGGGAATGGCGGTTTACGACCGGCGTAACCACCGGGTTGGAACCGTCCGGAAGGTCTATCCACCCACGCAGGACCACGAGTTCTACATCAAGGTCGGGACGGGCCTTTTCGGGCAGGAGGTCTGCCTGCCCGCCCACTACCTCACGATCTGGAACAATCAGGTCGGGGTCGGACTGGAAAGCAAACAGATCAAGCGGCTGGGCTGGAGCCTCTGCCCCTCCGTGATCCCGAAGGGCTGATCTTCACCAGCCTGGAGGGAGATCCACGGTCAGCAGGTGGTGAGTGCGTTCCCGTGGGTCGTCCTCCAGGCTGGTGCTGGCCAATGCCCGGCGCGATCGGGGACCGGGAGGTGAGTTCCGAGCCGCTCCCGGCCTCCTACCGGCTCGGCGTAAGGCTAACCTCGCTTCGTTCGCCGCCCCGGATCACGCTCAATCGGATATCGTGCCCCGGCGGCGTCAGCGCGAGCTCATTCCGGAGCCGGTGTGGAGCGCTAACCCACCGGCCGCCGGCCTCGACGATCACATCCCCGAGGAGCACGCCTGCCTGGTGAGCCGGCCCTCCCGGCGCAGTCCCGGTCACTAAAAGACCCGCCGGGACCGGGAGTCGAAACCGCTCGCGGTAGTTCCGGGGAAGGCGCACCGGCGTGATTTCGATGCCGAGATGGCCCACCCGGCCATCGACGTAGGCGAGAAACGCCATGACCACGTGAGCCGGGACGGCCAGCGCCACTCCCGGCCCGACGACCATCGTGTTGATGCCAAGGATCCGCCCCTGAGCATCGGCGAGCGGTCCGCCCGAGTTTCCAGGATTGAGCACGATATCGGCCCGAAGCAGGTCCCGCGAATCATCCGGCTCGGGAAGCCCGCTGATGATCCCTGCCGTCAATGCGTGCGCCACGCCAAGCGGGTGCCCCATAGCCACGACCAGTTGCCCGACACGGGCCTCCCGTGAATCCGCAACCGGAAGCGGCTGAAGCTGCTCCCGGTCGATCGCCAGCGCGGCGAGGTCGTTTTCCCGGTCACGAGCAACCAGCCTGGCCGCGACGGTCTCTCCTCCCGGAAGCACGACCGCCAAATCCGCGTTTTGGGCGACGTGGCTGTTGGTGACCACCAAGCCGTTGCTCGACCAGATCACGCCGCTCCCCCCGCCCTGCCGTCCCGCGCGGATCGCGACGACGCTCTCGCGGAGCCGCCCGGCAAGTTCGTGCAGTTCGCCGGCCAGCGGCACCATTCGCGTGAGGGATGAGGTTGCTGCCATCGCGCGCTCCTTATCGCTCGCCGACGGTCACGGTGATATCCATGACTTGACCGCCACGGACGATCTTGGCAACCTGCTGTGTGCCGACACTCTCCGGTCCGAGCCGGTCATTGAGCGCTTCCAGGCTCCCGGTCGGGGCACCGGCGAAGGCCACCAGGATATCCCCGAGCAACAGGCCAGCGCGATCGGCCGGGCTGCCCGGCTCGACCCCCACCAGCAACAGGCCGGCCTCGGCGGCGAGACCGGTTCGCTGCCGCAGGGAATCGGGAAGACCCACCGGCTGCGCCGCGATGCCAAGGTAGCCGTGCCGCACCTTTCCCTGCGAGGTCAGCGCCTGCGCCACCCGGTTGAGCACCGCATAGGGCACGGTGACCGCCAGCCCTCGGGCCAACGCCGAACTGTTCATGCCGATCGCCCGTCCAGACCCGTCGATCAGGGGACCGCCGGAGAACCCCGGATAGAGGTTGACGTCGGAGCGGACAACCCCCTCGATCCGCCCACCACGCCAGGTACGCCAGGCGCCATCGGTCGCGCTGACGATCCCCATCGTGGCCATCGGGCTGCCACCGAAGGGCCGGCCGAGCGCCAGGACGAGATGCCCGACCTTCGGCTCCGTCTCGGATGGTAGCACCGGCGTCAGGCCACCGGCATCGACCTTCAGGACCGCGATATCGGTACCCGGATCACGGCCGATCAGCCGCGCCGCGATATCCCGGCCATCCGGTAGGCCAATCACGATCTCCTCGACACGTTGAATCACATGGTCGGCCGTCACGATCAGGCCATCCGCGCTCCAGATCAGCCCGGTCGCCCCAACCCGGCGGCGCGCGCTCACCTGGACAATGGACTGTCCGGCCAGCGCCACGGCATCGGCCAGGCTATCCGAAAACTCAACGACGATACTCTTCTCACTCGGTTGGCTCGATTCGGTAGTCATCGACGTTCTCCCATCAAAAACCGCATGTCTCCGCCGGCCCATCGAATCTGGTTAACCCGGGCGGAGAGTGATACTCGACCTTAGCTTGAGGATATGGGAAACCGGAGAGGATGGTACCGGCCGAAACGGCGGCTACGGGCCTAGACAAATGGGTAGGTACCGGTCCACGCCGGCCGCGGTCGGGGTTCATCAGAATACGATCAAGCCGGCGCGTCCCGCCTGGGCCACCGCCTCGGCTCGGCTCGACACGGCGAGCTTGTCAAAGATCGACGCGACATGGAACTTGACGGTGTGCTCACTGATATTGAGCTCGGCCGCGATCGCCTTGTTCGGCAGCCCCCGTGCGATCCACTGCAAAATCTCCAGCTCACGGTCCGTCAATGGCTCAACCGTGGCCGGCCCAGGCGGCGACGGGGCTGGAAGGACGGGCTCCTCGGCCAGCACCGGCGCGGCGCGCGGGTCGAGCACAACGAGCCCCTGGGCAACGGCGTGGACTGCTGCCACCATTTCCTCGGTCGTCGCGTCACGCAGCAGCAGACCATGCATTCCCAGCCGCAGCACCTCGGAGACGATCTCGGGACTCCCGGCCAGCAGGAGGACGGCGGGGAATGTTCCGGCACGGGGTAAACCGGCAAGCCATTCAAGCCAGGAATCCGGCTCATCGCCGGTATCAAGCAGGATGACATCCGGCGCCACCGATTCGACACGCGTGATAAGCTCATCGATGTCGGTCGCCGATCCGGCGATCTCGATTTCGGGGTCGGAGGTGATGAGCATCGTTAACCCGGCGCGAGCCACCGGGTAGGCGGCGGCGATTAAGACGCGAATCATGAGGTTACCTGTTGATCATCACGGTGGGTGCCAATTCGGCTACCAGAGCGCTGCATCGGGAGCTTAAAGGGATTATAATTCTTCAGAGTCTCTGGAATGGTGTAGTATGATCAGTGGGAACAGGTGAGCGCGAATCCGGCCGGAGGCGCCGTCGGGTTAACCCGGTCGGGGGCAAAAGTGCTCCGGATATGTTCCATTGAGACCTTTGAGGTTGACAACACATTCGTGGCGAACTATCCTGATAAGGCTGGGGGACAGTTCTCGTTAAGAATGTCACAAGGTTATCACGAGCACTGTCCAAATAATAGACAGGCGTGGGGCTAACAATCGTGGCGCGATCGACTGTCGTAATCCTAGATCACCGTGTTCTCGTGCGCCGCGGGTTGGAAGCGATCGTTGCCGACAGCGGCACACACGAAGTCCAATTCGTGGCAAGTTCGGCGGCTGAGCTCTTTTCGATCCTTGAAGAGCGCCGCCTAACGGGCGAAGCTCTGCCTGATGTTGTGATCCTCGATATCTTCATCCCCTACGAAGATGGCCTGGCCGTTCTTTCCCGGCTGGCCCAGGAGTTCCCAACGGTAGCGCCATTCGTCATTACCGACTCCAATGATCCCGCGCATATGCGGCTTGCCTTCGCGCACGGCGCTCGTGCCTACGCCCTGCGCGATGTCTCGGCCTCAGTCATCACCGGCGCGCTGGAAGCGCTTCCGATTAACCGGCACTTTGTCGGTCCGGTCATGGTAGGTCACTTGATTCGCGCCTTCGTGACCGAGCAGCGGCAGCCGGGGAATGTGCTGACCGAGCGGGAGCAGGATGTCCTGCGCCTGGCCGCCCAGCGGCTCAGTAACCGCGAGATCGCCAAGAGCCTTTCGATCACGGAGAACACCGTGAAGACGCACCTCCGGCACGCGTCCGAGAAGCTCGGGGCCAAGACCCGCCACGAGGCTGTGTCGTTCGCGATCGAAACCGGCATGATTCTGGAGCCACGGCTGACGCCGCTGACGAAGGCCGTTTCCCGAAACCATGACTCATCGCAACTCTCCGAAGATACACCACCGGAGCGCGCCACCGCGTCCGGCAGCTAGCTCGATTCCTCCGGACACACCGCCGCTACCCCCTCACCGTCACCCGCACGGTCCAGCCTTAGTAGGCCAACCTACCGGTTGGCGCGAAGCCGATTGTTCCTCTCGCACGTTGTAACGGCATGATGGGGCAACAGATCAGTCGAAGATTCCGGCACGGCATCCAATGGGATGTCCGGAACCGGCTGGTGTCTGAGGGTCCCGCGCCCGTTCGAGGGACCGCGAAAGCGCGAATGGGCGCGGGTTTTTGCGTGCGCGCGACGGCGACGCTCCAAGCCGTCGAGTGCGGAACATGGAAGGGATCGATGATTGGGGTTTCAGAAGCAAGGCAAAGGGATACTGGGGAAGCGCGCGTCGCTCCTCGTGTTTAGTCTCCTCGTCGCGCTCCTCCTGAGCGCAACTCCCGCGTCCGCGACAAATCTCGAAGGAACCTGGAAGTGGCGCGACACGATCGTCGCGGCCGGAGTTGCCAATGACATCCCGCCCGGCCTCATCCAGGCGGTGATGGCCGTCGAATCGGGTGGCGACCCGAAGGCCCTTGGCGGGCAGTCGATGGGCCTGATGCAGATCATGCCGTTCTGGTTCAAGGCCGGCGAAGATCCCTGGGATCCCACGACCAATATCCATAAGGGAGCCCAGATCCTGCGCCAGTGCGAGGACAAGGCCGGCGGCTGGCATCCCGGTGAAGACTGGACAAAGGCGATCGCCTGTTACAACAGTGGATCGATCCATGGAAACGTACCGGGGTACGTCTCCAAAGTCCGGGGAGCCTGGATAGCCCTCGCGGCCCAAGGCGCCTGAGTCGCCGAAAGTCCCCCAGTCCGCGGGGCACCATCCCAGTCATCCAGGATGGTGCCCTGCCTTATCCGCCCGCTTCCTCCACGTACGTGACAAAACATTCAGCCCGCGCGGACCAGCATGATGTGGTCTTGTCATCTAAAGTACGTAGCGTAAGAATAACTAGTAGCTTCTTGGAAGCATGCTGGCTTCCGGCTCACGCCGGACCGGGAGAATGACGTGATGAAAGGACGTGGAAGGGATGCGCCAGGCAGCAGTCAAATTCGGAGTTCTCGCCACCGCGCTGCTTCTCTTCGCGGCTGGTTACCTGGTACTCGTCGCGGCGCATGACCACGGCGGCTACGATTACACGATTCAAACCAGCGGCACGCCGGGCATGAAAATCACTGGAACCTGCGCAGTCGAGACCGACTCCGGCACGGTCGTCAAGGATTTCGCCGGCACGGTCGACCGGGTGGAGCACGTCACCGGCCACGGAGTCACCTGCCACCTGCATAAGGAACAAGAAGACGGCAGCTTGAAGCTGGTCATCACTCAGAACGGGAATGTGGTTTCGGAATCCGAGAGCTCCGGCGGATCGAGCGACATCGATGCCTCCGTCTCCGTCAGCTAACAGAATGGACAGCTTGACCATGGCTGAGACATCCAACACCAGTGCGTGCCTGACCCCCGTCTCTCGATGGGCGCCGGCTGCCGGATGAATGGGAACCATCCATTTGACATCGAGCGGGCGCTCAGCCTCATCCAGGAGGCCGTCCGAGGGTACCCCAAGCCCGCCGCCTACGCGCTCGCTGATGAGGGGTTCGACTCCCGGTTCGAGCAGCTCGTGGCCTGCATCATCTCGATCCGGACGCGGGATGAACTCTCCGAACCGGCGGCGCGGGCGCTCTTCCAGCTTGCCAAGACGCCGGAAGCACTGTGCCGGATGACGCCGGAAGCGATCAACCGCCCGATCGCCCATACGGCGTATCACAAGACAAAGTCTCACTGGATCCACGAGACTTCCTGCCAGATCGCGCATCAGTATAGGGGGGCGGTACCCTGTAACGAGAAAGATCTGCTCGCATTCAAAGGCGTGGGGCTAAAGTGCGCGAGCGTCGTGCTCGCCCTGGCCTGCGGCCAACCGGCCATCATCGTCGAGACACACGTGCAGCGCCTGGTCAACGCCTGGGGCTACGTGCATACGAAAACTCCGCGAGAGACCGTCAAAGCGCTCGAAGCCAAGCTTCCGCAAAAGTACTGGACCGAGTTCAACCGCTGGCTCGAACCGTTCGATAAATACGCGTGCAGCCCCAAACATCGAGATTCCCTGCGGCCCGAGGTCCGCGCCCTCTGTCCAGCCCGGTAAACCGGCTTACTCCGAGGGAGACGAAGGCGAGACCACGATCCGTTTGCGACCGCGTCAAGTGCCCGGCTTCCGGACTGCTTACCGGGGAACCGGCTCCACCGCGTCGAGGCCGATAACCCGCCCACGCATCTCCGGCGGGATGGGCAGATCGAACATTCGCAGAATAGTCGGCGTGATGTCGTAGATCGACAGGCCATCGCGCCGGCCCGGCTGAATCCCCGGTCCGGTTACGATGCAGACGCCCTCCTTGGCATGGTTCGCATCATCAGGACCGGTATCGTTCTCGAACGTATGAATCCGGCCATGACCGAGGCTGCCATTACTGCGCCAGGCCAGATCACCGAAGTAGACGATCAGATCCGGCGGAATCCCGCGTTGCTCGGCCCACAGATCGCCTGGACGGTAGACACGCGTTCCGATCGATCTCCCATCCGGTCCGGCCAAGGCTTCGAGCTTCGCGATCAGCTCATCGCGCAAGGCCTCGTACTCCGATGGTGCCACGATGCCGTGCGGCTCGCGCCCCTGGACATTGCAACACAGGCGGCAGTAGTAGCCGCCTTCGCCCCAGGCGCGCGTGCGCTCCCAGTCGACCGATGCGCGGCTAAACGGCACGCTCCCGTCCGGCTGCTCGCGCAGGACGAGATACCCTTCCTGGATCAGCCACTCGTTGACACACACGGCGCCTTCCATGCATTGGGCGCCATGATCGGAGACCACAAATACCACGGTATCCTGATCGAAGCGGCCCAAGAGCTCGCCGATCTCGTCATCCAGATACTCGTAATAGCCGCGAATCACTCCCTGGTACCGGTGATTCGGCTCGTGCTTGGGATGGGTCGTATCGAAGAATCGCCAGAACGCGTGGTGGATGCGATCGAGACCGATCTCGACCATCATGAAGAAGTCCCAAGGACGGGTGTCAAGGAGATGCCGGGCCACCGTGAAATGCTGCTCGGTCATCTCATAGATCTCGCTGAGAATCCGGTCGCGGTCGTCGCTCCGGAAGTTCCGGACATCGACCCGGTAGGGACCGACCAGTGCCTCGATTTCGGCTCGCAGACCGGCAGGGTGGGTGTAGGTGTCTTTACGCGGATCGGGCGTCAAAAAGCAGCTCACTAGCTCACCGGCGACCGGCGTGGGCGGATAGGTCTGCGGAACGCCGAGCAGGGTGACGTGCTTTCCGGCGCGGCCGAGGTGATCCCAGAGCCGGTCGATCGTGAGTGAACGGGAGTCGGCAAAGCTGAGACCGTCGTACGAGTAATCCCGGCGATTGCGGAAGCCATAGATCCCGAGTTCGCCGGGATCACGGCTCGTCATCATACAGCTCCAAGCCGGGACCGTGATCGGGGGATCGGTGCTGCGGAGCCGGCCCCAGGCACCGGCCTGAACCAGCGACCGCAGATTGGGAAGATCATCGAGCCACCGATCAAAGATCAGCGCCGGTTCGGCACAGTCCAAGCCAATAACCGCGACTTTCGTGCTCATGGCGGTATCCTCCGCAGCATTCAGCTGTTAGCTCGTTCCAGCTCAGATCACGGGCACTCTATTCTACCAGTCTCAGCTCGTTTTCCGGCTCTTGAGCAACATCGGTTCCCATTTTCCATTTGAATCTTGACAGAGTGTGGACCGGTGTTACACTAACGATGAATTACCGGGCTCTATGTATTGATTGTGGTCTACCTATCTGTTTAGGCCGCGCGATTTTGCCGGTTTACTTCTCCGATGAATCCCTACTAATACAGTTCAATCAATTACTGCATGATGTACATGAACATTTATGTTCTTAATCCGCTTACAATCCGGTGAATTCATTTGATAGAATTCCTTGCCGACGGTGGGGTCCGCTCTGGGTCATCAGAAAAAACCGAAGACTGAATCGCGCGGCCGTTTTCGTGGTTTGCGTCGTGGGTGCCTTCGCCGGCTATCGCTGCTCGTCAGCGGCTATTGCCGCCTGCAGGAACGGTGCTGGTAGCGCTATCCATGGTCTATTGCTGGCATCGACGATCCCCTGGAATGAGAAGATCGATTGATCGCCTGATTCGAGCGGGCCGAAGGAGTCAACGGTGAGCCATAACCGCGAACTCGATTACATGGTTCTGACACCAGCCGGAATCCCTGACGCATCGCTCGCAATCGCCGGTAGCCGGGCCGGCGCGGTGGGCCTGCTCAATCTGGAGTTCGTCAGCGATCCGGTCGCCGCGCGAGCCGCGGTATCCGACCTGACGACGTTCGGCCAGGGCCGGATCGGCGTCATCCTGGATGCCGAGGCGGTACAACTCCTCGACTTCGTGCTCACCCAATCGTCCTCCAACCTCGATCTGATCGCCCTCACCAGTAGCGCCCCGGAACAACTCGGCCGGCAGGTTGAGACCATTCACGCGAGTGGCCGGCGAGCCTACCTGGTCGTCACCAGCCTGGACGAGGCCGAAGCGGGCCAAGCGGCTGGGGTTGACGCGCTGATCGCGAAGGGGAACGAAGCCGGCGGCTGGGTGGGAGAGGAAACCGCGTTTGTCCTGCTCCAGCGGCTGATCAGCCGGTGTCACCTGCCGATCTGGGTGCAGGGCGGTATCGGGCTCCATACGGCGGCCGCCTGTGCCGTGGCCGGCGCCGCGGGAGTCGTTCTCGACAGTCAACTCCTACTCGCTCGTGAGAGCCCACTCCCGGAACGCGTCCAAGCGCGTCTCAACGCAATGGATGGCAGCGAAACGCTCTGTCTCGGTACGGCAGTCGGCGCCTCATTCCGGGCGTACACGCGGCCGAATCTGCCTCCCGTGGAGGAGCTCCGACGGTTTGAGACATCCAGCTTGACGGGTGACCAACCGGTAGAGCTGGCGCGGCAGACGTGGCGTGCCCTCGTGAAGGAGCGCGTGGGCTGGCAACAGCCCGAGGAATCGATCCTGGCGATCGGCCAGGATGCTGCCTTCGCCGCGGACCTCGCCCAGCGATTCGGCACGGTTGGCGGCATCCTGGCCGGCTTGCGACAGTCCGTTCAGGACCACTGCTCGGGTGCGCGGCCTGGCGACGTGCTCGCCGAAGGCGCGCCACTGGCGCAATCGCATGGCACGCGGTATCCGATCGTGCAGGGTCCGATGACGCGGGTCAGCGACCGGGCGGAATTCGCCGCCGCCGTGGCCAACGCGGGCGCGCTGCCGTTTCTCGCGCTGGCGCTGCTCCGTGCCCCGGAGCTCAAGACGCTACTGGAATCCACCCGACAGCAGCTTGGCGACCGGCCCTGGGGTGTGGGAATCCTTGGATTCGTTCCCCCGGAACTGCGGGCCGAACAGCTCGCCGTCATCCGCGCCTGTCGACCACCTTTCGCCCTTATCGCTGGAGGCAGGCCGGATCAGGCTCGGGTGCTCGAAGATGACGGCATTCCCACCTACCTGCACGTGCCATCACCGGGCCTCCTCCAGATGTATCTCAAGGATGGCGCCCGCCGCTTCGTGTTCGAGGGGCGGGAGTGTGGCGGGCACGTCGGTCCCCGGACCAGCTTTGTGCTCTGGGATACGATGATTCGGGTGCTCCTCGCCGGCATCCCGGCGGGGGCGTTAGCCGGCGAATACCACGTGCTGTTCGCCGGCGGCATTCACGACGGATTGTCGGCGGCGATGGTTGCCACCATGGCGGCTCCCCTGGCCGAGCGGGGCATCCGCGTCGGCGTACTCATCGGCACCGCATACCTGTTCACCGAGGAGGCCGTGCAGTGCGGTGCCATCGCTCTCGGATTTCAGCAAGCCGCGCTCGACTGCGATCGCACCGTACTTCTGGAGACCGGCCCCGGTCATGCAACTCGCTGCGCGCCGTCACCCTTTGCCAGTGATTTTGCATGGGAAAAGCGCCGGCTGACCCAGGGCCGCCTGCCGGCGGCCGAGATTCGCGATCACCTTGAAGCGTTGAACATTGGCCGGTTGCGCGTCGCCTCGAAGGGTGTCGACCGGAACCCTCGCTTCGGCCAGGACCCGGAAGCGCCCAAATTGGTCGCGGTCGATGCCGAGGACCAGTGGGCGCGCGGCATGTACATGATCGGTCAGGTGGCCGCGCTCGGTAACCACACGCGTACGCTGGCCGAGCTGCACGCGGAGGTGTCGAAGGGCAGTACGAGACATTTGAACGGGCTGCCGGTCTCGTTTCCCGAAACTGAGTCGTCGTCGCCGGAACCGGCTGAAGTGGCGATCGTCGGCATCGGCTGCGTCCTGCCCGGCGCGCCGGATCTCCCGGCGTTTTGGGCCAATATCCTCAACAAGGTGGATGCCATCACCGAGGTGCCCGCCAGCCGCTGGGATTGGCGCCAGTATTATGATCCGGACCGGACGGCTCGCGACAAGGTCTACTCCCGCTGGGGCGGGTTCATTGATGATGTGCCGTTCGATCCGGTCTCCTTCGGCATGCCACCCAACTCGCTCCACTCGATCGAGCCGTTTCAACTCCTGGGATTGGCCGTCGTGCGGGCCGCGCTTCAGGATGCCGGGTTTCTCGACCGGCCGTTCCCGCGTGAGCGTACCTCAGTCATCCTCGGCGCTGGTGGTGGTGGCGCGGATCTCAGCGGGAACTATGTCGTGCGATCGAGCTTGCCCTCCTTGTTCGGAGAGAGCGCAACCGGCCTGGCCGACCAGCTAACCGGCATCCTCCCGGAGTGGACGGAAGACTCGTTCGCCGGAATCTTGATGAACGTCGCCGCCGGCAGAATCGCCAACCGGTTCGATTTCGGCGGCGTGAACTACACGGTCGATGCCGCCTGCGCATCCTCTTTGGCCGCTGTCTACCTGGCCGTGCGCGACCTGGAGTCTCGCACCAGTGATGTGGTCGTGGTCGGCGGTGTCGATGCGATCCAAAATCCCTTCGCCTATCTCTGCTTCAGCAAGACGCAAGCGCTCTCCCCGACCGGCCGCTGCCGTCCATTTGACGCGAAGGCGGATGGGATCGCCATCAGCGAAGGCTTCGCCGCGATCGTCCTCAAACGATTAGCCGATGCCGAACGGGATGGGGATCGCATTTACGCCGTCATTCGTGGGGTCGGCGGAGCCAGCGATGGCCGGGACCGGAGTCTGACCGCGCCCCGGCCGGAAGGGCAGATGCGGGCGCTCCAGCGTGCCTACGCCCAGGCCCGGTTTTCGCCGGCCACAGTCGGACTCGTCGAGGCCCACGGCACCGGAACCGTCGCTGGTGACCAGGCCGAGGTTCAGGCGCTCTCAACGTTTTTCGCGCGGTCCGGTGCCGGGCGCCAGCGCTGCGCGATCGGCTCAGTCAAGTCGATGATCGGTCACACCAAGGCGACGGCCGGCGTCGCCGGGCTGATCAAGGTCGCGCTGGCCCTCTATCATCGCGTATTGCCTCCGACGCTGGGTGTAACCGAGCCCAATCCCAAGGCAAACTTCCCGGCGAGCCCGTTTTATGTCAATACCGAGGCGCGGCCCTGGGTGCAGGAGACGGAGGGACATCCCCGGCGAGCCGGAGTCAGCGCCTTTGGGTTCGGCGGCACCGACTTCCACGTGGCCGTCGAGGAATACACCGGCAATTTCCGTCCGGCGGCGAGCACGGTCATCGATCACTGGCCGGCCGAACTCCTGCTCTGGCGGCGACGGTCCCGTGCGGAGATCCTGGAGGCGGTGACCGGACTCGTCGAAAAACTGGAGCATGGCGCTCAGCCGCGACTGGCCGATCTGGCGTATACACTGGCGCTTCAAGCCTCCGAGGTCGAATCGGGACTTCCGACGCTGGCCATCGTCGCGAGTTCGCTCACCGAGTTGACCGAAAAGCTTCAGGCCGCTCGCGCTCTCCTCCGGGGGAATTCGAAGCGCGAGCATCTTCCCACCGGCATCCATTACGCCGACCAGCCGCTTGCCTCGATGGGCAAGGTGGCTTTCCTCTTCCCTGGGCAGGGTTCGCAATACGTGAACATGGCCCGCGATTTATCGGTGGCCTTCCCGGCGCTTCGAGCATGCTTCGACCGGGCGGATCGGGTCCTGGCCGGGGCGTTCGAACAACCCCTCAGCCGGTATGTCTTCCCGCCACCCGTCTTCTTGCCGGAGGATGAAGCACGGCAGCGGGCCGAGCTGACCGAAACGAATATCGCGCAACCGGCGCTCGGCGTCACGGGCCTGGCCTACTTCCATCTCCTGCGTTCGCTGGGAGTGGAGCCGGCGATGACGGCCGGCCACAGCTACGGCGAGTTTGTTGCCCTGCATGCCGCCGGGTGTTTGAGCGAGGAGACGCTGCTGCGGCTGTCGGAGGCCCGAGGCCGTTTCATGCGGGAGGGTGCCGGGGACGATAGTGGAACGATGGCGGCAGTCGACGCGGCGCCGGACGCCTTACAGCCGCTCCTTGCCGATCCAGGGCTGACACTCGCCAACCTCAATGCTCCTCAGCAAACGGTGATCTCTGGAACTCGAGCAAGTATTGAACGAGCTATAGCCTGGTGTGCGGAGCAAGGAATCCGGGTGCATCCCCTGCCGGTTGCCTGCGCGTTCCATTCCCCGCTGGTCGCGCCGGCACAACGCCGGTTCGCCGATCTCCTCGGCCAGACTCCGATCGAGCGGCCACGAATTCCGGTATTTTCCAACACGACGGCCACCGCTTATCCAGACGACGCTCAGGCTATCGCCGATCTCCTGGCGGAACACTTGGTCCGGCCCGTCGAATTCGTCCGGGAAATCGAGGCCATGTACCAGGCAGGGGCTCGCGTCTTTGTGGAAGTCGGTCCGCGCGTTGTCCTGAGTGGACTAACCGGCCGAATCCTGGGCGCTCAGCCTCATCTCTCCGTGGCCTTGGATCAGCCCGGGCGCCCGGGTCTGGTGCACCTCCTTCATAGCCTGGCGGCGCTCGCGGCCGAGGGCGTGCCGCTTCGTGCCGAACAGCTCTTCGATGGCAGGAAGGTCCGAAAGCTCGCGCTCTCCACGCTGGAAAAAGAAACCGGTAGAGCGGCGTTGTCACCGACGACCTGGCTCGTCAATGGCGGCCGCGCCAGGCCGGCCAACGACCGCGACTCGCTGGAGATACCACGGGTGCCGCTCCGGATCGCGGTCTTGAATGGTGCAACCACCTCAACGGTCAGCCGGAAATCCGGGGACGCAGCGGCGGAAACGAGTACGCCAACGAGTCCCGAGTCACCGGGTAACGGACGGCCCGAGGTGGAATCCTGGGGAGTGTCCGCGCCATCGCCGCCCGGAACGAACGGCGGTCGGGCCAGCGGCGGCGATCATCATCATCTCGAGCAAGCAATGGAGCCAGTACCCGGCCACCAGAACGGTCACCCACTACAGGCCCACGACGCCAAGACGACATCCGGCAAGGCGAATCTACTAAGTGAAAGGCCGCGACGAATGGGAGCCTCGAATGGCGCGCACGACGATCGCGCCCATATGGGAGGTCCGCCGGGATCACCGGCGCCGCCGCGCCTCTCGACGCCGGCCCTCGCCCCATCCTTCACACCAGCCAGCGAGCGGGCAGACGTTGCCATGAACCAGTTCCAGCAGGTCATGCAGCATTTTCTCGACACCCAGAAGGCGGTGATGCTCGCCTATCTCGGCAGCCGGGGAACGACGTCCAACGCTCCAGAATGGTATAAGAGCCGGACCACGGCCAGCGCCGCACTCGGGCAGCCACCGGTTCGAGAGCCGCACGTAGCGGCAAGCCCCCCGGTGCCCGCGCCCAGTCACCCTGTTCCCCCGCCGGGAACCAACGGCAACGGTCACCTGGCTGGGAACGGTGCCAGCCATCCGGAGCCCCGAATCCCGGCGCCAGCCGCGTCAATGCCATCACCGGCACCGGCCGTGGCCGCGCCCGTGGATAAACCGGCTCCCACGCCATCCAACGTCGGCGCAACCACGCGCCCGACTCGCCAGCAGATCACCGATCAACTCCTGACCGTCGTTAGTGAGCGAACCGGCTATCCGATCGAGATGCTCGCGATTGATGCCGACCTGGAAGCGGACCTGGGGATCGACTCGATCAAGCGGGTGGAGATCGCCGGAACGATCCTCCGTTCACTCGACCTGCCTCCCGGAGCGTCACCCGACATCGAGCAATTGACGGCCAGCCGGACCCTTGGCCAAGTCGTCGAGACACTGGAACGGCTCTTCGCACCTGCTGCGACGGACGCGGCGCTTTCAGCGTCGGGGACCGGGGCGCTTCGAGAGGATGATGGCCGCCCTTTTGAGGAAACACCGGCCGGCGCTGGTATCGGCCGGTTTCTCATACAAGCCGCGCCTACTCCTCCCATTTCACGTTCCGCTGGCTTGGCGAAAAATGGCGTCGTCGTGATCCTGGACGACGAGACGGGCATCGGCGAACAGTTGGCCGCTTGCCTGGACCGCCGAGGGCACCGGAGCGTTCGCATTGTCTCGGGAGATGCGCCGGCCGGCGGGGCCGGCACGATCACGGCTGACCTCAGCCAGCCGGACGTGGTGGCCGGGCTTGTGAACCGGCTCCACGCGGACGTTGGCCCGGTCAGCGGGCTGGTTCACCTGGCCGCGCTGCGGCCCGGCGCGGATGAAATCGGACTGGACGCCGATCGCTGGCGGGCAAGGCTATATCAGGACCTGACGGCATTCTTCCTCCTGGTTCAAGCGCTTCGGCCGGATCTCGAACAGGCAGCAGAATCCGGTGGGGCGGCCGTGGTGGCCGCGACGTCACTCGGCGGCGCGTTTGCCAGCGATCATCCAGCCCTACACTTCTTCCCCGGCCATGGGGGCATCCCCGGTTTCCTCAAGACCCTAGCGCAGGAGTGGCCGGCGATCCGCGTTAAAGCGGTCGACATCGCGCCCGCCCCGCCCACCACCAGCGACTGGCTGGAGGCCGAATTGTTTGCCGCCGACGGCGTGGTCGAGATCGGCTACCGGGACGGGCAACGGAAACGGCTGGACCTACTTCCGGCACCCCGGTCAGATCGCCGGGACCCGACGCCGTTGGATCGGAGCTCAGTCGTCCTGATCACCGGCGGCGCGCGGGGAATCACGGCCGAAACAGCACTGAGGCTGGCGGAAGCCTATCAGCCAACATTGCTTCTCGTTGGACGCACGCCGGAGCCGGTCGGCCCGGAATCTGCCCAGACCGCAAGCTTGACCGGGCCCCAGGCGCTCAAGCGAGCCTTGATCGAGCAGCACCGGCAGGATGGATCGCCGGTAACCCCAGCCCGGATCGAAGCAGCCTACCGCCGCCTCCTGCGAGAGCGCGAGCTGCGCCAGAACCTGGAGCGTCTCCGCCAGACCGGCGCGCGAATCGAGTATCTGACCTGTGACGTGCGGGACACGGACGCCTTCGGCGCGCTGATCGACGAGCTGTATCGCAGGCACGGCCGGATCGACGGCGTGATTCATGGCGCCGGGATCATTGAGGACAAGCTGGTCCGCGACAAGCAGCTCGCCTCGTTCGAACGCGTCCTGTCGACCAAGCTGAACGGCGCGCTTGCCCTCGCCAACCGGCTGCGGCCGGACACGCTTCGCTTCTTGGTCTTCTTCAGCTCCGTCTCCGGGCGCTTCGGCAATCGCGGTCAGGGAGACTACGCGGCGGCCAGCGAAATTCTGAACAAGCTTGCGCTACACCTCGATCAACGGTGGCCGGCACACGTCGTGTCGATCAACTGGGGACCGTGGCTGACGACCGGGATGGTATCTGACGAGGTCAAGCGGCAGTTCGCGGAGCGGGGCGTGACGTTGATCCCGGTAGACGTGGGATGCCGGCGACTCGACGAAGAACTCCGTTCCGGCCGCAAGGGCGAGGTTGAAGTCCTGATCGCTGGAGCCAAGGAGACCGGCGGCGGAACGGGAGCAAAGCCGGAGACGGCCGTGTCCGACTTTGCGGCGGCTGCCCGCAACGGTAAATGGGGAGCGATCAACATTTCGCTCCCGCTCCTGCCGGCGGCGAGTAGACGCTCGCCTGGCCCCAGCGGTGGGCTGGAAATCGTGCGGTCACTTGACCCGGCGCATGATCTCTACCTAAACGACCACCGGATCGACGGGCTGCCGGTCTTCCCCTTCGCGATGGCGATCGAATTGATGGCCGAGGTCGCCGCGGCGGGATGGCCCGAGCTTGAGGTGAGGTCGATACGGCAGGTCCGGCTCCTCCGAGGCATCACGGTCGATCGGACGGGACAGCCGGTCCGAGTGACCGCACGGCCAGCCGCCCACGAGCCAGGAGATGGCACCCGGTCAGGCCGCTACCTGGACCTGACGATAGCATCCGCTGATGAGCCCCGTATCGTGCATTACCGGAGTGTCGTTGAGCTTGGACCGCGAACGACCAGCGGGGATCTGGAGGAACCAGACTGGCCGGGCGGAGATCCCTGGACACTCGACAATGCCACGCCGTTCCCGATGAGCGTCGCCGACGCCTATCGCGACTGGCTCTTCCACGGTCCGCTTTTCCAAGGGATTACCGCGGTGGGCGCGATTGGCCCCACCGGAGCCCGAGCAACCCTGAGACATTCCTCTCCACAACTGTGTCTCAGCGGCGGCCCGGCCGGGGACTGGCTGATCGATCCGGTCGTCATCGACAGTGCGCTCCAGATGCAACTCCTGTGGGCACGGCTCCACTGGAATGTCACCATGCTCCCATCCGCGCTGCAGGAATACCGGCGATTCAGACCATTGCGGAGAGAGCCACGCTCACCGGGCGGCCCGAACGAGGCGGCCGGTATCCGGCATGAGCTGCGAATTCGTCCTGTGAGCCAGCCACCAATCTGCCACGCGGACCACTATTTCTATGGATCTGATGGGCAACTCCTCGGAGCACTCACCGACATGATGGGAGCGGGGAGCGCCGCGTTCAATCGCTTAGCCGGAGCGAGCCGGCGGTGAATGCACAAAGGTGGGATCTCCGGGCATGTCGGGGCGGACGACCTTGATGCGTCGGATGCAATTGGGGGGCGACGATGATCGATAGGAATGGTGCTGGGAACGTGAGAGACGTCTCGGAAAACCGCGTGAACCGGCACGAGGGAATCGCGATCATCGGAATGTCTTGCCTGTTTCCCGGCGCGCCCAACGTCGATGCCTACTGGCGGAATATCTTGAACAAGGTCAGCACGATCACCGACCCGCCGCCGGAAGCGTGGGATACGGATGTCTATTACGACCCCGATTTCGCCGACAAAGACAAGGTGTATTGCAAGAAGGGCGGCTACCTCGGAGCCCTCGCGTCCTTCGACCCACTCCCCCACGGTATCCCGCCGTTTTCGGTTGGGGGTGAACCCGACCAGTGGCTCGCGCTCCAGCTTGCCCGCGATGCCATGGTTGATGCGGGGTGCACCAACCTGCCGGAGGAGATCCGCCAACGCACGGCGGTGATTCTCGGCAAGGGCACCTATCTCAACGGGGGCAACGCCCTCGCGGTTGAACATGGATTGATCATCGGTCAGACGCTGGAAATCATCAAACGGCTGAATCCGGAGTTCACCGGCGCGCAGATCGAGCTGCTTCGCCAGGAGATGAAGGACATCCTCCCGCCAATCGGGCCGGAAACGGTGCCCGGGCTGATCCCCAATATCATCGTCGGGCGGATCGCCAACCGTCTGGATCTGATGGGCCCTACCTACACCGTGGACGCTGCCTGCGCTTCCTCCCTGGTCGCGGTCCATCAAGCGATGCGCGACCTCCGAAATGGCGAATGTGACCTGGCACTGGTCGGGGGCGCGCAGGTATGGATGCCGGTGCCGGCGCTAAACGTCTTTTGCCAGCTTGGTGCCCTTTCGCGGCGCCAGCAAATCCGGCCGTTCGACAAGGATGCCGATGGGACCATCCTTGGCGAGGGGATCGGGATGGTGGTGCTGAAACGGCTCGCCGACGCGGAGCGAGACGGGAACCGGATCTACGCGGTGATCAAGGGGGCGGGGATCGCCAGCGACGGACGCGGCGTGAGCGTCATGGCGCCGCGGGTCGAAGGGGAAGCGCTGGCACTGGAGCGCGCCTATGCCGCGGCCGGGATCTCCCCACGGTCGGTCGGACTGATCGAGGCGCACGGCACGGCCACCCCGGTTGGGGATGTTGTGGAAGTCCAGGCGCTGACACGGGTCTTCGGCCGGCGGGATGGGGAACTGCCCACCTGCGCGCTCGGCACCGTCAAGTCGATGATCAGCCACACCATCCCGGCGGCCGGGGTCGCCGGGCTGATCAAGACGGCGCTGGCGCTCTATCACAAGGTGCTGCCCCCAACGCTGAACTGTGATAAGCCGAATCCGAAACTGGAGCTAGAAAAGACACCCTTCTATATCAACACCGAGACCCGGCCCTGGATCCACGGCGAATCAACACCGCGCCGGGCCGGAGTGAATGCCTTCGGGTTCGGCGGCATCAACGCTCACGTAATTTTGGAAGAGTATCCCGGCCCTCAACCGGTAACGCTGGAGGCGAGACCGAGCAGCGGGAACCGTGCTGCTAGCCCAGCCCTGAGCCATCTCCCACCGTGGGAAAGCGAAGTCTGCATTCTTGAGGGCGCTACGCGCGGCGATCTCTTGGAACAGGCCAACCGGCTCGCTCGCTTTCTTGACTCAGCGCTTGCGGGTGAATATTCGGCCGAGCCCGCGTTCAGTCTCACCGATCTGGCTGCCTCGCTGAATCAACGCTTGAGCCAGGCCGGTACCAATGTCCGTCTGGCGCTGGTGGCAACCTCAGTGGAGGACCTTTGGCAGAAGCTGTCCCGGGCTATGAAGCGGCTGGCCGATCCGGGCTGCCGGCGGATCAAGGACGTCTCGGGCATCTATTTCAACGCGGAGCCGTTGGGACAGGACAGCCGGCTGGCCTTCTTATTCCCCGGAGAAGGCTCCCAGTACCCGAACATGCTGGCCGACCTTTGTCTCCATTTCCCGGAAGTCCGGGAATGCTTCGACCGGAGCGATCGCATCTGTGCCGGCAATTCGCGGGGTTACGGGCTCAGCGACATCGTTTTTCCCCGGCCGTCCTTTTCGGACGAGCAGCGACAGTGGACGGAAACCCGCCTGATGCAGATGGACAGCGCGGTTGAGGCGGTACTGACCGGAAACCTGGCCATGTACGCGCTGTTAAAGCGACTCGGCCTCCGGCCGGATGTCCTCGTCGGACATAGCACCGGGGAGTATTCGGCCATGATCGCGGCCGGCATCCTCGATCTGGACACCGAGGAGCGTCTCACCAGCTTTTCCCGTTCATTGAATCGCTACTATCAAGATTCGATCGCGCAAGATGGGGTGCCACGGGCGATGCTCCTGGCGATCGGTGCTGACCGTGAGCAGGTCGCGGCGATCGCGCGAGAGGCAGGCGGCGAAATTTACGTCGCCATGGACAACTGTCCCCACCAAGCGATCCTCGTTGGGACGCGCGAAGCGGCGGAACGGGCGCTTGAGATCGTGCGCCGGGAGGGGTTGATCTACGAGCAACTCGCGTTCGATCGGGCCTACCATACGCAGTTGTTCGCGCCATATGCCGATCATCTCCACCAGATCATGGCCCAGGTGCCGATCCGGCAGCCACATGTGCCGATCTATTCCTGCACCACCGCCGCTACCTACCCAACCGATCCAGCGGGGATCCGGTCACTCATCGTCGAGCACTGGGTCCGGCCGGTTGAATTCCGCCACACCATCGAAACCCTCTATAAGGAGGGCGTGCGGGTGTTTGTCGAAGCCGGTGCACGCGGGAATCTCAGCGCGTTCGTCGAGGATATCCTGCGCGGCCAGCCGTATTGCGCCGTTCCGGCCAACGTCCAGCGCCGTTCCGGCATCGCCCAACTCAATCATCTGGTCGGGATGCTCGCGGCACAAGGCGTGAATCTCGATCCCTCCTATTTGTATGAGCGGCGAAATCCTCAACGCATCGACTGGAGCGCGACCACCAACGCCAGCGCGTCGCCGCGCTCCAGCGAGAAGATGGTGCTCCACATGGGCTGGCCCCTCCTCAAACTGCCGGACGACATCAACCAACGGCTTCAACCGGAAGGAAATGGACAGCCCTCACCCCTGGCCCCTCTCCCAATTCTGGGAGAGGGGAACCAGCTATCGGACAGTGCTCCCCACTTTCAAACGTTGGGAGAGGGGCAGGGGGTGAGGGCCGCTCCATCCGCCATGGAAGCCTACTTTCAGACGATGGATCAGTTTCTTTCCACTCAAGAGCAGATCATGCAGGCGTACTTCTCCGGCCCAGGAGATCCAATACCCGAGCCAGAGGAAGGCGAACCCTGGTGGGAGTATTCGGTAACGGTATCCGGTAGCGGTCATGGCGTGGGCGCTGACGCGGTGGGGGACTCAGACACCTGGGCCCTCCCAGAGGGTGACCTCGCGCGGCCCGGCATTGGAGCCGGTCACGAGCGTTCCGTCCAGGAATTCGCCCACGAGACTTCGGCCGGTCCAGCGACGTATGATCGGTCGCTCAATGGTCATAGTGAAGCAGTCGCCCAGCCCTCAACGGAACCGGCACCCGATTCCAATGGTGCCATCGATTCTCGTGCGCGCATCACAACGCAGTTGCTCGACCTGGTGAGCGAGCGGACCGGCTACCCGGTCGAGATGCTCGACCCACGGCTCGACCTCGAAGCGGACCTCGGTATCGACTCGATCAAGCGCGTCGAAATTCTTGGCAGCTACCGACAGCAGGTGGGCAATGCCGATGGCCTCAATCTGGAGGAGTTGACCACTCAGCGGACACTCGAAAAGATCATCGATCTTCTGATCGCAGGGTCAGGTGAGCAGGCCCCCACCCCTAACCCCTCC